>Ga0256405_10002741_pt1 | contig 38851 bp, 29 predicted proteins | sample RumenRJG_02DNA_FD_189096 | JGI IMG/M metagenome (GOLD analysis project Ga0256405, IMG submission 189096) | Bovine rumen microbial communities from Lethbridge, Alberta, Canada - RJG_02 | ecosystem: Host-associated > Mammals > Digestive system > Stomach > Rumen | place: Canada: Alberta...
GCTCAGAAGATACTCACGGAACTTGTTGCACAGGTCAACGTTGATTTCATCGAAGCGGCACTTGCAGTTACAGAAACGTGCGAAGTGCTTATAGACGTGCTGCCACTTGCAGTTCTTCTTGTCTGCTTTCTGCTTGAAGTAGGCAAGGAAGTCGCCCTTCATCTTATCTCGATCAAAGAAGTCGTACCTCTCATTCACGATACTCTCATAACGACGGCAACGTAGGGCTTCTGCCTTCTCTCGCATACGGTCGTTGTAGTCCTTCTCCCGTTGTGACTTCGGCTTGGCATAGATGTAGATGCCGAGCGATTCATGGCGCATGACCTTCATGGTGGACTCGTCTCGATAGCCGGGATAGTAGTCGAGATAGAAGGAAAGCTGTTCTCCGCCTTTGATTTTCCGTGTGCGGAGGGTCACGGTCTTGCAGATGTTACTCATACTTATATCTTTTAATTGTTAATAATCTTGGTGGAGCGTTCCTCCACGGGTGCAAAAGAACTCAATGATGGGATGCTGATTCCGATTATTTCCAATAATCACTGAATAATCTGTCAGTATGGTAGAATTTAGTATCCAGCGGGCATCATTCCCAAAGATTTCCGTTCCTCCATCACCCTCTCCACATCAGATCGGAGCAGGAGGTTAAGCCTTCCTACTTTTGTCTTCTCAATGTGCTTCACCTTGACGATGTGGCAGATGTTGGCTTTGGTCAGTCCGTAGAGTCTCTGCACCTGCTCAACGGTATAATAGTTCTCGTCCTCCAACAAGTCCGTCCGGCGTAGTTCGTCAAAGTGGCTTTGAGAGTAGTAGGTATGTCCATACTCTCTTTTACTTGGAATCTTGTGGCGATGGGCATAGGAACGGACTGCTGTTAGGTTAATACCGTAACGGTCTGCCACTTCCTGTGGTGACAGCCAATCGACGATGGCATCAGTGTCTATGGTAGTGCCGAATACAGCATCAATATGTTTCTTGCTGTAATAGTTCCGTCCAGCTATACGGCACATGGGAATCTGGTGGCGTTTGGCAGAGGCATATAGCCACGACTGCTTGACCTTGTATATCTGCTTCACTTCTTCGCCAGAGTAGTATTCAAGTACTTCATCGGTTGCACGTTCCTCCTTTGCCTTGTCCTTTGCAGAATTCTTTATTTTCTTGGAAACAGACTTCTTGAGCTTAGTACATGGCAGGACACGATTATAAGGATTGGCCGCAAACATCTTCTCGATGTCACTCCTGCGGACAAGAGCCATTCGGCTGCTCAACCGTGAGGCAGGCAACTTCCCTTGTTCTACGAGTTTATAGACATATTGACGGGTACAGCCTAAAAGGATAGCTGCTTTGGAAAAAGTCAGGTACTCCTGCTGCTGGAGTTCCATCGCTGGTTCAACTGCCCGAAGGAAATCCCTTTGTCTCTTTTTCTTGGTTTCCTTCGCTTGCTCGGCACATTCTTCTGAGCAGTACTTCTGCATTCCGTTGTTTGTGGTGAAAACCTTGCCACAATAAGCACATTTTCTGGTCTTTGGCATACTTACGATATTTATGGTTCAACATTTCCTTTTGTTGTACCTCTCCGCAAGTAATCACAAGTAAACTATCGACACCGTTTGTCAACTTTCGCCACAATGTTGCTTTACTCAAAAAGAGTTCAGGACTCTGTCAATTGTTGTAACCTGTCTGCAACACTTGTCAACTCTCTCCACGATGTGGCAAAAATAAAGCCTCGTAAATTCCCTGCGGTAGAAATACGTTGCAAATTTATAGGGAATTTCCGAAGCAACCAAAAACGGCTTCCGAAGTGTTAAAACCTAAAAGTGGCTGTATTACAATGATTTAAGTTTGGTTAGTTTTCATTGCTCATGGTAGTTTAGAGGTCTCTAAATACAATACTCGAACGCATAACGTCCAATGCTCGTCACGGAGTTAGGGATGGTGACGGAGGTCAGACCGCTGCAATTCACGAACGCATTGCTTTCAATGCTCGTCACAGAGTTAGGGATTGTAATGGAAGTCAGACCTGTGCAACCACCGAACGCACTTTTTCCAATGCTCGTCACAGAGTTGGGGATAATAACAGAAGTCAAACCAGTACATAATGCAAACACAGACGTTCCAATGCTCGTCACGGAGTTGGGAATAGTGACAGAAGTCAGACCTGTACACTCCCAGAACGCACAGCCTCCAATACTCGTCACAGAGTTGGGGATAGTCATGGAAGTCAGACCTGTGCAATTAGAGAACGCCCAGTCTCCAATGCTCGTCACGGAGTTGGGAATAGTGACAGAAGTCAGACCAGTGCAACCTCTGAACGCATTTTCTCCAATGTTCGTCACGGAGTTGGGAATAGTGACAGAAGTCAGACCTGTGCAATTATAAAACGCATAGTTTCCAATTGTCGTCACGGAATATTGTTTTCCTTCATATTCTACACTTTCAGGAATAACCAACTCCCCTGTAATAGTTCCATTTTTACTTACTTTTACCGTTGAGTCACTAATTATTGTATATTTAAGATTCCCAATAATAGTGAATGGTGATGGTGTCGGCAAGTCTTCAACAATATTCAAAAAATCTTTCCACACACTCTTTACCTCGTATTTTTCCTTGCTGCCTAAGGGAACATGAAGTGTACAAGTATTTTTAGGAACGTAGTAGAAAACATATGAATCTATCGTTATTGGATCATCAATATGACAATAAATATTGGTCAGACCTGTGCAACCTCTGAACGCATAGTTTCCAATGCTCGTCACGGAATTGCCGATGGTGACAGAAGTCAGACTTGTGCAATTATAGAACGCCTCGTTTCCAATGCTCGTCACGGAATCGCCAATGATGTAAGTTTGTACTTGTTTTCCAAAAATTGTAGATAAATTAGAAGAAGAGATATAGTTTTTTGACATTATTTCATTGCTGTTAATAGTGACGGAAGTCAGACCGCTGCAATTCCTGAACGCCTCATCTCCAATGCTCGTCACGGAGTTAGGGATATCAATGGAAGTCAGACGTGAGCAATTCTCGAACGCCCATACTCCAATGATCGTCACAGAGTTTCCGATTTCCACGGAAGTCAGACCGTAGCAAGATGAGAACGCATATTTTCCAATGCTCGTCACGGAGTTGGGAATAGTCACGGAAGTCAGACGGTAGCAATATGAGAACGCATAGTTTCCAATGCTCGTCACGGAATTGCCGATGGTGACAGAAGTCAGACCTGTGCATTGATAGAACGTCAAGTCTCCAATGCTCGTCACGGAGTTGGGGATGGTTACGGAGGTCAGACCGCTGCAATTATAGAACGCCCATTCTTCAATGCTCGTCACGGAGTTGGGAATAGTGACAGAAGTCAGACCTGTGCATTGATAGAACGCCCCTTCTCCAATACTCGCCACGGAGTTGGGGATGGTATATGCTCCTTGTTTCCCACCAGGATAGCGAACCAGTTCTGTTTGCAATTTATTAAACAATACACCATCTATAGAAGAATAGGCAGTATTATTCTCGTCTACATTGATTTCTGTCAGACCTGTGCAACCAATGAACGCCCAATCTCCAATGCTCGTCACGGAGTTGGGGATGGTAACGGAAGTCAGACCTGTGCAACCTTCGAACGCATAGACTCCAATGCTCGTCACGGAGTTGGGGATCTCAATAGAGGTCAGACCTGTGCAATCATAGAACGCAGCTCTTCCAATGCTTGTCACAGAATTGCCGATGGTAACGGAAGTCAGACCTGTGCAACCTGAGAACGCAGTAACTCCAATGCTCGTCACGGAGTTGGGGATGTCAATAGAAGTCAGACCTGTACATTTACAAAACGCAGAATCTCCAATGCTCGTCACGGAATTGGGAATAACAACACTTTTAAACTTATATTCAAAAAATGCTTTATCTCCAATTTGTAAGACTTGATAGGTATTTCCGTAAGATTTAATAGTTTCGGGAATAGTAATCGTTTCTGTGAAAGACGGGTCATCAAGTCCTGTCACTGTGGCAGTGAAGTCATCGTTCAAAGCATACTTGATGCCTTCAATGACCGTGTCTGCCCAAATATTGGCGGTCATTCCAATCGCCAACATGAATGTTAATAATGTTCGTTTCATCATAATTTATTTTTTATGAATCTATCAATAAGGTCAATAATTTCTTGCGCATTTTTAGTAGCGAACAATTTGTAAACATCTTTCTTATAAACGCTTTTTGAAAGATAAAGTGGAGATATCTGCATTAAGAAATAACCGTAGTTTTTTGCCACTTTTTTTACATTCTCGAGTGTATTTCCTTGCGAACGAGAAGCTGTTACAATAATGTCACATTGATAATTAATTATTAATTCTTCAAGCCATTTTATATGACTTGAATCTGGATCTCCTAAACTTGAACATCCAATAATTATTTCTTTTGATTTAATTATCTCCTTTTCTGTTAATTTTGTTACCTCTTTTGATTTGGTTATTTCTTTTAATTTTGTTACCTCTTTTTCGGTTAATTTAATTATGGCAGAAATATCCCCAATTGTATTTTTCCTGACAATGGTCTTATCCCCATTAAGCAAATTATATACTTCATTAATGGAGGACGTTTTCCCTTTGTTCGCTGGAGCGGACAAACAAATAATCACTTTCTTTTTCATATTCCTATTATTTTAAGTTAGTAAATTGTGAATAATTCGATTTTACCCCTATGTGCAAACGGAAAAGGACATGAAAAATGGCGCAGCCACTCTTATGCACTTAACCTGAGGGGCAGACCTAGGAATTGGAACCCCTGACAACATATAAGAATGCGCTACGCCTAAACGTAAGCATTGCTATATTCGTTGTCAGGAAAACCGTTTCCTGTCTTCCCTTGCTTCTTAAATCGAACTATTCCAAATAGATTCCCTAGGTCTTTTCGGTTAAGTGCGAAATAATAAGCAATTGCAATGTGTTACGGCTTTTACTCCGTAACCATGTGCAAATATATAAAACTTTCGCCATTTCTCCAAATCTTTGAGCATAAAATATGCGTACATGTTGGATGGAAGTTCCCTGTTCATGACCCTCCCACGCAACTCCCGTTAACTGAAAATGGCACTTTCATTAACCAATCTCGTACGAAGTTCTATACCAATCTCGTACGAAATTGCACACCAAACTCGTACGAAGTTGCATACCAAACTCGTACGAGATTGGTTGACGATGGTTCAACTCTCTGATAACTAAACGGGAATTCTGACGTGACGTTCGCTGAACGATGACGTGACGAACGCTTCTTCGTTCGGGTGGATTTGCAATCCGCCCGCATATAAACAGTGGATTTACAATCCACAAAAGATTGCGGACTGCAATTATCTCCATCGTAAATAGCGGATTATAAATCCTGATAATTGACAGTTGAGGATTGCAAATCCCCAACAACAGGGAATTCTGACGTGACGTTCGCTGAACGATGACGTGACGAGGGAGGGCTTCGCTGCGTGCCAGGGGTCAATAGACTCTCAGCAGGTCGCCTTGCCTGATGACGTATGTCGCCGGGTCGAGCCGGTTTTTCTTGTAAAGGCTCTTCAACTGTATGCCATATTTCTGGGCGATGGAATACATGCTCTCTCCTGCTGCCACGCGGTGCGGACGGTTCTTGAAGGCTTTGTCTGCCTTCGTGCGCTTTTTCTTCAGGAAGATGACGTCGCCTTCTGCCAATGGCTCTTTGTGGTGGCGCTCGTTGTATCTGGCAAGTTTGCGCGCTGAGATGCCCACTTCTTTTGCGATGGACTTGAAGGTGTCGCCACGCCGCGCTTTCAGGAAATAATTGCGGTTGCAGATGTTGATGGTGTGCAGGGTGCCGCCCGTCTCTGCCGGATGGTCCTTGGCGTTGTGGGTCATGACGAACTTGTCGTAAGTCGTCGCATAGTCGTAGTCGTGCAGGCGATAGACCTCTATTATCTCTATCAACTTCTTTGCATAGATGGGATTGGTGGCATAGCCTGCCGCCTTGAGTCCGTGCGCCCAGCCTTTGTAGTCGGTTATCTTGAGTTTGAAGAGCGAACTGTAGCGCGGTTTCGTACAGAGAAACTTGCTATGGTCCTCGTAGCTCTCATAGACATTGTCGTATGCCCGAAAGCATTCCTGGTTCAGGTCGTCGTCATGATAGGTGGTACGCCCCTTCCAGTCGTGACACTTGATGCCGAAATGGTTGTTGCCTTTGCGTGCGAGTTCGCTCCGCCCTGCCCCACTCTCGAGCAGTCCCTGCGCCAGGGTGATGCTGGCAGGGATGCGATGTTTCAGCATCTGCTCGATGGCAAGGTCCTTATATTGGTCGATATAGTTCTGAAAAGTCTGGTTCCACTTCACCTGCGCACTTGTTGCCACGGCGATGGCGAACAGGAAAAGCACTGACACATATTTTTTGACTGACTGTATGCTCATTGGTCTCTGGATTCTTTGATGATGTTGCAAATATAAACAAAATTCTCGAATCCGACATAAGGTTGGGAGAAAGAAACGAAAATTCTTTGCGCAAATGCCCACTTCAAACAGCGAAAGACGGGAGCACAGGCGCCTTTCGCTGTATTATTATATTAAAAAAAGTGAAATATTAGCATGTAAAGAAAATTATTACTATTTTTGCAAGTCGAAAGAATAGAACAAGGTATATATAATAAGGAATATTGAAATGAACAAGACGCATGAATTAATTATCTCGATCGGAACAAACATTGACCACGATCTGAACATGACCCTTGCAAAAAGAGCATTGTTGACGCTACTGCCTGACATGACCTTTACGACAGAGAAATGGACCACCCCCGTGGATGCCGAATCAGACAAATTCCTGAACTGCCTGGCATTGGCAACGACGAGACACGGTGCCAAGCAAATCGTCAGGGCTTTCAAGCAGATTGAGCGCAAATGTGGCGACACGAAAGGAAAGCGCTCGAAGGGTACCATCACGGTTGATATTGACATTCTCAAATACGACGACGAGATTTTCCACAAGGAAGACTGGCAGCGCGGATACATCAGGGCTCTGATGAGGGAAATCAACGAAATGAAGCGACAGGAAAAAGAACTGTAGGGTTCGTGATTTTTAAGTAAAAAACACACACCACCACCGATGATGAGACAGGTAAGAAAGTTGGTTGGCTGCATGATGTTACTATGCTGGGTAACCACCATCCATGCGCAAGAGTTTGAGCAGTATTTCACCAACCAGACGTTGCGCATAGACTATATTTTCTCCGGTAACGCAGAGAGTCAGGAGATTTCGGTCGATGAACTGAACAAGATTCCCGGCTGGTATGGCAAGCGGCAACGACTTGCTGAAGTCCCCGTAGAGGGGAACGGACAGATTATCGTCCGCTCACATCGCACGAAAGACGTCATCTACCAACAGTCTTTCTCTACCCTCTTCCAGGAATGGCTGTCCTATGACGAAGCGAAAACCATCAGAAAAGCCTTCCAGAACGTCTTCCTGGTGCCCATGCCCATCGATACTGCCGACGTGACCGTCGTACTGAAAAACAACCGGCGCGAAACGATTGCAGAAATGACACACACCGTCGTGCCCGACGATATCCTCATTCACAGCATCGGAGAACAAAACGTCACGCCGTATGACGTCATCCAGGAAGCCAAGGACACGACGCGCTGCATACACATAGCCTATATCGCTGAGGGATATACGGAGGCGGAGATGCCCGTGTTTCTCGAAGACGTGAAGACTGCCAACGATGCGCTTTTCGAGCACGAGCCCTTCAAGTCGATGAAGGAACGCTTCCATGTCATTGCCGTGAAAGCCGCTTCGGAAGAAAGCGGAACGAGCATTCCCCGCAGGAATATATGGAAAAACACCGCCCTCAGCTCGCATTTTGACACGTTCTACAGCAGCCGCTATCTGACGACGCTGCACCTGAAAGACCTTCACAACCTGCTGGCTGGCACGCCATACGAGCACATCATCGTGCTGGTCAACACGGAACAGTACGGCGGAGGAGGCATCCTCAATTCATACAACCTCTCCATGACACACCACCCGATGTTCAAACAAGTGGTGGTTCACGAGTTCGGACACAGTTTCGGCGGACTGGGCGATGAGTATGCCTACGAAGAAGAACTGATTCCCATGTATCCCGCCGACGTTGAACCGTGGGAGCCCAACCTGACGACACTGAAAGATTTCAACGGGAAATGGGAACATCTCATCAAAAAAGGGACACCCGTTCCCACCCCACTCTCAAAGAATCCAAAGACCATCGTGCAACGTGTGGGGCTCTTCGAAGGCGCGGGCTACAGCCTGAAAGGGGTCTATCGGGCATGTCAGGACTGCAGAATGAGGTCGAACGAGGTGGAAGACTTCTGCCCGGCATGTCAATTAGGACTCACACGACTGATTGACTTCTATACCCGATAGAGAACGCTGCAAGCACGTTGTAAACACCTGCAATGAAACGTAGTTTCTACATACTGATTATCGTTGCGCTCTGCGTGCTGCCCTTCCATGCGCAAAAGCCTCGTGACAGCGAGAAACTGGGGATGGCACTTGAATATTTCACCGCTGCCAAATACCATGAGGCACTCCTGCTTTTCGAACAATTAGACAAACAATACGAACTCAATCCGCGCTTCCATGCCTACATGGGGGTATGCTATTATCATGAGTGGCAATACGAAAAGGCGTGCCAATATCTCGAATCAGCCATCCCGCAACTGCACCTTTTCAATCCTCACGAACGCTCAGTATATTATTACACGGCTGGCGAAAGCCATTTCCAACTCCACCAATACGAGAAAGCCATCCCCTATTACGAACAGGCGCTGGCGCTCTGCTACGACCGCGAGAAGGGAGATATCTTTTACAGGATGGGCTTCTGCCACATGTTCCGGGAGAACTGGGAGGACGCACTTGAGAATTTCCGCAATGCGCTTTCTTCCTATAAAGCCCATCGCGACACGTCAGAACTGCAACCGCGCGTTGCACAGATACAAAACATGATTAAGGGATGCGAAGGCTACATCATGCCGGACAGCACCGACCTGCCCGGCGATTCCATTCAATTGCCTGCCGATTCCACTAAGATGCCTGTTGATTCCATTCACTTTTCAACAGATTCTGTTCAACAGACGAAAGCCAAACAACTCTTTGATTCCATTCAAATTAAGTTGAATTGATGACCAAATCAAGTTGATTTGGTGAGTAAATCAAGTTGATTTGTTTCATCAAAGTTCAACAATCAAAAAGCAAATTCAGTGAAATTGAAGACCAAATTCAGTGAATTTGATTAGCAAATCCACTGAATTTGGTTTTTGAAAGGATTACTTTCTTCTTTCAAAAAAACTGCTCTGGATAGAAAGAACGCAACTATCTGACGGCAATCATCTCGATTTCTACCAAAGCGCCTTTGGGTAAATCTTTCACCGCAAATGCCGAACGGCCGGGATAAGGTGCAGAGAAAAACTCGGCATACACCTCGTTCATCGCTGCAAAATTGCTGATGTCGGAAAGGAGAACCGTTGTCTTCACGACATTGCTCAAATCAAGTTCTACCGAGCGAAGGATGGCTTGAGCGTTGAGGAGTGACTGACGGGTCTGCTCTTTGATTCCGCCTTCGGGGAATGAACCTGTTGCCGGATCAATGGGCAACTGACCTGAAAGGAATACTGTTCCATTGGCTTCAATCGCCTGACTGTAAGGTCCGATCGCTGCCGGAGCCTTTTCTGTATTCAATTGTTTTTTCATAAGTTGTTAGATTGATTATTTCGTGTTGCAAATATAAACAAAAAAGCCGGAAGACGCAACATCTTCCGGCTTTTTATATTGATTGAACAGTATGTTTAGTACTTATAACGTTGCAGCATAAATCCACTGATAGATGCAGCTGAAGATACCAAACGCTGCGATGCCCAATGTGCAAACGGCAAGCGCCAGTTTTGTGTTGCAATCGCTCTTGAATGTGGGCAGCGGATTGTCAGAGCCCTTGATGAACATCGCTTTCACGATGAGCAGATAGTAATAAAGGCTGACTACCGTGTTGAGCAAAGCGATGAAGACCACAACGTATGCGAATGTGGACATCGTCTCGGCTGCTGCCATGAACACAAAGAACTTGCTGAACATACCGGCAAACGGAGGAATACCTGCCAACGAGAAGAGTGCAACGGTCATGAGGAATGCCAATTTCGGATTCGTGCGATAGAAACCGTTGTAATCATCCATGTCGGTTGTCCCGTTATTGTTTTGCTCAACTGCACTGATTACGGAGAATACGCTCAGGTTGGCAACCACATAGACAAGTACGTAGAACGACAAAGCCGTCACACCCGTCTGGCTGTTTCCAACCACAGCCAGCATGATGTAGCCGGCTTGTGAGATGGAGCTGAACGCCATGAAGCGCTTCAAGTCTTTCTGGCGCATCGCAAAGAGGTTGGCAATCGTGATGGAAAGGACAATGACAACGTAGAGCATCATCTGCCATTCTGCCACCATATTCACAAAGACCTTCATGAGGATGGTCATCAGTGTGAAGGCTGCAGCTCCTTTCGAAACCACGCTCAGGTATCCTGTCACGATGGTCGGAGCACCTTGATAGGTGTCTGCCGTCCAGAAATGGAATGGTACCAGAGAGATTTTGAAGCCAAGTCCGCTGAAGAAGAACACGAGTCCCATCAAAGCCAACGGGCTAAGTACCAGCTTTCCTGTCATATCAGCAAAATAGAGCGTGCCGCAAATGCCGTAAAGGAATGATATACCGAACAGCATCACTCCACTCGAGAAGGTGGCTGTCAAGATGAACTTCGCTGCTCCCTCTGCTGAATTATTGCGGTATTTGTCGAGTGCCACGAGGCATGCCATCGGCACGGATGCCATTTCCAATCCGAGGAAGAACAGCAAGAAGTGTCCTGACGACATCATTACGAACATACCCAGCAAGGTGGATATGACAAGCATGTAGAACTCTCCCTCACGAGCGCGGCTGTCTGGACGTGAAATCCACTGGCGACTCATGATGAGAACGATTAAGGTTCCTGCTGAGAGGATGGTCTTCATCACGTTGACGGCAGCTGATGTGACGTACATGCCACCGAATGCCGTAACGGGTTCTTGAGGTATGAAGCTCACCGCAAGCTGTGCTAACATCAACAGACAAACCAACGGATTGAACCATTTACGCTCTTCTTTCTTGGAAGATGCAAAGTCTGCTATGAAGACTATTATCAGAATAGCCACGAGAATGGCTTCTGGAATCATATTAAAAAATTGATTGTAATTCATATTCCTGCCTCCTTTTTAGATATTAGCAAACGCTGGATTAACCAAACTCAATATCGGTCCGACGGCATCGCTGATGACGTTACTTGCCCACAGCGGAGCTACGCCAAGACCTGCTACACAGAAAATCAGACATCCTACGGCGAAACGCTCGTCCCACGTCGCATCGGTCAGTGTCTCATAATGCGGATCTGCCACCTTCTGGAAGAGGATTTTTCCTACAACACGCAAGATGTAAACAGCTGTTACCACAATCGAACCGCAAGCGATAATCGTGGCTACGCGGTGGAACGTATCGGCATTGGCAAATGAACCCACGAAGATGGTCATCTCGGCAATGAAGCCCGAGAAGCCCGGAAGTCCTAAGTTTGCCAAACCGGCAATGACATATCCCACTGAAAGGAATGGCATGATTTTCATCAATCCGCCAAGCTTGCGGACGTCACGGGTATGCGTCCTACCGTAAATCATACCGATAAGTGCAAAGAAGAGGGCTGTCATCAGACCATGTGAGAGCATCTGAAGGATAGCTCCCGTGCATGATGTCCGGGTCATCATCAGCAAGGCAAACAACACCAAGCCGCAGTGAGAAACCGATGAATAGGCATTGATATACTTCAAGTCGGTCTGCACACAAGCAGACAATGCACCATAGACCACAGAGATGGTTGTCAAGATAAGGAATATCCAAGACAATTCCTGCGCTGCCTCAGGCAACAGATACATGGCGATGCGGAAACAGCCATAACCTCCCAACTTCATCAGCACACCGGCATGGAGCATAGACACTGCTGTCGGCGCTGAAGCATGACCGTCGGGAGACCATGTGTGGAATGGGAAAAGTGCACCAAGAACACCGAAACCGATGAAAACGAACGGGAAGAAAATCTTCTGGACTTCCACCGGAATATTGTGGAGAGCAGCTATCTCAATCACATTCATCGTCTGTGCACCGCTGAAGAAGTAGATTCCAAGAATACCAAGTATCAGCAACGCCGAACCTCCCATCAGCATCAAGGTGAGCTTCATGGCGGCATATTCCTTGGCACCACTTCCCCACACACCTATCAATAAGTACATTGGGATAAGCGCTACCTCATAGAACATGAACATGGTGAACATGTCTGTGCAGATAAAGAATCCGTAAACACCCGTTGAAAGTAGGGTGAACCAAAGGAAATATTCTTTCGTCAACGGCTTCAACTGCCATGAGGCAAAAGTTCCTGTAAAGACAATCACGCTTGAAAGCAGCAACATCACTACCGATATACCGTCAACACCCACCGAATAGGCAATGTTGAGCGGAGCAAACCACATGTGGCTGGCTGTGAAAAGCATCACGTCGTGGTTGCCGGCATTGCGCGCTTGGATAAATGCTATTGTCAAATAGATGGAAAAAGCAAGCAACAGCGTTGAACCTACTACCATCACACCACGCACCTGATTCAGGTTGCGAGCCAACCAAAGACCCAGCAACATCAGGACGGGAATCACTACAAATAATGTCAGTATACTCATTTTCTAATTATTTGTTATTTCATTACACATTATAATCAAACTGCAAACGCTAATAAGATGAGTGTCAGAGCTACCGCACCGGTAAGAATCCATACCGCATAGTGGCGCACATCGCCGCTCTGCCAACCGCGAATGCTCTCTCCTGCTTCGTTCGTTCCCCATGCCATGAAGTTGAACGTTCCGTCAATGACGCGACGGTCAAACCACGCGATGGGTTTTGAAACGAGATTAAAAATAATCTTGTGAGTAACGAACTGATAAACCTCATCCATATAGAAACGCTTATAAGCCGCGCGATGAAGTTTGGGGAACGCCTTGTAGAGTTTGTCTGCAACAGGCTGCTTCTCACCTTTATAGATATAAGTGGCAAGCAAAATACTGCAAACAGCAACGACAATGCTCGTTCCTGCAACGGTCCAATCAAGATGTATATCATATGCCTCACCGCTGGCGCTCACGAAGTGGCCGAAAGGAATGAATCCGGCACCAATCGTCACCAATGACAGGAATATCAATGGAATGGTCATGGTGAGCGGTGCTTCGTGGGGCGTATGGTGAGCATGCGCTTCCTTGTTTTCTGTTCCCCAGAAAATGCCGTAATACAGACGGAACATGTAGAACGCTGTCATGGCGGCTACTCCTGTCATAATCCATCCCACAACAGGGCTATACTGCATCGATGCCGTCAGGATTTCATCCTTTGAGAAGAAGCCCGAGAACGGAGGAATGCCCGCAATCGCCAAACAGCTGATGAGGAACGTGATGTGGGTAATAGGCATATACTTGCGCAAGCCACCCATCATTGCCATCTCATTGGAATGTACGGCGTGAATAATACAACCGGCACCCAAGAAGAGACAAGCCTTGAACATGGCGTGGGTGAAGAGGTGGAACATGGAAGCCATGTAGCCAAGCTGTGCATGATTGTCGAGAACTGCACCATGATGACCGGGCAGGCAGACGCCAAGTGCCACCATCATAAATGCAATCTGAGAAATCGTTGAGAAAGCAAGCACGCGCTTAATATCACTCTGCGCGCAAGCAACAGCCGCTGCATAGAATGCCGTAAACACACCTACCCAGACAACAATGCTCATTGCCTGTGGAGCGTATTCAATCCACAACGGGAACATACGGGCAATCTGGAATACACCGGCAACGACCATCGTAGCTGCGTGAATCAAAGCACTGACAGGTGTCGGACCTTCCATTGCATCGGGCAACCAGATATGAAGCGGGAACATTGCACTCTTACCGGCACCACCGATGAACATGAGCACCAAAGCTGTCGGAAGAATCATGGCTCCTGCCGCCATCGCCTTCGTCGCATTTGCCTCAATGAACGGAGCAGCGCCCTCGCCCATCACCACATCGCCGGCAAAAGAGAAGCTGAACGACTCGGTATAGTATCCGAAGATAAGGATACCTATCAAGAAGAACATATCTGCGAAACGGGTCACGATAAACGCCTTCTTGGAAGCAGCAACAGCTTCATGGGTCTTGTAATAGAAGCCAATCAGCAGATAGGAAGAAACACCTACCAACTCCCAGAAGAGATACATCTGGAAAATATTGGTTGCGACAACCAATCCGAGCATTGACATGGTGAACAGCGAAAGGAAGGCGTAATAGCGCTGGAATCCTTTCTCTCCATGCATATATCCAAACGAATAGATATGCACCATGAGTGATACCGTTGAGATGACAATGAGCATCATGACTGAAATAGGATCCAACAGGATTCCTATGTCAAAATGCAACTTCCCTAACGGCAACCAGGTAAAGTTGTAAGGAACCAGTGTTTGGAAAACACCATCCACTCTGTCCGCAGTAAAATAGCTGAATGCAGTCATATAAGAGAGTGCAGTCACTATTCCCAACGAGGTTGTCCCGATAAGTCCTGCGGTCTTATGTGACATCTTCATGCCTGCCAGTCCTAACACAAGAAAGGACAGAAGTGGCAGCAGAAGTATCAAAAATACATAACTATATTCCATCATTCTTAAAGTTTCATGTTTTCAATACTTGTCACCTGATCACTATGGAATCGACGGTAAACATTAATAATAATTGCAACGGCAACAGCTGTCTCTGCTGCTGCTACTCCGATGGCAAACAGCGTGAAGAAGAATCCTTCAAGCTGACCAGGGAAAAGAATACGATTGAATACCGCAAAGTTGATATCTACCGCATTCAGGATAAGTTCCACTGAAATCAGCATTGCTATCAGATTGCGACGGGTTACGAAACCGAAAACGCCAATGAAAAACAAAAGCGTACTAAGCGCTAAATAACATACTACTGGTACCATATTACTTATCCTTTCTTGAAATTACGATTCCACCAATGATACATGCCAGAAGGAAAATGGAAATGAACTCAAAAGGAAGCACGTACTGGTACTTCTCCGAACCCATCAATGCTGTTCCGATAGTTTCCATCGAAACGCCATCGTCCTGGAGTTTTCCAACAACCTGATTGGCTGACTGGTCAGCCGTGAGGCACATATCGAATATCTTGTTCTTTAATAGTATGAATGCAACAGTGGCAAAGCCTGCCAAAGCCGCAAGTATACCTACAATGACCTGTTTGCCTCTCAGTTTCTCATGAAGACCTTGCAGCGCATGCTTCGAAACAAGCTGGATTGCAAAGATATAGATCATTGTCACACCACCTGCATATACGGCAATCTGAGCGGCACCCAAGAAGGTGTAGTCAAGCAGGAAATAGATGCCTGCCACACCAAAAAGGACAAATAGCAGGAAGGTTGCTGCCCGCATGATTCGCTTGGTCATCACGCACATTACCGCAGAACCAAGAATGACAACAGCCAAAATGATAAATACTACTATATTAGCCATAATTCCTTATTTCGTTTTGGTATTAAACTTACCGATTTCAAGAGGTGCACCGCCATCTATGAGTTGCGGCAGCGAACCGCCCTCATATTTTTCTTTGTCCAGATGCAGCACAAGCTGACTGCGGTCAAACACCGCATTCTCAAAATCATTCGTAAACTCTATCGCGTCAAAATTGCAGGAATTTGTGCACAGCTGACAGAACATACAGTCACCGAGGTTATACTGATAATCAACCAGTTGCTTTTTCTTTTTCCCTGTCTCGGGCTCTTCAACCATCTGAGACACAATTTTGATACTTCCATTCGGACAAGCCTTCTCGCACAGTGTACAAGCCGTACATCTATAATCACCGTTCTCGTCGCGCTTGAAAACCAGACGACCGCGGTGACGCTTCGCTACGTGGAGGGTTGTTTTACGGTTTTCCGGATATTGCTCGGTTGACTTCGGTATGAAATATTCCTTCAACGTGGTCTTCAAACCGACACAGAGTGTCTTTATTCCGTGAAAAACCTCACTAAAATATGATTTATTCTCTTCCATAGCCTTATACCTTATTTAATATATAGTCCTAATGCCACAACAATCGTCATCAAGACAAGATTGATCAATGACAACGGCATCAGATATTTCCACTCCAACTTCAGAATCTGGTCAATGCGCAGACGCGGGAATGTCCAACGCACCCACATCAGCAGCCAGACAATGAGGAATGTCTTTCCAAAGAACCAAACAGCTCCGGGAATATAGTCCATTACCTGATTGAAGCCGTCCCAACTTCCAATATGCAAGGGCATCCATCCTCCGAGGAAGACGGTTGCTGCAATACCGGAAATGATGAAGAGATTAAGGAACTCCGCCAAATAGAAGAAGCCGAATCCCATACCTGAATATTCGGTGTGGTGTCCAGCCGTCAACTCACTTTCAGCCTCTGCCATATCGAACGGACCGCGGTTGGCTTCTGCATTACCGGCAACGAGGAAAATCAAGAATGCGATAATTGCAGGAATCGCTGCTACGCCATTGAATATCAGCCACGCCTTGCTTTGTGCTTCCACGATTCCGCTGATCTGCATCGTACCTGTCAGAATGACTGCCGTAATCAGGCACAGACAAAGCGACATCTCATAGGAAATCATCTGAACGGCACCACGCATCGCGGAAACTACAGAATACTTGTTGTTAGAACCCCAACCGGCAAGGAATATTCCGACAACGCCGATTGATGAGATTGCCGTCAACAAGAAAATACCCACGTTGAAGTCGAGTATCACCGCTCCTTTATTCCATGGAAGGAAAGCAAATGCGCCTACAGAACCTATCAGCACCAAGAACGGCGCCAGGATATAGAGAAACTTATCAGCCTTTTCCACAAAGAAAATTTCCTTGATAAGCATCTTCAGCACGTCAGCAAACACCTGCAGCAATCCCCAGGGACCTACACGCATCGGACCTAAACGACATTGGAAGTAGGCGCAGACTTTACGCTCCATAAATATCAACGCTACAGCCATCAGGGCATAGCCTGTCAATATCAGCACACCTACCACAATGCACTCTATCAGAACCGACCAGAAATCGCCTAACCCAAGTGTCTGGCGAAGCAGCTGGTCGAACCATGTTGTTACTATTGAAAAATCAAACATAATACTGTTACTTAATAAATGCGAGAATCAAAGATTGCGTGTCCGACGTTTTTTCATCCATTTCACGTGCTCTTCTCATCTCAATTAATTATCGGTCAATATCTGGTATTACGAAGTCTATCGCAGCACCTGTAGCTACAAGGTCGGCAATCTTCTGACCACGCAACATCGGATCAAGTGCACCTGTCAATGAAAGTCCCATCGGACGCATCTTCAGACGATAAGGGCTCTTGTCGCCACGAGAGTCAAGATATACTCCGAACTCGCCACTGGCTCCCTCTACAGAGAAATACCACTGACCTTCTGGAACCTTGATGATGGGTTTCTGCTTCACATAGAAATCGCCTTCGGGGATATTATCTATGAGTTGCTCGATGATATGCAGACTCTGATACATCTCATTGACATGAATCAGATAGCGGTCCATCGTGTCGCAGCCTGTCATTGTAACCTGCTCCCACTCCACTTTGTCATACATGTCATAAGGATGGGTCTTGCGAACGTCGTTCTTCCATCCGGATGCCCTGCCGGCAGGACCTGTCACTGCATAGCTGATGCAATCCTCCATATTCATCATGCCTACCTTCTCGAAACGCTTATGCGTGATGATGTTATCACCGAACACGTCCATGTATTCCTTAATGATAGGTTTCATGTATTTCACGAGGTCTTTCGTGTTCTTAACGAAGTTCGGGTCGATATCATCCTGGAGTCCGCCGATGCGATAATAGTTCTGAATCAAGCGGCCACCTGTCGTTTCCTCCATGACATTGAGCACATGTTCACGGTCACGCATGCAATAGAGGAATGCCGTCAGAGCTCCGAGGTCTTGCGCGCAACAACCGCAATAGAGCAAGTGTGAATCGAGTCGCTGCAGCTCGTCCATAATCGTACGAATGTACTTGATACGGTCAGTCAGCTCCACGCCCATTCCTTCCTCTATGACTCCTACCAACGCATGACGATGCATCATGGCTGAGAGGTAGTTCAGACGGTCGGTCAATGCCAATGTCTGGGGATAGGTCATGGATTCGCACATCTTCTCAATACCGCGGTGGATATATCCAAGATGCGGATAGACGCGCTTCACGGTCTCTCCATCAACGACTGTCTGCAGACGGAGCACACCGTGTGTTGACGGGTGCTGCGGACCGATGTTCATCACATATTCATCGTCAGCAAACAGACGGTTTTGCTTTGAACAGAGACGACCGTTGTTGTCGAGCCAATATTCCATTCCGAAATCTGGCTCCACATCGTCTTCCAATGTGTATTTGTCGGTGAATTCCCAATCCTTACGGAAGGGGAAACCCTTGAAGTCGGAACGCAGGAAGAGGCGGCGCATGTCAGGATGTCCGAGGAAGAGGATTCCATAGAAATCATAAACCTCGCGCTCAAGCAGGTCTGCCACCTTCCAGATGTTGATGACTGAAGGGATGACGCTTTCACCATCTACCACCTTTGCCAGCATCTTCACGCTGCAACGCTCATGGGTCTCTGTGTTTTCCAATATATAAACGCAACCGAGTCCTTCTTCTGCTCCGAAGTCCTCGCCTACTATCGTGACAAGATAATCGAAATGTTTCTTGTCTTTCAAATCTGCCATCTCAGAGGCAAACTTATCGAAATCGAATACTAAATGCTCCAGTTTCATGCGTTTTCCTCCTTTTCTTGATTTTGTGATTGAAGGTTTTCTGTTTGTTCGGCTTTCACTTCTTCTACGAAATCTTTGGGAACATCAGTCACCACAATCGGTTCACGACGATGATCGCCGAGCTGACGTGCACGGAGCTCCTCGTTAGAGATGCCCAACTCACGCTCATCCCGGTTCTGCTTATGGTTAGCACCGCCGAAGAACTTTTCTATTTTCACTTTCCGCTGCAGCTGCATCATACCGTACAGGATTGCTTCCGGACGTGGAGGACAACCAGGGATGAATACATCTACGGGAACAATTTCTTCAATACCTTTTACTACGTGGTAGCTCGATTTGAACGGACCGCCACTGATGGCACAACCGCCCACGGCAATGACGTATTTGGGTTCTGCCATCTCGTCGTACAGACGCTTGAGCGCGGGTGCCATCTTGTGTGTAATGGTACCGGCACACATGATTAAGTCTGCCTGACGAGGTGAGTTTCTCGTCACCTCGAAACCAAAGCGAGCAAAGTCATAACGGGCACAACCACACGCCATGAACTCAATACCGCAACACGAAGTTGCAAAAGTCAGCGACCACAGAGAGTTGGCACGTCCCCAGTTAATCAACTGGTCGAGAGAGCCTGTCACGACATTGACGCCTCCTTCATGGAGTTCATCAACCAGTTTCTCCAATGAGGAATTGTCTTTCCACTCCTCGTAGGGAACACTCTTAATCTTCGGCTTTCTTACTTCCATTCCAACGCTCCTTTCCGCCAGGCATAAGCCAAGCCAAATACAAGTACCAACAGAAAGAAGCCAACGGTGAATAGTGCCATCGCACCCATCTGTTTAACGACCACTGCCCAAGGATAAAGGAAAACGGTCTCCACGTCAAACATCAGGAAAAGGATTGCAAAGAGGTAATATCCGATGCTCACGGGCAGCCATGAACTGCCGCGAGTCGGAATACCACACTCGTAGGGCTCTCCTTTCACCTTGTTGTAGGAACGAGGTCCCAACAGCTTTGCTATGACATAAGCTGCTGCTACCAGGACAATAGCCGTTAAGATAACGGTAACAAACAAAGTAAAATACATATATGTTTAAATTATTAATGTGTGTTTATCAGTTTGTTCTGCCAAAACCTTATCGGGGTGCAAAGGTAGTAATTTTATTGCGAACATTACTTTTTTTTATAAAAAAAATCCTTTTTTGCATAAAATATCTACCCTTCCGCCTGAACTGACATCCCCAAAAGCGTGTTTTCACTCAAAACTTATCTCCCCGAAATACTCCGGACGGTGGAAGTCGGGATGCTCCGTCTGTATTCTCTGCCAGGAAAGGAAATGGGGTTTCGGCAGCTTATCGCCACACTTGTAGAAATTGCCCCGCAAGCGCATACCCGACAGGTCGTTCACCTGATGTCGGAAAAAACTGCTGACGGGTATCACGAGCGACATTTTCCAGACGCCCTTCGAAGGTTTTTCAGCGAAAAGTTCATTGCCGTTCGACGACCATCGTTCCACTTGATTGAGCACCGCCTGCGAAGCCCGTTCGCGCTCACCGCGCCCCTTACCTGTCTCAATCAGCAATTTTCCTGCGCAGTTGCATTCGAAGTTATAATAGGTATCGCTATCCGGAAGCGCCAGAAACATCTCGCAGCAAGAGTCTTCCCAGACGTTACCGCCGTCATCAGCCACCGCACGAACATACTCTTCTTCCACTTGATATTCCACCAGAATGGCATCTCCCGTATGGGCTATCCGAAACTTCACATCCGGCGCATAAGGATAGGCTTCTTCCCAATTCACATTCCCTATTTGCTGCCACGCTATCCCGTGGGCATCCATCACTGAACCGACGAGTTTCGCTCCTCCTTCAAATTGTTCTATCTTACTGACCGTCAACATGATTTTCGTTTTTGCTTTATTTTTAATTGATGTATTCAAAATCCCAATTCACGGATGAATTGTTTCATCTCCTCCTCATGTGCCTTCACGCTTCTGAACAAGTGCAACTGGTTTTCAGCACGCACAAGGTTGTGCTCCGGATAATTGATTTTATAATAAGTATCGCCGTTGATATAGTCCGCCAGAAAGCGCACACACTGCATGAACGGGAACAGGGCGGCACCGTAAGGGAGATGTTCCGTTTCAACGGGTTCGAGGAACGTGCCTGCCGAGCGGAGATAACCGCGGGTAAACGACTTGAAGATTTCCATGTTGAATCCCACCTTCTCCAACTCAGGGCAGTCTTCTGCAACGAAGTTGGCACCCGTACGCAGGAAGTCGCCATAGTCGGAAAAGACATACGACGGCATCACCGTGTCGAGGTCTATCACGCATAGCACATCCTCGCCGTCGCCATCATAGAGCATGTTGTTCACCTTCGTGTCGCAGTGGCAGATGCGTTTCTTCAGCTTGCCCGCACGTCCCAACTGTTCGGCAAGACACATGTCGTCGGCACTTGCCTCAAGTTCTGCAAGCATGTCGCGAATTCCAGACACGCGCCCTACGGCATCGTTCGCCACAGCCTCGCGCAACTGTGAGAGACGCAGTTCCATATTGTGAAAATCGGGAATGACCTCGCCAAGCTGCTCCGGCAAATCTACCAGCATTGCCTCAAACTCACCGAACTTCTCCCCTGCCTTCTCGGCATGGGCTGGCGTCACCGCCTCGTAGGTCTTCGTACGAGGAATGAACACCGACAAGCGCCAATATTCGTCGCCCACGTGAGCATACGTTTTCCCTTCAGAAGTCGGAATGAAGCGCAACACGCGACGGTCCAAGTCCGCCACGCCTCTGGCAGAGAGTTTTTCACGGATATGACGTGTGACTGCCTCAATGTTGTGCTGCAACAATTCCACATCCTGAAAAATCTGATGATTGATGCGCTGCAAGACATAGTCGGGAGCATCCGGCTCCGATGTACACACTTTATAGGTATCATTAATCAGTCCGTTACCCAAAGGCGCTATCGTGTCAAGCGTTCCTTTGACATCGAACATGCCCACAATTTTCTTCAAATCATTATTTTCCATACGCTAAACAATCTTTTCGCCCACAAAGTTAGGCAAAATATCCGAATTATAAGTCCGCCTGACAAAGAAATTAACCCGATGAAGTAACATCCTGTTCGTTTTGTAAAAAAATGAGAATAATTGCCCTATTAAGCAACATGCACTTTTGTATTTTTATGCAGTGCGTCACGTTTCATATTCGCTTTCGCAAACAACTGATAATCAAAACATTGGGAAGTCGTTTCCAAAAGTTGAACTTTTGCGCTCTAAAAGTTCAACTTTCACCTCCTAAAAGTTCAACTTTTGCAAGCTAAAAGTTGAACTTTTGGAAAACGAAAGTTCAACCTGTATTTTTATACAGTTCTACGCATAAATATTACTCCGGAAATTTCGGCATTCCAGACCCTGATTTTTGTAAAAAGAAAATGACATTTTGACTCCGTCTTGCGACCTGTTTTGCGGTCATGTTTTCCATTATTGTCATTGCATCAAACGGCATTTTTTCTGCCAATACCACGAAAAAACCTGCACCGCTCCATAAAAAAGCGATGCAGGTCGTTTCAGTGTAACGATGTTATATCGTTTATTTTCCGCTCAGCTGACGGTCCATATTGAGTGCCGCCCGTCGTCCGTCGCCCATGGCGAGGATGACCGTCGCACCACCGCGCACGATATCGCCGCCGGCATAGATGGTCGGAATCGAACTCCGCATCTCGTCGTTCACGGCAATCGTGTTCTTCCTGCCGAGTTCAAGTCCTTCGATTGACTTCGGAACCAACGGGTTCGGCGACACGCCTACGGCAACTACCACTTGGTCAACATCCAGCGTGACCGTCTTCCCTTCCACAGGAACGGGGCTCCGGCGACCGCTCTCGTCAGGCTCTCCCAACTCCATCACCTGCAGCACGGCAGCTTTTACCGCTCCGTTCTCGTCGGCAATGTATTCGATGGGATTATGCAACGTGAGGAAGTCGATGCCCTCTTCTTTCGCATGTTTCACCTCCTCGAGGCGTGCGGGCATCTCTTCTTCAGAGCGCCGGTAAACGAGTGTCACGTCAGCACCGAGCCGTTTCGCCGTGCGACAGGAGTCCATCGCCGTGTTTCCGCCACCCACCACGAGCACGTGCTTGGCTTTGTTGATGGGCGTATCGGTGGTCTCGCTTGCTGCATCCATCAGGTTGACACGCGTGAGATACTCATTTGACGACATGATGTTGATAGCGTTCTCGCCGGGAATGTTCATGAAATTGGGCAGTCCGGCGCCCGAACCCACGAAGATTCCTTTGAATCCTTCAGCCTCGAGCTCGCTGACGCTGATGGTCTTTCCGACAATCACGTCTGTCTGGAAATGCACACCCATCTTCTTGAGGTTTTCTATTTCCACGTCAACGATAGCGTTCGGCAGTCGGAATTCGGGGATTCCGTATTTCAAGACACCGCCGATTTCGTGCAATGCTTCAAACACATACACGTCATATCCCTTCTTAATCATATCGCCGGCGAATGAAAGTCCTGCTGGTCCTGACCCCACGACAGCAATCTTCATGCCGTTTGCCGGGGCAATCTCGGGAACAGACATCTGTCCGCTTTCGCGCTCATAGTCGGCAGCGAAACGCTCCAGATACCCGATAGCGACAGCCGGTTCGTTCATCTTCAGGTGAATACACTTGCTCTCGCACTGCTTCTCCTGCGGGCAAACGCGACCGCAGACTGCCGGAAGTGCGGATGTGTTTTTGAGCACCTTGGCTGCCGAGAGGAAGTCTCCGCGCTCTATATTCTTAATGAACGACGGGATGTTGATATTGACAGGACAGCCTTCCACGCACGTCGGCTTCGCACAGTCGAGACAACGCTTGGCTTCGGTCATCGCCATCTCTTTGGTCAGACCGGTGTTCACCTCTTCCAAACGTGTCTTTGAACGATATTCCGGGTCAAGTTCGGGCATGATGACACGCGCAATCTGCGTGCGCTCTTTCGGCTTCATCGATGCGCGCAATTCCTTTCGCCATGCGGCATCGCGATCGGTCAGCTCCTCAATAGTGCATTGACCGCCACACGCTGCCGTGCTCTCCTCCACTTCATGGGAAGTCTTTTCGGCAGCGGCTTGCGGTTGGACGCTGTCAATATGCGCCTGAAGGTTTTTCATGTCTTCGGCTTCTACCCGCTTGAAGGTGCCCATGCGCTTGAACATCTCGTCCCAATCCACCTGGAATCCATCAAACTCAGGTCCGTCGATGCAGACAAACTTTGTCTTCCCGCCGATAGTCAGTCGGCACGCGCCGCACATTCCCGTTCCGTCAACCATGATGGTGTTGAGCGAAACGTCGGTGGGGATGTTGTATTTCTGCGTAAGCAGACAGCAGAACTTCATCATGATAGCCGGTCCGATGGCGAACGCCTTATCGACATGCTCTTCGTTGATGAGCTTTTCCATTCCTACTGTCACGACACCTTTCTCGCCATACGAGCCGTCGTCGGTCATGATGACCACCTTGTCGCTATACTTACGTACTTCGTTTTCGAGGATAATGAGGTCTTTACTTCTTCCTGCCAAGACGGAAAGTACGCGGTTGCCCGCCTCTTTCAGCGCCTTGATAATCGGCAGCATCGGGGCTACACCTACTCCACCACCTGCACAAAGCACGGTTCCGAACTTCTCGATATGTGTCGGATTACCCAACGGTCCTACGACATCATCTATCAAGTCGCCCTCGTTCAGTGCACAGAGTTTGGTGGTAGAAAGTCCGACCGCCTGCACTACCAACGTGATGGTACCTTTGTTGATGTCGGCATCGGCAATGGTCAGCGGCACCCGCTCACCCTTTTTACCAACGCGCACGATGACAAAATTACCAGCTTTCCTACTTTTCGCAATCAGCGGAGCCTCCACTTCAAGCAAAAAAACTTTCTCAGAGAATTGCTCCTTTCGTACAATCTTATTCATAATGCCATGTTACTTATTTACTAAACGACGTGCAAAGGTAGCACTTTTTTAGTAATGAGTGTAAACAAAACAAGAAAAACTGCCAAGGACTTGCGCCCTTTGGCAGTCTTTCCAGTCATTACTTTAGTTTGCCCGACGCTTCTCAAGACGCTCGCGGATAGCACCGATGAAGCCAGCAGAGTTGACTGCTGTCGGAGTAATTCCTTCCATCAGGTTCACAAGGTCTTTGGTCACGATTCCCTCGTTGAGTGTGTCGAAACATGCGCCTTCCAACTGATTGGCGAAGTTCACGAGCTCGTTGATGCCATCCAGTTCACCACGCTTGCGCAAGGCACCTGTCCATGCGAAGATGGTAGCCATCGGGTTGGTCGATGTCTCTTCACCCTTGAGGTATTTGTAGTAGTGGCGCGTAACGGTTCCGTGCGCAGCCTCATACTCGTATTTTCCGTCCGGGCTTACGAGGACGCTCGTCATCATGGCGAGTGAACCGAATGCGGTAGAAACCATATCGCTCATCACGTCACCGTCATAGTTCTTACATGCCCAGATGTAACCACCCTTAGAACGGATAACACGTGCCACAGCATCGTCGATAAGCGTATAGAAATACTCGAGTCCTTTCTTCTCAAATTCAGCTTTATATTCCTCAAACACTTCCTCAAAGATAATCTTGAACTGTGCATCGTATTTCTTTGATATCGTGTCTTTTGTTGAGAACCAAACGTCTTGGTTTGTGTCGAGCGCGAACTTGAAGCAGCTATGTGCAAACGAGCGGATAGACTTGTCGGTGTTGTGCATGCCCTGAAGCACACCTTCGCCCTTGAAATTGTGGATAACCACTTCTTCTTTCTTGCCACTCTCGCCTTCGAAAACCATCTTGGCTGTACCCGGTTCTGTCACGCGAATTTCTACGCTCTTGTAAACGTCACCGTAAGCATGACGGGCAATGGTAATCGGCTTTTCCCAGTTTTTCACTGCCGGTTTGATGGAAGGAATGGTGATCGGTGTACGGAAAACGGTACCGTCGAGAATCGAACGAATTGTTCCGTTAGGGCTCTTCCACATTTCATGGAGTTTGTATTCGTCCATACGCTGATGGTTCGGCGTAATGGTCGCACACTTCACAGCCACACCATACTTCTTCGTTGCCTCAGCCGAGTCAACAGTAATCTGGTCGCGTGTCTCGTCACGCTTAGGAAGACCGAGGTCGTAGTATTCTGTTTTCAGATCCACGAAAGGGAGAATCAGCTCGTCCTTAATCATTTTCCAGAGGATTCTGGTCATCTCGTCACCATCCATCTCTACCAATGGAGTGGTCATTTGAATTTTCTTTGTATCCATTTTCTTTAATTGTTATTTGTTGATAATTGATAGTTTCTTTTATTTGCGCTGTGCAGCATAGTAGTTCATCAGACAGCCGTCGGCAAGAATCTGACGCTCATCGGCAGTCAGGTTCTGGAAGAAGAGGTGGATGTCTTTCACGCCATTGGCTGTGATAACCTTCGCATCAATCTCCTCTTTGCCTCCGAGAATTGCCTCGCGAATACCGGGAATGAACACGAAATCACCGGCAGTATAGTCGAACGGTGTTTCCTGTGCAATGGTGAACGGCACGATACCCCAGTTGATACAGTTGCTGCGATAGCGTTTTGTCGCATATTCATAGCAGATATTGGCATCACCGCCAAGCACTTTCTGGCAAGATGCTGCCTGCTCGCGTGCAGAACCGTCACCAGGACGATTGGCGAAGACGCAAGAACCGAATGAAGTATTCTTCGCATCGGCACCAACTTTCGCCAGCGCATCACAGACATTCTGAGGCACATTACCTGCACGACGCTCCAGATCTTCCGCCTGTATGCGCTTGCTGATGCCAACATACTCCGGCACACGGCGCGACAGTGCAAACTCGGAAAGTTTCAGCGGATTAGAGCGGTAGCTTGACGTCTCACCGGAAGGAATCAACTCGTCGGTCGTCGTCACCGGATCGTGGATGACTGCTGCCAACTCGAGCAACATGTTCTCCTCCATCGGATACATCTTAGGCCAGTCTTTGATGTTCGGACCGTATTTGAGTTCCTGGCTGTCATCTGCTTTCGCATAGCCATTATAAACACGGCGCTCATAAATCTTCGCATCGAAGTCGTAGGGCTTGTGTGTATCCTCGAAATCAATATCCGTAGCTGCTGTGATAATGCCACCGTTAGCTGCTGTTGCAGCAATTGAACGTGCGTCCATCAATGCCACGAGCGAAATCTGTCCCTGACCGGGTTTTGAACCTTCACGGTTGGGGAAGTTACGTGTGGTGTGACGGATACTCAGACCGTTATTCGACGGCACATCACCTGCACCGAAGCAAGGTCCGCAGAACGCCGGCTTAATCACGACACCAGCCTCAAGCAGTTCTTCGGCAATCTTATTTCGGGTTGTTGCCATATATACTGGCACTGACTGCGGATAAGCAGAAATGGTGAAATAATCATTGCCGACAGACTTGCCGTTCAATATCGCAGCTGCAGCACTGAGGTTGTCGTAGGTTCCTCCTGAACAGCCGGCGATGATTCCCTGATCTGCCATCACCTTACCATTCTGAACCTTGCTGACCAAATCAACAGAAATCTTATCACCGAAGCGCTTCTTAGCATCCTCTTCCACTTCACGGAGAATGCGCTCAGGATCTGCCTGCAACTCGTGAATAGTATAGGCATTTGACGGATGGAACGGCAATGCAATCATTGACTCCTGCTTAGAGAGGTCGATGCGAATCATTCCGTCATAGTAAGCCACCGCACCTGGCTGCAACTCTTTGTAGTCTTCGGGACGGCAGTGAATATCGTAATGATGCTTCACCTCCTCATCGGTCACCCAGATAGAGCTCAAGCAGGTTGTTTCCGTCGTCATGATATCGATACCGTTACGGAAGTCGATCGGAAGATTCTTCACGCCGGGACCGGCAAACTCCAACACTTTGTTCTTCACGAAACCATTGTCGAAGACTGCTTTCACGAGCGAGATAGCCACGTCGTGAGGACCAACGCCCTTGCGAGGCGCACCCTCGAGCCAAACGAGAACCACTTCAGGCGCATTGATGTCCCAAGTGTTCTCCAACAGCTGCTTAACGAGCTCACCGCCACCTTCTCCGACACCCATGTTTCCGAGTGAACCATAACGCGTATGGCTGTCGGAACCGAGAATCATGTTACCGCACTTCACCATTGCCTCACGGGCATACTGATGGATGACTGCCTGATTGGCTGGCACATAGATACCGCCATATTTCTTTGCTGCGGAGAGACCGAACACGTGGTCATCCTCGTTGATGGTACCACCAACGGCGCAGAGAGAGTTATGACAGTTGGTCATTGCGTAAGGAATAGGGAATTTCTTCAAGCCGCTTGCACGAGCCGTCTGGATAATGCCCACATAAGTGATGTCGTGTGACATCATCGCATCAAATTTGATACGCATTTTCTTACCCTTACCGCCTTCCACGTCGTGTGCGCGGAGAATCTGATAAGTGATGGTGTTCTCCCGAGCGTCGTCTGGAGAAGGAACATTCGCAGCATTCGTTGCGATTTCTGAACCGTTGAGTAGATAAACTCCTTGTTTGATTAGTTCAACCATGATTTTAAGATTAAAAAGTTAATGTTTTGTATTAAGATAATATTGAATTTACGAAAATAGTCAATGCAAGCATGTCTGCCGAACCGCCGGGTGAGATGTTTTCATGAATAAACTCTTCATTCAGTTCTCCAAGTTTTTCGATTGAGAAATCCTCCAGCAGTTGTCCTGCCGCTGTCCTCATCATCTTGACGGCTGCTGCCCCTTTTCGATAATATACATTAGTATCATCGAGGGTCATCATCACTCGCAAAAGTGTTTTGTGCAGACCGTCCGAAGCATCTTTCAACGCCTGCAGACATGGCAGCCAATCATCAAACAACTGCCGGTAGCCATCGCGAGCTGCCGCAAGTGCTCCGCCTATTTGATAGCGCTCAACGACAGCAGCTCCATGCGTCTCCTTGGCTGATGGTATCTGCTCGGCGATTTCCGATATGTGTTTCTGCAGCAGCTTGGAATCCAACTCACCTCTCTGGAATGAAAGATGGGCAGCTGCCACAATCGTCAGTCCCAATGCAAACAGCGCTCCCTTATGGGTGTTCACTCCCGACGTTGCTTTCAGCATCGCCTGTTCAGCAGCCTGTCCGACACTTATCACTTCTTCCACCTCTGGCATCTTTTCGTTATAACCCATCAACGCCAGTTGATTGAAATAAGGACGGAGTGCAGCAATACTGCGCATCATGAGCTCGTAGTCCATATCTTGATGAGCACCACTGTCTTTTCTGTCAACGAGTCCGGGTTTGGGAGTCAGGGAGAGTTCTGTCTCCAGTGCTTCCACAGCCAGCCGTGAAATCAGGTAAGGAACAGTCGAGGAAGGAACCAACTCCTTTGCTTTCGAGAAAGAACCGCAGCCCAGATGCTGTCTAAGGGTCGAAGCACTGACGACATCGCCGCCGTCTTGGCACATGCGGTCTATCTCCATCACCTCTATTTCATAGTTCGGAAGAATTTCGCGCATCAGTTCGTTGTATCTGCCCGTCAATCGGTCGGTCGGTTCAGTTCCCACGAAACGAACCTTTGCATCCAAAGCGTGTGCAATATGGTGAGCGAAAATATTCAGGTCCAAACTCATCTGAGTGTCGGATGCGTCTGACAATTCTTTCAAGAAGTAGGTCGGAAACGTCTGTGCTGAGATAATGTAGTCACTCCCGTCACAAACGACCACATTGCTGAGGTCCTTACAACCTGCCTCCACCATCGCTTTTCGCTCAGTATAAGAGAAGAGCGAAAGGTCTTCTTTTACAACGATAACATACAGGTTGTCAACCTCTTTCGATGCCTTCTCTATGAGGAAACGGTGTCCTTTGGTAAAAGGATTGGCATTCATCACAATTACACCATTCCGTCCCTCGCGTTTGAGAACGGAAAGATATTTGCAATAGGCGCTGATACCGTTCTGACCGATTTCCATGAAAATGGCTTTCGGGGCTTCGCCGACAAGAGAAAATCCGATGCTTTCGAAAATATGTTTATTCTCCGGCTTTGTAAAGACACGCACCGTCTCATATCCGCTATTGACCGCAACATTAATCAGATGTGAAATCAGTTTCAGTCCCATCTGGTGTTCACGCAGTGTCTCACTTACCGCAATACATTTGATGACATTGCGCTGTAAGCCGCCACCTCCAAGCAATTCCTCTTCGCGGAAAGGAAAAATGCCAGCATAATAGTCGAGCTCGTCCAATCTCAGATTATTCTCAGACAAGAATCGCTCTACTTTTTGCCGACTGGTTTTCAGCGAAAGTGGCACTTGGCGTATCTCAAACTCGTCGTACATACTGCTCTACCATTTGATGGATACACTCCTGCAATTCACTTTGTGTATGCGTGTTATTCCTCATGCAAACGCGCGCTTCGTTGTCACACATCAGGCATTTCCTTGCCGGACGCTGCGCATCGCTGCGAGATATAGGGACACCCGTTGCGTCAATGACATCCATGTCAAAAAGCCTGCCCAACGGGTGACGGTCTTCTATCTCACATAGCGTCTGCTTCGCTTCTATCTTTGGAACGGAGAGCAGGAGATATGCCTCAAAGCCCGTTTCAAGGTCACGCTCGATACACTGGAAGATGTCTCCGCCAAACCGCTCTCGCAGGGCTTCCATTCCTGCCTCCGCGATAACGGCAGACAAACGATTACGCTTGACCTGTCCTGGCATTACCACCGTGAAACACACCAACGTCTGCTCAGGATTCTTTGACATCAAATCCTTTTGCATGGCAGATCGGTTGTCTCGGCTTTCCAACAACTGGTCAAGCGTAATCTCCATATATTAAATAATGTGTGCTTAGTCGATGATATTCTTGATCACATCCTGTACGGAACCATCGCGATTCATCACGATACCCACTACCTTGTCGCCGAACGGCAACGGTGCCGGTGTTCCGATAATTTTCTCAGCCCGCTCTTTCAGCGAATGGATGTCCACCACCTTCAGCCCGGCTTTCGTCAGTCGCTCAGCGATTTCCGGACGACGTGGGTTCACGGCAATACCATATTCGGTCACCACCACATCAACCGTCGAACCCGGAGTGATGAGTGTCGTCACTTCTTCCACCACACAAGGGATGCGGCCACGCAAGAGCGGGCAGACAATAATTGAAAGCGCTGAATCGGCTGATGTATCCGGGTGACCACCAACAGCACCACGAATGATGCCGTCGCTACCGACAAGTACGTTGACGTTGAAGTTGACATCCACTTCCAATGCCGAGAGTATCACCATATCCAGATAGTGCGTAGCCGAACCGGGCTCATCAGCACTGGCATATTCGTTGGACGAAACCTCCTTGTGCATCGGGTCGCTCTTCAGCGATTCGGCTGCAACCTTGTCAAACGACTGCACGTCTATCAGGCGCTCGATGAGTCCTTCCTCGTGCATCTTCACCATGTGGGCAGTGATTCCTCCCAAAGCAAAGCTGGCTTTGATGCCCTTTTCTATCATGCTCTCACGGATGAATTTCACGGCAGCCAGCGAAGCTCCTCCAGAACCTGTCTGGATAGAAAATCCCTCTTTGAAGTAGCCGCTGTTGATAATCACCTTGGCAGCCTGCTGTGCGAGCAGGATGTCGCGTGGATTCTTCGTGTCGCGAATAGCTCCTGACGAAATCTTCGAAGAGTCGCCGACGGAATCTACCACAACAACATAATCCACATTGCGTTCTGAGATGGAGTTCGGCGTGTTCGGGTACGACACGAGGTCGTCGGTCAGAATCACCACTTTGTCTGCATACTGCGCATCGGGCAGTGCATATCCCAGCGAACCGCAGATAGACTTGGCGTTTTCTGAACGCGAATAGCCGCAGGAATTTCCGAGCGGGTCGCTCGATGATGTGCCTAAGAAAGCGACATCAATATGCAGGTCGCCATTGGCAATCGCACTACCGCGACCGCCATGCGAGCGGAACACCACAGGCTCTTTCATCAGTCCGTGCGAAATTTCCTTCGCGAGTTTGCCGCGCAGTCCTGATGTGGAAATGCGGGTAATCACGCCATTGCGCACATGTTCGATGAGCGGTTCGTGCACGTCAATCAGACTGGACGAAGCGATATGCAAATCCTTGAATCCCATCTCCGCCAGTTTATCCACAACCATATTGATGACTTTATCGCCACTGCGGAAATGGTGGTGGAACGAAATCGTCATTCCGTCCTTGAGACCGGTCTTGCGGATGGCTTCCTCCAGCGTCACCACTTTCGAACTCTCTTTCTGATACTCACTTCGCGGCGTTGCCACTTTCACGTGTACACCGTCCTGATAGGTTTGTTTTCCCATCTTTGCAGCTGCTGCCTCAATAAGCGCTGCCCTGTCTTTTATGCTATTCATTCTACGTCCTCCTTTGATAAAATACCCGATGCAATGGCAAGGTCTATCGTGCGTTGTGCCCTGAGCACCACAGGCCGATCGACCATCTTTCCGTTCACGGCAATCACGCCCGAACCGCGCTTTTCTGCCTCCTTGATGGCAGCGAGTATAGTTTGTGCTTTCTCAATATCCTTCTCTTTCGGTGCAAACACTTCGTTTACGATTTCTATCTGACGTGGATTGATGATTGACTTACCGTCAAAGCCCAGTGTCTTAATCAGTTCCACCTCCTTACGGAAGGTTTCCATATCGTTGAGATTCGAATAGACGGTATCCAGTGCGTCGATTCCGGCAGCCCTTGCCGCCACAACGATGGTCTCGCGTGCCAGCAGCAGCTCCGCGCCGCCCGGTGTGCGCTGCGTCTTCAGGTTGGCGCAGTAGTCTTCCGCACCGAGCGCAATACCCATCATACGCTTTGAAGCGATGGCGATATCGTAGGCATTGACGATACCCAGAGCGCTCTCAATGGCAGCCATAATCTTTGTTCTGCCCACACATCCCAGTTCGGTTTCGATTTTTTCAATCTCCTGTTCCACCTCGCGCACCTCGTCTGCCGTTTCGGTTTTCGGCATACGGATGACGTGAACACCGGCTTTCACCATCGCCTCAACGTCTTTCTTTCCGTACGGAGTGTTCAGCGGATTGATACGCACCACCATCTCCGTGTCTCCGTAGTCGATGGTTTTCAGCGCATTGTACACCAGCAGACGGGCAGCATCTTTCTCTGCCATGGTCACTGAGTCTTCCAGGTCGAGCATGATGGAATCGGGTGCATAGATAAAGGCATCCTGCATCATGGCGGGGTTGTTACCTGGAACAAACATCATTGTTCTTCTTAACCTTTGCATAATCTTATTTCGTTTTTTATTTTTAATCTTTCCAAACATCCTTACCCGTCGCACGAACGGCAGCCGCAGTCACACGGGCACGTATCGTGCAGTCGAGTGCACCCTTGTCCGTCGCATTGACCATGGCGTTTTCTATGCCTAAATCCTTGAGGGTATCGGCAATGACTTTCTTAATTTGGTCGCCAAACTGATAGGCAACCGTACTGTCAAGATTGATTTTCAACCCAGCCTCTTCGGTGGGCACAATCTGAATCAGAACATCACCGGATTCAAGTGTACCGGCAAAAGCTGTCTTCATTTCCATAATACTATAATATATAAATAATGTGTTAATAAATTCCGAAAGATTTTCATCTTATACCATAGACAACCGTCAAACAGCATACACCGTTCTTCTACCGTTTTCCAAGCCAAGAATACTGAACTCTTTCATCCATCCCAAACCCCGGGGATTTCCAAAAACAAATGAACCGGCAGGTCTTCTGACTTACTCAATCACCGGCACCTTCCCGTCAGTTGGACAGTGGCTTTTCAGTCGATGACACAATGAGCTTACAGCAGCGGGCACTGTTCAGGTTTCACACCTGATTCCCTTTTCATCACGTCTGTTTCCATCCGTGAACCAAATTCACGCTACAAAGATATGGATTATTTCCATTCCCTCCAAATATTTTTCACAAAAAATCGAGACACATCGTCTCTTTTTAACATAACTTTTCACAAACAACCTATCAAAAAGCCAACAAAAAGCCGCGTTTCTTTTGCAAAACGAAAGAAAACCACTACCTTTGCAAAGTCATAAAAGACCCTAAGGACCTTAAAGTCCTTAAAGACCTTAAAGTCACTAAAAAGAAAAAAGCAAATGAGAAAAAACATCCTCCTCACATTATTGGTTTTCCCGTTTCTCCTCGCCGCAGAAGAAATCACTTCTCCCGACGGGAATATGTTGTTAAAGTTCCACGTTGACAATGGCGTGCTCAAATACGAACTGCTCTACAAAAACCGGCAGGTCGTCCTCCCCTCCTCGCTCGGTCTGGAACTCATCAACTGGCCCAGCCTGATGGAAGGATTCCGGATGGAACGTGTGCAGAAGAGCTCGTTCGACGAGACATGGCAACCCGTATGGGGCGAGAACAAAGACATCCGCAACCACTACAACGAGATGGCTGTCACCGTCAGCCAGCCGGCACTCAAACGGCAGATAATCATCCGCTTCCGTGTCTATGACGAAGGTATCGGCTTCCGTTACGAACTGCCGCGACACGACAACCTCGACAACGTCATCATCAAGGAGGAACACACCGAGTTTGCCATGACAGCCGACCATACCGCCTACTGGATTCCCGGCGACTACGACACCGACGAGTATGAATACACCATCTCGCGACTGTCGGAAATACGGTCACTCGAAGACAAGGCACGCACGGAAAACGCCTCACAGTCAGCCATTCCCGCACCCAGCACACAGACCTCCCTGCTGATGAAGACCGACGACGGACTCTACATCAACATCCACGAGGCAGCACTCATCGACTACTCCGCCATGCACCTCACACTCGACGACCGGCGGATGGTGCTCAAATCCATCCTCACGCCTGACTCCAAAGGCAGGAAAGGATTCATACGCTGCCCCTATACCACGCCATGGAGAACCGTCATGGTGGTGGATGATGCGCGGAAGATGCTCGCATCCAACCTGATACTCAACCTCAACGAACCATGCAAACTGGAAGACACATCGTGGATTCATCCCGTCAAATACATGGGCGTATGGTGGGAAATGATGACCGGAGCAGCCACATGGAACTATGCCGACTACCAGGCGATAAGACTCGGAGAGACCGACTACACGAAACTCAAGCCCACGGGCAGACATGCCGCCAACAACGACAACGTCAGACGCTACATCGACTTTGCAGCCCGGCACGGGTTCGACCAGCTCCTCGTAGAAGGATGGAACCAAGGATGGGAAGACCTGTGGCAGAAATACCACAACTTCAGCTTCACACAATCCTATCCCGACTTCGACGTCAAAGCGTTGCAGGCATACGCCAACGAGAAAGGCATCAAACTGATGATGCACCACGAGACATCATCGTCGATTATCAACTATGAACGACAGCTGCAGGAAGCCTACAAGTTCGCACACGACAACGGATACGACGTCATCAAGAGCGGATACGTCGGAAACATATTCCCCTACGGCGGACACCACTACGACCAGTGGATGAACAACCACTATCTGTATTGCGTGACCGAAGCAGCCAAATACCGCCTCATGATTAATGCACACGAAGCCGTGCGCCCCACCGGGCTCTGCCGCACCTACCCCAACCTCATCGGCAACGAAAGCGCGCGGGGAACGGAGTTCCAAGCCATGAGTGGATGCGAACCCAAACACGTCTGCATACTCCCCTTCACACGTCTGCAAGGAGGACCGATGGACTATACACCCGGCATCCTCGAGGCAGACATCTCGAAAGTCAACCCCAACAACCCGGCACACATGAAAGCCACCATCTGCAACCAACTCGCCCTCTACGTCACGATGTACAGTCCGCTACAGATGGCAGCCGACGTGCCGGAGAGCTATGAGCGCTATGCCGATGCCTTCCAGTTCATCAAAGACGTAGCCGTCGATTGGGACAAATCCATCTATCTCGAAGCTGAGCCGGCAGCATATATCACCGTAGCCCGACAGGCGAAAGGCAGCGACGACTGGTTCATCGGATGCGTGGCAGGCGAACAGCCCCACCACTCCGACATCACCCTCTCGTTCCTCGACAAGAACAGGCGATACACCGCCACCATCTACAGCGACGGGAAAGACGCCAACTGCCTCACCAACAACGCCTCCTACGACATACGCACCACCACCGTCACCAGCAAGACCCGACTCAAGCTCAAAGCCGTCGCCGGCGGCGGATACGCCATTCGCATCACACCAAAGAACTAAGCGCTTTTCCACAGATTCCCTCCCCCGTCAGGCATTCCCTCCCCATTTGGGGGAGGGCCAGGGAGGGGCCCCAGAATTCCCAGAACTCCCAGTGCTCCCATTACATATTTATACGCTCTTTCCGTATGAATATACACATCGAAAATGCCGTTATAACGCTCCTGCTTACAATATTTTCGACCAAAGTTTCGGTCGCTCGCAAATATCGCAAGCACGCGCATCGGCGTAACCCTCTGAAAACCAAGGGCAACAAGAAAACAGCTGATGAAAAGTTAACCAAAACAGCAGAAAAATGGGCCAAAAACGGGCAAAATCGGCTTGCAAAAGTGCAACTTTTACACCCTAAAAGTATAACTTTTGGCTCCTGAAAGTTCAACTTTTAGAATTCAAGAGTGCAACTTTTGCGATTTCAGACCTCAAAATGCGTTTATTTATACATACAATATGAATTTACGTTTCTATTTTCAAAATTTTCGTTGTCATAATATTTCTCAAAAACTGACCTCAATTTCTGCATAAATATAACCTTTTCGCAGTTTCGCCTTTCAATTTCAAATAAATTCCACGAAATCGCTTTCAAATCAGCAAACCCACCCCTTAAAGCTCTTTTTACACTTATAAAAAAAACTTTTTAAAAAATTTGGAGGGTAATAGAAAAAGCGCTAATTTTGGGTCGAATTTTAACGAAAAAACAAAAACTATATGGGAAAATTTCAACCTATTAACATATTAAATTATTAACTTTTATGAATCCTTAATTTAGAAGCAAATGAAAAAGAAAGAAAACAATTTTCATCGCTCTCTGAGAGCGTGCTTGACGGCTTTGCTGATGACATTCGCAACAGCCATCTATGCACAGAATGTAACAGTGAAGGGTTCTGTTGAAGATGCAAATGGAGAACCGATTATCGGTGCTTCTGTAAAAACAGCAGAGCAAAGAACTGGTACGGTAACGAATGTGGATGGTGAGTTCTTAATCAGTTGCTCACCGAATGCCACACTGGAAATCAGCTACATCGGTTTCAAGACTGAAAGCGTTCCTGTAGCAGGTAAGACGATGATTCACGTCGTGCTGCAAGAGGAAGCTATGAACTTGAATGAAGTAGTGGTAACCGCCCTCGGTATCAAGAAGGATGCCCGCAAAGTGGGTTATGCCGTAAGTACCGTAGGTGCCGATGAGCTTATCAAGACCTCATCTCCGACGCTGGGTACCGCACTTTACGGTAAGGCTGCCGGTGTTCAGATCAAGACTGCTCCTGGTGGTGCTGCAGGTGCCATCTCCATTAACGTGCGTGGTCTTTCTTCTATTACGCAAGGCAACCAGCCGCTCGTAGTACTCGACGGTGTGCCTATCCGTAATGGTGAAGCCAACAACAGGGACTACTGGGGAGACCAGCGTGTGAACTCTAACGGTTTGACAGACATCAACCCCGAAGACATTGAGAACATCTCAATTCTGAAAGGTGCTGCCGCTACCGCTCAGTATGGTTCTGAGGGTGCCAACGGTGTTGTCATGATTACCACAAAATCCGGTCGCGGACAAAAAGGTATTGGTGTTGACTTCAATGCAAGCTGGACAGGTAACTTTGTAGCTTACATGCCTGAATACCAGACCACATTCGGTCCTGGTCCGGCTCCTCAGAGTCGTCCCGGAAATTCTGACGAATATGGTTTCTATAACATTACCGACAGAAATGGCAATTCTCACCAGTATGTAACAGGTACTGCTTATTTCGGTCCGAAGTATGATGGAAGAGACGTTCTTTACTATGATGGTACTGTACGCAAGTTCAACCCCATCAGCGCTAATCCTTGGAGCGACGTATTCCGCACAGGTTTCGACCAGCAGTACAACATTGCATTGACCAATGCAAATGACAAAGGAAACTTCCGTTTCTCATACACATTCTACAACAGCTTGCCAAACCAGTACAATTCTAACTTCAACAAGCACAACTTCAACCTTACAGGTTCATATAATGTGCTGAAGAACGTGAAACTCGACTACTCTGTCAACTACATGACCGAGCACGTAAAGAACCGTCCGTATCGTCTGTACCGTGTACTTGCTAACTTCTCCGGTATGTTCGGTGCATTTGATGACATCAACTGGATTCGCAACCATACGATGACTTCTGCCGGTTATTTGAACCGCACATGGAACTCTTCGAATCATGAGAACCCTGCAGAAGGTTACGAATACGGCTTCTCCAGCCAGTCTGGTTTTGTAAATGAGTACTTGTGGAACATCTATGGTAAGGAACAGATTGAAAGCAACAACCGCTTGATTGCCAAAGTTGCTCCATCATGGGAAATCATTCCTGGTCTGACTTTGAGAGGTAGCCTCGCTACTGACTACACGACCAATAAGATTGAAAACAAGAACCGCACAGAAACAGCCAGTGTATTCGGCAGCAACTCTGGTAGCTATCAGTTGAGAAACAACCGCTACACCATTCTCTATGGTGACGTTATGTTGACGTACGATAAGATGTTGACCGAAAAACTCAATCTGAGTGCATACATCGGATGGTCTGGTCGTCGTGAGACTATGCACAACCTGAGCAGCTGGACAAACGGTGGTCTCTCTGTTGAGAACTGGTTCAACCTCGCAGCATCTACAGAGACTCCTGGAACTGAAATGAAAGAAATGAGACTCTTGAAGACTGCAATCTACGGTGACATCA
>Ga0256405_10002742_pt1 | contig 38850 bp, 51 predicted proteins | sample RumenRJG_02DNA_FD_189096 | JGI IMG/M metagenome (GOLD analysis project Ga0256405, IMG submission 189096) | Bovine rumen microbial communities from Lethbridge, Alberta, Canada - RJG_02 | ecosystem: Host-associated > Mammals > Digestive system > Stomach > Rumen | place: Canada: Alberta...
ATTTGGCCAATCCAAATTTTTCCCGTACCTTTGCACCCGCAAAACCGACATGGTGCCCGTAGTTCAGTTGGTTAGAGCGTCAGATTGTGGTTCTGAATGTCGACGGTTCGAGTCCGTCCGGGCACCCCACCACGAAATCCCTGCAAATAAGCGTTTGCAGGGTTTTTTCGTAAAAAAGCGGTGGTGTCACTTCTGGGCATAATTTCCACTTTTGAACCAATAAATTTCCGTCAGATTTCCGTCAAAATATGGAATGAATATGGCAACAATAACGATTGAGATAGGAAAGAAGAACAAGAAACGGTTGCACCCGGTGTCGTTCCTGATTTGTGAGGGACGGACGAAGAAGCGCATCCCGATGGGTATCAATGTGGCCGACTCGGAACTGACGACGAATGGAAAGCGCGTTAAAGAGCCGGAGAAGGCAAAGATGATCGAGCAGAAGCGCAGGGAGTTGCAGGAACGGCTCGACGCGCTGCAACTGGACGTGCTTGGCGGTTCGACGATGGATGCGACGGAGATAGCGGAGCGCATCGTGGCAAAAGAGGAGGTGACGGACTTTTTCACCTTTGCAGAGGACTGGCTACGGCGCAACGACGTGAAGGGGGCCAAGAACTATGTGACGATGCTGAACTCACTGGAGAGTTACCTGGGTAAGCGTCGGCTGCCATTCAAGATGATAACCTATAAACTGCTGGAGGACTACGAGCAGCACCTGAAAGACAAGCCCCGTGCGCAGTCGCTCTACCTCGGACTGATGCGCCACCTCTACCGCGAGGCTATGCGCCGCTATAACACCGACTACGAGACGGTTATCCAGAACGACCCATTCCAGCGGTACCGCGTGCCGAAGCAGCAGATGAAGAAGGGTGTGCGTGCGCTCACACTGAAACAGCTGCTCGCCATCTATCGCTATAAAGGCGAGCCGTACAGTCGTGCGCAGTTGGCCCGCGACTGCTTCGTGCTGTCGTTCTGTCTGATGGGCATGAACTCCGTGGATATGTACTCGGCCAAGACGTTGACGCGAGGTGTGCTAAAGTACAACCGCACAAAAACGAAAGACCGCCGCTCTGACGATGCCTATATAGAGGTTAAGGTGCATCCCGTCATCGCCCGGCTCATCAAGAAATACCGCGACACCGACCGCGTGTTCACCTTCCACCGCCGCTACGGATCGCCCGAGGACTTCAACCGCGCCATTAACGTCGGACTGAAAGCCGTTGGTGAGGCAGTAGGCATCGACGGTCTGCAGTTCTACCAGGCACGCCATACGTTCGCCACCCTCTCGCGCAACCTGATGCACTTCTCGAAGGGCGATGTGGACGAAGCACTGAACCACGTCGGCAGCTACGATATTGCCGACATTTATATCCAAAAGGACTTTTCGGTCATCAACGATAACAACTTCAAGCTGCTCGACAAGGTGTTTAGCTCTGGTGAAAAGATACAGACACATCCTGACCAAAGTGCGACTTCACAATAGACATAAAGCGCTCGCCAGTTTCAGGAGTTGTTAGACGTGTAGCAAGGTCTTCATTGTGGCGGTCGTAGTTGAACGTTACTACGCCATCCTGATAGCCAGCAAACCAAACGTCTGCACCAGACAAGCCCAGTTGGTCCTTGAAGTCCACGTAACACCGCTGCCAGGCATCCTGTGCTTGCTCGGCAGTCATCCGAGAGACGGAATCGCTCGGCATAGTGGCAAACAATTCCTGCTGCACGGCCTCCTTGCGTCGCTCCTTCGCATCGCCCGTAGCCGGTGTGTCCTTCTTTGTCAACAGCGAGTAGCCGATACCCAGGTCGGTACTCATAATGGTAAACTCGATGAAGTCTGGGTCGCCACGCTTACGACCATTCAGATACACTGGCTCATAGTCGAACGTGATGTCGGTATGGTTGTCGTGCGCCATGCGGTCGAGGTCGTCTTTCACAGCGTCCAGCACCTTTGTCTTGAAATGTGCGAACTTCTGGTATGGCACCACCCACTCCTGCGTCTGTTTGTCCTTGAACGGCTCGAAGCCCAGCGTCCGCTTGATTTCCTGGACCGTCAGGCTCACCTTTGCCCGCTTATCCTTACCCATCAGTTCCTGCAACTTGAAGTACAGCTTGGGTGTCGATTGCTTCGACGCATAGCGGGCTATCAGTTTCGGATGGTTGGCATAACCCTGGCTCATGTCGAAGGCATACTGCGCCACGTCCTTATTGATTTCCACCTCGATGTAACCGCTGTGCCGTGCCGACTCCACCACCACCTCGCCCTGCTCGTTGCGCTTGCGGTAGAAGTCGCCCGTCTGTGGTACCAGAAACTTGGTGAACACCGGCGAGTAGATGATGTTGCCCGTTGGTCGCCCGCCCTCGTCCAGTTCAGGATGATCCACCAGCATGTTCATTTCCTCGATAGCCTTGCGCACCACCTTGTAGTTCGCCGGGTCAATGTTCATGTCGGCCAGACTGATGCGGAACGGTGGTATGCCGTGTTCCAGCATGTACTTCGTGAAGAGCGCACGCGGTTTCGAGTCGGCACGGTTCAGCCCAAGGTCAAAGTAGTCGCGGATGTACTGCTGTAGGTAATCCGATACCATCAGCATCGTGTCCTGCTGCAACAGCGTCAGGTTCTTACCCGTGCGGATGTATGAGAACGGTGTCTTGTTCCACACCTCCTGCCGTGCAATCTCCATCAGTTGCGTCCGCTCAGCCTGCGTTTCCATCTTTCCAGTCATTTTCAGTCGAATGTTATAATATTGTTCACTATCAGCTGCCGTTTCAGGTGCATTATACTATATCTTTGGTCACCTTCTCACGGCTCAAACCCTTTGTTTATCGGCATTTCCACTCGCCACTACTATACTCAACCCTACCCTTTTCTGACTCTATAAAAAGAGTAAATAACTATATATTATATATTATAGGTGTCCAATTATATAGTTGTGTTCACCATTTCTTATAGTCTGCGGTGTCCGATATTATAGTTCGTCACGAGGTGTCCAATTATATAGTTGCGGACACCTTCTGCTTTCCCTCCTGCACGTCCAGCCACAGTTCGATAGCTTCTGCCACCAAGTTGGCGATGGTTCCGCCACGGCGTATCTTGACATACGACAGCCGCTGATAGTCATCCAGCGTGATATACGTCTGCACACCCTTCACGTCCCCCATGTGCTTGATGTCCTTGACAGGCTTCTGCGGCCTTGCCTGCGGCTCCTGCTCCGATGTCTGAGGGCTGATGGCTGAGGGCTGATGTTTTTCACCACCCTGCTCTTCTGCTATCTCCTGGAAGCCGTCACTGATGCGCTGCTCCGTGTCCTTGACCAAGGTCTCCTGCATTTCCTGCAAGTTCCAGTTATTCTTCTTTGTCATAATTGTTTTGTTTTAATGCGGTAGCAAATTTTTCACTTTTCACTGTTCACTTTTCCCTTATCCAAAAAGTTCCTTCGCCAGGCTCTCATACGCAATGGCCACGGGGCTCCACTGCTTATACTCGTAGATGTCCTGCTTCTTCGTCTGTGCCTCGTTCACCTTCACGCTGCGGGGGATGATCGTCGTGGTGATATTGTCGCCATACGCCTGCTCCAGATAGGCGATGAACGACCGCACGATGTTCGGGCGCATATCGACCATCACCGGCACCAGTCCGCGTAGTTCCAGTTGCGGGTTTAGTTCCCGCTTAACTCGCTCCATTTCCACGATGACGGGTGCAAGTCCGCTGACGCTCAGTCCCTCCATCTGCACAGGAATGAGCAAACCGCTGGCCACCGCCATAGCGTTGTAGGTACACATGCTTAATGCTGGAGGACAGTCTATCAGCACGTAGTCGAACGACTCAGGGATGCTTGTGATGCCCTCGCCGCTGCAATCCTCCACGCTGCCTATAATCAGTTTGCGCAGCACCATATACGGCTGCATCTGTTCCTGCAGCTTTGGCTCAATCTTCTGGAGCTTCGGCGACGATGGCACGAAGTAGATACCCCGGTCGCTCTTGTAGATAGGTAGATGGCCGTTCTCCGTACTCATAGCGTCGGTGATGGTCGGCTGCCCCTCGCGACTCTTGTTCCAGCCGTAGAGCTTCGACAAGTCCCCTTGCGGGTCAAGGTCAATCACCAGCACCCTCCATTCAGGATGTTCGCGCTTCATCGCCACTGCCAGGCTCTGCACGGTGGTGGTCTTCCCCACCCCGCCCTTGTTGTTGACTATCGCCAACACTTCTTTCAGTCTTGTTTGATTTGTTTCCATATTGCTTTGTTGATTTATTGATTGCAATGTTTCTTGAAATATTGATTTCTTTGTTTCTTGGAAATCCGTAAAATCCGCAAAATCCGTGTTCGTTTATAAAAGGGTGGCGGGTGATGTCCCGCCGACCCTATAATAGAGTATTGCCATGTATGGCTGATGGTATCGTCATCACCAGCTCCCTGCATACTCCGTGTCCCACTCGCCACTCAGTGCCAGCGCGAAGCCGCCGGCGTTCACGAACAGGTTACCCGTGTAGTTCGTCGAGCGGTTCGCCTTGAATGGTGCATCCTCGATGTTCGCAGTGCCAATCACCGCGTCGCTCTGGTTCTTGGCCACCACGCTCACGTCCGTCGTCCATTCCGTAGCCGACGAGAAGCCGTAGATGCTCACGTTCGTCTGCCCTGTCGTACCCACCTTCGATTCAGGGATGGCAATCGTGCGGGGTGCCGAAGCCTGTGCCGCAGCAGGACCGCCCGTCAGGTAGTCGATGCCGTAATACCACGTCGTCGGTGTAACGGTAATGCTGGCGATGCCCGCAGGTATCTCGTCCGCCACCGTCACCCTCAGTCGAGTCACCACGCGATCCAGTGTCACGTTGTGCGCTGACGATGTTCCGGCACTCACCGTTATCTGGAAGTCCTTGTAGAACGTGTCCAGCGGCTTCGTCCAAGCAATGTTGTGCCCATCGGTCGAGAGCGTAGCACCCTCGCCCCTTGAAGCCACAAAATAAACATGGTGACTGCCATAGTCCAGGTTCAGCGTCGGTGTGCCGAAGTTTTCGTCGGTCGAAGCCTGATGCACCTGCTGCACCAACGAGCCGCCCACATAGTCCAGCACCCACAGGTCCGTCATCGCCTTGCCGTCAGCCTCCATCGCGCCACGAGTCATGCTCTCCGTGGTCATCGTGAAGTCCCCCTGACAGTCAAACGTAATCACCTTCGAACCCTGCTCTTGGCTGTTGTTCATCACTTTGTCTGCATCATTGGCGCAGGCGGTAAACATTGTGGCTACCATAGCCATGAATATCATCTTTTTCATAATCGTCTATTTTTTAGAATACATAGTTGTTTGTCTCTTCCCAATCACCATTCACGGTAATCGTAAATGTTCCGCCACTGATAACGTCAGAAGCCCCTGAAAAGAACTGACCTGTATAACAAGTAATCGTTCTGGCTTTCACTGGTACGTCCTCGAACTTCATCTGCCTGATGATGCCTTCCTCGTCATTCAGCGCATAGACCGTAATCGTCAGCTTGCCGTTGTCCTTGGGAAAGGTGTAAATCTCATAAGTGTTGTCCTCGTTCAAGTCGCGCAACTCGCTCTGACTACTGTTCGTGATACCATTGCCTGTATTTGGATTGAAGTCAGCTGAACCACCCTTATACTCAAACTTGAAGTGTGTCACCGAGGCGGGCGTTTCGTCGGTAATCACCAGGCGGAACATCGCCGTAGCGCGGTCCAGCACCATCTCCTGCTCCACGGGTTCATCGCCGACAGTGATAGGTATCATCTGCCAGAACGTGTCGGTAATCTTGCGCCCGTTGCTGGCCGTAAACGACACCTTATCCTTCGCCAGTGATGCCGACTTCGCCGACGAGTGACCAACCATCAGCACGTCGTACTCGCCCTCTGCCAACTGCAGCGATACGGTGCCGAAATTGTCATCCTCCGCAGTCTGTGTTCTGACCGTCGCGAATGCCCTGTCGCCAGTAGCCTTGTCAAAGAGCATGTAGTTCACCTTCGTAAACAGCCCGTTAGGACTGCTCGCACGAGTTATCGTCTGGTACGGCGAAAACGTCAGCGTAACGTTGCCGTTTGTCGATTTCTGTTTCATTCCGTCATCAACAATTCCCTTTTCACATGCCGTTAGTGCTGTCAGCACTGCAAGCGTCATCATTAATTTTTTTGCCATAAGTATAAGTTTTAAAGTTAATAAATGTCTTTCTGTGATTACTCACGCCCTGAATAACGTAGGCGCTCATTTACTTCAAGAGCCCTGATGTAGCCAGTCCAATCAGTCCGAGGGGAATGAGCAGTCCCGTCTCATAGATGACGAACAGTGCCACCGTAGCCGCCGCCAGATACCCTGCACTCCGCAGCCACTCTTTGCTCTCCGTCGGCTCCTGCGTCTCGATATCTCGACGTATCGACGTTTCGCCTCTTCCGTGCAATCCGTGGCCGTTCTCGGCCACGATTCTTGGCTTCCTCTCCTTGCGCTGGCGCTTGGGCTTTGTCTCTACCACTACCGGTTCTAACTGTTGCTGTGCAGCGGGTCGCGCTTCTACAACGGGCTGCGCTTCTCTGACTTGTTCCGTAGGTTGCGGTTCTCTGACCTGAAGGTCTGAGTGTGGCACGCAATTTGCCGCAACTGTTACTATCGGCTCTTCCTCCGTCAGTTGCCACTTCCCACTCTTCAGTCCTGGGTACATCGCGCCAGGATAGCACAGCCACCCGTCGGCATTCTCCGTCACCTCATGGCTGATTTCGCGGTCCGTCCCGTGGAACGTCATCGTCATCGTCCCGTTGTCCCTGACCGTCAACAGCTCCCACTGTTTGCCGCTGGTGCCCAGCATCATTTTGTACGTCTGTGCCATAGTCTATATTATATAAAGGTATTATGCGTACATATAAATAAGGTAGAAACATGCGATTGACCAGCCGCCAATCCAGAGATTAGAGAGAACGTTACCGACGTCTATCGTCCGTACCTTCTCACGCACCGCATCCCAAGCCGCCGCACCCACGTTGCAACACACATTTGTTGCTTGCTTGACAGTCATCAACACACGTTGCTTGATTGCTTGCCATGCGCTTTGCGTGATTGTTTGCAATCCACGTTGAATGATTGCTTTCAACGCATCAACATTGATTGATACATTGATATCAATGTTGATTGCTCTGTTTGTTGATTGAATTGTTGCTTCCATTGTTGTATGTTTTATTGATTTGTTGATTGCAATGTTGATTTTTTGATTTCAAATTCTCTTGAAACTGATTTCAAGTGCAAAGATAATAAAAAGTTATTATTTCGCCAAACAAAACAAATAAAAAGTTATTCTTATTAACTCTTTTTAATAATAAGAACATATTATTATACCTAATTTATTATTACCTTTGCACCACAAACCAATAAGAACGTATTATGAATATCAATATAAGCGAGAGAATATTGGCAGTAGCCGAAAAGCAGGGAGTTAATAAAAAAGTATTAGCCGAGCGCATGGGCATTCAGCCCCAGAACATCAATAGCACGGTGCTGAATAATCCCAAATTTGAAATGCTGGAGAAGGTTGCCGACACGTTAGGCGTGACCGTTTCCGAGCTTGTAGGTGACGCACCCGCCAGCCACATCGAACCCCAGCAGAAGTGTCCTTACTGCGGACATGATCTGAATATCAAGGTAGAGTAGTCCTTTCCAATCCTTAAAGAACTGGAAAGAACAGGAAAGAAAAAAGCGGGAACCGCTGTGGCTCCCGCTCTTAATCCGTGTATTATAAATAATGTGCCGAGCCTCACGGTCCAGCACATCCACACGAATTATCTTATTAGAATACTACAAAGTTAGGTTCTAAAGCAGTGGGGGCGTCCACATGGCGGCGCCATGCGATGTCTGATGGCAGACGTCTGATGGCTGATGACATGGCGACTGCTTATCCGCTGCTGATGCTGATTCTTCCTCTACTGGAACGAGGGATTTCAGATATTCCACCACGTTCTGCAACATGCGCACGCCGTCGTCGTGGGCCTGCACCTTCTGCTCCTTGGTGTACTTCAGCACCGCCGTGCGACCTTGAAGCAGCGCCACCATCACCTTGCGCAGACGGTGTACCAGTCGCTGCAGGGCAGCCTCCGTCAGCGATGCTACGGGGATATCCGCAATAGGTTCTTCACCTTCTGGCACCTTGCCGTCGCGGGCAAAGTCGATGACTACCTTCAGCAGGTCTTCACTGATGCTGTTGCCGATGATTTCCTCCTGAATGAATTGTAGGTCGGGCAACATCTGGATAAACTTCTCGCGACTGTCGTAGATGTTCAGGTACGACTGCAGCACCTCGCACGAGGGTATCAGCAGGGCGGCGGCGAGGTAGTAGTAGCGGCTCTGCTTCCAGAGGGCGACGATTTCGGCTTTCTCGCTGGCGACAACGCCAGCGGATTGCACGGAAGAGCCCGACGCTGACGCATCGGGAGTAGTGACGGGCTCCTTGCACCACTGCTCCAGCTGACGGAGCATCTGGTTCAAGGCGGCGTGCGCCTCCTTATTGCACGTTTCGCGATACAGGTCAATGGTCTTGCCGTTCTTGTCGGGCGCTGGGTAGTCGTCGGCTATCATCTGGTTAATGCCAGCGTTATTGACCGAGATAGCCTGCATACCAATGGCACGACCGAGTGCATCAAAGGCTACGACGCGCTGTGCGAGTAGTAACAGTCTGTTCCAGTAGCCCGTCTGGTAGTCGCTCACCGTCGAGCGCGTCACGGGGTTCACGTCGTACCACTTGCACAGCGCCTCGTACAGCGGTGTGCCGAGCTTGTCTTCCAGGAAGTCATGCTCCGAGTTGTCTATGAAGCCTACAAGGCCGTCGATTGAGTCGAGGGCGTGGGCGGGGCTGGCGAGCCGAAGCTCTGATATTTTTGTTATTATCATAATTGAGAATTGAGAATTGAGAATTGAGAATTACGTGGGCTGCTCAGCATTGGTAATGCCAGTCTTCGAGTTGTCGAGAGTCGTCAGCACTTCGCGTGGAATCTCAAACTCCAGATGTGAGTCGAGGTCGTTGAAGGCTTTCATTAAATAGAGGGGCATGAGCATCAGCTGCTGCATGGGGCTCATCTGTACCTGTTTCAAGAGGAAGCGCTCGCGGAGGTCGGTACCACCACTGCTGGCTACATCACCAGGACTGTTGCCTACCAAGCGGCTGTCCAGTCCGAAGGCAAAGAATACGATGCTCGATATCTCTGCCAGTTCCTTCTGATTGGCTTCGGCAGTCTGCTTGTTGTTTGCCTCAATCTCCACGATTTTCCACGACTCATACACCTTGCCGTCGGAACCGAGGAAGGTGTATGCCACAAGCGGTTTGCCCGTGTTGTCGCGATCCATGAGGAACGAGTTAATCTGGTTGCGCAGCTCGTTGAATACCTTCAGCTTGTCTTCGGGCGTGTCGGCCTTGCGCTGGAAATACAATCGTTCCATGTATTCGTTGTTCAAATACAGAATCCTTCCAATTACATTCGAGTTCTTGCGGCGCTTGTTACGGTCGCTAATCATCGTCATCAGGTACTCGTAGATATCGCCAGAGAAGATGCTCTGCCAAGCCGGTACGGGATAGTACGGACGGCCAGCACTTGGGTAGGCAATAGGCAGGATGAAGCGCGTGGGGCGCTTGCGGATGCTGCCGTTTGCTTGGCGCGTCTCACGGATAATACGCTCCAGGTCGGTCAGTGGTGACTGCGGGTCGAGTGCTGGCAGTGCAATCATATCGTAGGTGTCCTCACCCTCATTGGTTGCCGATGGTGGCAACTGGCGTGGGTCTAAGAAACGATTGCTGATATACACGTAGTTGATACGACCGTTGCGGTCTTTACGCTCCAGGCGACAGATGTGTGCCGAGCGGTAGCGGATGCCCGTCACCTGCGGTACCCACATCTTTGTAGGCAGGTTCTTGCCGTCCTCGTCGAGTGTGCGCTTGTTCAGTGTGATTTCTGCGAAGCACAAGTTCTGGTCCTGCATGTCTTCGGTCAGCGAAATCCACGTCAACGGCAGGTTGTTACGCTCGGCAAAGGCCGTCAGAAACTCGTTGCTCTTCTGCCATGTGTCGTATTCCTTTTCGAGGGTGGCGATTTGGTCGCGAATGTCGGCGGCGAGAGATGTGTCGTTATTACGTGATAACGGCATCTCGTTATTACGACCGCCGCCATCGTTATTACGACTTGCGCCGCCTTCGCCATCCGATGCTGGCGCTTCCATCTGCGACAGCTCCCGCTTCAGGTCCCTTATCCATCCCTTAATCAGCACACCGGCATCTTTGAAGGCGATGCGCTTCTCGGTGATGTTGCCACCCACGTACTGCACATAGGCATAGACGAAGCGGGGACCCTTGCCGGCACACAGGTCGGTATTGAAGCGGTGCGCACTGGCCGTATAAGGACTTGCCTCTCTCAGCAGCGTCACCACGTTGGGATTCCTGTTGCCTATGCCCCATTCCATGTAGCCCAGTCCAGGCGTACCGATGTTGTCGGGTGTTGGCTGCTCTACGCCACTGCTCAGGTGAACTGTGGCATATTGTTGACTGGCGCTCTGAGTTCCTGGCTCCTGACACGTCAGCTTAGCATGGATGTAGTCCTCCCAAAGGCCGAACTGCGACCCACTGCTGTCCTTGCGGTGTCCGAAGTCGTTGGGCATCGGCGCAGGGAAGTAGCCCTGGCTCTTCAACTCGTCGGTGGCAGAGCGGAGCGCGTCGGCGCTCTGTACCTTAACGAGGTTGCGATGCTGCTGCAAGTTCTTCTTCTTTGTCATTGTCGTTTTTGTGTTAATTGACAATGCAAAGATATATACCTTTATATTATATATTCGGACATCTGTCCGCACCACCCGCCCTGTCCGATGTCCCGCCGACCCTCTAATAGAGCACTACCACGTATAGTTGATAGTGCCGTCCCACTCGGTATCGAGCGTGATGCCGATGCCGCCGGAGCCAGTGCTGCCACCCGTGTCGTCGTCACCAAACAGCGCACCCGACCACGTAGTGATCTTATTGCGAGTGACGGGGATATCCTCCATCGTCCACTCGTTCAGCGTCTGGTTGTCGCTGTCCTGAGCGGTAATCACCAACTTCAGCACGTCGTTCAACTCGTGCGGGGCAGTGTAGAGCTCATACACCTTAACGGCAGAACCGTTAAGCACGGCAGCCCTGTACTCCGTCTGCTTGCTCTGCACGCAGCCGTAGCCCGTCGATGGGTTCAGCGTCGAGCTGCCGCCCGTGTAGTAGAACTTCAGCCGTGCCACCTCGTCTGGGATGGTGCCCGTCACCGTCAGTCTGACCATTGCCACCACGCGCTGCAGCAGCAGTTCTTTCTCGACATCGGAACCGTCGAGCACACTGAACGTCTCGCAGCAGGCGAACGTGTCCGACATCTTATTGCTGGCAAACGTCACCTTCTCGGTCGAACTGATGGTGGCATTACCCTCCGTCGAGTTGTGTGCCACCGCCACCACCTTGTACGTGCCTTCTGCCAGCGATACCGCCACGGTGCCGAAGCCACCGTCAGTGCTCGTCTGGTTGACGTTCTTCACCTTCGTGCCGTCCTGTCGGAAGATGGCCACCGACAGCCGCGAGCACTGGTCCGTCAGTGCCTCTGCCGACCGCGTGGCCGCTTCTTGGTCGTATGCAGTTATCCGCAGCACGACGTTAGCATCCGACTCATGGCCGCTCTTGATATCATCTTCCATGATAGGCTTCTCGCAAGCTGCCATCAGCACCGCCGCCAGTCCGAATAACATTACTTTCTTCATAGTCTTACATCTTACATCAGACATCAGACATCTTACATCTTCCATCTTTCATCACCAATTCCCCGCAAACTCCGTGTCCCACTCGCCACTCAGTGCCAGTGCAAAGCCGCCTGCGTTCACAAACAAGTTGCCCGTGTAGTTCGTCGAGCGGTTCGCCTTGAACGGCGCATCCTCGATGTTCGCCGTGCCAATCACCGCGTCGCTCTGGTTCTTGGCCACCACGCTCACGTCCGTCGTCCACTCCGTAGCCGACGAGAATCCGTAGATACTCACGTTCGTCTGACCCGTCGTACCCACCTTCGACTCAGGAATGGCAATCGTGCGGGGAGCCGAAGCCTGTGCAGCAGCAGGACCGCCCGTCAGGTAGTCGATGCCGTAATACCACGTCGTCGGTGTAACGGTAATGCTGGCGATGCCCGCAGGTATCTCGTCCGCCACCGTCACCCTCAGACGAGTCACCACGCGCTCCAGCGTCACGTTGTGTGCCGACGATGTGCCGGCACTCACCGTTATCTGGAAGTCCTTGTAAAAGGTGTCCAGCGGCTTCGTCCATGCAATGTTATGCCCCTCGGTCGAGAGCGTAGCACCCTCGCCCCTTGAAGCAACAAAATACACATGGTGACTGCCGTAGTCCAGGTTCAGCGTCGGTGTACCGAAGTCCTCGTCCGTCGAAACCTGATGCACCTGCTGCACCAACTGACCGCCCACATAGTCCAGCACCCAGAGGTCAGTCATCTGCTTGCCGTCAGCCTCCAGTGCCGCACGAGTAAACGTGGCGTTGCCAAAATCACCCTCGCAGGCAAAGACAATCGCCTTCTGTCCCTGCTCCTGGTTGTAGCCGTTGTCATACTCCGTTGAACTCTCACACGCTGTCAGCATCAATGCGATACCTGCCAGCCAAATCAAATTTTTCTTCATATAGTTTTAAAGTTTAAAAGTTTGTAAATTCGTGTAATCCGTGTAATCAGTGGTCGTAAAAATTATCTGTGGTCGTTCTTGATCAGCTCGTCGATATACTCTGATTTGTTCTTCACCCCAGCCAGCTTGTCGGCGGCCTCCTGACTGATACGCACCATCAGCGGCACCTTCAGTGCCGTCACTGGACGGCCACCGCCGCGCCAACCGCCACGGCCCGATGTCTTCTTTGCTTCTTCGTTTGCCATAATCGTTACTCCTTATCTTTTTTCGCTTTTTCAGCGTCGTTTGCTTTCTTCATTTCGTCCCACAGTTCTTGGTTGTGCGTGCGAGTGCAGCCGAACGGATGCTCACCGCCAAACTCCCAGTGGTCGCAGTAGATAAACTCATACTCGCAGAGGTCGTCATCGTTGAACCGCTCCATGTCGCGCAGCACGTCGCTGACGGTGCTCCTGATCCATCGCTTGTCCACGTCCAGTTCGCTCACGTTTACATAGTCCTCCAGCTTATCGTCAAGACAGCGCACCACGTAGGTACGGTAGTTGTTGATACCCTCGTGGCGCACCTTCAGCATTCCGAACACGTATTCATTCTCGCCCAGCGCCTTCAGGTCGATGCGTGCTCGTCCAACCCTGCCAGCCTCACTGCCCAGCCGCTTCTCATACTCCTCACACTCATACGGGTCACTAAACCGCATCCCGTCCTTCGCCGTGTAAATTACGTTGATATCCATATTCTCGCCCTTTCTGTAATTATTACTCCTCCCACCTGCTGCTAAGTTTCATCAGCTTCTCGATAGTCTGGTCAAGCAGACGAGCTACGGCTTCCTGAGTAGTACCCTTGCTCAGTCGGTCCATCTTGCTTACGAACTTGTCGAGAACATTCATGGCCTTGTCTGCGTCCTCGTCGGCAATGAAGAAAGCACGACCAACCTGCTCGGCTTCTACAAACTCCTTACTGTTGCCCTTCTCCGTCGCATAGTAATTCGTCAGCAGCTCGCGGTATGCGCTCATGGCTTCGGCCACTCCATCAAAAACATCGTCTTCTTCCTCATAGTCCATCAGCTCTGCGGGCGGTTCTGCCAGCCGCTTGTCGCAGATGGTGCGCCAGTCTTTCAGCGTAATATCCACAACGGTGTTAATAGCCAGCCCCATATAGGCTTCAAACGGAAATTCATCGTGACAGCCGTAGTGCGCTGTTTCCAAGTTGAACAACACTATCTGCAGCACAGCCTCCTGTGCATCATCCAGCGCAAACCGCTGTTTCATCTGCGCCACTGTGCGCTCTACTACATGGTGGTTGCCGTCCTCCAACTCATTCATAAACGTAGTCATATATGGCACCACAGCCTCCATATATGCGTCAAACTCACTCTTGTTTTCAATCTTTTTCATATCGCCTAAGTTTAAAAGTTTATTATTTACGATGCAAAGATAGGTATTCTTTTTGATATATGCAAGCAACAAACAAAATATTTGCTTGCATTTAACATTGTTTTATGATTGCAACAAACAAACCGCCATTTCCTTAACATTCGTTAGTAGTTGCAAGCAACAAACAAACATAAAAGGTGGCACGAGCTAAGAACAAACCCGTGCCACCAATGTGAACTTCAACAATGGTTGAATCCACGAACAACAAGTGTATATATCTTACTTCATCCTTCAGCCCTCAGCCTTCAGCCCTCTACACCCCTAAAACCTTCTTGAACTGACCGACCAGATACTTGCGGTTGTCGATGCCGTTCAGTCCGCCGTTGATCTTGCGCGTAATGGCCACCACGTCGTCGCGGTCGGCCATCGTGCTCAGACGGTGCTTCTGCCAGTACCACATGGCCGACTTCATCGCTCCTGGGAACTGAGCCAGCCATTCGGGATGCGACATCAAGTCGCCCTGACAGTGCGGACTGTCGGCATACGCCTTGTAGTTCTCGCGGCCAGTCAGTTGTATCAGCCCACGGCCACGAAAGCGGTAGCCGTCACCGCTCGCCTCCGAGCCGTTGCCCATGCGGTTGGCATACACGCGGTTGGCTATCTTTGCCGGCTTATACGCATACTGCGCCGCCGTAGCCGCCGTGAAGTATCGCGGAAAGGTGCGCAGCAGTCCGTTGGCCGAGTAGTTCAGATTCTCCTCTACGGCTCGCAGGCAGTCACTCTCGTGCATCACCTGCCCCAGGAAGTGAGCCATGCGCAGGTCGCTGTCGATGCCAAACTTCGCCGCCCACTGGTTCAGGTAGCGCACAGCCACGTCCACCCGTCCTCGGTCCGTCCTGGGTGCCGCCGCCATCATCATGTCTCTTGTTATTTCCTTCATGCTCTTAGTTCGTTATGTTTTATCATCCATCAGCCATCATCCATCATCCATCAATGCGTCACTACACGTACTCCGTCCACTTCCATGATAAGATAGTCCCTTATCCACCGGCACTGCTTCGACTCTACCCACATACAAAGGCGTTGCCGTTTACGGACATTGACACGGAGCGTTACAACGTTTCCCGTCAGTATTTCCCCTTTTCCGCTAATGGCTTTCAGGAAGAACGGAACCCTCTCAACTCCCTTTGCGTCTTTCGGCGGATTAAAGGTAGTAATGCGGACTCCGCTCTCATGGATGTAAGAGAACTTTTCGCATAGGTTCCTTAACTGTGTCCAGCTTACTACTGGTTGTTGTCTCGGCACTTCAATAATTATGAATTATGAATTATGAATTATGAATTGTTTAAAAAATCCGCAGTTTCATACGGTGCCATGCGGGCGTACCCCCGGTTCGACTTACGGACTTTTCTCCTTGGAGTGGAGTATGATAGGAGACCAATTCTACGTGGAGACCACCACGGAAATATATTGATGTAAGAGGTAAGAGGTAAGAGGTAAGAGGTAAGGGTTCAGCCATCAGACATCAGCCCTCAGCCCTCAGCCATCTTCCATCTTCCATCTTCCATCATCCATCAGCCCTCCAAATCGTCGCCCGTTCCACCACCACCTGCAGGCTGCTGGTTGTCGCCACCCTCGCCGTCAGTTGTCGGTGTTGTTGCGTTGTCGGCGTCTTTCTGTCCTTCGCTGGTAGGGGTTGTCACCACCTTGAACTCAGCCTCCGTCTCGATGCGGGCAGCCAGTTCAGCGTCCGGCTCGAACAAGATGCTTGCCTTAGCACCGCGAGTTGTCACCTTCTCAGGGTCAGCGTCAGCCTTGGCCGTCACCTTCAGCTTAAACTCACCCAGTCCAGCCACCTTCACGGCGTTGCCGTTCAGCAGCTCGTCGATGATATACTGAGGCAGGTCCAGCATCACGCCGCTGGCTTCACCCACCGAGTACGTGCCGCCGCGAGCCATGCGCTTGGCCAGCGTTGTTTCTACTACTGTTGCCACTCGTGTCCACTGAATGAAGTGGAGCACCTGCTTTGTCAGGGGATTGATACCCTTCTTCTTAATAACATTGATCATAATACAGACCTTTTAAAATTAAACTTATATAATGGTTAAAAAACCTTCATACGGATGACACACCCCCTTTCATACGGATGACACACCCTGTGTGATACGGATGACGTGTTTTATTTATCCGTAGGCGAAGGTACGAACTTTTGAAATTACCGTGCGGACATCATATTTCGGTTCATGGCTCTTGTCCGACCTTCGCCGTACCTTTGTTGTACCTTTGTGAGTGTAAACATCAATGGCGATATGACATCAGACGTATTCAATCAGGACTGCATAGAGTATATGCGCACACTGCCCGACGGGTTCTTCCACCTGGCCGTGGCCGATCCGCCGTATGGGTTCGGTGGAGTGGCTGCCGACGGAGTACGATTCGGTGAGCGGTTTCGCCGCTACAATCAGGGCGACAGCGACATGAACCGCTGGGACACCGCCCCCGATGCCGACTTCTTCCGCGAGCTGGCTCGCGTCAGTCAGCATCAGATTATCTGGGGAGCGAACTTCTTTCCTCAGATGCCGCCGTGCAAGTGCTTTATCACCTGGGTAAAGACCAACATCCCCGACGGGTTCTCGATGGCGCAGGCGGAGTATGCCTGGACCAGTCTTTCGTGCAATGCTCGTGTGTGGCATGGTTCCAGTGCCCGCACGAAGGATGGCGACCACTTCCACCCCACGGAGAAGCCCGTCGCCCTCTACCGCTGGCTGTTCGACGTGTGGATGCAGGCCACTCAGCAGCGTGCCGATGCCGGTCAGTCCCTGCGTGTGTTCGACCCGATGATGGGCTCGCAGTCCAGCCGTATTGCTGCCCACAGCCTTGGTCTTGACTACTACGGTTGCGAACTGGATGCCGAGTATTTCCGTCGCGGTTGCCTGCGCTATGAACGAGAAACCGCCGGACTGATTACTCAATCCGACGGTCAGACTATTCAGCAACTAAGTCTTTTCTAATCCTTTATCAACTTGTACGCCGCCACGTTCTCGCACGCTTGCTGTGCCAGACGTGCCAGTGCCTCGTTGTCGAGCGTGTCGCCACGGTCGATGGCCTCCTGCTTCAGCTTCTGATACTCCGCACGTTCAGCGTCCGTCAGCGTGTGCCTGGGGAAGCGCACCTCGCGGCGGCTTTCATCCACGTGGTCGAAACCGATGCCCCGCTGTTCAGGACGCTGGAAGTACTCCTCCGCGTCGAAGTCCTCCTGCCAGTCGTCACGCGGTTGCCAGTCGCCCATCCGTGAGCCGCAGTCGCGCTGCTCCTTCTTCGGCATGGTGGCTCGCACGAAGTACGCCATGCGGTTCAGTGCCGTAGCCGCTGCCGCGTCAATCATGCGGTCGAAAGGCTGCCGGATAGTCCCGCCTGCCGAGTCCTTATGCTCCTCAGCCCAATACTGCTCACCCTCCACGTCCTGCGGACCCATCGTGCCCAGCAGTTCCAGGTAGGCGTTCAGTCCTGGCACCTTGGCAATCATGCGAGGCTCGTCCAGTTCCTCGTCGTAGTGGTCGCCGCACAGCTCGCGCATCGTCAGCCCCTTCTTCGCCGCCTCCTGTGCCGTAGCGTAGGCGTTCATCCTGCCCGTCAGCCACTGGCAGCGTTCCTGCTCGTTGCGTTCGCTCACCTCCACGCGCTTGTCCGTCGTCTTGAACATACGCAGCCGTGCCACGAAGTAAGGCGGGCGCAGCTGCACCACGCACAGCCCCAAGTCGCATCGCTGCATGTAGTTGGCGTTAGTCACCAGAAATTCCGAATGTTCGCTCATGCCGTAGCGCACAGAGTGCAGCTTACACGGCTTCTGTAAAAGTTTCAATGTGTGCATAATCGTTTGTTATTTAATTGTGAATAAATTCGTTTAATTAGTGTAATTCGTTGTTTCACTTCAGCAGCATCCCGCAGCACGGACAGCGTTCGCCGTCGCGCTCCTTGATAGCCTCCATCGTCACGCGGTCTTCCCGCATCGCTTGCAGTATCAGTCCCTCGTCCATCGCTTTGATCGTCGCCTTGCGCATGTTGTCCGAGTAGTCCTCCTTGTCGTTCCAGTCGTAGGTCACGGCCTTCTGCTCAGTGCCCACGGGAAAAGTTATCTTCAGTTTCATAAGCGGTCGTGAATGTTAATGATAGTGTCTAAATCTTGCGGATAGAGGTCATGCACCTCACTCTTGCCGTTGTTCATGCCAGGGTAGCGTCGCCACGTCTTATAGACTGCGTGCAGCGTGCCCTTCAGCAGTTGCGCTTCCTCGCTGTTCATAGCCAGCAGTTTCTTTTGCGGAGCCTTCCAGTGTCCGAACACACCGCCAAGTTCGGGACTCCACTCGATGCCGATGCCGTAGTTGGCACCGTCGAGCGTTGCTTCCACCATCAGCAGTTGGTATTCACGCCCGTCTTCTTCGCGGGTGTTCACGTCGAAGGAATCCCCACCAATGCCTACCGTCTTCACGAAAACCACGGTGGCCTTTTCCGATTGCTCAAGGTAAGACTGTACCATCTGCGATACCTCACCCAGCGTCATGTCTTGAATGTACTTTGCCATAATTTCTAATTTTTGATGTTTGTTATAACGGATAATTATTTAATCTCAGTTACTTCATACCTCACCACGTCAGGTTCTCGCAGTCCGAAGAAATTAATCACTCCATCGCGGTCGAGGTTGCCATGATGCTCGGTCTCTACGGGGCGGTCGCGCCCCGCTTCCCAGACCTTCACTTTCCAGTTTGCCATCGTTTAGTCCTCCTTGTCGTTTGGGTCATCCACAATATGCTCGTCCACATCCGTCAGCAGCTTATACAGCGTGCGACGCATCACGTCCACCTTCACCTGCATGTTGCGATGATGCTCCACCGCATACTTCAGTTCCATAATCCTCACGTCCGTGTCCGTTACGTCCTTGCCGTCACGACGTACCACCTGCCCGCTTGCAGCCGCCAGATACCAGCGGGCTGCCTCTACGCGGTGGGCCAGTTCGTCCAAATCCTGCTCGTGGTCGCGCAGTTGGTTGTTCAAGCTCACGATGGCCAGTCGGTGAGTCTCATCAATCATTTTCTTTGCCATAATTCCTAATTTTTTTGATGCCCTATAATGGGCGGGTTAATCACTAATTTTTCACACAGCCTATAATATACTATTGTTCCCAATCGTCGCAGACGTAGGCGTACTGGTTTTGCCCAATACGCTCCCCGTCGTGCTTCTTGCAGATGCAGACCCTTTGTCCGAGGTCGTAGTGACAGCCTTTGCAGGTGCCGCAGCTCTCAAACGTGAAGTCCGTCTTGCGTCGAATCTTAGCCATTGCTCAGCCTCCCTTCCTTGCGCCCCTTGGGACACTTGATCTGCACGTCGTAAGGCTCGCCGTCGGGAGTCGTTGGCGCATCCTCCACCCAGTGCATACGGATATTCTTCTGAGGGTTGTGTCCGCGCTTCACTGCTTCCTCGAAAGCGTCGCAGCTCTGTTCCCAGCCGCTCTTCGTGCCGTCAGCCTCGAACGTGAACGTCGTCAGTTCGTAGCGGTCGCGCTCACCAATGCCGCTAACCTTCTTCGGGAATGTTACTTCAATCTTTGCCATAGTCACTAATATTTTAGAGGTTCTATAATTATACTGCACCTACTGACTTCGCGATAACCGTCCGCGCCTGTGTCTCAGCCGTCACGGGCTTGCCCTCACGCTCTGCCTTTTCCAAGAGCTCCTGTAGCATCTTCGCCGATTCTGCATCTTTCGGCTCACATACCAGCGTCTGCTTGATGTCCGGCACCTCCATAGTCAGCTTTCGCCACACCTGCCAACCCATAGCCAGCGCAATCTTCAGCGCGTCCTGGAACGGCTGCAACGTCTGCTCGTCCGAGTCCCGTTGTGCCGGTATCGGTTGCCACGTCACAAACCGCTCCACATAGTCCTTACCCAGCGCGTTCGTCGCTGCATACTTCACGCGGATTTCAAACCCGTTGTCGGGATCGTCCTCCGTCCATCGTACTGCCGAAATCCAGTTGCACAGCTGCTCCGGCCACTGCTGCTCCTTCACATACTTGCACAGTTCGCTAATCACGTCCTGCTCGTTGCCTGCATCCATAGCCGTAATAATCGGGTCACAGATTGCGGGCCACGTCTTGCGGTAGTCCATCAGTTCCAAATAGAAGTCGTTAGCCACATACTTCACACCGCCCTTGCGGTCAAGAATTAAATCAATAATCATAATCGTTCCCTTTCCTTTCGTTTAAATTTCTATTGATGTCACCGAGTCACAGCTGATCCACTGCGTGCCCCTATCGTTTTCCAACAAGAGCACATTGTCCTCGCTGCTGATAGAGTACTCATCCGTATCAGGATTAAACGCATAGCAGTTGCTACCTGCCACCATGATGTTAATCACACCGCTACTGTCCTTATATTGCTTCAGGATTTCGCTCATTATTCTGTCAATCGCACTTGCTTTCATAATCGCTTAATTTTTCAGATACGCTATAATATATATATAATGTTATGCAGCTTCGCTATCGTCCTTCGGTTCACCCTTAGAACGGTCAAACAAGTTGCCGCCGTACTTCTCCTGAAAATACGTGAGCGTGTTGATAACATACTCCCTGAATTTCTCGTCGCAACATCTTTCATCAGGATCGACGGCCTTCATCCAGTCCCATAGGCTGCAGAACGTTTTGTAGTCACCATCTTCTTCGTAGCCGAGCATAGCCGCAAACTCAACCTTGTCGATGTCGCCCTGCTCATTGGTCGTGATGCGGACAAACAAGCCGCCGTTGTTGTTGTCACTCTTCTGCAAGATTTCGCCCACATAGTCTGGGTGATCAAAATCCAGCTCGTCGAATAAAGCCTGCTCCACGGGGTCGTACCCGTCCGTCACGTCGGTGGTGCCTATCGGCTTCAGGAGTTCCACCTGACCCGTGCGCCACATGCTCACCGACATCAGTCCGTTAAGTATTACCAGCAGCTGCGAAGGCAGCACTCGGCCAATGCCCCAACCGTGATAAAATACTCGTGTTTCCTTTTCGTTCTTCTTGCACCAGTTGTTTACGTGCTGAACGATGATTGCTGTTCTCTGTCCCATAGTCCTAAATCGTTTTAATGCTAATTACTCAGCGGTTCTATAATATATAATATAATGTAGCTTAGAAGGGTCGTACCGACGTGCGCAGCTGATAATATTCGTAGTTGCTGAAATGCCCGTCGTAGGCCACGATGTCACTCTCCAGAATAGCAGGATGCAAGCACTTTGTGCTCATGTTCACCTGTTCCTTTTCCTGTTGCTTGTCCTTGTAGAGCGTCTGCCATGCTTTTTCGGCTTCATTCTGACTCTCGTACTCCGTAACCTGGTCGTTACGCTTGATGTAATAAACGATGTTCGCTTTCATACTTCTTAATTTGTTTAATAAGGCTTGCGCCTTGGTTACACATTATTGTTATTTCTACGCTGCAAAGTTACAACAAAAAATTGAAACTACCAAACATTTTCCCAATTATTTTCAATAAAATGCTAAAAAATTTGCATTTTCCCGTAAATTTACCTACCTTTGCACCCAATTCACATATATTATAATATAAAACACCCGAAAATTATGACAGAAGAAGAAATCATGCTGCAAGAAGAATTGACGCTGCAAGAAGCCAGCGACGCAGCCAACACCACCGACGGCACCACCGCCACCACCCCGCAGGATCGCCCGCAGAAGCTCACCGCCCTGCTGAAAGACATCATGGCCCGACGATCCATCACCCCCGCACAGCTCGCCGCCTCCCTGGGACTGAACCCTTCCAACGTCACCGGCTTCCTGCAAGGGAAGAAGAACCCCACGCTCTCCACCATCGACCGCTTTGCCGAAGCCCTCGGCACTCCCGCCTGGATGCTGCTCAGCACCCCCGCCGAAGTCATTGCCGACCTCCGCGCCCTCGGTCTCCTGCCAGATGCCGAAAGCCCTGCCGCCCCTGCTGCCGCCGTCACTGTGCCGAGCGGTTCCCCCGCGAGTGAAGCCCCAGAAAGCCCCGCCAGCGGCCTTCCTTACGACCTGCTGACCGTTGACCCACAGACGGGCGAAACGCGCTTGTACCGCCTTGTAAAGCCCTAATTCTGCAGCCCTGCTATAACACCCGCAAGCCGCAAACAAAAAGCGGAGCCGCGTCATCCCGACGCAGCCCCGCCAAAAACAAAGTAATATCAATCCTGAAACAGATTGCAATATCTTTACTCCTTTCATTTCCTGATTTCGCAGGAGCCCTATAATACGGGCTCCTGCTGTCTTGTCTTGTTGTTCGTCATCGTCACCGTACAGCCTTCCTCTTGCAGTCTGTGCGCTGTCCGAAGAGCATTCTCCTTGCACGAGCAGATGTAGCCACCCTTCAGCCCGTCCTTGGTTGTGTAGTCCAAATCGTAGCCCGACCACTTGAACTCGTCCTCGTGCTCCTTCATGTAGTGCTCTGCTATCAGGATAATCTTTGCAGCCAGCGTGTGCATACTGATAAAGTCCTCGTCCTTCTCGCCGAGCGTCTTCATTGTACCGAAGTCGTACTCCACCCACTTGCCATTCTTGCCATCCGAGTCGAACTCGCATCGCTTGATCGTGATGCAACTGTAGATGCCCTCGCTACCTCCCCAATGCGTATCAGAGCGAAACTGCACATCCCAATCGTCGATAACTGGCTGCTCCTTTTCAGGCTTAGAATAGTCGCCGTTGATGAAGTAGTCCAACTGGTCCAGATATTCCACACCCTGCTCCTTCGCAATTTGCTCCACAATCCGCTTAAACTCAAAAATCTTGTAGGGGCGTTCCGTCCCCGCTTGTTTCTTCTGTGCCATAATTTTACTCTCCTATATAATTTTAAATATAATTCTAAACCTAAATTTTAAACTTAATTTCAAGGGCGGAAGCCCGCCCCCGAAAAATTCCTAATTTCGCAGGCGGCCTATAATATCAGCCCCTTGCAGGCTGCAAGCCCACGAACCTGTAATAATTACCGCCTACGTGCTCGAAAGTCTGATACAGAGCCTTGCCAGTATTCCAGTCGTGACTCCAAGCCTCTCCAGGCTGGAACGTCGAGCGGCTGTTGCATCGTGGCGGCACCGAGTTCAAAAGCTGCCAATATACTTCAGGAGCAATAATCATCCCCTCAGCCAGTTTCAGCGTACCATCTTGCGACCAACGCTCATCTGTGTACGTCTGCCCCATATACACCTCACGCGGGATCACCCTGTCAGTGTATGAGAAAAAGTCTTCACGCCTGTAAGCGTCCATGATGTCGCGCCAATTTTCCTGATACCTAATCCAGATAGAGCGTATCTTCATCCACTGCTCGTTTTCGGGATTACTCCTCCACTTGCGGCCAAACTTCCGCTTTAAAATTCTTGCGTACTGCTCACAAAGTTCGTTGTATGTCTTACCAATCTTTTTCATAATATCCTTAATTTTAATTCGTGTCAATTCGTGATAATTCGTGTTCACTATAAAAAGCCTAATTTCGCAGGCGGCCTATAAATAGACCACCTGCCTGCCCTGCTGCTTTGCAGCCCACTCCAGCTCCGGGTAACTGGCTGCAATCTTCGCCTTATACTCCTCCTCCGAGCACGTGCCGCGCTCCACCATCGTGTCTATCAGGCTGCCCAACTGGTCGCAGTACACATCCTCCACTCGGCTGCCCTCCTTGGCGTAGAACTGCTCATCAGCCAGCTCCACCTCGTAGGTGTCCGCACCCTCATTCAGGCTCACAATCACCCAACCCTCGTGCTCGTAGCCATGCACATGCAGTGCCAGGGCCGGCATCTCGCGCCAGCGGAGTATCTTGCCCACCACGCTCAAGTCAGGCATCACGCAGCCCCACGACTGCAGCACCCCGATCCACTCCTTGCGCCCGTAGTCCTCAATCAGGCTCAGCTGAATCTGCTCCATCGCCTTGTCGGCAATCACCTTCACGTAGTCAGGACGCTCCCAGTAGCGTTCGGGATCAGTGCCCCACGCAGTTACAAAACTCTGGCTCACCTTTGCGCCGTTCATGCTCTCGTTCTTGACGTTGTTCACGTCCATTTCAATCGTCTGTGCCATAATTCCTAATTTTTTTGATGTCCTATAAAGGACGGGTAAAACACTAATTTTTCAGAAGCCCTATAATAAAGGGCGAGTTATTTTTTCACTTTTCATTCTTCATTCTTCACTTTCAGTTAGCTCCACTCCAAGAACTGCCAGCCCTGCTCCGTCTGCTGCTGCTCCTCAGCTGCTGCACTGTCAGAACTGCTGCTCTTGATAGTCACGTGCTCCAGGTGGTGCCCTGCTGCTGCCAGCTTCATCACTTCACCGAGCGGATTGCTCGTGTGCATGGATGTCGTACCAAGGCCAAGGCCAAAACTAAAACTCAAAACATAAACTCTTGCATTCATAATTCCTAATTTTTTTAATGCCCTATAACGGGCGGTTAATAATACGCTTAATTTTTCAGTGATGTTATAAAGGGACTATAATATTGCTCTATCATCAAGCCAGTGGAAATAAAGCTCATTCAAGCCTACTTCGAGCACTTGCCCCGTCGGAGCGTCCCAGGGATCATCTTCTTTCAATTCTTGGACCTGCACCGCGCAAGGCCTTTTATGGTTGCTCTGCTTTTTCAGCAGCTTGCACCAAAATTTTGCTCCACCTGCAAAGGGCTTGTAATAATACATCTTGCCTTCTTCGATATTCTTCAAGGCCTTTTCAATCTTCTTCATAATGCTTCAATTTTTTAGTGATTGTATAACGTGAGTATAATGTACGAATTTTCAGTGATTGATCTTGCAGGTTATAACATATACATATAATATATATAGGGCTGCAAGGCTTCATCTGGTGCATCTGGTGTAGGGTGCAAGAGGTGCAAGGGTGCATCTGGTGCAGGCTTCAAGGCTGCATCATGCTTCAAGCCCTTTTCAAGCCCTTCAAGGCCTTTTCTGCTTTCCTGCATCATCATCTGCATCTGGTGCAGGGTGCAAGGGTGCATCATCTTCATCATCTTTCTTCTATTCATATATAACTGTTATTATCTTTGAAGGCTTGCAGGGCTTGCACCTGCTTCAAGGCTTTTTCGTACCTATCAAGCCCTGCACCCCTGCAAGGGTGCATCATCATCTTCTTTCCTGCATCATCATCATCTTCAAGGCTGCATCTGGTGCATCATCATCTGCATCATGCTTCAAGCCCTTTTCAAGCCCTTCAAGGCCTTTTCTGCTTTCCTGCATCATCATCTGCATCTGGTGCAGGGTGCAAGGGTGCATCATCTTCATCATCTTTCTTCTATTCATATATAACTGTTATTATCTTTGAAGGCTTGCAGGGCTTGCACCTGCTTCAAGGCTTTTTCGTACCTATCAAGCCCTGCACCCCTGCAAGGGTGCATCATCATCTTCTTTCCTGCATCATCATCATCTTCAAGGCTGCATCTGGTGCATCATCATCTGCATCATGCTTCAAGCCCTTTTCAAGCCCTTCAAGGCCTTTTCTGCTTTCAAGGGTGCATCTTATCACCTTTTATCATTAGAAGCCCTTTGAAGCCCTTTGCAGGGCTTCAAGGCTTCATCTGGTTATTATGCTGCACTCTTATTAGCTTCTATCATATCTTTTATATCTTCATCTTTCTTGTAGCGAATATCATAAAAGGTGAAGAGTGCATCATAAGGAAAATGCTTTTCTTTTAATACCTTTTCAGATAAGGCCTTTTTAGGTGGATAACCATAACATTCGAAAAATGATGTATCTTTCAAGCCTTCATCATTCTTTTCTAAGCATTTAAACATGTGTCTACGGTGGAAAGAAGGATTTAGCAAGGTATATGCTAATTTTTGCTTATCAAAGATACTACCGGAGTCTTTAATCTTAGTGAGTATTAATAAGGCTTCATCTGCATTATCTTTATATTCGTTAGCGAATCCACCTAATAAGAAAAGATTAACGCGCTTTCCTGCATTTTCTAAGGCGATAATAGCATTAATTAATCTTGCGCTTGCATCTACTATTTCATTAGTCTTAATTGTGTGATCTACGCTTCTATCAAAGATGATAGTTATCACCTTCTTATTAGTAGGTATATTCTTAAACATAATCATATTAAGGGGATCGCCTGCAAGGGCTGCACCTACATTAGGAATGAATCCCCAAACATCATTAAAAGGCCTTTTCTTATTCGTTACACCGAGTGCAGGTGCATTAATCTTTAAGGCTGCATTTAGCTTCTTAGCGTTTTTCTTATCACCGTATTTCATTAAATCATCTGCTTCTTCAAAAGACTCCGTAGATGTAAATTTTTTGCCTTTATCATCTTTTCTTTCGCTTGAAAGAAATCTATCTTTAAAAAGGGGATTAATGCTATCACCTGAAAGATGCTTAGATAACTCACCGAGCGAATTATATGTATTTAAAATATGCTTCATAATGCTTCAATTTTTATGTTATATGATTATTTCTTCATCTTCTATCTTTGAAGCCCTTAGAAGCCCTTTGCAGGGCTTCAAGGCTTCATCTGGTTATTATGCTGCAAGGCGCTTCAAGGCTTCAGTATATTTATTATTATAGGTAATTAAATCACCTGCAATAATTCGCACATCATCTTCATTATACTTATTATAGAATGAAGCCTTAATAGCATCTTTCACGCTAAATCCTGCTTTCTGCTTCTTAGCAAGGTATTTAATAAGGCGATAACCAGAAATTACGCTTATATTATTCTTAGATGCAGCCTTGCGAATATCATGTGCGAAGGTGATAATATCTTCATCTGCATCATATTGCTTGATAATACCTTTTTCTACATTAGCATCATAATCTATTTCAAAGAAATCAAAGCGATCGCGAGTAGCTTCGTCAATAATGAAGCGCGAAGAATATTGCAAGGTAGCTCCCGTACCTTTTGTATTTCCTGCTGCAATACATCTGAAATTTTCGTGCATCATCTTTCTACCTACTACCGGAAAATCAAAGTAACCGTTAGCGAGTGCAGCATTCAATACTATCAAAGCATTAGGATCGCTTGCATCTACTTCGTCAAGCATGAAGACTCCTCCGTTAGTGAAGGCCTTATAAAATTCTGTTTCTACAAGATTACCGTTAATATCAGAATGTCCGGTTACTTTAAATTCTTGTGTTACTGCATTAGAATAGTAGAAATTAAGCCCTAATACCTTTGCAATCTGCTCGGCTAAAACATTCTTTCCACTACCTGCAGGACCGAATAAGTAGCAAGGTATATTCATCATAATAGTCTTCAAGATGATATCAAACATTTGGTGATAGATTTCACCTTCAATCTTCTTCACTTCACCGTTAATCTTAAATTCGTGCACTACCTTAGTAGGAGCATTATTTTCAAGGGCTTCAATTCGTACCTTATAAGCATCTAAGGCCTTGCAAAGGGCTTCATTTTGATTTTTTAAATCTTGTATCATCTGCAAGGCTTCTTCGCTTATTCCTGCAGGCTGCATCATCATCTGCATCATCATCTGCATCATCTGCATCTTATCACCTGCAAGGGCTGCACCCTGCAAGCCCTTCAAGGGCTGCACATCATCATCTTTCTTCAAGGGTGCATCTGGTGCAGGCTGCAAGGGTGCATCATCTTTCACATCATCATCTGCATCTGGTGCAGGCTGCAAGGGTGCATCATCTTTCACATCATCATCTGCATCTGGTGCAGGCTTCAAGGGTGCATCATCTTTCTTCACCGAGTAATAATCTACGCTATCAATCCACATATTAAGGGCTTCATTAATTTCTTGATTGTAGAAACAAACATCTGAAATAGTGAGTGATTCGTGATCCTTCTTAGCTTTGCAGATAAAAGCATAAGATTTCCAAGAGTGCATCTTTTTAGGCTGCAAGGCTTCATCTGCTTCTATCTTATTCCACTTAGAATTGTGTGACATTAAGAAGATATTATCATCTTCTAAGTAGAGCTCACACTTTGCACCAGATACGGAGTACTTCTTTCCTTCGAATGTACCTTGCGCCTTAATAGCAAGGATTTCACTTTTTAACTGTTTCATAATTACTTTGTTTTTTATAGGGCTTTCACCCTGATTAATACTAAAATGTTATCTTTTCGAGTGCAAAATTACAAAATAAGATTGAAATAAACAAATTTTTCGAGCATTATTTTCAATAAAAAGCAAAAAAATTGTGTTTTTCTTTCTTTTTATTGAAAAATAAGGGCTTCAAAGGGCTTTCCTTTTGCTTTTTATTGTTATTCCTGCATCATCATCTGCAAGGCTTCATCATCTTCATCATCTTGCAGGGCTTGCAGGGCTTTCACCTTATTATATATATAAGGGTGCATCTTGCAGGGCTTCAAGGGTGCATCATCTTCATCTGCTTTCCTGCTTCAAGGGTGCATCATCTGAAAGCCTTGCACCCTGCTTCAAGATGCAGGAATGAAGATGCAGCCTTGCACCCTGCTTTCATCATCTGCATCATCTTCATCTGCTTCATCATCTGAAAGCCTTGCAGGGCTTCAAGGCTTCAAGATGCTTTCAAGGGTGCATCATTATCTGCATCATCTTGCAGGAATGCTCGAGCATCTTCAAGGGCTTCAAGGCTTCATCTGTTTTTATGGTGCATCTTTCAAGGGTGCATCTGCTTCATCATCTTCATCTGCTTTCCTGCTTCAAGATGCTTGCAGGGCTTCAAGGGTGCATCTGCTTTTCGTATCTTGCAGGGCTTGCACCCTTGCAGGAATGCTCGAGCATCTTCAAGGCTGCATCTGCTTCAAGGGTGCATCAAGATCTGCAAGCCCTTTGAAGCCCTTGCACCCTGCTTTCAAGCCCTGCAAGGCTTCAAGGAATGCTCGAGCATCTGCTCGGCTTGCACCCTTGCACCCTGCAAGCATATTGCAAGCCCTGCAAGGGTGCAGGGCTTGCACCAGCCCCGTCAGTGTGGCGGCGCACAGCCTTAAGAGTATGCCGTAGCACCTTAACTTTCAGAGTTGGCGTATGGGCATGATTTTAACCCTAACCCATCAACAAATCAACGAGTTAGGATTTTTGTTAAGATATTTGCTTAGGAATGCTGTTTTTGCGACTATTAAGGCGATAGGTTTAATTCGCTTTTGAATTATTGTTTTGTCGCAGGGGAAGCAGAACCGATATTGTTTGCTTGATTTTTACGATGCAAAGGTAAGTGTTTTATCTCTAATAACCAAATTTTAAGTGTTAAAATATTAAGGTAAGTGGCTTATTTTTTTTGTTTTAAGTAAAAAAGCCCGTCTGTCATTGCTGGCAGACGGGCATCGCTTTCGCCATGTGGCGGTTTTGGAGCACAGGAATTAGGTCTGCAGCCCTACCTGCTTTCGTCCTTCGCCTGATGCGTACTGATGCCACTGGCTTGCAGGACCGTGGTTAGTATGCTTTTATCGGCAGGAGGATAGTTGGGTTCTCCCAGCCCAAGTAGTCGTGCAAGGTTGATGGCGGAGTTCAGGTCACGGTCGATGACGGCTCCGCAAGCCTCGCAGTGGTATGTTCTTTGCGTCATTGGAAGTGCTTCCTCCCTTACGTTTCCGCAGACGCTGCAAGTTCGTGTAGATGGATGGAATTTCTCTGCCACTTTCAGATTGCCGCCTACGATGGCCATTTTTTGCTCCAGCATTTTTCGGAATCGGTAGAAGGCGGCATTTCTCACCTTGAATGCCATGTCTTGATTTTCCTTTAGCATGGCTTTGATGTTCAAGTCCTCGATGGCTATATTATTATATGTATATGCGAGTGCTGACGATAGTTTGTGCAGATAGTCCTCGCGCTGGTGACGGATTTTGGCCTTTGCCCGTCCGAGTTGCAGTGCCATCCGCTTTTGTCGCTTTGATGTGTGTTGCGGGTGTGCTTTGGCGCATCGGTGTATGCGGGCTTGCAGTTTCTTTTGCCGTACCAGGGCTTTTGCGTCCTCTTCGCGGTTTTCTATCTTCGTACCATCAGACAAGGTGGCGTAGTCAGACAGTCCGAGGTCTATGCCGATGGGCTGATCAATGGTGACGCGCTCCGGCTTGCATCCACGATGCTTGCTTTGCCATTCCTCTTGGCTGACATGGACGTACAGGCAGGCGTAGTAGTGGCCGTCGGCCTCGCGCTTGATGGTGACGTATGACAGCAGTCCATTGAAGCGCAGTTTTTGCATTGTCTTGACATAGCCGAAAGTAGGTATCAGCAGATATTGCCGCTTCTTGCTGGGCTTGCTATCTGGAATGTCAGGATTTGAATCTGAAAGGAAAGGCAGCTTGCGCTCGTTGGTTACGACGTAGGAGAACGAGCCAATGCCTTTTCTCTTATGCGTTGACGGGAACCATCCACGAGTGATGAATTTGTCGATAGCTGCTCTAAATGACTTGAAGCCGGACTGACGTGCAAAGTGTGTGACCTTGCGGGTGAAGGGATAGTCGGTCTTAGAGAGTTCAGTGAACTGCTCTGACAGTTCTGTGGCATAGACCGTCTTGCCGTTCTCCCTTGCTTCTAACCACTGACGGATAGCCCAGTTGTATGTAAAGCGAGATATGCCGATACATTTGTCTATATAGGTGCGCTGCTTGTTGTTGAGCGACAGGCGTACCTTGTGACATACGCGGTTGGTCAGCGAGTCCTGCTTTAATTGCAATCGCTCGGCTGTCTTTTCTCTTAGGGCTGCTTTTTTGGCTTCCTTCGACTCCTTACTAATAATAGCGGCGAGTTCGCGTCTTTCCCCCATGCTCATGTGGTCGGTATCGTAGCCGTGCTTCTCGCGGTATAGGGTAAAGATTTTCTCATTCAACAGCCTACTGGCGTTGCAACGTGCCTCCTTGACTTGTTCTATGCGCGGAGTATGGCCTCTCTGCCGCTCGGCTGATGGTGCAGACGGTTTTTTCTCTATGGCTTTCTGCTTGCTTTTGGCCTTGGCACGAATGGCCTCCAGTTCTTGCCGTTTTTTCTCAAGTGCCTTGGCACGTTCTTCTTGTTTCCGCTTCTCGTCATTTTCCTTAATGAGTTGCTTGGCTTCGTCAGATGCTGCGCTTGCCACCATCTTGTTTGGCGATTTTGTCACGCCGTCAATGCGTTGCTGAATCTGCGTGTTCGTCTCGACGAGTTTCATCCGTATGCAGTCGTGGACGGTGTTGGGGAATCTTGGTGCAGGCCAGTTATATCCATCCATCACCTGTTCAAAAAGCTGGTAGAAGTCGTATAGGGCTTTTATCTGGAACTTTTCAGCGGTTTTTTTCTGATGCTTGAAGAAGATAGTGCGGAATATATGTCGGATATTTACAAGCGGACAGTATTCCATCAGCCTGTGCGCCTCCAGCGCATAGGCAATCTTCGTCTGCGTTCGGTCGTCGCCAACATTGAGGATAGACAAGCCGTTAGCGAGCCGCCTGCTAATCATTCTGAGAACATAACCAGTGTCCATACTACCTTTATATATTATATGAGGTTCAGTAATTCCTTTGCATCGTTCACGCGGTTGGCCTCCCTGCGCCGTATGGCATCCATGCGCTGCTGATGCAGTCTGCGTTCACGACAAAGAGGACATTCGGCAGGATGCTCTTCATCATACAAGTCTGCTGCCCGTTCTACGGCAAAGGATAGACCGTCGCGTGAGCATCGCACAATGACTGGCTGGTGTTCGCCTTTATACTGCGTTTCCGTCAGGTCAATGGCATCGCCTTGCAGCTGCCATACTTTCAGTCTGAATTGTTGCTCGTTCATCGTCGTTGTCTTTTTGTTGTTTCGTTTTATAAGCGCCCGTCAGCAGTATGCCGACGGACGCTCGGCAGTTGCCGTATAAGGAAAGTAGAGAGTTCCGCTTAATCGCCGCTATTCTCGCAGGCCACATCGTCAAGAGTGGTCAGCAGTCCGAACAGGTCGCAGACGTCGCAAAAGAAGATGGCGACATCCTTGGGGTACAGAAACTCCTCGTGGCTGTTGCTGGTGTCGGCTTCCTCATAGACGCGGAGCAGCGACATGACCTGTGCCTGCGCCTTGGCCATTTCCTGATAGTAGGCTCTCAGCCCCACCTCAGTGCCGAAGTGGTTGAGCAGTCCTTCAACGGCCTTGTTGATGCGCTGTTGGTAGTCAATCTGCTTGTCAAGTTTGGTACTGGTGGCTTTTCCCGTGAAGTTCCTTAGCCCCTTCTCGGCTTCGGAAGCAAGGTTGTCAAGCGGTTCCAGCAGTCCGAACAGGGTGCAGCAGTCCATGAAGAACAGCGACACGTCCTTTGGCACCAGAATTTCCTCGCCCTCCGGGTCGCTGTTGGTTTCATACACTCGCATCAGCGATATCACTTGTGCCTGCGTCTTTGCCATGCGCATGTAGTAGCATTTCAGATCGACTTCTTCGCCGAAATGCTTCATCAGCTTCTGCGCCTCCTGATTGATGCGCTGCTGACATTCCATTTGTTTTGTAAGTTTACTCATACTGCGAATATGATTTTGACAATAAAAGAGCCGTACCTGTGCGCTGTCAAGGTTCATATTCGCTTCAAACCTTTGGGTGCTTTCGCATGTTCCGAGGAACGCCCGCGCGGTACGGCTCCGATGAAGTTATGAGGTGCTGACCTCTTGCTCTCTCGGTGACATGAAAAATGCCGCTTGTTGTAGCGGCCTTCATGCCGCGAATATGATTTTTGACGTTGCAAAGATAAGCATTATTTTAATTCCAAACAAGAAATTAAGGCAAAAATATTAAGAAAATGGGTAAAATTAACGCTTTTTCACTAAGAAACGCTTGCTCTTTGCGGAAAAAGCCGTAAATTTGCACCAAAAATATTAAGGTTATGGCATTAAATATCAAATCAGCAATCAAGCGTTACGGCCTCACGTCGAAAGGACTGGCCGAGAAGATGGGCATCAATCCCGTCACTCTTTCGTATCATGTGAACGGCAATCCGTCGGTACAGGTGCTCTACAAGATAGCCGAGGGCATCGGCTGTCACGTCACGGAGCTGTTCGACCCACCAACAGCCGAGGAACAGGCCAATGCTGCGGCGCATCAGGAACATCAGGGCAGCGGTACGGCTGTCTGTCCCCACTGCGGCAAGCCGCTGGTGGCCGAAATCACGTTCAAGTCAGGCGAGTAGGCGACTATATATAATATAAAGGTATGGCACGGTACGGACGCAGGAGTAATCACTGGATGTGGCAGCCGAGGGATTCGCGCGGTCGCTTCGGGTTCGGCAGTGGTGGCGGCGGTGGCAGCAACGAGCCCGACCCGATGAACGAGTGGTTTCTGAAGGCTCCCTGGTGGAAGAAGATACTGGCATTGCTCGCTATGACGGTGGTGCTGGTAATCATCTACGAGACGGGACTGCTCATACCCCTCGGCATCATCGGTCTGGTAATCGGATTTGCAGGAAAATAGTTGTTTAACCCTTAAAACATAGGCGATATGGAGAATGTGATGATAATTTCGAGGCACCGGCAGTGGCGGGCCTGGCAGTTCGGCGTGAGGCATAGTGGGCTATGGAGGAACAGCGGCGGCACGTCGGGCAACAACAATACGCCGGACTGGGTGTTCGTGGCGATATTGGTTTATGTGGCGGTGATGCTGCTGTTTATGTTCGTCTGGCCGACGGCGGCAGGGTATATGATGGGAGCGTTCATCGTCATGGGCTTGCTTGGCTGGGTGTTGAGCATATTCCTGTGATGGCTGATGTAAGAGCATAGTAAATGCAAACGGGTGGACAAAGGAATGTCCGCCCGTTTTTTTGTTTTTGATGTAATTTTGCCGATGAATAAATCATCGGCGAGAACGGGCGGCACCTCGGCATAGCAAGCGAGCTTGACTCTGCACTCGGTTTGCACCGTCCTTGTCACCAGAAAACAACGAATAAGACTATGGAACTAATGAACGTGAAGAAGTACGAGGCGATGACTGCCGAGGAGCAGGAGCGCTGGGTAAGCGAGTTTGCAGAATGGGCACCGAGAGGTCGCGAGCTGGCAAAAATGACTGCAGGGTGGACCAAGCAACACACCACCGACATGGAACAGGGTCTGGAACTGTTGGCAGCATGGCCATTTGCACAGGACTTCTGCGAGAAGGCGCATCGCTACGGTGACTACGACCGCAGGGCGTATCGTCTGCCGGTGTACATCGACAAGGTGACGGAGAAGTTGGCTGACGGGCTGACGATGACCGACGAGCAAGGTAAGGTGGTGGCGTTTGTCAGTCCATCAGCACCGATGAGACGCCGTGGCCGTCCGACCAAGGAGGAGGTGGCTGCGCGACTGCGAGGCGACGCCGTGGCGGTGCAGGGTGGCGACGATGCGGAGGCCAGGAAGCGCAAGGCCATTGCGAAGATGCTGGGTCTGGAGGTGGTGGTCAGCGGCGAGGCTCCACGGGAGAAGAACAACGCGGAGCTGAAAGCGGAGCGCGAGGCACGAAGGAAAAAGGAAGAGGCGATGAACCCCAGCCTGTTCGGAAATAATGCTGCGGCAGAGCCACAGCCTACGGGACAGGGCGCACATCAGCCATCATCCATCAGCCCTCAGACATCGGGAGTAAGCCCTTGCGCTCAGCTGATGAACGACTCGTATGAGGCGCGGATGGCACAGGATAAGTTGCACCTGGACCAGTTGGCGTGGCTGATGTCGAAGCCGCTGCAGGAGCGGGTGAAGTTGGTGCAGAGCCAGCGCACGGCAGCAGAGGCGGCAAGCGAAAGGGCGAAGATGCTGGCTGAGATGGGCGGCAAGCAGGAGGAGATAGCGGAGTATGCGGAGCAGGCTAAGGTGGCTACCGAGGCTTATTTGGCGACGTATGCCGACGTGGACGAGGAACTGGCTGTGCTGCATAAGCGCCTGTATCTGGACCTACCGTTCTTGGAGCAGTTCAAGGCGAGGTATAGGGGTGTGGATATAGAAAAAATTCAGTATATCACGCGGCCTTACTATGAGAAGGTGAAGAAGGAGAGTCCTGAGATTGACGTGCGCATCCGCACCATCATCGAACAGGAGAACCCCGAATATGCGGCAAAGATGAAGGCGGAGCAGGAGAAGAAGGAGGAACTGCAGCAGCTGCACCGCTACATCATGCGCACCGACAAGCCTGCCAGCGACGAGCGGGTGAAGACGATGACGGAGCGCATAGAGCGCGTTCGCCAGTTGGCGGGCGACGAGGTGGCCAACAGTTACCTGCCCGTGCTGGAAAAGACGAAGGAGGAGAATGTCGCCCTGAATAAAGCGAAAGCGGAGAAAAAGGCGGCTGACGGCAAGCCCGCTGACACTGCCGAGGCAAAACCTCGGCCTACAAAACAAGGCAAGCAATCAACAAAGCAAGAAAAGCGCAAAGCAACAAAGGCGCAAAGCAAGAAATAACTCTTAACTCTTAATTCTTAACTTTTAACTCAAAAAGGATGAGTCAACTTTCCCAAGGATATGTAGATAAGGTGGTGCGGTGGAGCACGAGCGGGGTGGAGCTGGACAAGATGCACATGTCGCTGGACCAGAAGTTCCGCGCACGGCTGTGCCTGGAGTGCTACCGCCTGTTCACGGAGAACCCTGCCGTGCCGGTGCGCACCATCGTGAAGAACATTGCGCAGCGCGATTACCGTATGCTGACGGAGAACGCCCGGCTGGGCAATCAGGAGGCGGTGGAGATGATGCAGGCGCTGGGCATCAGCGTGAACCCCGACACGGGGGCTATCTCGGTGCGCTCAGAGACGAACCTGTCGAACGACATCTGGCTGGTGAATCAGCTGGTGGGTCGCCTGAACGTCAGCAAGAAGCACATCCACAAGGCGATGTACGAGGCTAACATCGGGTGGATGATGGAGTATGGTCGCAAGACGGGTACATGGCAGGCGGTGAAGCAGGCCAACCAAGACCTTGCGAAGATCAACAACGACTTCAAGGACGACGACGACCCGCAGGAGCAGATGCCGAACACGAATATCAACATCACGGGCGATGTGGGTGTAGTGAAGGAGGGCCGCGAGAGCCTGACGGACGAGGAGCGCGAGAAGCTGCGCCGCAAGTACGGACTGACGGACAAGGAGCTGGCCGTGCAGATGGAGGAAATCAACGGCGTATGGCAGGCTCCCGAAGAGGAAGAGGAACGAGATATTTTCACGGAAAACGAACAGGAATGATGAAACATGCAAACACCCTTTTGCAGCAGGCGGCAGACCTGTTGCACAGTTGCGACGAGATAACGGCGGTGGAGATACACCGCAAGCAGACGGAGCGTGCCAAGGCGGTGCGCATACTGCACCAGTTGCAGCGCTACCGTCGCGGCAACATCGGCTTCAGCGACATGGGCTACACCACCAAGCAGATAGGCACGGCCATCGACACCGCCATCCGCGAACTGCGCAGCCACTTCCGCGACATCAATGCCCCGACCACCGAAATAGGTGGGTTTTAGGAACCACGAATTTCACGAATTTCACGAATTGAATGAGCAACAATAAAGACTGGAACGGCAACGGCAATAGCATCTTCAAGACGCTGGGGGCATCGAACCACACGGAGAAGGAGCGCGAGACGGATGACTTCTACGCTACCGACCCCGTGGCCATCGACCTGCTGTGCGACTACCCCTATGTGGAGTTGCCGCAGGGCGTGTGGGAACCGTCGTGCGGCAGCGGCTGTCTGAGCGAGCGGTTACGGCGGCGTGGCTACCACGTGGTAAGCACCGACCTCATAGACCGTGGCTACGGACTGGGGGGGGTAAACTTTTTCGAGCAGAAGGAGATGCCCGAGGGCTGCACGGCCATCGTCACCAACCCGCCCTACAAGTACGCCACCGAGTACGTGCTGCACGCCCTGCGACTGCTGCCAACGGACGGACTGCTGTGCCTGTTCCTGAAGACCACGTTTGCCGAGGGCAAGGAGCGTTATCAGCGCATCTTCGGTGTCACGCCGCCTGCGCTGGTGCTGCAATGTTCGGAGCGCGTGCTGTGTGCCAAGAACGCCGACTTCGACGGTATGATAGCCGGAGGCGGCTCGGCAGTCAGCTACGCCTGGTGGGTGTGGCGCAAGGGCTGGAGCGGACAGACCACGCTCGACTGGATAAACCACCCGTCGGCACAGCAGGCCGTGCAACTGGAACTTTTCTAAATCCGTGAAATCCGTGGTCGGGAAAGAAAGTCCACTAAGAGCCAGAAGAAAGTCCACTTTCTTTTTGGAGGTCGGAAAAGGGGCTGAAAATGGGAAGTATACTTCCCGTGCGGCGAAAGTATACTTCCCGCGCCCCGCAAGTATACTTCACGAAAAAGGGGCTAAAACAACAATATAAAAAAGATAAAGACTATGGCAAAGAAACGTAAGAAACAGCAGGACTGGGACGACTGGGAGGACGCGCCGGACGACACGATGGTGGCTGAGGGCAACGGCGACCAGTTTCAGGTGCATCTGGAGGACTATGTTATCAAGGAGAAGGTGTCGGCCTTTGTGCGCTGCTATGCGCCGTGCGGCGAGTGGGACGAGGGCTGCAAGGCTTTCGACGAGGCACAGCTGCGCGACTTCTTCAAGGCGACGGTGTGCGGCCTGGGCGACCCCCTGCGCCTGTATATCGAAGACCTGAAGATGGCGGGATTCTCGCTGGAGGTCAGCGAGGCCACAGGACAACTGGCCATGTTTGTGAGGAAGAGGGGGTAACGATGGAAGATGGAAGATGGAAGATGGAAGAGGTAATATGGCAGACGCAAGAGATGTTTACATGAACCGAGTGCAACAGCGGATATTCTACGCTGGTGCCCGTGACTTACGAGTGCTCGCTGCCCGCCGATTCGGAAAGACCGACGGTGTGCTGGGTCCGCGTCTCTGGGCGGTGGCTCAGACGCTGCCGCAGGGTGCAGGAGCGTTCCTTGGTGCCAGTAGAAAGCAGCTTTACTCCCGAACCATTCCCGGTGTCATCGCTGCACTCGAAAGGTTCTACGGATTCAAGGAGGGCACACACTTCGGTTGGGGCAAGCCGCCAAAGGGTACGCCTCCGTGCATCATCCGTCCGAAGTCGTATGAGAACGCGATGTGGTTTGCCAACGGCCACCTGCTTCATGCGCTCAGTCTTTCAGTGTTCGGATCGGCCAACGGCATGACATTGTGCTATGTGGATGGCGACGAGTGCAAGTTCCTTCCGAAGAAGAAAATCGACGAGGAGGTGATGCCCGCCAACTCGGGTATCGTGCATCCGATGGGATTGAAATCTTTTTCCGAGGAGAACCCCTACTATAAGAGTACGTGCTTCGTGAGCGATGCCTCGCTGACGAACAAAGGCAACTGGCTTGGCAAGGAAGAAGATACCTTAGACAAGGTGATAGACTACGGCGAGTTCAACGGCAAGACATATCGCGAGGTGCAGGCCGAACTGGACGCATACGCCGACCGAGTGATGTTCTTCAACGAACTGTTGCGCTCGGCGAAGAAAGGTGGTCACAGGGTGCAGGTGGTGAGCGCCGACACCCGTGAGCGCATCCGAGGCATTGCTGCCGCCGTGGAAGCACGGGAGGGCGGGTTCAGGATTATTCCCCGTCAGTATCAAGTCGATAACAAGCACACCATCGAGATGCTGCTGGCGTATAAGCTCATCAGCGAGGACGATGCGGAACTGCTGTTCGACTACAAGTATCTGATTACGCAGGACGAGCACTTCGAGATGATGGCCATTCGCGGCTCGAAGAAATATCAGAAGCATATCAACGCCCTGCGCTGCGCGTCGTTCTATTTCGTGCGTGCCAGCAGCCTTGATAATGTCGATATTTTGGGAGAATCGTACATACGGCAAATGCGCTTGGCGTTGCCGCCGTTAGTTTTTGCGGTAAGCATCCTGAATATCCGTCCGAAGAAGAGCGGCGAGGGTTTTTATTGCAACTTCGACCCCGAC
>Ga0256405_10002744_pt1 | contig 38831 bp, 35 predicted proteins | sample RumenRJG_02DNA_FD_189096 | JGI IMG/M metagenome (GOLD analysis project Ga0256405, IMG submission 189096) | Bovine rumen microbial communities from Lethbridge, Alberta, Canada - RJG_02 | ecosystem: Host-associated > Mammals > Digestive system > Stomach > Rumen | place: Canada: Alberta...
GTATCACGGTTAGGAATGCAGAGTTCGCCCTCATGCACCAGGCGAGACACCACGAAGTCACGATTCAGGAAGTCGTGTACCTGAAGCAATGTCTTGCCCTCAAGATACTTATTGGTCACCTCAAGATGCATCTTGTAAGGCTTCTTATTGGCATTTCCTTCCTCCATAGCTGCCAGTTCCTCCTCTTCTTTCTCCAGCTTCACCCGACACAAATAGCGCACCAGAATAATCGCGCCTATAATACCAAGCACACCAAGCGGATAAGCACAGGCATAGGCAGAGGCTATCATTGGTGCATTAGAGCCAAACACAGAAGAAAGAGCTTCGTTGGCTGCACCAAGACCAGGGGTATTCGTGACAGCACCATACAATGTACCTACCATCATCGGCAGCGCATTGATATCATGCTTGCCATAGAAAAAGATGAAATAGCAGGCGAACATCACAAGGACATTCAGAAGAATAGCCGACATAGCAAGTCCATTCAACCTAATGCCTGCCTTACCAAAACTTTCGAAAAAGCCTGGCCCCACCTGCAAACCTATCATAAAGACAAAGAGGATAAGTCCAAAGTCCTGTATGAAGGTGAGGGTTGACTCTGGTGCAGCAAACGGTGAATCAGGACAATAAATCTTGTAGAGATGTCCTATCACAATACCTGCGAAGAGCACAAAGGTAACGCCTAATGAGATGCCGAAAATTTTTATTTTTCCCAGATAAACACCTACGGCAATGACAATAGCATAGAGCAACGCTATATGAGCGACTGACTCTGTATTGGAAAATAAGTTAATAAACCAATCCATATATCAATTATTTTTCAAGAGCCGCTAAAGATTCCATCAATGAAGCAATCTTTTCCTCTGAGTCAGCTAGTTTCTTACGCTCCAAAGCCACAACGGCCTCAGGAGCATTTGCCACAAAGCGCTCGTTGGATAGTTTCTTCTCAACACCTGCCTTGAAGCCCTGTAAGTGCTTAAGCTGAGCCTTCATTTTCTCAATCTCGGCAGCTACATCAATCAGGTCGCCAAGGGGTACAGCATACTCATCGGTACCCACCATAAAGGCACTGGCTGTTGCATCTTTCTCAGCAACAACATTGATAGCACTCAAGTTGCCCATCTTTGCAATAATGTCATTGTAGGCCTCAACATGATTCTGACCTACCACCTGAAGGGCAAGTTGCTCTTTGGGAGCGATATTCTTCTGGCTACGAACAGTTCGGACACCAGAGACAACAAGCTTCACCTTCTCGATATCAGCAACCTGCTTTTCATTCTCAGGAGTAACGGCACCCAAAACGAGACTGTCGCGCATGATGCTCTCACCAGCCTTACGTTCATAGAGGGCCTGCCACAGCTCTTCTGTGATAAACGGCATGAAAGGATGCAACATCTTAAGAAGCAGTTCGAAGAAACGAAGCGTTGCCTCATAGGTATCGCGGTCGATAGGCTGCTGCACACCATCCTTATAGGCAGGTTTGATCATTTCCAGATACCACTGTGAGAACTCATCCCAGAAGAGTTTGTAGACCGTCATCAATGCGTCGTTAATACGATACTTTGAGAAGTGATCTTTCAGTTCCTCGTTAGCCTGCTTGATACGAGCTTCCATCCAAGCAGTAGCAATCTTATTTGTAGCTGTGGCAGCACCATCAGCTACCTGCCAGCCCTTCACCAAACGGAAGGCATTCCAAATCTTATTATTGAAGTTACGTCCCTGCTCGCAGAGAGCCTCATCGAAAAGGATATCATTTCCAGCAGGTGCTGAAAGCATCATACCCATACGCACGCCGTCGGCACCGAACTTCTCAATAAGTTCAATGGGGTCAGGTGAGTTGCCAAGTGACTTCGACATCTTACGTCCCAGTTTATCACGAACGATACCAGTGAAATATACATTCTTGAAGGGGAAGGTTCCCATATATTCCTCACCAGCCATAATCATACGAGCCACCCAGAAGAAAATAATGTCGGGACCTGTCACCAAGTCACTGGTGGGATAGTAATATTTGATTTCCTCATTGCCAGGGTTGTTGATTCCATCAAACAGAGAAATAGGCCACAGCCAAGAAGAGAACCAGGTATCAAGGGCATCCTCGTCCTGACGCAAATCGGCATCAGTTACTTTCGCATCCTTTTGCTGAGCCAGTTTCAGAGCCTCCTCACGTGTTGCAGCCACTACGTAGTCATCGTTGTCGTTATAATAATATGCAGGAATACGATGTCCCCACCATAACTGACGGGAGATACACCAGTCCTGGATATTCTCCAACCAGTTCTTATAAGTGTTCTTATACTTGGCGGGATAGAACTTCAACTCATCGTTCATCACAGGAGGAAGGGCAATATCAGCAAAATGCTGCATCTTCAGGAACCACTGAAGTGAGAGACGAGGTTCGATGGCTGTATCAGGATTACGTTCAGAGTATCCCACCTTATTAATATAACCCTCTATCTTCTCCATTAAACCAGCCTCCTGCAGGTCTTTTGCAATCTGTTTACGGCAGTCCATACGATCCATACCTACATAAATTGGACTTTGTTCCGAAATAGTACCATCAGGATTGAAGATGTCAATAGTCTCCAGATTATGAGTCTTACCCAACATATAGTCGTTGGTGTCGTGAGCAGGAGTCACCTTCAAGCAACCTGTACCAAACTCGATATCCACATAACGGTCTTCTATAACAGGAATCACGCGATTAACCAGAGGAACGATGACCTTACGACCCTTCAGCCACTGGTTCTTGGGGTCTTTGGGGTTAATACACATGGCCGTATCACCCATGATGGTCTCAGGACGGGTAGTAGCAACAACGGCATAGTAGCCTTTCTCATCCTTGTGGATAATGTTACCCTCAGACTTAAAAGACTCTTCATTGTCAAGCACTGTGAGTCCGTCAACATAATACTTCAAATGGAACAGATGACTCTGCTCCTCTTTGTAGACAACCTCCTCAGTTGAAAGAGCTGTCAATGCTTTGGGATCCCAGTTGACCATGCGGAGTCCACGATAGATAAGTCCCTTGTTATAGAGGTCAACGAATACTTTGATAACGCTCTCCGAACGCTTTTCGTCCATTGTAAAGGCTGTGCGATCCCAGTCACAACTGGCACCCAGGCGACGCAACTGTTTCAGAATGATGCCTCCATGTTCGTGGGTCCAGTCCCAAGCATGCTCCAAGAACTGCTCACGTGTCAAGTCGCGCTTCTTGATACCCTGCTCAGCCAGTTTCTTCACCACCTTAGCCTCAGTGGCGATAGAAGCGTGGTCTGTACCAGGCACCCAGCAGGCATTCTTACCCTCCATACGGGCACGACGCACCAAAATATCCTGAATCGTATTGTTCAGCATATGACCCATGTGAAGCACACCCGTCACATTTGGGGGGGGGATAACGATAGTATAAGGCTCGCGACCATCGGGTTTTGAGCTAAACAGTTTATTATCCAACCAATACTGATACCATTTACCTTCGACCTCTTTTGGGTCGTATTTGCTAGCAATTTCCATACCTATTTAATAATGCTTTCTCAAATTTGACTGCAAAGGTACTAATTTTTTCCAAATGACACAAAAATTTTGCATTATTAAAAAAGAATTTGTACCTTTGCATCAGATAATTGATATATATCTGCCCAAAATGCATACAAGAGAAGAACAAATGAAGGCTTTCGGTCGTCTGTTGGACGTGCTGGATCAATTGCGCGAGAAATGTCCCTGGGACAAAAAGCAAACCAACGAAAGCCTGCGTCCCAATACTATTGAAGAAACATTTGAGTTGTGTGATGCCATCATGAAAGATGACACACATGAGATTATGAAAGAACTGGGAGACGTGCTGATGCATACCTGTTTCTATGCAATGATAGCTCGTGAGAAAGGACAGTTTGACATTGCAGACGTGCTCAATACGGAAACAGACAAACTGATATTCCGTCATCCCCACGTCTATCATCACAGTCAAGTGGGTGAGGCAAATCCCAAGCCCCTACCCTATGTACCAGAAAACGATCAGACTGCCGATGAATTCTCAAAAGCAGAGACAAGCAGTGACGTATTGAAGAACTGGGAACAGATTAAACTGAAGGAGAAAGACGGTAACAAGACCGTGCTCTCGGGCGTCCCTTCTGCCCTTCCATCGCTCATCAAAGCCTATCGCATACAGGATAAAGCCCGTAATGTGGGCTTCGACTGGCAGAAAAAAAAGGATGTCTGGGACAAGGTACACGAGGAGTTAGCTGAATTGGAAGCAGAATTAGCCAAGGAAGACAAGGAGAAGTCAACCAATGAACTAGGCGATTTTCTATTCTCAGTCATCAATGCCGCCAGACTCTATCATCTGAACCCCGATGATGCCTTGGAGCGTACCAACCGGAAATTCATTGACAGATTCAATTATATCGAGGCCCACAGCATTCGTGCTGGGAAGCCCCTTACGGAAATGACTCTGGAAGAGATGGATGACCTCTGGAATCAAGCCAAAAAGAACGAACAAATACTCAATTGCAAATGAAAAAGATTTCTTTTTTGATAGTTTTAGCCATTGCCCTACTGGTTATTGCATGCGGCAGGAATAACAATCAACCTTCGATGTCAAATAGCGAAGAACAGATTAGCTACATCCTTCGTGACACAGCCATATACGGATTCTGTGCAGAGGGCTCGGCAATGAACACACTTCAAATTATCACTGATGCCGGAGATACTATCACGGTAAGTACGGCTAAAGCAAGAGAAAAAGAACAAGTATTTGGAGGCTATGCCATAGGTGATGAGATTGCACTCATTGCCAACGCTGATACAACACAGGCCATCATGGTTATCAACAAATCAATGCTCAATGGCGACTGGGTAATGCCAAATCCATTGGATGGGAGCAACGAGACAGGAGTACGTATCTTAAGAGGAGGTGTTTGTGAAAGTATAGATCAAAGTAGTATTATATATAAGACATGGAGAATCTTCAATGGAAGACTCCAGTTCACCATTACCAGAGAAGATGGTATAGATATGGAGGAATATCTTATCTACGACATTGTAAAGCTCACCGAAGAGTCATTAGTACTACGTTCAACTGACGAAGACAAAGAATTATTTGAATACACCCGCCCCAGCGTCGAAGAATATACAGAGAAAGACTTGAAAGGCGTTGAACTTGACGATGGTTACGATGACGAATTTAACATGCAGTAAACAAACATGGAACCATTTCGCATTCATATCCTAGGTTGTGGAAGTGCACTGCCTACAATACGACATCTACCCTCCATGCAAGTGGTGGAATGCCGTGGAAAGTTGTTTATGATCGACTGTGGTGAAGGTGCTCAATTACAATTGAGACGGTCAGGTCTATCGTTCGAAAAATTAGGACATATTTTCATCACACACCTTCATGGCGACCACTGCTTTGGGCTTATCGGCATTATCAGCACATTTGGTCTGTTAGGCCGCACTGCCACACTTCACATTCATGCACCAGAAGAACTAAAGCCAATGCTTCAGGCACAACTGGATTTGTTCTTTAATTATGACATTGGATATCAAGTTGAGTTTCATGCCGTTGACACTACAAAGCAACAGGTCATCTATGAGGATCGTTCCCTAACCATTGAAACCATACCTTTAGAACACCGAATGCCCTGCGCAGGCTATCTGTTCCGCGAAAAACCATTACTCCCACATATCCGCCGCGACATGATTGATATGTATGGTATTCCCATCTCGCAAATCAATAACATCAAAGTTGGCCAGGGTTTTACGTTAGCAGACGGTACTTTCATTCCTCATGAGAAACTGGTGACACCCGCAGATGCCCCTCGCTCATACGCCTATTGCTCTGACACACGCTATATACCCAATTTACATAAGAAAATCGAAGGCATCAATACTTTGTACCATGAGAGCACTTACGCAGAGGACAAAAGGGATGCTGCAGAAAAATACTATCATTCAACTGCCCAACAGGCAGCCCAAGTAGCTCGTGATGCAAAGGTTGGAAAGTTACTTTTAGGACATTACAGCGCACGTTACAATGACGAAAAAATTCTGCTAAACGAGGCAAAAGATGTCTTTCCGGATGTTTTCTTGACCAACGAAATGCAAGTAATTGATGTATAACTCTGATTTTTTACGGTAAAAAATTTGGATATATCAAAAAAAAGGCTTATCTTTGCGCCAAATCTATAATTGTTTGCATATGCTGAAAAAATTACTTATATTGGTTGCTGTCGTTTCTATGGGATTCTCCATTCCTACTTATGCTGTCAAAATGAAAGCGGAGATGGGAATAGCAGAACTTGTTGATGAGCAATCGCCAACCATATCCATCAATAAGAACACCATTACCGTACAAGGAGGTAACGGGATGGTTCTGGAAGTCGTTTCACTTACAGGCAGGGCCGTTGCTTCATATAAGATTGAGAGTCCTGTGCAAAAAATAGAATTGAACCTGTCCAAAGGTTGCTATATCCTGAAAGTTGGAAAGACCGTACGCAAAGTGACGCTTCGTTAGTTTTCATGATAGCAACAAAACAACCATATCGATGCTCAAGGTGTCATTGACATCTTGAGCAGTTTGTTTCTGAAAGAATAAACCCATTGCATCTTTACACGTCAATTTCTAATAATACAATGCATGTCTATGACGACGAACAACTGAAATCGCTCATCAAAGAACCCAAGACGCGAACGAGGGGCTTTGAGTTGGCGGTGCGTCAATTTAGCGAACAGCTTTATTGGCAGGTACGCCGTTTGGTGTTGACTCACGAGGACAGCAATGATGTCCTGCAGAATGCTTTTCTCAAAGCATGGAATTCCCTTGATTCTTTTCATGGCGACTCGAAGCTTATCACGTGGATGTCACGCATAGCCATTAACGAAGCACTGGATTTTCTGCGTCGTCAAAAGAACCGCAATGCTATCAGCACCGATGACGTGGACTCAGGAATAGCCAATCAGTTGATGGCAGACGAATATTTTGACGGCGACGAGCGTGAAGCACAACTTCAACAAGCCATATCCAGTCTTCCGGAAGTACAACGCACAGTATTCCTCATGCGTTACTACGATGAAATGAAATATAGCGATATCAGCAAAACACTTGGCACGTCAGAAGGAGCTCTGAAAGCCTCCTATCATATCGCCGTGAAAAAAATTACAGAGTTTTTTAAACGATTTGATTAAACCACACAAATTATTATACGTCAGATAATAAAATAAAAGCTATAAAATGAGTAACGAAGAAAAATATCTCCAAAGCAAGATGGGAACGAAGAACCCATTTTCCGTGCCAGAAGGATACTTTGACACGCTTACAGAGCAAGTCATGCAGCGACTACCCAAGCAAGTGGAATCTGTGGGGGACGAACAGCAAAAAGGCTCTGCCATCGTGCGTATGCTTCGCCCGCTACTCTATGCGGCTGCTTGCATGTGTATCGGTATCTTCGGTGTGGCTCTCTATCAGCATCTTGATAATCATACGGCAGAAGGCGTTCCTGTCATCTCGCATGTTGGCTCCACGATAGAGTTTAACGATGCATATCTCGATGAGGCTACCGACTATGCAATGTACGACAACCAAGACATCTACGCCTCTTTATTAGCTGATATGTAAAGAGAAGAAAGGGAAAGAATATGAAAAGGATGTATTTGGCATTACTATTAATGGCTTTCAACATTATAGCCAATGCTCAGGAAGACAAGATTTTCTCTCCTGCGAAATTTGATGCAGCTCTCCAGCATTTTATTACTACCGAGGCTAAACTGACGCAACAAGAAGCTCTGAAGTTTTTCCCCGTATACCGTGAAATGCAGAGTATGCAACGTCCCCTGTTCGATCGTCAGCGCAAATTGGTTTCCGAACAGCCACAAGACGAAGCCTCATCTCTCAAGGCTATCCGTGAGCGAGACGAGATAGAGATTGAAATGAAACGCATCCAGAAGACTTATCATGAGCGTTTCTTGGAACTACTGCCTGCCTCAAAGGTCTACAACGTCATCAAAGCCGAGGATCATTTCTACAGGAATATGTTCCGCAGATTCAACCACAATCAGAGGTCTCCCCACCCTAAGAGGCAAAATAATAATGCTACAAATCAAAAATGAGTTTTTGAGAACATCTCATCATCATGTCCCAATAATGTTGATCGTATCAACGACTCGCTAATAGGATGCCACGAAGAAGAAAACCTGTTGACAAGGACTTCTTCGTGGCGTTCTTTGATTATATATGTTCGTTTCATGACGATGACCATATTGGTATCAACCTTTTCCAATGACAATTCAAGCATTAGCGCATCGCTCAACTTAATTGCCAGCGAGTCATCAGAAAGAAACAGCATTTGTGACTCTCCTCCCAACTCATTATTCACTGCAGCTTTCATATTTGCATCCATGAAATCCATCATGTCCAACTTCGCGTTCTTTGAAAGATAGGGTGCAATTGTATCTGGCATAGAGCGAAACAGTTCACGGATTGTCTGAGCTGGTGAGATAAGACACGAGAACAGTGAAATAATCAATAAAATAAGACTCTTTTTCATCTTTTCAATTTTTCTTTGTCAACTTTTTACCTTTGCTTTGCCAATTGCATCATCATCACTGCTGACAGACCTGCAGTCTCTGTGCGTAAGCGACTCTTTCCAAGATCTACTGATACAAATCCAGCCTCAACTGCCATCCTCACTTCATCAATAGAGAAATCACCCTCAGGGCCTATCAATACCACCGCATCCTCATCACCACCTTTCCGCAGTTCGTCGAACAGGTTCACTCGTTCCAACTCATCATAACAATGAGCAATATACCGACATCCCGTAGAATGACGCTTGACAAAAGCCTTAAAGCTCTCCAAGTCATTAAGTTGAGGCATATAAGCCTTACGGCTCTGCTTGACTGCCGACACCACGATTTTTTCGATACGTGACAGCTTTAACGAGCGTCGCTCAGAGAATTGGCAATCCAAGAACGACAGTTCATCAATACCCACTTCCACAACTTTCTCCGTCATCCATTCAATACGATCCATCAGTTTCGTAGGTGCAATAGCCAGATGTATATGTCCTTGCCATTGTCGCTCTTGGGGGAGCGATTCCACAATCTCGTATAGACAATGTTTCTGAGAGGCCAACGTCACCTGCGCACGATAGAATGTACCCTCCCCATCCATCAGCATCATCTCGTCGCCGACAGTCATACGTAGCACACGCACTGCATGAACGGCCTCATCATCAGGCAGTTCCGATGCGTGAGCCGCATCAGGCACATAGAAATAGCGTATTTCCTTCATGGATGTCGTCTTTTTATCTCATCGCGCAATTGCGATGCTAGTTCGTAATTCTCATTTTCCACTGCATGTTCGAGTGCCATCTTCAAACGCGTCAGATCCATCGTATTAATAGGAATAGCTATGCTCTGCGAATGCTCGTCATACGAAAAACACTGACGTTCAAAAAGTCTATACTCAATATACAAGGGGATATTTGAAATTATACTTAGCAATACAGCATCACTCATTCGCAGACGCACAGAATCACCCAGCTCATTCATCAGCACTACCTGATATTGCCCTTCAAAAAGTCCGCATATCATCATTTCATAAGATGACGGTAACAGACTCAGTAATGTCTCAGGCAACATATTTCGGCATCCTCTTGGATTGGCGATACGTAACTGCAACTGCAGCACCATTGCCTCATCGCACACCACTGAGAGAGCTTGACGACGTTCCATGTCTGTGAGTACAATCACAGCCATTCCTTCACCACCTACCACCTGTTGCAGGTTCTCAAATCTCAACAGTGTACGCTTCATCCATTCTTATTTCTTCTCAGGATTAAATGCAAAGGCGAACGATACGCCAACCACAATGGCAAAGGCAGCAAAGATAAACCAACAGGCTTGCCAGTTACCCAACAGGTAATCACCTTCCCACTTACAGAAATGATTCACCACTTCTCCTGCTATCAGAGTACCAATAGTAGCACCAAGTCCATTTGTCATCATCATAAACAAGCCTTGAGCAGAAGCTTTGATATCAGGAGCACACTCCTGATCTACAAAGATACCGCCAGAGACATTGAAGAAGTCAAAGGCCACGCCATATACGATACATGACAGTATAAAGAACGTCACGCCAGGTACTGCAGGATCACCGATACCGAAGAATCCAAAGCGGAACACCCACGCAAACATGGACATCAACATCACAATCTTAATACCAAAACGCTTCAGGAAGAATGGAATCATCAAAATACAAAGAGCCTCACTAATCTGTGAGATACTGGTCAGCAATGTTGCGTTATTTGCAGCAAAAGTATCTGCGAACTCTGGGTTACCCTTAAAACTTGTGATAAACGGACCTGCATATCCATTAGTCACCTGCAGACACATACCGAGTAATGCTGAGAAGATGAAGAACAGTGCCATCTTCTTGGTCTTAAACAGTTTAAATGCATTCAGCCCTAAAGATTCCGCCAATGACACCTTTTTACCGCCATCCTGTTTTCTCAACTTACATTCAGGCAAAGTAAAGCAATAGGCACAGAGCAAGATACTAAGCACGCCAGAAACAAAGAACTGCATATAGGTATATTGAAACTTATGTGCATTCTCTGCCAGTGTGAACGAGAAGGCTCCATCTTCCCAAACAGCACAGTTGACGAACCACATAGTAGCAATGAAGCCAACAGTACCCAACACACGGATTGGAGGGAAGTCCTTAACGGTATCCATACCGTTTTCTTTCAAAATGGTAAACGCTGTTGTATTAGCCAGTGCTATGGTAGGCATAAAGAAGGCCACACTCATTGTATACATCGCAATGAAGAGTGACTTGTTTGGCAACTCATTACCAAAGCCAGCCTGAACACCCATCCACCAACAACCTAACATAAAGACTCCTGCCAGCAGATGGCACAATCCCAACAAACGCTGAGGCTGTATCCATTTATCTGCCACAATTCCCATCAACGTAGGCATGAAAATAGACACAATGCCCTGGATAGCATAGAACCATGCAATGTTTTCTCCTAATCCAGCTTTTCCCAGATAGTTTCCCATACATGTGAGGTATGCGCCCCATACGGCGAACTCCAAGAAGTTCATCACCGCTAAACGTACTTTTGTATTCATAATACTCTAGATTTTTAGTTTCTTTATTCTATTACCTTATTACTATAGTAGGCCCTGAGTAGTCCTTGCTCATCGCGCCTCAAACATATCTGGCCGCCTAACCATTCTGTGTTTGGCATCTCTTGTGTCAATGGGTAACAATTTGTCACCACTCCGCTGGATACTTCTACCACTGAGAGTGTCAACACTGAGTTGTCTTCCAAGACTATCTGATTCGATGCTATCTTTCTGAGTTTCTTCATACTGTTTACTATGGAAACGAATCAACTGAATATTATTGAAGAATAACAGGCGAGTAGTTGACGTACGTTCGCTGCCACCTCCAAAATAGAAATAGCCACGCAATCCCTTAACTATATGATTCTCGTATTCAGGGATACGCATCTGCGTTAAACCTCCTGAAGAAAAGTACATATTACGACTGATGGTTGTATCGTTATCGTAGGTTAAAGCAACATACAACACTGCAGACCGCACTCCATCCTGGCACATAAAATCTGAGATGAACTGGATCAGGAAGCTATCACCTGAATGAAAAGCAGAATCAACTTCCACCTCAAACATCCATCTGTTATATGGGGGAATGGGAGCCATTACATTGGTAGACCTTTCAACCCAGATATTTGCTGTGTCACCAGAGTTGCTTAATGAGGCGAACTTTCCTATTTCACCTTCTGTAGCACCCAATACCAATGCTTGTTCCTCCAGTCGTTCTGCCACACGCTCATATATCTCAGTGAATCTGTCGGCTCGCCTATAATAATAAACAAGCGAAGAGTCGAACTCAGCCTTTGTGACACCATGTTTTTGCATCACTGCCTCAATAAAGAGTGCCTGTTGATAGCTGCGGTTCCCGTATTCTTCATCAGCATGTTCTGCCATAGCCTTGGCCATGTGATAGTCAACAAGAATATCCTCCATCTCGTCTGGTTGGATATATTCACTGGGCGTTCCTGGTTTGCAGCCAACCAGCCACAATACAATTCCTACAACTATCAACAGTGACCTGTTCATTTCTTCATCAATGAGAGTTGCGACAGCTCCTTTCTGAAAAACAGCAGCAATGCTACCACACCAACGCTAATACTTGAATCTGCAAAGTTGAATACCGGACTGAAAAAGATAAACTCCTGTCCTCCATAGAACGGGAACCATTCAGGGTAAGTGGTCACAATCAGCGGGAAATAAAACATATCTACGACCCTTCCCATCAAGAATGACTCATAGCCATTGCCAAAGCCTACGAACTGGCTCACATGTCCTATCGCAGACGCGTCGAAACAGAGTCCATAGAACATACAATCAATAAGGTTGCCCGCAGCACCGGCAAGAATCATTGATAAGCATACGATATATCCCCACCTTACATTTGGTTTGCGTGCTTGTTGCCAGATGTAGTAGCCTAAGAAGCTGATAGCTACCACACGGAACAACGACAGCAACAGTTTTGAACCTATCTGCATACCATAGGCCATACCATTGTTCTCGATAAACGCAATATAAAACCAATCTGTGATGCGAATACTCTCATGCAGTTCCATGTGGGTTTTCACCCATATCTTGATAAACTGGTCAATAAGGAGTATGGCGATGATCAATATCACCGCCAAACGTCCTTTGGTAATTATTTCCTTTGCCCTACTCACTTCTGTTGTTTTTCCATTTGCTTTGACTCAACGCTCAACGTAGCGTGAGGTACAGCACGCAGACGCTCAGCAGGAATCAGTTTTCCCGTAATGCGGTCAATGCCGTATGTCTTGTTCTCAATACGCACCAGCGCAGCCTTCAGTCCCTGAATGAACTTCTGCTGACGAGCAGCAAACTGTATGAGGTCTTCCTTCGACTGCGTAGCACTTCCTTCCTCCAATGCTTTGTAGGTAGGTGATGTATCGTCTACGTCGTTAGAGTCCTGATTGGTCAGCGATGCCATCATCAGGTCGTAGTCGCGTTTGGCCAAGGCCAGCTTCTCATTGATTATCTGACGGAACTCCTCGAGTTCCTCGTCAGTGTAGCGTGTTTTCTCCGCCATAAGTTTTAAGATTTAGTTATAGTAATGTTTAATTTAAATTCATCAAATTCCACTGTTTGTCCGTAGTTGGCTTCGAGCTTGATCTCATCAGCCAGTACCTGACGAGCGATATAGTCGCCAAAGGCCTTCACTGCATTCGTAGAAGCCTCGTTGGGCTCAATCTGCAAACGGATGCGGTCGGTGATTTCCAGCCCGCTCTTCTTACGGATATTCTGGATGCGGTTCACCAGCTCGCGGGCCATACCCTCGTTACGAAGCTCATCAGTCAGTGTGATGTCGAGTGCTACGGTCAGGTTGCCCTCATTACCCATCAGCCAGCCAGGGATATCCTCACTGATAATATCTACGTCGACAGCCTCAACCGTGAGATCCTGTCCTTCCACATTGATCACGATGGAACCTTCCTTCTCCAACTGGGCAATCTGTTCCTGAGTGAGTGCATCCATCTGAGCGGCAACGCCCTTCATCAGTTTGCCAAACTTCTTACCCATCGTACGGAAGTTACACTTCACCTTCTTCACCAGGATGCCCTGACCCTCAACGAATTTCAGTTCCTTGACATTGATTTCCTGCAGGAAAATCTGCTTCACGCTCTCAATGTCCTTGCACTGCTGCTTATCCACAGGTGGAATCATGATGGTCTGCAGGGGCTGCTTCACCTTAATGCCCTCCTTCTTACGCAATGAGAGAGCTATGGTTGTGATACGCTGGGCAATCTCCATACGCTGCTCCAAGTCGGCATTCACCAGTGCCATATCAGCAACGGGGAACTTCTCCAGATGTACGCTATCCAGCTCACCACCCATATCCGTATAGATACGGTCAGCGAAGAACGGAGCGAAAGGAGCCAACAGCTTTGATACTGTCATCAAGCACTCATACAGCGTCTGATAGGCAGCCAGCTTATCCTCGTCCATCTCCTTACCCCAGAAGCGTTTCTTGTTCAGACGCACATACCAGTTAGAGAGGTCTTCGTCTACGAACTTATCTATCAGTCGTCCGGCGCGTGTAGGATCATAGCCGTTCATCTCTTCCTCTACGCCTTTCACCAGTGAGTTCAGGCAAGAGAGAATCCAACGGTCGAACTCAGGACGCTTCTCCACAGGAATCTGCGGAGCCTTAGGATCGAAGTCATCCACGTTGGCATACATCGCAAAGAGCGAGTAAGTATTATATAAGGTACCGAAGAACTTACGGCTTACCTCAGCCACGCCCTCTGGGTCGAACTTCAGGTTATCCCAAGGCTCTGAGTTGGTCATCATGTAAAAACGTACTGCATCAGAACCGAATTTATCAATCATCTCAAAGGGGTTCACCACGTTACCCACGTGCTTTGACATCTTGTTGCCCTTAGCATCAAGCACCAGACCTGTAGATATCACGTTCTTGAAAGCTACAGAATCAAAAATCATCGTTGCGATTGCGTGCAATGTGAAGAACCAACCACGGGTCTGATCTACACCCTCGTTGATGAAGTCGGCAGGGAAAGCCTTCTTTTCATCGATGAGCTCACGGTTCTCGAACGGATAGTGAATCTGTGCGTAAGGCATAGAACCTGAGTCGAACCATACGTCAATCAGGTCGCTCTCACGTTTCATTGGCTTACCCGATTCAGAAACCAGCATGATATAATCCACATAAGGACGGTGCAGATCAATCTTGTCGTAGTTCTCCTTCGACATATCGCCAGGCACAAAGCCCTTCTCCTTCAACGGGTTGCTTGCCATTACGCCAGCAGCCACAGCCTTCTCTATCTCGTTGTAGAGTTCCTCTACGCTTTCGATGCACTTCTCCTCGCCATCCTCGCTACGCCAGATAGGCAACGGTGTGCCCCAGAAGCGTGAACGGCTTAGGTTCCAGTCGTTCAGATTCTCCAGCCAGTTACCGAAACGGCCACTACCTGTTGACTCAGGATGCCAACCAATAGTTGTATTCAACTGGCTCATACGCTCTTTGCAAGCAGAGCTCTTGATGAACCAAGAGTCGAGGGGATAGTAGAGTACGGGCTTGTCCGTACGCCAGCAGTGGGGGTAGTTGTGTACATGCTTCTCAATCTTGAACGCCTTTCCGTCGGCCTTCAGGTCCATACAGATTGAGATATCCAGTGTCTCGTCCTTGTCGGTGAGGTTCTCATCGTAGGCGTTCTTCACGTAGCGACCGGCATACTTGCCCCACTTCTCCACGTCAACATACTTGCTTACAAAGTCTGTATCAAGGTCTTCAATCACGAAGTACTTACCCTGCAGGTCAACCACAGGACGCTCTGCACCCTTCTTATCGATCAATACAATAGGACAGATGCCAGCTTTCTTTGCCACAAAAGCATCGTCAGCACCGAAGTTAGGAGCGATATGTACGATACCGGCACCATCCTCAGTGGTTACATAGTCGCCGGGAATCACCTTAAAGGCGTCGCCCATAGGCTTAATCATTGGCAACAACTGCTCATACTCCATACCTACAAGATCGGTACCCTTATAGCGACCCACCACACGATAAGGCAGGAACTTTTCTCCCTTCTTATATTCAGGCATTTCCCCACCGTCGGTAATCTCGGCAGCGGTATCGAAGTAAGCTGCCACACGGGCATCAGCCATCACTACGGTGATCTTCTCTGCCGTATAGGGATTATAGGTCTCCAGAGCCACATAGTCAATCTTCGGACCTACGCAGAGTGCCGAGTTGGCGGCCAGAGTCCAAGGCGTGGTAGTCCAAGCCATGAAGTAAGGGGTTCCCCACTGTGCCATCTCGGGCTTGGGGTTCTTCATCTTAAACAGTGCTGTGCAGGTGGTATCCTTCACGTCGCGATAGCAACCGGGCTGGTTCAACTCATGTGAAGAAAGACCCGTACCGGCAGCTGGGCTGTACGGCTGAATGGTATAGCCTTTATAGAGCAGGCCCTTGTTATAGAACTGCTTCAGCAGATACCACAGCGTCTCAATATACTTATTATCGTATGTGATATAGGGATTGTCGAGGTCTACAAAATAGCCCATCTTCTCCGTCAGCTCACGCCACTCAGCGGTGAACATCATCACGTTCTCACGGCACTTCTTGTTGTAATCCTCAGTAGAGATATACTTCTCGCTCTCCTTATTGTCAATATCGGCCTTGGTGATTCCCAGTTCCTTCTCCACACCCAGCTCTACGGGCAGACCGTGGGTATCCCAACCAGCTTTACGCTTCACCTGGAAGCCCTGCATAGTCTTATAGCGGTTAAAGGTATCCTTAATGCTTCGAGCCAGCACGTGGTGGATACCGGGGTGACCGTTTGCTGAGGGGGGCCCCTCAAAGAATACGAACTGCGGACAGCCCTCGCGCTCGTCTATGCTACGATGAAAGATATCCTCTTTCATCCACTTTTCCAAAATGTCGTTGTTAACCTTCGTCAGGTTCAAGCCGTTGTGTTCGGCGAATCTCTTTGCCATATCTTATAAGTACTTATTTTATTTTTGACGTGCAAAGGTACGAAAAACATTTGACATAGCAAAAAAACTAAACTTATAATGTATAAAAAAATACTTATTGGACATTTTTGTATGTTTTTGAACTAAATTCTAAGGTATTATTGAGTTTTTTTATTTACCTTTGCAAGCAATTTCAAATAACCTGATAAGAACTTAAAAACAATGGAAAGAACTTGGAGATGGTTTGGCAAGAAGGATAAGATCACTCTTGCACAACTGAGACAAATCGGTGTTGAAGGTATTGTAACAGCCTTGCACGACGTACCTCTTGGCGAGGTTTGGACCCGTGAGAAGATTCGCGACCTGCGTGAATACATCGAGAGCTACGGCATGCGCTGGAGCGTGGTAGAATCACTGCCTGTGGTCGAGACAATCAAATATGGCGGTCCTGACCGCGATCATCAGATTGAAGTTTACAAGGAGAGCCTCCGCAACCTCTCGGCCGAGGGCATCCACTGCATCTGCTACAACTTCATGCCTGTACTCGACTGGGCCCGCACAGACCTGTCCCACAACAATCCAAACGGTGCCACCAACCTTTATTTCAACTATGCCGAGTTTGCTTACTTCGACATCTATATCCTGAAGCGTCCTGGTGCCCGCGAGGAATGGGAGAAGTTCCAGTTCCCCGAGGGTTGGGGCAAGGGGCGCAGCGTAATCGACGAGTGCGACGAGCTGGCTAAGACAATGACTCCCGAGAAGGATCACAAGCTGGTTGAGAATATCGTTATCAAGACCCAGGGTTTTGTCAGTGGTAACTTCAGTGAGAACGACGAGGCTCCTGTACAGAAGTTCCGTGAGTTCCTCGACCTATACAAGGGTATCGACAAGGCACAGCTCCGCGCCAACATGAAGTATTTCCTTGAGGCTATCATGCCCGTCTGTGAGGAGTGCAACATGAATATGTGCGTTCACCCCGACGATCCCCCTATCGAGATCCTTGGTTTGCCCCGCATCGTACGTACCGAGGAGGATATCCAGTGGTTCCTCGATGCCGTACCCAACAAGCACAACGGTCTGACGTTCTGCGCAGGTTCACTCTCTGCCGGAGCCTACAACAACGTCGTTGAGTTAGCTAAGAAGTTCGCTTCACGCACTCATTTCGTTCACCTGCGTTCTTGCCACATCTTCCCCAACGGTGACTTCACAGAGGCAAGCCATCTGGGCGGACGTGCCGATCTCATCGAGCTCTGCCGCATCTTCGAAAAGGAGAACCCACAGCTGCCTATGCGTGTAGATCACGGTATGACCTTCACCGACGTTCCTGGCGGCGTGATGGATGAGTCCAACCACGGTCACAATGCTGGCTACACCCTTCTGGGCCGTATGTTCGCACTCGGTCAGGTGCAGGGCATCCTTGCTACCGTTGACCGCGAACTTGGAATAGAATACAAACAACCCGGATTCTTTGATTAAAATGCCACATTTGCCACATTTTGACACATAAAACAAAAACTTTTCGCGTACGTCTGCGCGCACACGCAGACGTACGCGTGAGGTTTTTAAAAAAAATGTGGCAAATGTGGCAAATGTGGCAACTCATAAATAGGCCACTTACGATGCAAAAGTAAGCCACTTTTGAAAATAAGTAAGCCACTTTTGAAAATAAGTAAGCCACTTTTGAAAATAAGTAAGCCACTTTTAAAAAAAAGTAAGCCACTTTTGATAATAAAACGATATGAAACTGAACGACATTTTAACAGGCAACTTTAATGCTGCTGAGTGGGAGCAGAAAGGTTATGAGCTCCCAAAGTTTGACATCAAAGCGCTTCGTGAAAAGACAGCAAAAGAGCCTACATGGGTACACTTCGGAGGCGGTAACATCTTCCGTGCCTTCCCCGCTGCCATCCTGAACGATGCACTGAACACAGGTAAGTATGACCGTGGTGTGATTGTAGCCGAGACCTTCGACTTCGAGGTCATCGACAAGGCTTACGCACCCTACAACAACCTGTCGCTTTGCGTAAATCTTTGCTCTGACGGCTCTATCGAGAAGAAAGTAATCGCATCTGTAACAGAAGCTTTAAAGGCTGACCCACAATTCGCTGACTGGCAGCGCCTTGTTGAGATATTCAAGAATCCTTCATTGCAGATGATTTCCTTCACCATTACCGAGAAGGGATACACCTATAACGAGGCCGACCTGGCCCGCGGACTCAAGCCCGTGTTTGCTATGGGTAAGGTCTGCGCCCTGCTGTTGGAACGCTTCAACGCAGGTCAGCTGCCTCTCACCGTACAGTCAATGGATAACTGCTCTCACAACGGCGACAAGGTGAAGGCAGGCGTCTTTGCATACGCTGAGCGCTGGGTGAACGACGGACTGGTGCCCGCTGCCTTCCTTGACTACCTGAAGGATGAGAAGAAGGTGACCTTCCCCTGGTCAATGATAGATAAGATTACGCCTCGCCCTCACGAGAAGGTGAAGGAGCTGCTGGCTAAAGACGGCTTCGAGGACAACGATTATATTGAGACCGAGAAGCACACCTTTACCGCTCCTTTCGTAAACGCTGAAGAGGTGCAGTACCTGGTTATCGAGGACAACTATACCAACGGTCGTCCCCCACTCGACCTGGGCGGCGCGCTCTACACTACACGTGAGACCGTGGATAAGGTGGAGACGATGAAAGTGACCACCTGTCTGAACCCCCTGCACACCGCCATGAGTATCTATGGCTGCATGCTGGATTATACGTTGATCAGTGCCGAGATGGCCGATGAGGATCTGCGTGCTTTCATCCAGAAGATTGGTTATATGGAGGCTATGCCCGTAGTCGTTGACCCAGGCGTGCTGAACCCCTACGAGTTTATCGGTGCCGTTATCAACCGCCGTCTGCCAAACCCCTTCATGCCCGATGCCCCCCAGCGTATTGCCTGCGACACCTCGCAGAAGTTGCCTATCCGCTTTGGTGAGACGCTGAAGAAATACTGTGCCCGCGGCCTTGACAAGAGCAACCTCGTGCTGATTCCCCTGACACTGGCTGGCTACGCCCGCTATCTGAAAGGACTGAAGGACGACCTGACTGCCTTCGAGCCCTCACCCGATCCTATGTTGGCTGAGTTGCAGGCTATCGTAGCCCCATTGGAGATTGGCAAGCCCGAACAGGACTGGAGCTGTCTGAAGACGCTCTACAGCCGCAAGGATGTCTTTGGACTAGACCTCTACGAGGCAGGACTGGGCGAGCAGATTGAAGGAATGGTGAAGGAGCTCTACGCAGGCAAGGGTGCCGTCAGAGCAACACTGCACAAGTACGTAGCAGCAAGATAAGCTGAAAGTCCACTACATGTTATAGACATGCACGCTGGCGCCTTGGGCTGACGGCAGGAATTTGATGCCCCACCAGCACATCTGCAACAGCGCGAACGATATGACCAATACCCACAGAGCGAGCTTCGGCTTGTGAGTGGGTATTTGTCTGTAATGCACATATACCAGATAGGCAAACCAGGTGATAGCCGCCCATGTCTCCTTGGGGTCCCACTCCCAATAATGTCCCCAAGCCTCTTTGGCCCAGAGTGCTCCAAAGAGCATACCAATAGTGATTAGGGCAACACCGATGTAGACGACATTGGCTAATTGAGAATTGAGAATTGAGAATTGAGAATGCCTCTTCAAAATCTTGAACAGAGCGATGATAGCGGCGGCTGCCATCAGGGTATAGGCCAGCATATAGACGATGATATGGGGTCTGAACCACGGGCTCTGCAAGGCAGGCACCAAGGTGTCGGAATGCAGGATAGGCATAAAATGATGGACGCAGAAGAAGCAGGTTGCTACTAAGGCGAACAACAGGAGTGCTGCTTTCGGATGCTTACGTGTTTGTCGAACGCTTCCCCTCCAGGGTATTGCGCGCAGAATCATCAGCACGGCACCACCCAACATCATGTAGAAGCCAGTATAGACCAGTGGCAGCCAAGGGTCACTTACCAACTCCAATATTGACATCTCGCTCTTGGTGCCCATCTGCGTGTCGTAGCTGTATTGATATATTTTCCATCCGTCCATCTCTGCGGGCTTGTTGACGTCGATGGTAACAGCGATGGGAGCTTTGTCGTGAGGCGTAATGATGATGTCTGATGCATAGCGTTTGGGCTTCCCGCCGTCATAGGTCTCCATGATAAAGTCCTTCAACTCAATGGTGAAGGGCATCTGTACTACCATGCTCTGCTGGTCTATCGCACGAGACTCTGGCACACCTTTCACCGTCACCATCTTCAGTCGCTGCATATCGGCATTGCCCAGTGTGGCAGCGGTCATTGCCAGAAACAATCCCAAATGAGAGAGAAGTGAGAAGTGAAAAGTGAAAAGTGAAAAATGAGCTGTCGCCCACGTCTTCAGCTGTCGAAGGACTGTCAGTCCGAGAATCACGGCGATATAGACGTAAATCAGCACAAATGGCCAGAAATTCAGCATATAGTTGATCCATAAACTCCCCTCGCCCATTGGAGAGGGACCTGGGGTGAGGCTCTTCTGACGCGTCAGTCCCATGATAACAGTCAGCACCACGGCATAGACCAAGGCAGGTACCGCTGCCTTATTGGTGCCGAGGAACTGAAAGGAGCAGACCTTCTTTCTTAGCTGGTGGGAGAGTGCTATCAGCAAAAGGAAAAGAGACAGTACCATCCCATTGACAGGCCAGCGGAAAGCATTCCACACCACAGGGCCGATGCTCAGTTGGAGCACCAGTCCTGCTAATATCAGCCCCCCTCCTATCAGAAAACCTTCTTTCATTCCATAGGGTTTATTCCACATCCTGCTTTCCATTCTTGGCTGCAAAAGTACGAAAAATTCTTGAACGACAGAGTATGACCAGCATAGAAATCACCAGAAAGATGCCTGTAATATCATAAAAAGACGGTTGAGAGGCCAGTTCGGTACCCCCAAACTGACACTGATACTCCAGCATCCGGTCGATATAAGCATCCACATTCTCCCATCTGCCAGCCTCTATCTCCTTCTGGAGTCGGGGGAATACCTCGCGGATGTATTTCTGATGTTCTGCGCCCAGCGATGCCGGCAGTTCATCAGCAGGGGCATACCAGACGATGGTGCCGTTGGCCTCATGATGAGGGAAGAGCCGCAGCGACTGCCAGTTATCATCGCGCATGAGGAACTCCACGAATAGTTGCTCACTGGTAAGGCTGTCGCTAGGCTCCACCACCCGTCTGGCATGGGTACTCAGAGGCATGATGCTCTCTCCATCGTTGATCAGAAGTTGACAGAAATGGGAGGCTTGTTCATTATTCATTGTTCGTAATTCGTAATTATTTTTAGATGCTCTCAATGAATTTCACGATGGCATGACGGTCTTCCTTCGGCAGGTTATAGAACTTTTCTGTTGCACGATAGCCCTGCGACTGCTTAGAGTAACCGTGCCACATAATAGCCTCAATGACTGTACGAGCCCTACAGTCGTGCAGGCGATCGTCAGCACCAGTTAGACGACGGCTCAGGCCGCGGCCCCACAATGGTGTGGTGCGACACCACCCCGTACGGATGTCGTTCTCCATAAACAGCCGATGCTGCACCATATCGGTATAAGGCCAGATGGTCTGGTTGGGGAATTTCGGCAGCAGCTTGGTGTAGTCGCCATCCTTCACCAGCCCATTGGCATCGGCATAAGCCTTTGTCGAAGCATCAACCCACATATTGTCGGCACCCGTCTTCCACGAAGGACGATGGCACTGGGCACAGCCTATCTCAGAGAAGAGTTGTTTGCCACGCTGCACCTCAGAACTATTCAGATTGCGTGCAGCAGGCACAGCCAAACCGCGATGCCATACCATGAACTGATAGTACTGCTTGTCGCTCATCTCGTCCTTGCCGTTATAAGGCGCACCCTGATACAGGTACTTGTCGAAGGTCTCCTTCTTACCTATATTATTACACGAAAGAATCTCGTTGACACGAGCCTTGATACCTTCGTCCGTACCATCGGCATAGTAAGGATACAGCGAACTCAAGGGCGACGAGCCGTGCAACTTGATGTAGCTAATCACCTCGGGGTCTTCACTCTGAGCCTTAGCCCAAGCTGGAGTGGTGTAGAGCCAGTGACGATTGGAGCGTGTTACGTTGGTAATGTTCCAAATGGCGTTGGCACCTGCACCGTCTTGCAGCGTACCACGCGTCATCGCATAGGTGAAACGCTTCAGTGGACCGTGTGAACCATGAAAAGAACCCGTATTGTTGTAGCCTGCACTATAGTAGGCTGAAGACTTAAAGGTACCTGCCTCCTTGTCCCACATATTGGGGTTCATATCCACGAAACGTGCCTCCGATGCCCATTGTTTCTCGATCTCCTCGTCATCGATGGCGTCCAGCAGACCGGTGCCGTAGATACCGATAGTCGATTCCAGACGTACCTCGTAGTCTGATGGCAGAGGATTGGTATTGAAGGCTGTCTGTGGGATGGTCACCTCAGGATAGATGAGCGCATACTGCTCACCATCAGGGAAGGTCATGGGCAGTCCGCTGGGCATCTCGCTGACGTTCTTCCACTGAATCTGAATCTGATTCTCGTCGATAGGTGCCTTGAAGGGTGTCATCGCCTGCGTCTGAGGCATACCCGTCACCTCGCTGATATAACCGGATGACTCGGTGGTATAGCGCACGCCATCAACAGTAAAAGCCTCTTGCGGATGATAGATCACCAACAGATATCCATTGCCCACGGTGTTGGCACGATACTCCGTCTGACGCTTGCCGTGTCCATAGCTGGGGTGACAGGCAATACAACTGCTGCGCACCCAAGCCGGACCGAGGCCCTTACGGGGTGCCTGGTCGATGGTGTAGAGATGTTCGAAAAAGTCTTCACCCACGTTGAAGTCCTCATCCATGCCACTGATGCTGGCCAGAGCAGGGGCAGGAGCTGAGTAGCTCGCTTTTTCTGTGGTTCCCAACTCACCGCCAGGTAACCATTCCTCGGCGGTGAAATTACCTGTGGCCTTACCAAACACCTCATCGGCGGATGTCAGGTTTCCCAGGTTTTCGACAGTTGTGCTGTCTTCTTCGGAACATGCTGACAGCACAGAGGCCGTCAGCATGATGAACAAGGTTAATTTTGATATTTTATTCATAAGAGACATATTTTATTCTTCCGTAGTTGATTCCCAGTTGGTGGGGTCGTCGAAGTTCTTGTTCCAGATCACGCTGCAATACTTCACGAAGGGCGACGGCATTCCACCAATCTTATTGATGGCGCTGTTGAAGGCATCCTCTACAGAGGCGTTCATCGCTGTCTGCCCCACAGCAGCAAAGAAACTGTGGAAACTACCCTGAGTAGCATTGCCATCAAGCGAACCCAGCCACACATTACGGATACTACGGATGTTGTCCTGAAAGTCAGTAATGGAGTTGTAACTATAGGGCGACTCCACGTAGGCGACATCACCATTGGTGAAGGGATTGGCTATCTTTGCAGTACCCACCTCATTACAGATGGCCACGCACGAACCCTCGTCGTCACTCAGCACTTGGGCGATAGCATCCTTCAGCGAGGGGAAGGTACTCTTCGAACCTGTGATACCAGCCTTGGTGAGGTTCTCGCCATAGCTAAGACCATTCTCTGTCTGATAGCTCAGACCAGCAGCCTTGACCACAGCCACACGACTGGCGTTTTTCTCGCCTTCCCAAGCCACCTGCAACTGGAAGCAGCGTTCCTTCAGCAGTTTGCATACCTGTTGGGCGTATTTCAACTCGTCGGCACCACTCACGTTCTCGAAGTTCTTGTAAGTATCATTGCCTTGCAACTCGCTCACCTTGCGGTTCTGACCGTTGCGAAAGAGAATGAACTCCAAGGCATGGAAACCCAGGATGGTTGACTCGTCCTCAATCTCGGCCGTCATGCCACCCTTGAAATAGTCAAGCAACTCAGCACGGTCCAGAGGCCATGAGTCGATGGTGGGGTCGATGCTGAAATCAGATGCTGCACCTCCGAGGAAGGCCTCTGAGCGCTCCCAGTGCTGACGGGCAGCCTTGAAGTCGGCACAAGCCTTGTCAATCTGTGCCTGCGTGATGGTGCTTACGGTGAGTCCGTTGAGCGTCTTCTCCAAATCCTCCACATCATCAGCCAAATCGGTATAGGTAGGTACGATGACGTTGTTCACCAGATTGGCAAGCACTTGACGCAGAGCAGTTTTTTGTTCCTCAGTAAGTTGTGCTTTGGCAATTGTCTCATTGGCATTACCCAATGCTGTCACCGTCTGGTCGCAGGCATCGACAGCCTCGATGCCATAGGTACGGTCTTTGTACGAGTCTTCTGACTGACTGTTGTCGTTGTCGTCACTACTACATGATGTAAATGTCATTGCGCCCATCATCAGCGCCATTGCTAGAATAAATTTCGTTTTCATTTGCTTGATTTTTACATTTTATCATTATTACATTCTTACATTTTACAGAAAGAAACCCTCATATGCCACGCTGATGTTCACCGCAGGCTCGTCGTTGTAGGCACTCTTAAGGAAGCGCTTCGAGAATTCTGCCTTGACCACAACCTCGGGCAAGGGGAAGTAGTTCACACCTACGGCCATGCGCTTTACCGCCGTATAATTGTAGTTGATACCTTTGCTGGACGAGGCATAGGGGTCATATTGTTCGTAGCGTCCAAAAAGATAGAAAGCCCCCCTCTGGCTCCCCCTATAGGGGGAGGAAGGATACAGAAATGACATGATATCGTAACCGGCTTCGATACCTACTGCGTATGCATTCTTGCTGACGAAAGCCGAGTGATGATAGGGTGACTTCTTGTTCACGCGGTTATAGAGGTATTTCAACTGCTCGGCATCGCCCAGATAGCCGTAGTCGGCCTGACCACGCACTATCCAGTTGTGACCGCGATAGGTGAAATCAACAGCACCTAAGGCCACCGTACCCTTATAGGTGTCATCCACGCCAGCGGCATTGCGCGGATAACTATTGCCGATGGATTGACAATAATAGCCCGACACACCAATGCGAAGGCCACGAATGCTATAGTTGTCGAGGCGCAGGGCTACACCATAGTTGTTGGCCACATCGTATTCCAGGGGCGACTTCGAGCCATTCTTAATCCAGTTGGTATTGGTGAAACCATCGGCATTGAGACCTGCTAGGAGCTGTGCTTCATAGCGGAAGTCCTTGTAGCGACCGAAGAACGAGGCACCCGTCTGATGCCATGTGGAGGGCATGATGGTATTTTCGCCCTCAGGACGATAGACGGTAAAGAAATTGGTGGGTTCATGGTGGGCGTTATTCAGTCCCACAGGTACCACAATATGACCGAAGCGTAAGTTGGCTGCACGAGAAAAAGTCTTCTGAATCCAGAACTGTTCCAGCTCTACCTCGCCGCCTTTTTCCACTTCCTGCTCCCATTCGCCGCCTTCCTCGTCTTCTTTCTCATAGGCCAGTCCGTTGCCACCGTGCTCGAATTCAATCTCCGTGCCGAAGGTCCAACCCTTGCCGAAGTCGTAACCCAGATAAATCACAGCATGCGGCAAATCGAACTTGCCGTGCGAGGGATCATTTTTGTGCTCCTCAGGTTGCGAATAGCGACTCACATGGTCACTGAAATAATTGCGGCTATAGGTCACCTCACCATAGCCACCCACACTCAGTCGGCTGTCGCCTTTGTGGTTCAGCACACTGTCGCCAGCACTTGTCTGGGCCTGCATACCAAGAGGAAGTAGAGCTAGCAGACAAAGAGACTTAAGGTCTTTCATCCATTTAATTACCTTTAATAATAACAAATAGTTTCTCATTTTCATTTATTATCTAAAATCTTCGCAATTTTTTTGCAAAGGTATGGCGATTCTATGGCAAAGCCAATACCTAAAAATGATGAAACAGCTCTTTTCACCCCTTCTCTTGCTCCTTACCCCTTCAAAAATACCTACTTGTGATTATTGCACAGGTCAGAAAAACTGTCTACCTTTGCACCCAGTAATCAAAAGTTGGTATGAAGAATCAGAAAATGTATGAGGCGGATGACAAGATGATCTCGCTCATCCGCGATAATTACGACTTGCTACAGTCGCTAGGCAGTTTCGGCATCAGCCTGGGCTTCGGTGACAAAACAGTAAAAGAGACTTGTGAGGATAACAACGTAGACACCTATACTTTCTTGGCCGTCGTCAATTACACGATTAATGGCTCTGGCGAATTTGAAAATGATGAAAAGATCAGTGTACCCACGCTTCTTCACTACCTAGAGGCTTGTCATGCCTATTTCCTCGATTTCCAACTGCCTTATATCCGTAGGGAATTGGCAGAATCACTCAATGAGAACGATTCGCTGGCGCGTCTTATCCTTCGTTTCTATGATGAATATGCCCACGAGATTCGTCGGCACATGAAATACGAACAGAAAACGCTCTTCCCATACGTGGAGTCACTATTGTCTGGGAATACCACAAATGATTATAACGTAGACACGTTTTCGAAGCATCATGGGGCAACAGACAAGAAACTGCGTGAATTAAAACTGTTGATTATCAAGTATCTGCCACAAGACGGTCTACACAACAACTTGTTGACCGCTACACTTCACGACATCTACGAGAACGAAGTATGGTTACGCCAGCATGCAATGGTCGAGGACTACATCTTCGTGCCTGCCATTCGACGCTTGGAACAAATGATCAAGCAGAGCGATATTACCAAGAATATATCGGATATGGTGTTTAAGAGTGGTGCCCAGAACTCTGAACAACTCTCTGACCGCGAGCGCGATGTTATCGTAGCACTGGTGCAGGGCATGGCCAACAAAGAGATTGCCGACCATCTCTGTATATCTACAAATACGGTGATTACCCATCGCCGTAACATCGCCCGCAAACTGCAGATACACAGTCCGGCAGGTCTCACCATCTACGCCATCGTCAATGGACTGGTAGATATTTCATCTGCAAAGATCTAATAAAAAAGCCATCGTGTTATTTCACGATATTGAACTTAGCGAACTTCAAGAGCAACTGTTTGGTGCCGACATTACGGAACTCAACAGTTGCTTTTTCGTTGTCGCCAGTGCCTTCGAGCTTCACAACAGTACCAACACCAAAGCGCTGATGCTCAATGACAACACCCTCGCGCAAACCTGACGTTGACGACGAAGGAGCCGATGAGACAGCAGGTGATGATGAGCGGACAGGCTTAAAGCGACCGCCACTGGCAATATCGAGCTGACGCTTGAAGCCAGGACTGAAAGGATCAACCTTTGGCTCAGGACGACACGGAGCTACCTGACGGGGCTTGGGATCAGCACGGAACTGCGTAGCCACAGGACGCGGGTTCTGCATCCACTCCGGTCCTTCCGACGCACGCTGCCAAGGCAAGCGCTGCGACGGTTCCTGTTGCCCAAGGGAACCTTCGACACGCAATAGCGTGGGATCTATATCACGGATGAAGCGTGAAGGGGTATCATATTCCATACGTCCATAGCGGAAGCGGTTCTGCGCACAGGTCAGAATACAATGACGCTCGGCACGGGTGATAGCTACATACAGTAGTCGGCGTTCCTCCTCGAGTTCACGCATGGAGTTGGTACACATAGGCGATGGGAAGATGTTTTCTTCTAAGCCCACAACAAAAACCGTGGGGAACTCCAATCCCTTTGCAGAGTGGATAGTCATCAGCGACACCTTCGGCTGGTCGGCATCGCCCTCACTATCGAGGTCAGTCAGCAGCGCCACCTCCTGTAGGAAGTCACTCAAGGCAATCTGGTCGCCCTGTCCTTCCTCACGACGACTCTCCACGAAGTCCTGCATACCACTGAGAAACTCTTCCAGGTTCTCCTGACGGGACAGATCCTCAGGGTTGCGACTGGAATAGATATCCGCAGAGATACCACTCTCCATGATGATTTCGTGGCCTAACTGGTAGGCATCCTCTGTTTCCTGGCGGGCACCCCACCCCTCTATCAACTGACGGAAGGCCTCTATCTTCTTGGCGGTGCCAGAAGCTATCTCCAAATGGAAGAGCGAAGGCTGTTGGATGACAGCCCACAAAGACACGCCGTAAGTAGAAGCGGTAGCCACAATCTTTCCTACGGTGGTATCACCGATGCCACGCGTGGGATAGTTGATGATACGTTTCAAAGCCTCCTCATCATTAGGATTTGCCACCACACGGAAATAGGCTATCACATCCTTGATCTCCTTACGCTGATAGAACGAGAGACCGCCATAGATACGGTATGGGATACCGTCCTTACGCATCTGTTCCTCAAACGAACGACTCTGGGCATTGGTGCGGTAAAGGATGGCAAAGTCACTGTATTCGCAACGCTCCTGGCGACGGATGCGCTGGATATCCTTACACACAATGATAGCCTCTTCCTTGTCGCTGTAAGCAGGTTTCAACTGCAGTTTCTCGCCCTTGTCATTCCTTGAGAAAACATCCTTTGGAATCTGTCGTTCGTTCTTACGAATCAGACTATTAGCAGCCTGTACAATGAGCTGTGTAGAACGGTAGTTCTGTTCCAGTTTGAATAGTTTTGCATTATTATATGAATCCCTAAAACCCAGTATGTTATCAATATTTGCTCCACGAAAACTATAGATACTCTGAGCATCATCACCAACCACGCAGACACGCTGTCGCTCACAGGTCAACTGGAGCACAATTTCCTGTTGGGCGAAGTTGGTATCCTGATACTCATCGACCAACACATACTGAAAGCGCTCCACATATTTCCGACGAATGTCCTCGTGGTTCTGAAAGAGCAGATAGGTCTGCACCAAGAGGTCGTCGAAGTCCATCGCATTAGCCTGACGACAACGCTCGGCATAGCGTACATAAACATCGGCCACCTTGGCTTTCTTCGAATCATAAAGTGAACAGTTTATGAAAGCATCGGGCAGGATTAGATGGTTTTTTGCCATCGATATCTGGTCGCTCACGGAAGAGGGCTTATAGACCTTATCGTCGAGTGCCATTTCCTTGATGATACTCTTCACTAACGAGCGGGAGTCACTCTGGTCGTAGATGGTAAAGTTTGAATCATAGCCTATCAATTTAGCTTCAGCCCTCAGGATGCGCGAAAAGACAGAGTGGAAAGTACCCATCTGCAGATACTGGGCCTGCTCCTGCCCTACCAGTCGGGCGATACGTTCCTTCATCTCACGAGCCGCCTTATTGGTAAAGGTCAAGGCTAAGATATTCCAAGGCTTCAGCCCTTTCTCCTGAAGAAGATAGGCTATCTTATAGGTCAGCACGCGCGTTTTTCCAGAACCGGCACCAGCAATCACCAGTGAGGCACCGTCGCAATATTCCACCGCTTCGCGCTGACTATCATTGAGTTGTGAGAGTAAATCCATCATACATTCTTTCCTAAAAATCCTCTTAATGTAAAATACAGCCATTCCTGCAAGCGGAACAGTGTCCATGTGGGCATGACACGATAGCCAAACTTCTTCGTCGTGTTCTGGTCAAGCAATGTCCTGTCAATGGTAGCCCACGTTCTATGGAGCTCTTGCAATCCCCATTGGCGTTCACCTTCCTTCAAGGCTTTGCCATGAACAAAGTAGAACATATAGACTCCCACCAGATTGAGCCATCGATGATTCTCATAGAGAGACAGTATGTCGCGTGAGACTTTCAACTGCAAAAGGACCGATTTCATCGACTCGTTTGCCTTCAGATAATCAAACCGACGCACACTGACCTGATGGGTGGCTGATGAACTATGCTGACGATAATGATATACCCCCTGGCACCGTCCTACTCTGCGAGAGTGAAGGTAATGCAAACGGGTGGTATTGTCATCACTATACAGACGGCATGTCGTATCGTAAGGGAATCGCTGATGAATACTGGTACGCACCATATATACGCCATGAATTTGCCAGGTAAGACTCATCCTGAATGCCTCTTCACCACTTAAAAAGTCAAAATCGGGCAAAGGATATATCTCCGAGTAATCAGTATAGTCCATCGAGACATTGAACAGCACCGTATCCACACCCTCATGACTAAAGCCATTCACAGCTTGTTCTAAAGCACCACTGGCATACCAGTCGTCGGCATCCAGGAAACAAACATAATCTCCCTTGGCCTGCTTCAATCCTTCGTTACGAGCAAAAGCCTGTCCGTGGTTCTCATCCAGATGGACAACCTCTATCCGAGAATCAAGCTTCATGTAATCATGAAGGATAGACAGCGAGTTATCCGTAGAACAGTCGTCAATACAGATAATCTGGATGTCACGAAGCGTCTGGTTCAACAGCGAATCCAGACATTCCTTCAGATATGCAGAAGCATTATAGACTGCCACAAGAACAGTTACCTTAGCCATGCCCATGGAGTTTTGAATTAATTCGTGTTTTAAAAGCATTCCAAAGACCTGTCTTCTGATGCACGATATTGACAGAAACAGCCATGCTGACAAATGCCAGGATAATGCCAATACCCCAAGACACCCAAGCATTATCGAGCCAGGTTGATATATAGACAGCAATACCAAGCGGTAGCTGAATGGCAATCAACTGAATAACTGACAACGACAACCTGTAACCATACTTCACATAAGCATAAGCATATACCAGCAACACATCAACAAAATAGGAGATGCTCAGAGCTACACCTGTGCCTATCAGCCCCCAATAATGATAGCCCACAATGACAAGTAGCACCATCGTTACGTCGAAGAGACCTTCAAGCAACAAATAGCCCATGGAGTTTGCCTTAGCCAACTGCAGATATCCGATGGGCAGAGAAATGGCCTTGAAATACATAGAGAGCACCGCTACTTGCGCCATAGCGATAACGGGCAAAAAGGCATTGGTAAACAGTAGAGGAATAACGATAGGCATGAAGACAATCAACAGTGCCAATAGCGGTGAAGCAATCAGCAGCGACACCTCGATCTGGCGGTTTACCATGTCACATATCTGTCGTCTGTCATCTCCTACTGCCGATAAGCGTGGGAAATAATCGGTCTCCATAGCGCTAAACACCATACCGGAATAAGTTACCGCAATCATCAAGCCGGCATTATAGAAGCCCACAGCACCAAGGTCTCCCGTCTTATTCAGAAATGCCCTTATCAGAATCTCTGCGCCACTGCCCAAAATGCCAGCTAACACGAAAGCCACACCCAAGCGAATCATACCCATTCCTTCTCCTAATACTCCATGACTGCCACGAAGTTGCAACGGAAACAGTTTATAGGAATACCAGACAGTTGTCAGCATCATCACAAAGGCCATCATAACGATGACTGGGACAATACCTGATTGTCCGAACGTACTGAATGCCACAGCAGCCATCACCAATGCCACAAAGACATTGACTACTTGTATCAATGCTAATGCACTTAGACGCCGACAACCCTTCAATATAGCCGTCTCGCCCCCAGTCACAGCCATCAAACCCACTGCCGGTGCCAATAGGACGAAGTGGAGCGTGTGATCTCCCCATGAGAAGGTATGGTTCATCAGCGGACCTGCAGCTACGCATACCAGCATACCTATCAGGGCCGTTAACAGACTCCATGCACGCACAACCTTGATAAAATGCTGGATTCTGAATTCATCGCCTGAGTCGAATAACTCGGAGATATGACGAACAGCACTGAACGAAATGCCGAGATTAGTACTTTGCGAGATAAAGTTAATTGTGGAATTAAACAAGGATACGAGTCCCATTCCATAAGGTCCGAGAAAGTAGGCAACCACCTTATTGCGTACCAAGCCAACTAATATACTTAGGCCTTGCACGCCACCAAAGATGCCGACATATTTCAGCACATGATCATAACTATTCCTATCCTTTGATGCCATTTTTTTAATTCTAAATGCAAAAGTACAACAAATATTTTGATTTCCCGTTATTTTCTTGTAATTTTGTGCTTATGAAACTAAGTATCGTTATACCTATCTACAATGTGGAGGACACTATCGACAGATGTGTTGAGAGTGTGCTCCATCAGGGGATTGACGATTTCGAAGTGATATTAGTTGACGACGGTTCACCAGACAGAAGTGGGGAAATATGCGATGAATGGACACGGAAAGACACGCATATCACTGTGATACATAGGACGAACGGAGGCTTGAGTGCCGCACGCAACAGCGGCATAGAGAAGGCCACTGGGGAACTCATTACCTTCGTTGACTCAGATGACTATCTGAAGGAAGGAACCTATTGTGCCATTATGCCCATAGCTGAAAAGCACGACATCGTAGAGTTTCCCGTCTGCCGACTGTTCAAGTCTTCACAACAACAGACGTTATCTTTTTCTTATCAAATCTTTACAGACAAAAAAGCCTACTGGCTTGAAGCGAAAGGCTATACACATACCTATGCGTGGAACAAGATTTACAAAAGGAGCCTGTTTGACCATATACGATACCCGGCAGGAAGGGTCTTTGAAGATGCCGCGACCTTCCCAAAACTGCTATTGGCAGCCAAGGATATCTGTACCACCCATCAAGGCCTCTATTACTACTGCTGGAACGATGAAGGCATCACAGCAAAAGCCAAAGGCCCGGAACTGGAGAGCCTACTTCACGGTCATCTGGAATCCCTCAAGCTATGGCATGACGCGGCCTACTATCTTCATGTCCTGAATATCCAGATGGATGTCTATGAACTGACAGGCAAGCCACCCTTTCTGCCTTTCAAAAGAATCAATCCATTCGGAACGGGACTGGACTCCAAACAGCGTATGAAAGCAATCATGCTGAACCTGTTTGGATTAAAAGGAATATGTAAAATCAACAAAACGATACACCGATGGAAGAGAAACCGTTCGTAAGTTTTATCATACCCGTTTATAACATCCCGATAAAGATGTTGCGCGACTGTCTTGACAGTATCTCAAGACTGTCATTGAGGAAACAAGAGCGGGAAATCATTGTCATTGATGATGGGTCAAAGATGCCTTCCCTCAACAAATTGGACAACTATCTGGACGATATCGTATACATCCGCCAGAAGAACGGCGGACTGGGAAGCGCACGCAACAGAGGACTACAGAACGCTACGGGACAATATATCCAGTTTCTTGATGCTGACGATGCACTCATTACCAACCAGTATGAGCATTGTCTGGATATAGCCAGATTCCATTCGCCAGATATGATAATGTTTGATTTTTGCAGAGAAGACAATAGCCAGAAGATATATACCGATCAGAAGCTCGTCACTGGCCGTTTCCTCCTGCGCCACCAGAACATCAAGGCAACGGCATGTGGCTATTTGTTCAAGTCGACGATTCTTGGTGATTTGCGTTTCACAACTGGTATCTATCACGAAGACGAGGAGTTTACGCCACTACTCATCCTACGGGCAGGTAGCATTCTGCAAACTGATGCTGAGGCCTACTACTACAGGGTACGCGAGAACTCTATAACAACGAGTGTGGATATACGCAACATGTTAAAGCGCCTCAATGACTTCAAAGCCGCCATTTACCGTCTCTACAACTTTGCTGCAGTCATTCCAGGCAGCGACCGTATGGCATTACTGCGTCGAGTCCACCAACTGACAATGGACTATATCTATAAGGTCATCGTAGAAACACGAAGTAAGCATTATCTTGACCGACGGTTGGAAGAGCTACGCAAGAAGGGACTGTTCCCACTGCCCGACAAGGACTATACAAAGAAATACACGTGGTTTAGAAAACTTACCAACTCAAAAATAGGACTGGCCTTCCTCATGCGTACATTACCACTTATTAATAGAGAACGATGAGGATTCTACTGCTTGGAGAATACAGCAATGTTCACGCCACACTGGCAGAAGGACTGCGCGCACTGGGACATCAGGTTACAGTGGCTTCGAATGGCGACTTCTGGAAGAACTATCCACGTGATATAGACCTCAGCAGAAAGGAGGGGAAACTGGGTGGACTGAAGTTACTGACAAAGGTCTATGCGCAACTGCCGCGATGGAGAGGGTATGACGTGGTGCAACTCATCAATCCGATGTTCCTGGAACTGAAGGCGGAATGGATATTCCATATCTACAGATACCTGAGAAGATATAATAAGAAGGTGGTGCTCTGCGCCATGGGCATGGACTGGTACTGGGTCAACGAGTGTACGAACAGGAAGCCTCTGCGCTATAGCGACTTCAACATAGGCGATGAGTTGCGCACGGATGAACCTGCATTGAGGGAACAGCGTGACTGGATAGGTACAACGAAGGAGAAACTTAATAAATTTATTGCGGTTGACTGTGACCAGATCATTGCGGGTCTCTACGAGAATTACGTATGCTATGAGCCTTACTTCAAGGAGAAGGCGCACTTCATCCCCCTGCCCATCAAGATGCCAGCATCAGACATCTTACATCAGCCATCAGACATCCCACATCAGCGATCATCCATCTTCATCGGCATCAGCAAGGGACGCAGTGCCTACAAGGGTACAGACATTATGCTACGGGCAGCTGAGGATGTATTGCGTGCGCATCCCGATAAGATGAAACTCATCAAGGCGGAGGGTATCCCGTTCAACGAATACCAGAAACTGATGGACGGTAGCGACGCCATCCTGGACCAGCTCTACAGCTACACACCATCTATGAATCCCCTGCTGGCTATGTCAAAGGGTATTATCTGCATAGGTGGTGGCGAACCCGAGAACTACGAGATACTGGGAGAGAACGAACTGCGCCCTATCATCAACGTACAACCTACGTACGAAAGTGTCCGTGAAGAATTGGAACAGCTCGTCTTACATCCCGACCGCATCCCGGAACTAAAACGCCAAAGCATAGAATACGTCCGTAAGCACCACGATTATATCAAGGTGGCAAAGGAATACGAAGCACTATATACGCGTCAAAAAAGTCGATAACGCAAATGGCTCATTTATGAGTATTAACCCAACTTTGACCCCTTTTTTCTGATTTTCTAGCTGTTTCCACCCTTTTCGCAGGCTCGCTTGCCTCACTGGGTACTACAAACTTTTGTTTTTCGTCGGAACGGCATCTTCTTGTACTGTAGCCGTTCATAGATGTCTTCTGCCGCTTTCGTCGGATTGCTGCACAGTCGCAGTTTGACTTTCTCGCCAAGAGCATTGACAGCCTCCGTGGTGATGGCCTTCTGCGTTGACATGCGCCGCTTGATTTCCGTCCAGTAGCATGTCTCTCCCGTCTGCCTGAGCTTGTAGCGTATGGTGTTCACTATCCAGTAAGAGAGCAGCCCGAGGAACAGGTGTGCATCCGAGCTGTCATCCTTCTGATGGTGTATGGGACGCAGCTGCAGGTCCGTCTTCAGCTGTCTATTGGTACACTCTATCTCACGGATCAGGTTGTAGTAGTCCCACGTTGCCTTCTCGTCGCGGACGTAGTCGATGACATTGTACTTGGATATGGACGGGTATTTCTGTATAGCCATTCCCACGCGCTCGATGACCTTCTCGTAGGTCTTCTTCCCGCCTTTCTTCGTCAGGGCATCCCTGGCCTTTGTCATCTCTGCCTCGAAGCGTTCCTTGAACAGGCGGTTCATCGACGTCTCCTTCATGGCCTTTGCTGGTGAGTTGATCTCCAGGTAGTAGTCACCGCCTTCCTCTTGCCTTACGCGGGTGAGACAGATCTCCTGCTTTTTCGTGTCAAGCACCTTGACGGTCTTCGTGTCTTCTGACAGCTCATAGTCCGACAGACGGGTGCGGCTCACGCACAGGTAGTCGTAGTCCCTGGCCTTTATCTCCCTGAGATTGTCCTCAGTGGCTATGCCTGCATCGAGGCAGACGAGCACACTCTGCTCCGGGTCTGCCGGAACGCGCGTCTTGGCAGCGAGCGTGTCCACCATGTCCGGCAGGGCAAGGCGGCGTACCACTTCCTTGTAGCGGGACATCGCGTCGCCGAACAGGTCCTGCTCCCCCTGATGCTCATGCAGCCACGTCAGGCAGCGACCGATGTCGCGGACATCGTACGGTCCCAAGTCCTCCTCAATGAAGCCAACGGTCAGCATCAGACGGTGACGAGGACGGCCTGACAGGTCGCGGAAAGACTCCTTGATGCGATAATAGAATTCGTCACGCTGAGTCCTCGGATTATAACGTGTCTCGCTGATAAAGTACATTGCGGGGGCAAAGGTACAACTTTTCTCCGAGACTTCTGGGTACTACAATTCGAATTTTGAAGATGCCATCATTGGAAATCAGAAACTTACAAAGCAACACCCGACATTTTTACCCTAAAAATTTCTGAAAGTTTTACATCAAAGGCAAAGTTGGGTTAAGTGGCATACTTACGAGTACTAAATGGCATACTTACGAGTACTAAATGGCATACTTACGAGTACTAAATGGCATACTTACAAATGCAAATAGAAATAAAGGCTGTACACCCAAAGCGTACAGCCTTAATTATGTAGAATAAAATTCAATTCACTTAGATTAGTTCTTGAAGAAGTCCTTAACGGCCTCATTAGGAACCATCTGCTCATCGAAGATGTAAGCGCCAGTCTTTGGGCTGCGTACCATCTTGATTACCTTAGAGTAAGCGCGACCATCCTTTGAACCTTCATGGAGGGTAGCAACGGTTTTCTTTGCCATTCTGTCTTACAATTACTTAATCTCCTTGTGAAGAGTCATCTTCTTCAGGATGGGGTTATACTTCATCAGCTCCAGACGCTCAGCAGTGTTCTTACGATTCTTAGTCGTAATGTAACGGCTTGTGCCGGGAAGACCACTATTCTTCATCTCGGTGCACTCCAGAATTACCTGAACGCGATTACCTTTTGCTTTCTTGCTTGCCATGGTCTATTAGTCTCCTATTACTTTAATATCTTTCCAATCCACGAAGCCATTGGCTACAGCCTGCTTCAAAGCGGCATCCAGACCTACTTTATTAATCATGCGAAGGCCAGCAGCACTGATCTTCAACTGTATCCAGCAGTTCTCCTCTACATAGTAGAATTTCTTGCTGAACAGGTTTACGTCAAAGCTGCGCTTTGTGCGATGCTTTGAGTGAGACACATTATTACCAATCTGTGCCTTCTTTCCTGTGATTTGACAAATCTTAGACATTTCTATCTACTTTAATTGTGATCCTTTTTTGATACTTACTCCAAACAGGGTGCAAAGGTACAACTTTTAATTAAGAATTAAGAAATATGTTTTAAGAATTATCAAAGTCTTAAAGTTTTTTAACTCTCAGGCTCCTCCACTACAGGTTCTTCTGCTTTCAGGAAGTCACAAAACATCTGAATGGCCTTGTTGGTTGCAATAGCCAGATTAATGTCACGGCCATGATCTTCCTCAACCTTACAAGTCACAACCTTGTCAGACGTTCCGCAAGCCAACCATATAGTACCCACGGGAATTTCCTTGGTACCGCCACCAGGTCCTGCCAAGCCCGTTGCAGCTATGGCATAATCCGTATTCAGGGACTTACATGCGCCCTTTACCATTTCTATTGCCACTTCTTCGCACACGGCAGTCTTTTCCTCGAGCAACTCATGCGACACACCCAGCAGGTTCTCTTTCACCTCGTTGACATAGCAGATGATGCCACCCTTGAAATACTTTGAGGCACCAGGTACGGCAATAATCGCCTCAGCGATACGCCCACCCGTACAACTCTCTGCAGTAGCCACCGTCTTTTCGCTTTCCCAAAGCAGCTGGCTGATCTCCCTACTTATTATTCTTCCTTCAAAATCCATATTTTTTCTTTACTTAAATGTCACTTTACTAAATGCAGGTGCATCGATAGGACAGAATTCCTTATTCTGATATTTCAGATGTCCCACGATACCAATCATAGCTGCGTTGTCAGTGGTATAGCTGAACTTAGGGATATAGATATTCCATCCATATCGGCGGGCATGATCCTGGAACGCATTGCGCAGTCCATTATTTGCACTCACGCCACCTGCTACAGCCACATGTTTGATACCCGTCTGCTTCACCGCCAAACGGAGTTTCTTCATCAGGATGTCCACGATAGTCCACTCCAGCGAGGCAGCGAGGTCTTCCTTATGATGCTCTACGAAGTATGGATCATCCTCAATCCACTTACGAAGATTATAGAGGAACGAGGTCTTCAGTCCAGAGAAGCTATAGTTCAACCCTGGTATCTGTGGTTCTGAGAACTGATAAGCCTTAGGATTACCCTGACGGGCCAGTCGGTCGATGATAGGTCGACCCGGGTAGCCCAGTCCCATCACCTTCGAGCACTTATCGATAGCCTCACCTGCTGCGTCGTCAATGGTCTGTCCCAGCACTTCCATGTCATTATAGGCACGCACCAACACGATCTGTGAGTTGCC
>Ga0256405_10002745_pt1 | contig 38829 bp, 29 predicted proteins | sample RumenRJG_02DNA_FD_189096 | JGI IMG/M metagenome (GOLD analysis project Ga0256405, IMG submission 189096) | Bovine rumen microbial communities from Lethbridge, Alberta, Canada - RJG_02 | ecosystem: Host-associated > Mammals > Digestive system > Stomach > Rumen | place: Canada: Alberta...
GATTTTGATCGAAATACCAACGCGAATCCTTGCTGAAAGATAGTCCCCGCAATTCATTCTCGTTTTGAAGCGTTGCCGATAATGCAAACGGCGCACTGATTTCTTTGAAGGTGAATTGTGAGAACAAGAATGGACTATCGACGCCTTGCACTTTGAAATAATGCAAGCCGCGGCTAATTGGAAGGTCGCCAAGAAATAGGCGCACTTCATCGTGCTCGCTAACAATGCTAGGAATATCAATGAAGATGTTATCGCCGTCATCGATGGATAAAGCGATGCGTTTTCCTAAGCTTTCTTTAGAGATAACAAACTCAATGCCATAATGCGAAGATTTCTGGAACGCCATCTTATAACGAGCATATTCGTTATGCTTTAATTGCAGGCGGTGTCCGTTATCTTTAGAGAGCCCTTTTGTTGATATGGAAGCATCAAAAAGCGAAGCAGGCACAGCGCAGGAAGATTGTTTATAGTCCACTTCATCGGCTTTCCCTTTCGCCATGGAAGAAAACGCAGTATAGGCGATTTCCATATCGCTTTGAATACAATATCCGATGCGTCCAGGATGAATCGATAAAGGGAAATCCGCAAGTTTTAGGATATCATCGAAATATACATCCATCTTGCCATTTCGATAAGCCAGGCGGAGAGAATGCAGATCATCGTTGCTGAAATAATTATAGAAATCAATGGATTTCAATAGATGATCCGTGCCATTCTCTTTCGCGTAGATCTCAATCGATTTCGTCGTATCTAAGCGTAGAAAGCAATAGTTATTGCTATCTTCATAGGAGAACACCAAGTCCCCACCATCAGCATGGGTGAAATTATATTCGCAAGAGAATGTGTTATCGCTAGTTGATTGGCTTAAATAGAAATCGCCTTGATGATCCATGCTGGTTGCATCTTCATGCGTTTCATCGGCACCTTTTGGGGCGATGGAATTGTAACGGAAATGCTTGGCCGTCAATAAATCTCCCGACACCAGCAAACGATCCATATTGAAAGAACGATTGGTATGTATGGCATCATTCAATGCATCATAAACAATATAACGGCTATCTAAATCCGGACCCAAAACCGTTGAGGCATGGCCTAAACAAGTAAAGCCTTCTGCTTCATTCGCGTTATATAGCAATGTTTCCGTCGCACCAGCATGGAAACTCTTCGCTAGGTCACTTGGCGTTTCATTGGCCCAGCCATCTGAGACGGCATAATTGACCTGATAGCTGCTGAGTTTATCGTAGACGGTTGAATAAAGCAGATACGTTTTACCATTTTGGTAGAACAAAGAAGGCGATTCAACGTAAAGATCGTCATAATGATCCGTGCCATCCACTTTAAGCTTGGTATTGATGATGGATTCCATGGATTGCATCGTTGAGATATTGACATACCCTTTGGATGCGGTAAGGAAATAAGGGTTCTCATTCTTGCCGAAATAAACCGTGCCATCATATTGATCATCAATGACAGCCTTAGATAAAGCGTTGAATGGGCCTTCTGGAGAGGAACTCTTCAAAATGAAGTGCCCAGCTCCGGCATTATAGGACTCATACATATAGAATGAGCCATTATAGTAATAGACTTCTGGAGCCCTTGCTTTCGCGGTTTCGCCCGAGCGAGAGGAGACGATATAGCCGTCCTCGAGCACACCGTTTGAAACTGGTTGCCAGTGCATTAAATCCTTACTCTTATAGCCACGTACGCCGCTTAAAGTATCGTTGGAGCTCGTAGAGCAATAAAGATAATACATGCCGTTATGGCGGAGGATATAAGGGGAAGAGAGTCCAAAGTTATCCCATTGATGATCGATCGCGGAAGCTCCAGCATTCACGTAATCGTTGTAATCGTTATTATGGTAATAAGCAACGCTATCGAGATTTTGCTGGCCACGATTTGCTTGAATAGGATCCATTTGAGCTGGCACATCTTCCTGGCATCCGCCTAAAAGAAGCGCCGAGGAAAGAAGGGTAATCAATTTATATTTCATCGTTTTCATATTAAGCCCCCTCTCCGTGCACATGGATATTACGGATCAAACCGCAGGTGTCCGCAGCACCAAAACCCAAGTGGCCTGTTGTGAAAGCAAGCGGATCCACAACATCGAAAACAAGCAATTCCTCACGATATACCGTGATATGGTTGCCGCTCATTTTGATGATGTAATTGGAGAATGCGCCGATGGAGTTGGATAGATTCTTGGTGCCGAACGTCTTGCCATAACCATAATTATGCTTCACCAATTTGATTTGGAACTGTGAGATCTCTAAGAAATAGCCCTGCGCGGATTCGTCGTTATCTACGCGGGTGGAAGCGTAATCATCGCAGCGGAAGCCAAGGGAAACATACCCGGAAATAACTAGCGTTGGGCCGAAAGCGACCTCTGCCTCATAGACAGCATCCGCAATCGTGTCATCGCCAACATAAGCAAACGAACGAGCGCCTTCATATGTCTGATGGGATTGATAGCCGGCGCTGACTAAGAAATCGGTCACATAATACACGCCATGGGTCGCATAATCGCTCAGCGAATCCGAGAATTCCGGGATTTGGTTACGAACTTTCTTCAAGCAGAAAGACACCAACTCAAAAGCCATGTTGGATAGATTCTCAATATAGATTTCCTGGACGCCTTGCTGAAGACTAAATTCGGCAGTTAGGTTACGGACATAACCTTTATCAGCAATCGGTGAGGTCGTATACATCATAACATCATGCGCTCCCGCCCTTAATCCCAGCGCGCAGCGATATTTGCCAAAAGCAGCATTATAAATGAGCTCGAGCCCGTAATAGCCTGCTTCACGCACATCAACTAAAAAGCGTGCATAATCTCTATGATTGGCCAATACTAATGCTTCTTCATTTTTGAAATTAGCATCACTTGTGATGGTTTTGAATGCAGTCTCGCCCGTAAGATTAGATGCTTCTAAATAAGCGTTACGAGCAAATACGGAGGATTCCGCGTTATGGAAAGCCTCTTGCTTTTGGGCGTGTTTAGAAACCAAAGAATAATAGAAGCCATCGATTTTGGATGTTGCACCTTTTTCATAGCCGATTTTACCGGCGATGACGCCACTTGGCAGGTAGTTTTGAATCAGGCTCACCCCATCGATCGTGACGTTTAACTGCTCATCATAAGCTATTTTGATCTCATGGCAATGGCCTGTGACAGCCATACTAGCAAGATTTTGCTCCATGCCATTGACGCGCTTTAAAAGCATCGCACTACTCTCGGCGAAGCGTATAACATAGGTATTATTCGCAGAAGCAAATCCAAAATAAAATGCTTTTAGATCCTCACCAACGCAATCGACATTAAAAACGTCGCTCACATCATCAGAAAGGATTCTATCCTGATTAACGATGTCCTCCACAAATAAACTTTCGCCTTGACATGCGATTTCGTGGGTTAAGCGATGGGCAAGTGCAAGATTCGCCTTGGAATAGGTGACCGGCGAAACATTGAAATGGCGGACATCATCGCTTTCACGCGTGGTATAGCAGGCATAATAAGAAGCCATATCAGGGCCCTCAACGATGCTAACGTCACCAAATCCTTGGCTTTCATCCATGGGATTGGAACTTAAAAGAATCGGCCCTAATTGGTTATTGTAAAAGCTTTCCGCCAATGTGGATGCATCGCTGAAATCAGGTTGAGTTGCAGCCACAACGTTAACATGGTAGCTAGAGAAACTCTCCTGTTGTGAGGAATACGTAAGATAAAGCGTATCGTCGATCAATGCTAAAGAAGGAGATTCAACGATCGCGGTATAACCACTAGATCCAATGATGCGCGTTGATGGAATTGCCGATTTGGAAGCGAAATCAATGGTGTCGATATCTCTCATCTCATAAAGATACGCCTCCTCATCTCCACCGGTTACAAAGAAGAGCTTTCCATTAGGGGCCTGATAGATGGAGGATTGATAATTGCAGGCAAACCCCAAATCCTTCCAATACTGGAATGGGCCTTCTGGAGAAGTGGATTCAAAGATACGATAGCCATAGTTAGTGTTGCCATAAAGATAGAAATGATCCTCATGGAAGATAACGCGCGGCGCCTTCAAGCCAAAAGTCTCGCGCTGCTTGCAAATATAACCTAGCGGATAACCTGCGCCTGTAACAGGGACCCAAGAAACCAAATCAGAAGAAGTATATGCGCGAATACCGATATTGCTATCCGGGGTAGAGGCATATAGATAATACTGGCCGCCGAATTTCAAAACAGAAGGGTAATGCACACCATAGCCATTCCACTGCCCGCCTAGTCCATGCAAAGAGGTATTATCAAAATAGGTCAATGAGGCGGATGAAAGATCCAAAGCATCCGGCGCGTGCTCATTTTCATCCGGCAAAGTGGCAGGAGCAGGCGGAAGAGATGATTCTTCCGCTTGGACTGGGAAGGAAACATCATCCAAATTTGGGATAGAGGATGAAGGTGCCTCCGTCTCTTTCTGGCAACCCGCTAGCAATATCGACGCGCCAAGGCAAGCCATGAGTAACTTAGGATTAACACATCTCATCAGCGATTCCTCCCAAGCGAAATATAAGTTGATTGTCCAGAATAAGTAACGTCTTTATTGACATAAACGCCATTAGAATAGATCCAGGAATTGCCAGAGCCGGTGGTATAGAAACGAACCGTTGTCTTTGAGGTCTCAGATAGTTCAAATACCCCGATGGAAATCGGCGAATTGCCTGTCAATGCAACCCCTTCAGGCGCGTTGCCCATCCTTAATAACTCAGCATAGGTGAAATACAAGTGATAGACACGGTATCCATTTTCACGGTCGATGATGAATCTTCCCTCAGAAAGAGGATGCGAATCCAAAGTGAAATTCTTCGCCACGCCATTAGAATGTTTACGATCGCTCCACCACAATTGATTCGATTGCTGATTCATCACATCGGTTGAATTGATATAGCAAATATCATCATCGCTATAAATGCGCAAATTCACATCATAGCAAGTTGAATTCTCTTTATATAATGCCCATGAAGAAAGATTCACATTATCTAAATTCAGCACGAGATTAAGCGCCTCAATGCCCGTTAGATAAGCAGGATTGAAATGGGTCCCGAACCCGTCATCGATCATGACGTGGAGCGATAATCCGTCGTTATCGCGATCATAGCTCAAATAAACACGGTCTGCGTTATTTGGGATGTCTTCATCCACCGATCCGTCAACGGCATGATAATAATATAGGAAATCATGGTCTAGATTGTTCGGCCCGAAATGAACCTCGCCACTACCAAATCGCAGATACGTTGCTGTGGAATCCAATGCGATCTCACCGTCTTTTGCAATCGTGCGATCAATCGAGGAATCTTGATATTTCTGTCCATTATAGAACGCAGATGCGATGCCGATCGTGCTTGAGGCGCTAACACCCAATGCAGCATAAGGAACAGTCAAAGTCGTCTCATAAAGGTTATCATGAACGACCTTTTCAGCAATATCTGGCGCGTTAACGGATGGGACAAACGTCTTTTGGGATGCATCATAAGAAAGAAGGCTTACGCCGCTATGGTCGACGATCAAGCGATAATCTCCTGGTACATAATGGCCTAAGAAACAAGAAGTCGAACCCGTGTTGAAACCAACCTCAACACGTTCCATTCCTTGCAATGTATCATAAGATAGGATTTTGATGAGAACGCCATCCTTTCCTTTGCCCGCGGAAACATAAGCATTGTTATGGGCTAAATCGAGCGAGCGTGGCTTAGTAAGCATCGTAAGTTCTTGGTACATTTCTATTGTCTGCGCAGCGCCTTCAACCAATAGTCTCAATGGCTCATAGCCTTTCTTGGTAATTAAAAGCGTGTTCTGCACATCGTCATAAACAGGGATAGCAAATGCGCCGAGGCTATCGCTAGTCGCAGTGGTATCAGGATAACCGATCAATTGCACTTCGAAACCCGACAAAGAGGAAGCCATATACGCTTCAATCTTGCCTTGGAAAGAAGAAGTCGCTGCGTTAACCGGCAACAAAACAAATTCATGTAGGCATTCCGCGCCATTGGCACGCGATAATTCCGTCTTAGAGTACGTTAATTGATATGGTAGCAATCCATTGCGGCTTGCTTTAACGATAAAATCGTCATTTGTTTCCACCTCATCATAGCAGAAATACCCGTCTTGATTCGTCGACGTGAAGAATTTACGGTAGGAATTGGATGCATAATAGCCTTCGACGGAAACATTAGCTAATGGCTGGCCATTTTTATTCGTCACTCTGCCAAGAACGCTTGGAAGAGCTTGACTCATGCCAAAGTAATCCTCTTTGTGATAAAACTGGCCGTTCGGCGCTAAAATGATATATCCATTGGGGATATCCGCATTAGGAATCTTCAATGTCTTATGACCACCTAAGCCAGTGCGGGTGCGGGATCCGCTGATTTGTTCTAAGCCCGAATGGACAAAGGCAAACGCAAAAGGCGTTTTCTTATTTGCATCGCCAATCAAGGAGATATAAGGGATGCGGTATTCAAGGCAATACCCTTCATCGACATTATCATTGTCATTAACCGTCGTGTTGTCTTTGATGGAACGAACTAAATTTCCACCAAACCCGACCAATGTAGAGGTATCCCAACCGCTTCCTGTTCCTTTAATAACCTTAGAATAGCCAGAAACACCTAAATAAATGCGAAGATCATCTAGTTGGGCGGCGGTTCCCCCATCCATCAAACGGTCGATGGAAATCTCGACGCCATCCTCATCTTGCGCATTGTTATTGCCGATAGCCCTGGAAGTAACCTGTTTATCCGTTACATCAAAGAAGAAATATAAAGCCTCTTCACCATGATAAGTATAGACATCAACGCAGTTAGAAGGGCCAAATGTTAAAACAGAAGACCCATAAGCGGCATCGCGGATGCCATCCATGACAATCGCTTCGTCGACAATGCTATTCGCATCAAATCCAAATGCATCTCCACCGCTAATCTTGTTATTTTCATAAACTCGATAAGAAAGGGCGTCACCAGAAGCAACAAAAGCACTAGATGCAAGGCAAAGAAGTAAGGCAACGATTGAACGGTTCATAATCGCCTATCCTTTCACGCCACCAATAGAGATGGATTTGATGAAGAACTTTTGAAGAATGAGGTAGACAACGATCATTGGAAGGCAGCTTAAGACAGCGCCAGCGAAGACAACGGTTTGACGCGAGGTGCCATTATTCTTCTCGTTAATATAAGCCATGAGAACCTGCAAGGTCATATTATCCTGGCTTCTTAAATAAATAGATGGCGCGAAATAATCGTTCCAAATGCCCATGAACCAGAAGATATCCTGAGCAGCAATGGCTGGCAAAAGCAACGGCAGCATAATCTGCAAGAAGGAGCGGAAAGTCGAACAGCCATCGATCTTTGCAGCTTCAAATAATTCAGACGGTATGCCTCTCATATACTGGATGAAGAAGAACATGGTGCCCACATGGATAAATAAATGCGGCACGATCAACGGATATAAGGTATCGATCCAGCCAATCGTCTGATAGGCAATGAATCGAGGCATGAGCAAAACAGCGCCCGGGACCATCATGCCGCTAAGCAAGAAGAGCAGCCAGAACTGTTTGCTTTTTAATTTGAGCTTAGCGAAAGAGAAAGCGGCCATAGCGGCGAAGAAAGTACCGCAAGGAATAACCGCGATGACGATGATCAAGGTATTCTTATAGCCTACCAAAAGATTGGCGTCGTTGACAACACGCACATAGTTATCGAAATTGAACCAGTTATTCGGGAACATATAGGCGACATGATCCGCATATTCTTGGCGCGTTCTCAAAGAAGAAAGCAACATAAATAACAACGGGAAAAGCACGAGGAAGGACAAGATTGCTAAGACAAGATTGCCAGCAATCGCACCAATGGTCGATTTCGCTTTTTCCTTGCGGTTGCGGGAAAGGACGGATGGGTCCATGGTCTCATCCATGACTTTTTTCGTCTTCTTATGCTCTGCTTTAAGATTTGGAAGACGCAATATGTTTGCATCGGCATATCTGATCATAAGTCAAGCACCCACTTATTTGATAAACGGAATTGGACGATTGTAATCACCATGATGACAACACCTAAAAGGATTGCGGCGGCGCTAGCAAGAGAGTACTGCTGCGTTTTGATGCCATATTCCCAAATAAAATAAACAACGGTGCGGGCTTTGGCATTGCCATTTGCAAAGATCGCGGAGTCTGCATAGCTTTGCAAACACCCTGCCATACGCATGATAAGCAAATAGAAAGTAACCGGCGTGAGCATAGGGAAAGTGATATGCATGAAACGCTGGATGCCATTCGCGCCATCCATCTCAGCGGCCTCGTAATACTCTTTTGAGATATTGCACATACTGGCATAGTAGAGAATCATCGCACTACCCATGCCATTAATGCTGTTTTTGATGATAATAGCCGTCAAAAGCGGCACTTTATCAACCGTCCAGCGCACCGCATTATCAATAAGGCTATTCACGACGCCAGTATTCATTGGGTTCGCATCATAAAGGAAGATAACGCGCCAAATGACATTCGCGGCAACCGCGCTGCAAACGGTTGGGAGATAAAGCAAAATACGGAAAACCGTATTGGTTTTTTTGCATCCTGGGGAATTCGCAATCGCCGCGCAAAGAAGGCCCAGCATAATGGCAATCGGGACTTCGATGATAAATACTAGGGTATTAAATACGGAGTCGATGAATTCTCTTCCATCAGGCGTAGTAACATCGAGCAAAGTGCGGTAGTTATCAAGCCCTACGAATCGATATGTGAACGTCGCCATTCTGAAGTTGCCAAGCGAAAGGATAAAGGCGGCAAACATCGGAATGATCGTAAATACGATAAAACTGATCACCGGTGGCAAAATAAATAAGAAAGCTACCAAGCGTTCGCTTCTTAGAAGTTTGCTTGGTTTCTTCTTTTTGACCTTTTCCTTGCTTAGGCTAGGTAAACGATCAAGATTATCCGCAAACGCGAGAGTCGACATAATTAACGTCCTATTTCAAGATTGAATTCATTAATACGTTTCTGCAAATTGTCTTTATAGTAAGCGACAAGTCCTGCACCAGTAGCGTCGGCCTTGGTCCAGAATTCATATGTCGAAACATATTTGGCCCAGTCTAGTTTGAATGAGTTATCGAGGATTCTGGTTTCGGTTTTGGCTCTTCCCGTAACGTGATCGGTATCTGAAGTTCCGTTGACAACATCGATGAAGGCAGAAAGGTTGCTTGGGGTAGCCTTAATGACTTTGCCACTATAGGTGGTTACACTGCCATAACCAAATTCGATGTATTCATTAGCCATGGACTTAAGGTTCGGGAGCTGGGTTCCCTTTTGGTAAAGTTCTCTTTGCGCGTCTTCGTTGATGGTAAGCCATTTACTGAATTTCAAAGCAGCCGCACGTTGAAGATCGGTTGTGGTAGTTTTATTGGAAATGCAATAACCAGCAGAGCCGATTTGCCCACAGCTCACGCCATCGTCGGCAGTGCCATATTCTTTATCAGTGCCAGGACCATATGGGACAGGGACAATTCTAACGTCAAAGCCCATGCCTTCGGGATCTTCCGAGGTGACACCCCAGAAATTCTCGCAATCCCAAGGGCCGAAGAAAGAGAAAATAGAAGATTGGTTGACAAAAGAGTTATAGCCAGTCGTCGTGTTACTTCCGGTTGCGCCAGCCATAAATCCATAGTCGAACGCAAGTGAATGCATAAAATCAAGGGCATCGGCAAATTGAGGTTCCTCAATACGAGAAGCCCTGCCATCATCCGTCATAAAATCCGCGTTATTGGAGAAAATGGCCGGATTCAATTCGTAATGCGACAAAACATGCATGCCGTTGGCGTCGCAATAAGGTTTGATGATGTTGCCAAGTTCAATGAAGCGAGCCCATGTCATTGGGTTCTTTTCATTTAAATAAGAGGCCTTAAGCTCATTGTAATATTTCACATTGGTTTCGCCTTGATACTCAGGGCCCATATTTTTGCTGACATAACGGCAGGCGTTCTGCATTTCGGTTTCATTATAGCAAAGCGAGAACGTGGAGATGTCTTTTGGCAAAGCATACAAACCGGCACCATCCGTATTACCAACAATCTTGGTGGATGGGTTATACATATAACGCTCATATCCGGCTTCCCATACATCGGCAAGCTCATTCTTGGTGACATATTTGGAGAAATCCCAAATAACACCATCAAAGGCATAGCGATAGAAATCGGTATCCGGCATAAAGAAAAGATCTGGATAATGGTTGGATGACATCGCTAGAGTGGTTAAATAAGATGAGGAAGGTAGGCAAGTATAATTAATCTTAATATTTGGCGCAATTTGGTTCGTAAAAGTCTTGGCGATGTTCGTAAAGATCTCCTGAGCAGCTTTGCCGCCCCAAGTCCACCATTCAATCTCGACCTCTTCGTCGATATTAATCTCACCCGTCGCAGCATCATACCATTTATCAATATTCGCGTTCTCCACGACTTGGGCGACGTTACAGGCGCTCAAGCTTGCACAAAAAACTGCAACAAAGGGAAGGATCCTAAGGTTCTTTTTTTCCATAACGATACCTCGTATTGAATTAGATTTCCCTTAAAGTATAGCAAAAAGACAAATAGAGGCAAATGAAATTGAAAATAATTTTCGTTTTTTAGCCATTTTTTGAAACAATTGCAATTCAACTGAAAAGTACAGGAAAATGACTCAAAGTTTTGAAAATCTCTAAAGAGTACGTGCAATTTTGCTTAATTATTCCCTCTATTTTGCAAGTAAAATTTGAAAAAATTTTTTATTTTCTTCCCATTTATGCGCAATTTTCACTATAATTAGTTGCAAATATTCAGGTATCTATATGGCGAACGTTAAATTTGTTAATGTCAACAAAATCTATGATAACGATGTCCAAGCGGTTTTCGACTTTAATCTAGAGGTCAAAGACAAGGAATTCATCGTTCTGGTCGGACCATCAGGGTGTGGCAAATCCACTACGCTTCGAATGCTTGCCGGTCTTGAGGAAATCACCGAAGGAGAAATATACATTGATGATGTCTTAGTCAATGATGTCCATCCTAAGAACCGCAATATCGCCATGGTTTTCCAAAACTATGCGCTTTATCCGCATATGACCGTATATAAGAATATGGCTTTTGCCCTAAAGATGAAAGGCTTGCCGAAAGAAGAAATCGATCAGCGCGTCAAAGAGGCTGCGCACATCCTTGCCCTTGAAGAATACCTGAACCGCAAACCAAAAGCGCTTTCAGGCGGTCAGCGCCAGCGCGTTGCATTGGGCCGCGCGATTGTGCGCACACCGAAAGTCTTCCTTATGGATGAACCGCTATCAAACTTAGATGCAAAACTACGTGTTCAGATGCGTTCTGAAATCATCAAAATCCATAAGAAAGTCAACGCCACTACCATTTATGTAACGCATGACCAAACCGAAGCGATGACCATGGCCGATCGCATTGTCATCATGAAAGATGGGTATATCCAGCAAATCGGCACACCTAAAGAAGTATATAACGAACCAAACAATACTTTTGTCGGCGGCTTCATCGGTGCACCGGCCATGAACTTCTTCTCGTGTAGGTTCAAACAAGGAAAACTATATATCAAAAACGCCAGTGACGAGGGTCAGCTAGGCGAAACTGTCAAACTCAGCGACGCCCAACTGCAGATGATCTCTCAATATAAAGAGAAAAAGGTTGCCGATTTAAAAGAAGTCCTCGCTCAAATTGAAACGCAGAAGCAAGAACTTGCATCCATGGGGCTTAATGAAGAGGAATACTTAACCGCGGAGACTGGAAAAGTTAGCAAAAAGAAGAAAACCAAATCCAAGAACGAGATCATGCGCGACCACGTTGTTAAGATCAACGCTTTAAAAGCGCATTATCTTGAGGAAATCGAAACGATTGGAAAAGATGATTTCGATCTTATTCTTGGCATTCGTCCGGAAGATATTGCAATCGAAAAGTCTGAAAAAGGCAAACATTTGCTCGAAGTTGATATCTCAGAGCTACTCGGACATGAGTTGATCGTCTATTCTTATTTATCAGGCCAGCGTATGATTATCAAAACGCAATCCGAAGATGGCTACCAATCTGGCGATAAATTCAAATTTGAATTCCGCGAGAGCAAGATGCATTTCTTCGATGCCGATACAACCAATCGCATTCAATAGCATATGTCCATCATAACCAAAGAAATCCGCACCAATAGCGCCCAAAGAAATCCAGCGCTACAGCCCATCGTCATAAAGATGGGAGCAACCTCTGCCATGAGAAAAGTGGAAGAGGTTTTAAATGGGTACGGTTTCGAAATTTTATCATTGCGAGAAGATTATCATGAGATCTATGCATGCATCACTTATTACGAATTAACATTCACTTTTGTTGAAGACTTCAATAAGACGCATCTTTCTATTTTATGTTATAGCGAGAAGAAACCTTTCGGCATAAAGAAAACTCTAACTGCAGTGATGTCCTTTCTTCGCGAAAAATTGGAGGGAGTAATTGAATGAAAGCAAAATTATCGTTACCCTTGATTTTGGCGGCGCTATTTATCACAACTTCTTGTCAGCCGAATAACCCATCCATTATCCATTCGCAAGATGATTTTAGCGTGCCTAGCTATACGCCAACCCCATCTGCAAAAACATATGAATTCGAAGAGGTGGACCCACGACAACACGGCAAGAAAATTTCTATCCATAATGAATCAGAATTACGCGAATTCGCCGACAAAACCCGCCTGAAAGACGAAGAATATCTATCTGGTTCGGTTGAATTGGAAGCTGATATCACACTCAAATCGGAGTGGACTCCTATCGCCAATTTTAAAGGCCAATTCAACGGTAAAGGTCATTCCATCAAAGGACTTTCAATCAAGACCTCTTCCATCCGCCAAGGGCTATTCTCAAATCTTGACGGCGCCAAAGTCGGCTGCCTAAAACTAGAAGGGCAAATAGAATCAGCCGATAATTCAGGAATGCTAGCAGGGTATACAATTGGCGACTGTTGCATAGTTGATGTAACTGTTTCTGGAAGTGTTCGTTCAACCTCCAACGTGGGAGGCATAATCGGCATTATCTCATCTGGTTCGGTTAAAATCGTTGGCTGTATTAATAAAGCCGAAATCACTGGAAGTGGTTTTATTGGTGGATTAGTTGGATCAAACAACACCTATAAAATCAATATTTCGGATAGCGCAAACTATGGTAGAGTTTCCGCAAATGGTGCTTATGTTGGCGGCATTATCGCTATGCTTACGAACAATACCGCGATCACAAACGATTATAACATCTATCAATGTTTCAATTATGGCCAGGTCATCGGCAGTTCATATGTCGGTGGCGTTGCAGGATTAAGTTGCGCGCCTATCGTTAGTTCTGGAGTTGGAATCAACGGTATGGCATATCGACTTGATGGCGGAGAAAAAACCGTCATCAAAGAAGCATTAAATTTCAATACTCCCTACTGTGGCACTGTTTGTGGCGGAATTATCCGTAATGTCCCAAATAACGCTCTTGGAGAATTGGTTGAATGCCAAAATCAAGATGGTTTTGCGATCACCGGCATCAACGATGCAGCAGGCTGTACCCGCATCATCAAATTCAAAGACCGCATCATGCTATTCGCCGCCACCAATAAATATGCAGTCTCATATGATGGCGGGCACACTTTCGGTAGTTTTACAACGATCAGCGGTAAAAATGAAGAGCGTTGCCCTATCGACAATCAGCCTTCTACCGACACCGGTAATACTCAACCTTATATATTGCCCGATGGACGCATAGCGATTATGTATCGCGCTATCCGCATCGCCTCAAATTTCTCATATTCGTCCCTTCGCATGCGCATATCTGATTATGATGGCGTATTTAATCCCAACGATCAACCGATTGTGATGATAGAAAACTACACCTCTAACACCGGCACTCCAGGCGCGTTTTATGAGCCTTATCCAATTCAAGTTGATGATGGACGAATCGTTACCTACATCTCAGAAGATGTCCACTACAGCGAAGAATATAATAAAAATGGTTTGTATATTCCTAAGCTAAGGAGCGATCTGATCTGTGCCGGCGGATCGCAGGATACCGTCATGATTCCGATGCGAATTGCAGACGGTGCTACTGAGGTTGGTGAAGGAAAAATCGAAATCCTAAGTCCAGAATTGATATTCCGCGGATCCAATACCGATATTTTCGGCCATGCGAATTCGCGTCCTGGCATGACTGTGCTAACGCAGCTTTATGATGGTTCTTACGCCATGACGCTGGAAAATCCAACGGAAGCTCAGAATCCTGGTTATCAAATGGTAGTCCAGATCACCTATTCTCGCGATGGATTAACCTGGACAACCCCAAAAACCATCATTCGTCCGCATCATCCTGGCGGATCTAAAAACAGTAATAACCAAATGTATAAATGCTGTGCGCCATTCTGCGCTACCCTGCCAGATGGAAGACTCGTAATCACCTGTGCAACTAGCGAAGATTATAATGGCTATTATCCTAATGACACCGCGCACTCTGACCAAGAAATTGCATTCATAACCAAAAACAGAATTGGCTATGGGGACGATTTTAATAGAGATGACCTCATACAAGTCGGAAATTACTATTATAATTCCAACGAATACTGCGTTTGGGCCTCCGTATCCGTTATCGATGGTCGTATTTATATTTCTGGTTTAGAAGGCGTTAACAGCAAAAAAGACAATGGGTCGATTGGGTCGACGCTTCAATGGATTCTCCTTTCGACCATTCATTACGAGGATTTATATCAACGGTTGGGGCTTACGAAGCTTTCCTGATACATCATGTGGTGGAAAAAAGTTCTATATTTCCTATTCGTTGCTTTTCTAGGATTTGGAACCGTCATGATTTTTGGTTCCGTTAATTTCAACGCCCAATCTAAAACACTGATCGCAGATTATGCCAAAAAAGGGCAATATGAAATGGTTGAGCGATTCTTTTGCTATGCTTCATCTGATGAAAGCATCCATTTTGCATCTAAAGAAATAGATGGGACACACGTTGACGTCTATCCTTGTATTGTCAAACAGCCTCGTTATATTCCATTATCAGATGGCAGTCATCCCGTAATTTACGATACGCTTGAAGAGGCTATTGGGTTTAGTTTCTTCAATCTTCCAAGTTCTTTTGCCTATCAAGACAATCCATCCAATAAAGGCATGGTTCAACTACATTTATCGGGTGGCCAAGAAGTCGCATTGCATTTTGATAACAAAGACAAAGAAGAAGGCGAGATCAACTATTACCTTGATTTTTATTCGTTCGTTAGTCAATTTGCATCCCTGACAATCTATATCACACGAGATGATTATCTAAGCATTGCTTCCGATGCTTCCAAATGCATTGAAAGTATTTCATTATTCGATGGCAATGGGGTTTCCTACGTCGATTGCCTAGCGATCGAAAAAGAGGCCAATTTTAATCATCCAATGTTCGTGGATTATCTAGAATCAACCAATAATTATGGTGCATTTATGGAAGTATATGGCCAAACGATTTCAGAAAATGCCTTTACAGAAAAACAAAGGCTGCAAGATGAAATCGATCATGTAACTAGTAGCCATGAGAATTACCATCCTAAGCCGGAAAAGACCATCATATTAACAACAGACTCATTCATACTGACGATATCAATATCTGCATCAGCATATATCGCTATCGCTATCGTCGTGACAAAACTGATTTTCTTCCGTAAAAAAGATTAAATAAGGAGATTAGACTATGAAAAAACAAACTCTATTCGGCTTATCCGCACTGGTTTCAATGCTGTTATTAAGCGGGTGCAACACTGCTTCTACCGTAGAAGAGTCCAATACCGCGGAAGCAAAAACAAGCGATAGCGTTAAGGAATCGAGCTCGGAGAATACGAGTATAGCTTGCGAACATCGGTATCTTCATTATTTATCAAGAGAAGCCACCTGCGCAAACTCTGGCTCAAAAGAATATTGGGAATGCGAAGAATGTGGCGAATTCACACTTGTGGCACCATCATCTATATCTATTGTAGACAAAGGGGTTGCTACCGAAACCTTTGATTCGACGGATCCACGCTACATCGCCAAAAAAGATCATAAATTGCATTTTCATCGGCAAATCCCCGCTAAATATCAAGAAGACGGCCAAATTGCTTATTACCAATGCGAGGATTGTCATAGCTTATTTGATGCCCAACAAAATCCGATTGATGAAAGTGAATTGACCATCACTCGCTTTAGCCAAGCTGTTCCTGATTTGTTGGATAATATCTGTTCTGATGATGAATCCGCAAAAAGTTTAGACCCCGATGTTGCCGCTTCGTTTGCTAACAATTTCTTCCATGAACCAGGGTCGCACACCGTTACTGTTGCAAATCAATCGGGATGGCAATTAAGCAAGGAAAAATACACAGATATTTCCATGCGATTGAAAATTGATGGCGTTGGAAGAATTAACCCCTATGGCGCTGGCAAATACTGTACAAAAGGATTCTTGATTGGCGCCGATGCACACGGCAACAAATCCAATCCATCGATGCCAACCGGCTTCATGGTTAACGTCGCACGCACTGATGGCGGAACGCAGCACTGGATCCAGTTTTATAAATGGGCTGATGGTGAGCAAACCGGAAAAGGAACATTCTTAGGCGGTGTTGCCGCTGATTTCGAAGGGCGTTACTTCACGTTGCAAGTGCGCGGCAGTAGTGTTTCAATCTTCGATGAGACAGGGAAACCAATGCTAATGACACCAGCGGAGAATCTAGGTTTTCATGTCACTTCTATCCAATTGAAGGGATATCAAGGTGGTCAGATCGGCGTTTATTCAAGAACAACGCAAGGGCAAGCTTCGCCTGAGCCTAATACATCAACCTTCCATATTGAAAATTTCTCAGGAACCATTATGGATAACATCCTCTCTGGTGAGGAATTTGCAAACGAGCTCACCAACAATGCAACTTCTTATACGTCTCATGACGCCACGATCGCTGAGTTAGCAGGAAATTGGTTGGCTGAAGGCGATACCCTACGTATCCAAAATGGATATAACGGTGAAAAGGGCAGTTTCAGATTAAGCAATAGGATCCACCGCTATTTTAAGATGAAAGCACGTATTGATGGCGTCACTGCAGTTGATCCTTATCCTTCTTCTGCACCATCCGGCTCGGCTATATTGTTTGGTGCAAAAGCAAAAGGCAACTATTTCAAAGGCTATTCTCTGACTCCTTATGTATCAGGTAATGAGGCGTGGATTCATGTTCGTTACCATAATGGTTCAGTCAAAGGATCGTATGTTGGCGGCATTAAGTGCAATCTCGAAGGACAAGATTTCAGCTTCTCCGTTATTAATAAGTACCTCCATATCTATGATGCTAGCGGCGCAGAAATCATTCAAAGTAACAGTTACTGGCCAGGCGCGTCTCATGGCTTATATCTATCTGACTACGCACCGGGAAGTATCGGCTTCCTCAAATGGGATAGCAAAGGTACCTTATTTACCTGCTATCAAGTCGAAGATGTCGATAATGCAGCTTCAGAAGATTACGATTTGCAAGACACTTCAAAACGCGTCAATGTCTTCGTTCTTGCGGGTCAGTCTAACATGGAAGGCGATACCAAATGTTATATTGGAAACAACCATTATCTCCAGAATTATTGTCAAGATTCAGGACATGATTACAACGCGCTAGAAGAAGGTTTTGAAGATGTTAAGCTAGCGTTGCATAACAACTACATGCCAGAACAAGATCGTGAAAATTACACCAACCCATCTGATCCTTTGGGGGCCAAGTTTGAAAACACCGCCCTAGGCTATGGTTTAACAAAGAACCTCTCTGATCGTTCCTATTTTGGACCTGAAGTCGGGTTTGCCGAGAAGCTGCATAACAATGGGGTCGGAGGCAAACCCACCTATCTCATTAAATACGCTTCCGGCGGGACCTCTTTTAGTAGCACGACCTGCTCTTGGCGGTCTCCAAGTGTTGAAGGCGGTCCAGGACATCTTTATCAAACGATGGTCCAGTATGTCAAAAACTGCATATCCGAATTAGAAAGCCAAGGTTTCATCCCTGTTATCAAAGGATTGCTATGGATGCAAGGAGAATCTGATTCCAACACTATGGCAGCCGCAGATAATTATTATCTAAGACAAAGCAGATTCATCGAAGACTTCCGCTGTGAATTCGCATCTTATGCCCGCGGCAATATTGGAAGCAACATCGCGTTCATTGATGCTGGAATCTATATGGGTCAAGGGACACGTTGGACTTATGGCGAAATCGTTAATCAAGCAAAACAAGACATCGCAAGACTAGAACGCAATAACTATTATATCGAAACGAATGCGACCGGCCTTGATTGCATCGTCGGAACAAGTCGGTACAACGGCGGAGACCTCTATCATTATACTGCAGATAGTATGCTTAAATTAGGCAATGGCTTTGGCGATGTTATTTTGAATAACAATTTGCTTGAATTCTAAAAATCTTTGCAGAATACATTCCTTTTATATTAAAAGTGGCAAACACCCAGGCTTGCCACTTTTTTGTTCAACCATTATTTCTTGCGTTTCGAAGCGTTCCTGCCATGACCGACAACTAGTTTAACAGAAATGTTATCTTCAATGCTTTGAATCGTATTTTCAACGTTCTCAGAATGCGTAACGATATAAGAATAGAGTGTGTCGAATATCAATAGTTCGGAATACCTGGAATTCAATCCTAAAACGCGATAATCGATTTCATTAGAACATGTGCGCAAGACGATATCCGACTGCGCGGCAACAGGTGAAGATGGATCTGAGGTAATCGTAAGAATGCGCGCCCCATTACGTTTCGCAGCCTCGGCGCAGTCAAATACATCTTTAGTATATCCAGAGTGGGTGATGCAAATTAACAAAGATCGTTTCGTTAACTGAGACGAGGAGATAAAGCCAAAGAGAGAATCAAGCGCCGGGCGCACATTAAAACCCGCACGCAATAGTTTATGGTATAAATCGAGGCTCATGACATAAGAGTTGCCAACACCAACGACTAGAATTTGATCCGCGTTGATGATTGCCTCGTATGCGCTCTCCAATAATTTGTTGCTAAGTCCTTCGCGTGTCTTGACCAGAGTCGAATAGACATCATCGCTGATTTTAGAATACATTTCAATGAAAGAGTCACCCTTATCAATAGATGCATTGACAATATGCGAACCCGCGTGGTTTGCAAGCATAAATCTAAACTGAGAATAGCCCGAGCAACCAATGCGCTTGACAAAGCGAAGAATGGTAGCCTCGCTGACGCCAACAAGCTTTGATAAATCCGTAATCGTCATTGGATGAATCGAGTCGGTATTTTGAAAAAGGTAATCTGCAATGCGCTTTTCAGTTTTGCTTAATTTGCTGTACTTAGATTTGATTTCAACAAGAAGTTTATTCATAAATATGCTGAATTATCCCATATTTTAATTTGCGATTCAATGAGGCGCCTCAAGACGATAAAAATGAAAAATTTTTTTATTTTTAGTCAAAAAATGGATGTTTTTCTATTTTAATATTGAAAAATTTTTTCTTATTGTTTAATATCTATAGTGAACTATAGACAAAAAGGATGAATCACCATGAATGAATTTCTATTCACCCAAATTCTAACCGAGCTTGAGGACGCCGTCGGAAGAGAGAATTGCTCAACGCGTGTGGTTGATAAAGTCACACATAGCGTCGACTATTTCTGGCTATCTCGCATGTGGGCGGACCGTGGCAGGGAAATGCCACTAGCAGACTTTGTCGTTTCCCCTAAAGACGCGAAAGAGGTATCCAAAGTCTTGAAGATCGCGAATTATTATAAAATTCCAGTGACCACATGGGGTGGCGGAGGAGGAACCCAAGGCGGTGCCCTACCTGTCTGCCAAGGCATCTTGCTCGACACCAAAAGAATGAATCAAATTTATGATTTCAATGAGCAGGGTATGTACATTGAATGCGGCGCAGGCGCTATTTATAAGCATATTGAATGGGCAGCCAACGAAAGAGGGTATAGCACGATGCATTTCCCTTCCTCGCTCACCTGCTCGACTGTCGGTGGTTTCCTCGCCCATCGTGGCATCGGTGTGGTTTCGACCAAATATGGCAAAATTGATGACATGGTCCTTCAAATGGAAGTCGTCTTGCCAAACGGAGATATCATCTATACTTCAAGCGCTCCAAAACACGCCGCAGGACCGGACCTGAATCAAATCTTCATCGGCTCCGAAGGCACATTGGGAATTATCACAAAAGCCCAAATCCGTATCTATATGCAGCCTGAAGAAAGACGCTTCCGCGGTTTCTTGTTCAAGGATATGTCTTCTGCTTTCGCAGCCAGCCGCGAATTGCTTCAGATTTTCAAACCTTCCGTCATGAGGCTATATGATGAGGCTGAGACATCATCATTAATTAAGAAAATCGTCGGTGTTGCCAAACCTGGCGCATTCATGAATATCGCCTACGAAGGCAAGAAAGAACTCGTTGAGGTAGAGGAAAAAATCCTACTGGATATCTTTGGAAAATACGGCGCCGAGGATCTTGGCAGTGAATACGGCAAAAAATGGTGGGATGAGAAAATCACCTTCTTCTATCCTGGCCATATGATGGATTTGCCACAGATGTTTGGCACCATGGACACCATCGCACCTTATGATAAGATCGAGGAGATCTATTGGGCGATGAAGCATGCAATAGAAACGAACTTCCCCAATATCCGCTTTATCGCTCATTTCTCACATTGGTATGAATGGGGTTGCATGATTTATGATCGCTTCATTTGTGATAACCCACCTCAGGATCCAGTTGAAGCTATGAGATTGCATAACCAAGTGTGGAGCGTCGGCGTACGCACCGCGATCGCACATGGTGGCGTCGTTAATGACCATCATGGTGTCGGTATCAAGCTTGGGCGATTGATGAAAGAACAATATGGTCCAGCGATGCAGGTGTTTGAAGGCATCAAAAAGCAATTAGACCCAAATGGCATCATGAATCCATTCAAACTCGGATTATAAGGAGCGTGAACATGAATATCTCAAACAAAGCCAGACAGCATGCAGAATCCTGCCGATTTTGTTGGATGTGCCGTCATGTTTGCCCTGTTGGCAATGCAGATGGTCAAGAACGCAATACCGCTCGCGCAAGAGCGTTAATGGTCGCCTATGCGATCCGTGGTACAGAAAAGGATGAAGACATTGCTTCCAATATGTACGAATGCACCCTTTGCGGGGCTTGCACGAACAATTGCAAAACCGGTTGGGATCCAAAGATTTTCATCCAAGAAGTGAAAACGCAGCTAATACTGGATCAGCACGCCCCTGATTACATCGTCGACTTGCTTAAACGCTATTTCGAAAAAGGAACAATATTCCAAAGCGAGAGAGTAAAACTTGAGAAACGCAAAACCGACACGTTGGTAATTATCTCACCACAGGCCATGCACCACGATCAAGAAACGGTGGAAAAGGCATATCGCCTGCTAAACGATGCTACCATCGATGAGAACGCATTTGATACCGGCTATACTTTATGGTTCTTAACAGGCAAAACCGCAGAAACCGTTGCTCAAGCCAAAAAATGCGCCGAAGCGATGAATCAATACAAAGAGGTTGTCGTTTATCATCCTGCAGAACTTTCCTTCATATTGCACGAATACCATGAATGGGGCATTGAATTGAAAGCAAAAATCATCGGTTTCCACGAGAAACTCTTATCCATGCTATCGGAAGGAAAACTTAAAGTACGTAAAAACGATAACGAATATTCAGTCCAAGACCACTATGCTTTGGCTCGAGAGCTCGATGATGTCACTTCTTGCCGCAAAATCGTTGAATATGTCGGCAAAAACAAGGAAATGCTACTCATCGGCAAAGAAGCTAATATGGCCGGAAGCTTGATCATGGCTGAATATATGGAGCAAAAGATGCTTGATGTCGCCGCAATGCGCTGGCAAAATGCCATCAACATGGGTTGCAAAACGCTTGTTACCTGCAGCCCGGACGAACATGTGCTTTTAAGGAAAACAGCGCCAGAAGGATATCGTGTTGTTTCATTAGAAGAATTATTGCTTGAGCATATATAAGAGGTGGATCACATGAATTTAAAGAAAACCTATAAAGAAGAGTACGGCTATGTCCGCTTTATCACAGACCGCAATTCTCCATTAACTTACGCTGAAATGGATATGTTAAAACTTCATGACGGCGAATCCTTTGCTATTGATGAAATCGAAAAAGAATTTGTCTTGATCGTTATGGAAGGCAAGTGCAACGTCGAAGGCAAAGATTTCTTATTTGAAAAAGTTGGATTCCGCAAATCTACGATGGAGATCGTTGGCGCTGAATCTGTTTATGTTGGCAAAAACACCCCTTTCCATGTTACTGCAATGGAGGGTGATGTCCGCATCGCTGTCTGCAAAGCACCTGCTCCAAAATATTTCCCACCGCAGTGTATCCGTCACGAAGACATCAAAATGGCGCGATTCGGCAAGGAAACATTCCAGCGCGATGTTGCTTTCACTTTCCCTGAAACAATGCAAGCTAATTACCTATATATTGGAGAATATTGGGTTGAAAACGGATTTTGGGCATCCTTCCCGCCACATAAACATGATGTTGAAAACGGCGTAGAAGGTGCTTTAGACGAAATTTATTACTACGAATTCGATAAACCCCAGGGTTTTGGCATCCAAATGGTTTATACCCAAGACAAGTCCATCGACGAAGCCTATAAGATTGAGCATGGCGACGCCGTTGAAATTCCAAGAGGTTACCATCCGATGGCTGTTGCCCCTGGATACAAAAACTATACATTATGGATTATGGCTGGCCCCCGTCGCGGATTGTTAAGCAGCGGTGAGCCCTGTCATCAATGGATTGTCGGCAAATAATAACATGAAATATTTCATTGGCGTGGATTTTGGTGGCGGCTCCTCGAAAGCCACCTTGATCGATGAACAAGGCCATATTGTGGCCACTAGCTCCAGCGCCTACCCTACAACTTACGCACCAGACGGAACCGCTACCCAGAATCCAGAAGACTGGTATCGCTCTGCGGTAGATAATATCCGCGAACTTCTTTCCCACGGCATATCGGGCGATAATGTTACCTGCATTTGTTTTGACGCCGCTACACATACGGCGGTGGCTTTAGATGAAAATGGGGTGCCGCTTTGCGATGCCATCTATTGGACCGATACAAGGTCAATCAAAGAAAAAGAACTCCTCCTTAAGGAATACAAAGAAGAGATATTCCAAAAATGCAAGCATCTGCCGGATACCATATGGACGTTGCCTGAACTGATGTATCTATATAAGGATGAGGCATTATTGCAACAAACCAAACACATTCTATTTGCCAAGGATTATGTTCGTCATCGCTTTTGTCCCGGATATTACACGGATTACATCGAAGCCCAAGGCAGCATGATGTTTGATTTTGAACGAAACAAATGGGATGAGCACCTCGTTTCTCTCTCTCGCCTTCCCATGACTGCAATGCCTGGAATTCGAAACCCATTAGATGTTATTGGCTATGTCAATGAAGAGGCAAGCAAAATAACAGGTCTATCCACCAAAACGAAAGTGATCTGTGGCTGCACGGACACTGCAATGGAAGTGTTTGCAGCCGGCGCTATTAATAAAGGGGATATGACAGTTAAGCTTGCAACAGCAGGAAGAATTTGTTTGATTACAGACAAGCCATATCCCGACCAAAATATCATTAACTATTCCCATGTTAAACAAGGCCTTTACTATCCTGGCAGCGGCACCAAATCATGCGCCGCTTCCTTAAAGTGGTTTCGTTTGACTTTTGGCGGGGAATACGAGGAATTCAATTCCCTGGCAGAAAAAATTCCACTGGGATCAGATGGATTATTTTTCCACCCTTACCTCAATGGGGAATTAACGCCTCTAGCAAATCCTAATGTACGCGGTAGCTACATTGGTGTTTCTTCTTTACACACGAAGGGACATTTTATTCGCGCGCTTTATGAAGGCATCGCTTTCTCACTTTTGGATTGCTACCGTTATTTGCAACAAAAAGGTTTGCCAATCGCAAACAAAGCGACAATTATTGGTGGCGGGAGTAAAAGTGCTATTTGGAGACAAATCGTTAGTGATGTTTTAGGAATTCCATTGCTAGTTCTAGAAAACAGTGACTCTTCATTCGGAAGCGCCTTACTCGCTGCAACATCGTGCGGCATATTTAAAGATTTGGATGAAGCCATAAGAAAAACCATTCATGTTGTCGATGAAGTCACTCCATCCATGGAAAACCATGCGGAATATGCAAGGTTATTTGAAAAATACAAAGAGATTTCTAGTTTCTTGGTGAAATTCTATGAGTGCAAATAAGAACATCCTTGTACTAGCAAAATACTTTCAAGGTGACCTCAATCCTTTTGATGAAGCAGCCCTTGAAATTGCTTTATCTTTGGATGATGCCAAGATAACTGTCCTTGCGATGGCACCACTTTCTTGCAAACCTGCATTAGAACAGCTGACCCGTCTTGGATTAGATGCAATTCTTATCAGCGATACTTCCTTTGCAGGGAGCGACACAATTGCAACATCAAGAATACTTGCAACTGCCATTTCGCTTATTCAACCAGACTTGATTTTTACCGGAAGGCAAAGCGTTGATGGCGATACCGGACAAGTCCCTTTTATGGTATCTGAACTCACCGGTTTCCAATTACATCAAAGTGTGTTGGGTTTTGCCAAAGATGGGTTGCTTCTAAAAGATGGAACAACGATTCATCCTGGCCAACAGGAATTGTTCACTTTTGAAAAGATCGCCCAATTGCGAACTCCATCGATTTTTTCCACCAAACGAGAGATTAAAATACTAACAAACAAAGAGCTGAATCTATCTCAAAATCAAATCGGGCTAGTTGGTTCACGCACTAAAGTAATAGCCTCTTATCCAAATAATGATGATCGTAGGTTCATTCAATTCATCCCATATGACTCGCTAGATAAGATCATAAAAGAATCTCTGAATAAACAGCCAAACATCATTATTAAAAATGCAAAAAAATCCGCAAAAGTCCACTATGTTGGCGATATTGAAACCGTAGCGTTAACATATGGAGAGGAAGCTATCCACTTAGAGTTAGAGAACAAAACTGTCGAAGAATGTATCAAAATCATTCATGATGAAAAACCAAAAATCATCTTATGGGAAGAAAATCCAGCCATTAAGGAATTAGCAAGTCGCGTCGCAATTAGATTGGATTGTGGACTGTGTGCGGACTGCACGAATGCACGCTATGAAGGCGATATGATGGTTTATACTCGTCCAGCATTCAGCAAAAACGTACTTGCCGATGTTATCGCCACTTCTCCTATTTCCATGGCAACCATCCGTAAGACAAACGCCAATAACGATATAGCCATTGTTATCGGAAGAGGCGCAAAAGAGCATTTAGATCATATAAAAAAACTTGCAGAGAAATGGAACGCAAAAATCTATTGTTCTAGACCAGTTGCCGATGAGCAAGTCCTAGACTATACACATCAAGTTGGCCTAACCGGAACAATCATTGCACCAAAAGTTTGCATTGATATCGGCGCAAGCGGCGCTGTGCAACATATTGCAGGCATCAATAAATCTCAAACCATTATCGCCATTAATATGGATAAAAACGCACCAATATTTGACTATGCTGATTACGGGATCATCATGGATTCCGCGAATATATAAAAAGGAGGCAGACAATGCTATATAACTTAGAACAAATACTAGATCTTGCAGAGAAAGGGGGCTATGCCGTTCCTGCGTTTAACGTCTACAACATGGAAACTGTTAAAGGCGTCATACAAGCCGCTGAAGAAGCGCACTCACCTGTGATTATGCAAATGTACTCGCGCCTAGTAACAAGCGGCGTATCCGATTTACTCGCCCCAATTGTACTTGAGGCCGCTAGAAGAGCCTCAGTTCCAGTTTGTCTTCATTTGGATCATGGCAGCGGTATGGATGCAGTACGTATCGCCCTTGATAATGGTGCAACAGGCATCATGATCGATTATTCCACGCTTTCGATGGAAGATAATATCGCTGGCACCAAAGAAGTGGTTGAAATATGTAAAGCAAAAGGCGTTCAAGTCGAGGGTGAACTTGGCCATATTGGAAAAGCGGTCGACGGATTGCCAGGACAATTTACAGAGGTCGAAGATGCAGTCAGATTTGTTCGCGAAACCGGAGTAAAAGCACTTGCGGTTCAAGTTGGTACTGCACACGGAAGATACAAACAAGCGCCTCGTCTAGCGATTGAGCGTATCAAAGAAATACATGCGGCAACCTCAGCGCATCTCGTTCTTCATGGCGGAAGCGGAGTTCCAGATGATCAAATCCGCGCGGCGATCGCTGCCGGCATCAGAAAAATGAATTTTTCTACTGATTTATGCTATGCATTTATTGAAAGTGTTCAGCAACAGGATAAAAATAGAGTTGCGATAGATTTGATTATGCAAGAGCCTATTGCAAGAGTAAAAGAATTTGCTCTTTCTAAAATTGAGGTACTTGGCAGCAAAAATAGAATATGAAAAAAGTCCTAGGCATTGGCGCAGCAGTCCTTGATACCATCATTGAGATGGATTCATACCCAGAAGAGGACATCAAAATTAAAGCTGATAATGTCTTCAAAACCGGAGGCGGTCCCGTCAGCAATGCTTTGGTTTGCCTCGCAAAACTCGGAATTGAAGCGGGATATGCAGGGATTTTACCAAATAATAGCGATGGTATTTATCTTCGTGATGAATTTAATCGCTATGGCGTTGATACAAAGCATGTTCATTTTGCAAACAATAAAAGCGCCTTTACATCTTATATAATCTTAAACAAAACAAAAGGGACGCGGACCTGCGTCTTTGACCGTGGTGATATTGAAAACGATCCAAATCTCGTATCTTTGGATGATATTGACCAATACAGTATTTTACACCTAGATGGAAATGCCTTGCCGATTGCCAAGAAAGCCATAGAGGCAGCAAAGGCATCTCATGTGAAAATCTCACTTGACGCTGGAACGCTTTATCCTGGCGTTGATGCCATTTTATCAGACATCGATATTCTCATAGCTAGCGAAGATTTCGCACGGACCTTAACAAAAGAGTCTGATTTAGTAAAAGCGGTTAGGATTATTCGTGAATTGTATCATCCAGAAATACTTGTCGTTACCGCAGGCAAAGAAGGTGGATATTATCTAGATAATGATGAAGTCCACCACTACAATGCCTATCGTGTCGAAGCCGTTGACACTAACGGGGCAGGAGATACGTTCCATGGCGCTTTCCTCTACGCCTATTTAAATGGCTACACGATCCAAGAAGCCTGCCGCTTTGCATCGGCTACAAGCGCGCTGAAATGTCAGAAGGCAGGCATGCGCGATGCATTACCAACCAAAGAAGAAATCACAGCATTTATCAATAAAGGAGAAACACTATGCTAGATTACAAACTTAGAATCGGTCTTTGCCCTATCCGTAGATGGATTAAGGAACCTCCAAAGCGCTACGGGATTTTCCAAAGCGACTATGCCGTCGAAAACAAAAAGAAATGCGTTGAATACATTAAGAAGAATTTTTCAGACGATATCACCGAATTTGTTGATATTGATTTTCTCAACGATGAGGGCTTGCTTTTCTTAGAGTCCGACTGCAAGAAAGTTGTTGAGTACTTCCAAGAAAAGAAAATCAATGCGCTGTTTATTATCAACTGCAACTTCGGTATGGAAAACTGCGCCGGTTTAGTAGCTAGAGAATTGCATCTTCCAACATTGCTTTGGGGACCACGTGATACTAATTTCTCGAACGACATCCGTTACACCGACACGCAATGTGGGCTATTTGCAATGAGTAAACAACTCAAACGCAACAATGTACCATTCACTTATATTGAAAATTGCGAGATAGAATCGCCAATCTTCAAAAAAGGAATGGAAGATTTCTTTTCCGTGGCCTGCATGGTGAAGAATTTCAGAAACATGAAAATCGTGCAAGTCGGCACACGCATCAAGCCTTTTAAATCCATAATGTATAATGAGCTTGAATTATGCGAGAAATTTGGCATCGATATCTCCATCTTCAATCTAGGCGAAGCAGTTAATGACTTGAAAGTTATTTGGGAAGAAAAACAAACTGAGCTTGAACTTGACCTCAAGAAATTAAAAGAGACCTTTGATGTTGGTCAGCTTGATGATGAATATCTCAAAAAGATGCTCGCAATTGTCTATTATTACCGCAACCTTGCACATAATAATGATTGTAATATCATCTCTAGCGAATGCTGGACTGGCATTAACCTTGCTTGGGGAGCAAACCCATGTTTAGCAATGTGTTTACTCGCTGATGAAGATATTTATGTAACTTGTGAATGGGATATCCACATGACGATTACTAATGTGCTCCTCCTTTCCGCTACGCGTGGCAAAGAAAAGCCGATTCAAGGTGAATTTACTTGCCGAAATCCACAAAACGACAACAGTGAACTATTATGGCACTGCGGGCCATTCCCACTAAAATACAAAGATCCAAAAGTTCACCCATACCTATATAACACAAAACCATCATTCAAACTAAAAGATGGCAATTATACAATCGCAAGATTTCAATGCGAGCAAGGAAAATATTACCTCCTTGCAGGCAATTTCGATACATGCGAAGGTCCAAAAACATTTGGTACCTATATGTGGGCAAAATTCAATAACCTTGCAAAAGTCGAACGAAAACTCATTGAAGGACCTTATATCCACCATATGACGGAGATACCTGGAAATTATGTTGGGGTTCTCAAAGAATTTGCCAAATATGAAGGATTGATATTCGATCCAATTGAAGAATAAATAATCGCAACTAAAAGCCATCGCATTTGAATATGTGGTGGTTTTTATTATAGATACAAAAAGGAGCCCCGAAGGGCTCCAATTTGATTTGGTAAGGATCGCTTATTTGAGTTCGGCGAAGTACTTGATGGTACGGACCATCTGAGAAGTATAGGAGTTCTCATTGTCATACCAAGAGACGACCTGGACCTGATAGAGGTCTTCGCCGATCTTGGCGACCATGGTCTGGGTGGCATCGAAGAGGGAGCCGAAACGCATACCGATGACGTCAGAGGAGACGAGCGGATCTTCGGTGTAGCCGAAGGAAGCGGAGGCCTGGGCCTTCATCGCGGCGTTGATCGCTTCTGGGGTGACATCTTTGCCCTTAACGACGGCGACCAAGATGGTCGTGGAGCCGGTTGGGACTGGGACACGCTGAGCGGAACCGATGAGCTTGCCATTGAGTTCTGGGATGACAAGACCGATGGCTTTCGCGGCACCGGTGGAGTTTGGAACGATGTTGGCAGCACCGGCACGTGCACGGCGGAGATCACCTTTTCTATGTGGTCCGTCAAGGATCATTTGGTCACCGGTGTAAGCATGGACGGTGGTCATGATACCAGACTGGATTGGGAAGGCTTCGTTGAGTGCTTTGGCCATTGGGGCTAAGCAGTTGGTGGTGCAGCTAGCGGCAGAGATAACTTGATCTTCTGGGGTAAGGGTCTTTTCGTTGACGGAGAAGACGATGGTCTTGAGGTCTTTGCCGGCTGGGGCAGAGATGACGACCTTCTTGGCACCAGCTTTGACGTGGGCCATGGATTTTTCTTTGGAGCAATAGAAACCGGTGCACTCTAAGACAACATCAACACCGAGTTCACCCCATGGGAGATCTTCAGCCTTTGGTCTTGCGTAGATGGTGATTTCTTTTCCATCAACAATGATAGCGCCTTCTTTGACGACGGTCTTTCCGTCTTCGGCAAGGACAGCGTCCTTATAATCGACAGTGTGGAGGTTCTCTCCAACGTGACCGCAATAGCCACCCTGAGCGGTGTCGTACTTGAGCAGATTCGCGAGCATCTTTGGGCTGGTGAGATCGTTGATAGCGACGATTTCATAGCCTTCGGCGCCAAACATCTGACGGAATGCAAGACGTCCGATACGGCCAAATCCGTTAATTGCAACTTTGACTGACATTCAATATGTCCTCCTTCTTTTTAAAGTGCGACATTATTATAGGCTAACGAAGTCGAAAATATAAAGAGATATCCAAAAATTTTCTTTAAAAAGAAAAATGGCCTTCTGTATTCCAAAGGGCCAAATTCATTCAAAATCGAGAAAAGACTGCAAATCTCGATTATTTTAGGGTGACACCCTCAAATAAATCACCCACCGTAACATCCAGCGCTTCTGCAATCTTAAGCAGCATAACCGCAGCAATATTGCGCCTACCAAGCTCTACATCGCAAATATAGGATTGCGTCGTTCCTGCAAGCAAGGCCAAACGGAGCTGTGTGATGCCTTTTTTCTTGCGGTATTTTGCGACGTTGTTGCCAAGTTGGATCAAGGCCTTCTCATTTTCTATGTTCATTCTAACGCTCCATGCACGGCTTCATATTCGCTCTTCAAAAAGCGGAATAAATGATTGATATTAGATTTCGTGATTGTGGTCGCAAGTTCCTCGGACATCATAGAAGCAAGTTCCTCCATTGATGCATCAGGATGCTGCAACCGTAACTGCATCAATAAGACCAATTTTGGATTGTGGATATGCTCATAACCGACTCTTTTTGCATAATCCTCAATATAGGTGATTTGTTTTTTAGATGTCGCCATTGTTTTGTTGTAATTGGCCTGATCGAGAATCTGTAACCGGTTGCCAATATTCGAAAAATCCCGCGAAACACGGACATCTTCGAACTGCAAGCAGCACTGCGTCGCTCCTGCAAGGATCAAAAAGTCAGAAATCTCTTCCGCTTTTTTCAAATAAATGACGTGACGATTTCTACGTTGAATCATCTTCGGATGGAACTGTCCGCCGTTGGCCTTCAAGAAGATGTGAAGCAACCATTTTGCCTGTCGTTCATCCTCTAAACTCATCTCCAAATGGTAGTTGCTAGAAGATGGATCGTTAACCGAACCCGAAGCACAGAACGCGCCGGTAAGGAAAGCGTTTTGAGCAGTTTGAGAACGAACACATTCGATGGGACGATGCGGTTCGAACAAATCGATTTCCAGGTCTTCCATGACCTGTTCCACATGGGGCAATAACACATGATATTTTGTGCGACGATAAAAACCCATAGACCGAGAATAGGCAAAGCGCCCGGCGGTGCCATAACGCTTCTTGGCAAATTCATAGATGAGTTTGGCAAGTTTCGCCGACTCACAAGAAATATCTAATTCTGGGCTATCACCAGAAATACGATAGGATCCGTTGCTACGACAAAAAGCAGACAGGAAAGGACGGATATCCTCTTCCTCGAATACCCTGCTTGCAATTTCCTCTTTGCAAAGGAATGCAAAGGATGGTCCATCTTTACGCTTGCCCACTACTGCACTCCATTCTTCAAATAATCGCGATGCGCAATGTTGCAAGAATAGTCTTCTTTGAAACGCTCATACAAAGCATTCGCGACGTAGACAGAACGATGCTGCCCGCCTGTGCATCCAAAATAAACATGTAGGGATTTTCTGCCCTTTTTGCAGGCTTTTTCAAATATTGACGCCAAATATTGCCCTGTATGATCGATATAAAAGGCAACATCTGTCTTATCTGAAAAATAATCAATGATCGGTTGGTCTAACCCAGTATAGTGACGGAGTGATTCCACCCAGAAAGGATTGGGAAGATCGCGACAATCAAAGATATAATCCGCATCAAGGGGAATACCATGCTTATAGCCAAAAGAACAGAATGAAATCTTAAGCTCATTCCCTTCTGTTAATTTGGCTTTGGTATCAGGCATGACTATTTGACACTCCTGCAATAAGCAATCGCACTGGTCGCAGCCACAGCCGCTTCTCCAGCGGCGTTGACAAGCTGACGGAGCTTCTTGTCCACGATATCTCCGGCCGCATATAAGCCAGTAACAGAGGTCTTTTGATTCTCATCACACACTAAGAAACCTTTGTTCGTATTTGGACGCAAGGAAGACAAAAACTCGGAGGATGACTTTTCACCATAAAGTGGGAAGACACCATCGACTGTAATGGTCTCCTCAAGTCCACTATTTTCATACGTTAAACCCGTGACGTTTGTCTCGCCTAGCACGCGTAGCGGTTTGGCATCCTGCAAAAGCGTAACGTTTTTGCAAGCTTTTAGCTCTTCTAAATGCATTTCAGAGCATTCTAATGGCTCTGGGATTAAGAATTGAATTGAAGCCGCTAAGCCGGATAGATATAACACATCTTCAACTGCATGGTCTTTATTGCCGATGACAGCAACACGTTTTCCTTTAAAGAAATTGCCATCGCAAGTCGCGCAATAGGAAACGCCTTTGCCTTCAAATTCTTTCTCGCCAGGAATGCCAAGTTTCTTGGTCTCGACGCCAGTCGCGACAATCACCGCTTTGCAGCGATAATCGCCGGCATCGGTTTTCACCATAAAATAATCGCCATCTTTTGAAACGGACTCCACGGAGCCATACGCTAGTTCCACGCCAAGTTCCATAGCTTGCGTAAATACTTTTACCGCAAGATCAGGGCCGCTGATTCTTGGGGCCGCTGGATAGTTATCGATACGATGGATGTTGTTTAGTTTTCCACCAGGTGCCCCACGCTCAATGATAACACTAGTTAGCGCGCTTCTACGTAAGTAAATGCCAGCGGTAAGCCCTGCCATGCCGCCACCGATAACAACAACATCAATCTCTCTAGTTGCCATTGTTTTCTCCATCGTTTAATTCGGGTTTTGCAGGGATTTCTTCGTTTTCAACTGGCTTTTCTTCAGGTTTTGGCTCATTTTCTAAGGTTGCTTCTGCAACAATCTGAAGTGAAGATTTCTTCACTTGAGGCTTCTTTTCCTTTGGCATTTGACCGCGGACAATCTCGAGAGGCAACCCTTTCTTTAAACGATAGAAATAGAAGGCCTCGAAGAAGATGATGAAGGCCACGCCGATACCGATATAGATACCCGCATTGATGACGCTCCAATTACCATCATTGCCCATGTTGAAGTTCGTGTTTCTAAATGGTTCAAGGATGATACGAACGATGCCATACCAAAGGAAATACAAGCCCATATTGATACCAGGGGCGCGATGTTTTTTCCAAACGGCTGGAACTAAATAAGACAAGATGAAGAATCCTGATAAATTAAGCAACGCTTCGATTAAGAACAATGGAACGTTGATATAACCATCCACCAGCGTCAGACCATTATGTAGCTCAGGGGCTAAGGTCGAGGGGATATCACGGTAGCTGCTGAATCGCTGCATCTGGTTTTGGATCCAGGTCGGAAGCCACTGCCACCCATCATTGACGGCAACGACATTGCCGTACACCTCAAGATTGAAATAGTTACCGAAGCGTCCGATGGCCTGAGACAGCAAAATAAGCGGCAATACGAAATCAATCGCGATGCGGAGGTCTACATATTTACGTCTGAAGATGACCCAAAGCGCACCAGCAAGAATGCCTGCGAAAGCACCACCTAAGATGGTGATGCCACCATTCCATATTTCAAATACTTTCCAGAAGTTCGTGTTGAAGCCATCTTTTTCCCAGTTGCCAACAACATACCAAATGCGCGCGCCGATGACTCCTGCTGGGAAAGCTACAAGCAAAGTGCTTTCCAAAATACCATGACGCCCATATTTCTTATACATGCGATGATCACCAATCCAATAGGCAACCAAAGCCGAGAAGACCATGATGACGCCATACCAAGCTACAGATAAGCCACCGCTATGCTCGCTATCATATTGATTTTGGGCATTGAAGAAATGGAACCCAGTGCCATTGATGGAGAAACCACTGATCAAAGGATAGGTCAAATATGGGGCGATTAATTCCATACCGCATAAAAAGGCGACAACAGAGATACCAATCGAGGTGAACAAACCAATCTTAACGAGCTTGTATTGCTTTGGCTCTGTGTCCTTTCGGTAGAAATAAAGATAGAAGCAAGCCCACAAGCAGCTAAACGCAGCAAAGAAGAACGACCAGGAAAGACAACTTAGCAGCAGCCTCCACCATGGAGTGCTCCATGCACCAATAAAGTATGCAGCAAGTGGCATAAAAGCGCCGCCAGCGCCGATTGCAATCCATCCAAGCAATAATAACTGCAGTTGCTTCTTGTCTAAGGATTTGACCTTCTTGTTTTTGCCGTAGGCAGATAATTGCTTGATGAATAGGAATCCACCAATCGCCCACCCAAGAATCATCAATACCAAGAATACATAACCCATGATGATGTTCTCCCTTTCTTTACTTCAACACTTTCTTTAGATATTGGCCTGTATAAGAACCTTCTACCTTAGCCACGACTTCAGGAGTTCCTTCAGCCACAAGTTTGCCACCGCGATATCCACCAAGCGGCCCAAGGTCGATGACCCAATCGGCCACTTTGATCACATCGAGGTTGTGCTCAATAACGATCACGGTATCGCCATGGTCGACGATGCTCTGCAACACCTTGATCAAACGCTTCACGTCGTCCGTATGCAAGCCCGTCGTAGGTTCGTCTAATACATATAGTGTCTTGCCTGTGGATTTACGTTGGAGTTCCGTGGCAAGTTTCACACGTTGCGCTTCGCCGCCAGAGAGTTCTGTCGCTGGCTGGCCAAGCTTCACATAACCTAACCCAACATCCATTAATGTTTTTAATTTACGCAGGATCTGCGGGCGATTTTCAAAAAATGAGACCGCTTCTTCAATACGCATATCCAAAACATCATAGATGCTTTTGCCTTTATATAAGCACTGCAACGTATCTTCGTTATAACGTTTGCCTTCGCATTCGTCGCACTTCACATAGACGTCTGGAAGGAAGGACATGGAGATGCGCGTCACACCAGCGCCCTGACATTTCTCGCAGCGGCCACCTCTGACGTTAAAGGAGAATCTTCCCTTGTCATAGCCTTTCTCACGAGCATGATCGGTCTCGGCGAATAATGCGCGAATGTCATCAAAGACACCGGTATAAGTCGCCGGGTTACTACGAGGTGTACGACCAATTGGTTCTTGGTCAATCGCGATGAGCTTATCCACAAACTCTAATCCCTCAATCGCCTCGCAAGGCGCAGGGATGACGTTCTTTTTGCTGTTCAAGGCAATATCCACGCCGCGGACAAGCGTCTCATTGATCAAAGAGGATTTGCCCGATCCAGATACGCCCGTGACAACGATGAATTTGCCCAATGGGAAATTGACACTTAGCTTATCCAAATTGTGGATGCTTGCCTTTTTCACTTTTAAATATTTGCCATTGCCTTTACGGCGATTTGCAGGGATTTCGATTTTTTTGCGGCCCGAAAGATAATCGCCAGTGATGGAATTCAGGGTGTTCATGATGACATCAAGGTCACCTTCTGCGACCACTTCTCCACCATGTATACCCGCGCCAGGCCCGATATCGACAATATAATCCGCCGCACGCATCGTGTCTTCATCATGTTCGACCACGATCAAGGTATTCCCAAGGTCGCGCATCTGCTTCAAGGTGGCGATAAGACGATCATTGTCTTTTTGATGTAACCCAATGGAAGGCTCATCCAAAACATATAGGACACCTGATAATTTCGATCCGATTTGGGTTGCTAAACGGATGCGCTGAGACTCACCGCCAGAAAGGGTCATCGCATAACGTGATAAGGAAAGATAATCCAATCCAACATCGATTAAGAAAGTCGCGCGGTTATGAATCTCATGCAGGATCATAGAGGCAATCGCTTGCTCGGATTCTGTTAAGGTCGCTGGGATTTCATCTAGCCAAGCGACGAAGCGGTCTAAGGATAAATCCGTGGCCTCGAAGATATTGAGTCCATGAACCTTCACGGATAAAGCAGCTTCGTTTAAGCGCGATCCGTGGCAAGTTGTGCAGGTCGAATCACGCATAAAGGATTCGTAATAGGAGCGCATCCAATCCGATGAAGTCTCACGGTATAAACGCTCAATGCGGGTCTTCACGCCTTCAATATGGCCATGACGGTTCATCTTGTTGCCATTGACGGAGGTGATGGAATAATCCAAAAAGTCTGGAGATCCATCTAAAATGATTTGAATCGCTTCTTTGGATAACTTCTCCCATGGGGTATCCAAATCGATATTATAAAGTTTGCAAAGCAATGCAAACTCTTGCCACTCGATGTTCGTGGAATTAACGATATTATGGAAATAACGGATGCAGCCCTGTGAGATGGATAAGCTTGGGTCTGGGACCAATAAGTCTAACGAAACCTCACGCTTAATGCCTAATCCATGGCAATCCGGGCAATATCCTAGCGGCGCATTAAATGAGAATAAGCGCGGTTCTAAAGAAGGTACGGAAAAGCCACATTCTGGACAGGAATGATGCTCCGATAATAAGCGTTCGCCCTTGCTAGAATTGATAATAAGGTATCCATGTCCCCAATCCAAAGCGATTTCGACATCGTCGAAGACGCGGCTGCGAAGACCATCTTTGATCACGAGTCGATCAATAACGATATCAATATCATGACGTTTGTTCTTATCTAAAGATGGCACATCTTCAAGCAACATCATTTCCCCATCGACACGCACACGGACGAAACCTTGTTTCTTGATTTTCTCTAAGGTATCCGCATGGCTTCCTTTTTCATGTTTGACAATCGGGGCTAAGATGATGATTTTCTCGCCTTCTTCATATTGGAGGATGGCATTAGTCATCGCGACCGAGGAATAGGCTTCGATCGGCGTGTGATGATTTGGACAATACGGCACGCCAACGCGAGCGAAAAGCAAACGCAGATAGTCATAGATTTCAGTCACGGTTCCGACGGATGACCTTGGATTATGAGAAGTGGATTTCTGATCGATGGAGATCGCTGGGGATAAACCGTCAATTTGATCGACATCCGGCTTTTCAAATCCACCTAGGAATTGTCTAGCATAAGAAGAAAGCGACTCCACATAACGACGTTGACCTTCGGAGAAAATCGTATCAAAAGCCAAGGTGGATTTGCCCGAACCAGAAAGGCCAGTAAAAACCGTCAAAGAACCTTTTGGTATCTCGACGTTAATATTCTTTAGGTTGTTCTCTCTAGCGCCCTTAACGATAATCCAATTACGTGAATTCTTTTCTTTTTCCATAAGCGGGAAGATTATAATCATTTCCAGGGCACATAAAAAGCACAACGCTTCTATTAGAAGCATTGCGCCTTTGAAAATGCTGCTTTTATCGCGTTATTTTGTGGCAAACCTAAATAGAGCAAGTATAATAACCCTCGCCGGGACGTAGCACAGCTTGGTAGCGCACTACCTTGGGGTGGTAGGGGTCACGGGTTCAAATCCCGTCGTTCCGACCAGTTTGAATGAAATTGCGGCGTATTCTTGCGCCGCTTTTCATATAGGAAATCAACATTGAACATACGTTCCTTTCGTGCATTGGAAGAGAAAGATCATTGATTATCCGTTGAAAACATCTAAAAACGTGCGGATCACAATATAAGTGCTGCAAACAATACTTATTCAGCGGAAGAATCAATATCGAAAGCTAAAACTCAAATTGAGTTTTACCAAAAAAAGGTAAAAAAATATAACCAAAAACTATTGCATTCACCCTATTTGCTGAGTTATAGTGTTAGTGCCCAGGAGGCAAAAAATGAGATATACAAAGTTTGGCGAACAATTCCGCATTCTAAGAATTAAGCATCATGAGGTTCTTGCTGATGCGACCAAATTTCTTGGTGCCACCGGTTCTTTCATTTCGGCCGTAGAGACAGGAAGGAAGAACGTCCCAGAAAAGTGGCTTGATTTGATTTCTGATCATTACTCATTAAATGAAAGGCAAAGATCCGAACTTGCTAAGGCTATCGAAGACTCTAAGACAACTGTCAAAATTGACATGGTAGCAGTTTCCGAAGTTAAACGAAGCGTTGCCCTCCAATTTCAAAGATCTTTCGATGGTCTCGACGAAGAGACAGCTAAAGAAATCATGGAGATTTTAAATAGGAATAACTAACTATGGACTACATGACAAAGGGAATTAGCAGAAAGGATCTTCGAACTATTGCAAAATGGTTTAGGGAGATTAATGGCACCAAAAACAAACTTAGATTTGATTCAGTTGGAGCATTCGAACGTTTTCCAATGCTGTTCCCTAACGTTATGACTGAAATAATCCCAGACAACGATGATTCAGAGTTCTCAATAGATACCCCTGGAACCTGCATACCAGACATGAATGGGAACTATCGTATTTTAATCAGAGAAGGCACCTACGCTAGCGCATGCCGCGGCGTAGGTGGCCCAAGGTCACATCTCGTTCACGAGATGTCCCATGCAATACTATGCATGCTCGGCTATACGCCGGTACTAGAACGTTCATTCAAGAACGGAGAGATCAAGCCGTGCTATCGATCTATGGAATGGCAAGCAAAAGCCTTAACTGGCGAAATCATGGTTCCTTATGAAGAGACGAAGAAAATGACTATCCGGCAAATCAAACACTATTGCAAAGTTTCAAAAGACTCTGCAGAAATGAGATTGAAATTAGATGGAGAGAAAAAGAATAAAGAATTGCCACTCTAAAAAAGACGTCGGAACCATTCGCGGTGGTTCCAACGTCGCAACAGAGAACCGTATTATGATTCCCGAGCAATATCATTGTACGGCTCCTCAAATTAAAATTCAAATGGAGGTGACCATACATGAAAGGTCTAACTGATTATCAAAAATACAAACTAATTCGTCCACTACCAAAAGACTGGCCCAAAGACATCAGAGGCGTTCCCTTTCTTAAAAAGGACTGCTTCGACGAAGTTGACTGGAACCATGTCAAATTTACCACGCTCTGCAACCGAAATACGG
>Ga0256405_10002746_pt1 | contig 38828 bp, 34 predicted proteins | sample RumenRJG_02DNA_FD_189096 | JGI IMG/M metagenome (GOLD analysis project Ga0256405, IMG submission 189096) | Bovine rumen microbial communities from Lethbridge, Alberta, Canada - RJG_02 | ecosystem: Host-associated > Mammals > Digestive system > Stomach > Rumen | place: Canada: Alberta...
TCGATGACCAGGCACATCTCCTCGCGGCCGTCGAACTGTTTCTTCGGGTAGAGGCAGTTGTCGCACATGCCGCAGTTGTCCTGCGGATAGTCTTCGCCGAAATAGTTGAGCAGGATCTTGCGGCGGCACTGGTTGGATTCGGCGTAGGAGACGGTCTCCATCAGCAGCTGCTTGCCGATCTCCTGCTCGGAGATGGGCTTGCCCTGCATGAATTTCTCAAGCCGCTGGATATCCTTATAACTATAGAAGGCGATGCACTGGCCCTCCCGGCCGTCACGGCCGGCCCGGCCGGTCTCCTGGTAGTAGCCTTCCAGGCTCTTGGGAATGTCGTAGTGGATGACAAAGCGGACGTCGGGCTTGTCGATGCCCATGCCGAAGGCGATGGTGGCCACGATCACGTCCACCTTCTCCATCAGGAAGGAGTCCTGGTTCCGGGCGCGCGTGACAGCGTCCATGCCGGCATGGTAGGGCAGCGCCTTGATGCCGTTGACCGTCAGCAGCTGGGCGATCTCTTCGACTTTCTTGCGGCTGAGGCAGTAGATGATGCCGCTCTTGCCGGGGTTGTCCTTGATGAACTTGATGATGTCGCGCTTGGGATTCGATTTGTCGCGGATCTCGTAGTAGAGGTTCTCGCGGTTGAAGGATTCCTTGAAAACGCGGGCGTTCAGCATGCCGAGGTTCTTCTGGATGTCGGACTGGACCTTCGGGGTGGCGGTGGCCGTCAGCGCGATGATGGGGGCGCGGCGGATCTGGCCGATGATCTCGCGGATGCGGCGGTATTCCGGCCGGAAGTCGTGGCCCCATTCGGAGATGCAATGGGCTTCGTCGATGGCGTAGAAGGAGATGTCCAATTGCTTGAGAAGCTGGATATTCTCTTCTTTTGTCAGCGATTCGGGAGCGACATACAGCAGCTTGGTGAGGCCCGAGAGCAGGTCGGCTTTCACTTCGTTGACCTGGGCCTTGTTGAGCGAAGAATTCAGGAAGTGTGCGATGCCCTCCTTGTTCTGGATGAAGCCGCGGATGGCATCCACCTGGTTCTTCATCAGGGCGATCAGGGGTGAGATGACGATGGCCGTCCCGGGCAGGCACAGGGCGGGCAGCTGATAGCACAGGGACTTGCCGCCCCCGGTGGGCATCAGCACGAAGGCGTCACCTCCGCTGATCAGGTGTTTGATAATTTCCTCTTGATTGCCTTTGAAGGCATCCCAGCCAAAAAAGTCCTTTAATTTGCTGTGAAGGTCGTCCGAAGTAATGTTCATACACGAAGATAAGGAAAAAATTCGGAAAAACAATGCTTCAGGCCTTTTTTTTCGAACTTTTAGTATATTTGCGCCACAAAAGGAACGTTATAATTTAAAAGTATATGAAAAAAATCCTCACAATCGCAGTCATCTGCTCGCTGGGTGCCCTCCTGATGGCTTCCTGCGGCAGCAACAAGACCTCTGACGGCAAACAGCCTGCCACCATTTCCCAGTCCGACGTGGATTCCGTCAGCTATATGATCGGCTATTCGACCGGTATGCAGATCAAACAGAGCGACTTCGGCCCGCTCAATGCCGACCAGATCGTCAAGGGCATCAAGGCCGCCTGCTCCGGCGTGGAAATCGACTACATGCAGTTCCAGCAGATCATCAACGGCTTTATGGAGAAACGCTCCGCCGCCATCGGTGAAGAAATGATCAAGAAGAGCGCGGAATTCCTGGAGAACATCGCCAAGGAAGAAGGCGTGGTCAAGACCGAATCCGGCCTGATGTACAAGATCGTCAAGGAAGGTGAAGGCATCAAGCCGGCCGAAAGGGACACCGTAGAGGTGGACTATGAAGGCAAGAACCTCGACGGCAAGGTCTTCGATTCCTCCTACGACCGCGGACAGACCGCCACGTTCCCGCTCAACGGCGTGATCAAAGGCTGGACGGAAGGCATGCAGTATATCGGCGAAGGCGGTGAGATCATGCTCTACATCCCGGCCGAACTGGCCTATGGCGACCGTGGTGCCGGCAGCGACATCCACCCGAACGAAGCCCTGACCTTCAAGGTCGAGCTCAAGTCGGTCAAGCCGTACGTAGAGAAAGAGGTGAAATAAGCGATACCCGGTCAGGCCGGGTATGACGAAAGGTCTATCCAGCGGATAGACGGATCACGCGCCCACCATGTCAGTTGTTTCTTGGCATAGTGGCGCGTGTTTCTTTTGATTAGGCGGACCGCTTCCGGAAGGTCGTACGCACCGTCGAGATAGCCGAACAACTCCTTATATCCCACAGTATTGAGCGCCGGCAGGCCGCGGTAGGGCAAAAGGCTCCGCACTTCGTCCAGAAGGCCCTCTTCCATCATCTGATCCACGCGCGCGTCGATGCGGGCATAGAGCTCGGGGCGCTGCCGCGTGAGTCCGGTCTTCTCGATGGTGAACGGCCGGCTTTTGGCCGGATGGGTCTTGAACGAGGAGTATTTCCGGCCGGTGGCGATGGTCACTTCCAGGGCCCGGACGATGCGCTGCCCGTTGGCCGGGTCGACCGCCGCGTAGGACTCGGGATCGAGGATGCGGAGTTCGGCCCGCAGGGCGGCGACGCCTTCGGTCCGCAGCCGCTCCGACAAGCGGGCGCGGAGTTCCGGATCGGCCTCGGGAAAATCGTCCAGGCCGTTGCACAGGGCGTCGATATAGAGACCGGAACCGCCGGCCATCACCACCGTCCGGTGTGTCTTGAACAGTTCTTCCAGCAGCTGAAGGGCTTCGATCTCGTAGCCGCCGGCCGTGCAGCCGTCCGTCACGCTGCGGTCGGCGATGAAGTAGTGCGGGACGGCCGCGAGCTGCGCCTCGGTCGGACGGGCCGTGCCGATGCGCATTTCCCGGAACAGCTGGCGGGAGTCACAGGATACCACCGGCGAGCCGGCCTCCCGCGCAAGCGCGATGGCATAATCCGTCTTGCCGACTGCGGTCGGCCCCAATATGATTTTCAGCGTGGGCATTCAGAAAGGCTGGCGCAGGCTACTCCTTGCCTTCATCGCCGTCGTACAATTCCTCCTCGTCGAAGATCTTGTCGTCATCCGCATCGTCATCATCGTCATCATCAAGATCGTCGTCATCGAGGTCATCGTCCTCCAGGGCGGCCTTCGGGTCACGGAAAGGATGCAGCTTCGGCACGGCGGGTTCCTCCTCGAAGCGCGGCCGGAACTGGTCGGGATTCTGTCCCTTCTCATCAACCAGGCAGGGATAGATGCGCAGCGGCGAGAATTCCGCCTCGCCTTCCAGCACGAGCCGGATATAGCGGTTGTTGCGCATGTCGAACAGGTAGCGGAGCTCCGTTTCTCCGCGCTTGAGTACCTTGTCGAAGGTCACGGTATCCATCGCACCGTCGCCAAGGTCGATCATGCCATATTCGCTGGAGAGTTCGCCGTGCTCGTCGTAGCCTTCATACAACACCATCTGATCCGGAGAGAACCCCAGGTCGTCGTTGATGAAACTGGTGAACTTGAACAGCGTCGTCTCGCCTTTTATCTCATAGACCCGGAAGAATATCTTGCTCTCGGGTATCGTTGCTCTGAATTGATATACCATAATACAAATTTAATCATTTTTTGCGTACTTTTACCCGATGAATTCAATTTCTGACACCTACCGCTCCATAGCCGCTCCCGCGAAAGGGGTTTACAAAGAACTGGGCAGCAAGTTCTTAGCCTTCGCCTACCCGGTCGAAACGGAAGAAGAGGCAAAAAATATCCTCGCTTCGGTCCGCAAGGAATACTTCGATGCGCGGCATCACTGCTTCGCCTGGCGGCTCGGCCTGACGGGCGAGCCGTACCGCCTCAGCGACGACGGAGAGCCTTCTTCCACGGCCGGGCGGCCCATCCACGGGCAGCTGCTGAGCCAGGAGCTGAGCGACATCCTCGTGGTGGTGGTCCGCTATTTCGGCGGCACGAAACTGGGCGTACCCGGGCTGATCCGGGCTTACCGGACCGCCACGCAGGACGCCCTGGCAAACGCCACGGTCATCGAGAAAATCGCGGGCTCGTTCTTCAGCCTGACCTTCGACTACCTGCGGATGAACGACGTGATGAAAGTCCTCAAGGATATGGGAATCACGCCCTTGAAACAGGACTTCGACCTGGAGTGCCACCTGGAGGTCCGGGTCCGTTTAGCACAAATCGGGGAGTTTCAGAAACAATTGGATTTTTGTCAAATCAATATCAAATAATTTGATTACATTTGCGGATTAAGTGAATTTTTTTATAAACACCTTTAAACACAGCAATATTTTATGAAAAAAGCTTACAATTTCAACGCAGGTCCCTGCGTCCTGCCCCAGCAGGCCATCGACGCAGCGATCGCAGCATTGCAAGACTACAAAGGTACCGGCATGCCGGTCATATCTGTTTCTCACCGTTCGAAAGAATGGGAGGAGACGATGAACGAGTGCCGCGCACTCTGGAAGGAGCTCCTCAACATTCCGGACAACTACGACGTGATCTTCCTCGGCGGCGGTGCTTCGCTCCAGTTCCTCTATGTGGCGATGAACCTTCTCGAGCACAAGGCCGGCTACCTGGAGACGGGTGTCTGGGCCAAGAAGGCGCTCAAGGAAGCCAAAGGCATCGGCAACGCCATCTGCATCGCTTCTTCCGCCGACAAGACCTACAGCTATATCCCGAAGGGCTACGAGATCCCGACCGACCTCGACTACTTCCACATCACCACCAACAACACGATCTACGGTACGGAGATCAAGTACGACATGGACTGCCCGGTCAACCTCGTGGCCGACATGTCTTCCGACATCATGAGCCGTCCGGTGGACGTTTCGAAGTACGCCCTCATTTACGGCGGCGCCCAGAAGAACGTCGGCCCTGCCGGTGTGATCTTCGCCATCATCCGCAAGGACATCCTCGGCAAGGTGACCCGCTACCTCCCGACGATGCTCGACTACCGCACGCACATCGAGAAAGAGTCGATGTTCAACACCCCGCCGGTGTTCCCGATCTTCGTCATGACCGAGACCCTCAAGTGGCTCAAGGGCATCGGTGGCGTCGAAGCCATCCACAAGATCAATGTCGAGAAAGCCCAGCTGCTCTACGATGAGATCGACCGCAATGCGCTCTTCGTGGGCACTGCCGCCAAGGAAGACCGTTCGATCATGAACGTGTGCTTCGTCATGGCTCCGGGCTACGAGAACCTCCAGGACGAGTTCCTCGCATTTGCCAAGGAACGCGGCATGGTCGGCATCAAGGGTCACCGCAGTGTCGGCGGCTTCCGTGCCTCCCTCTACAACGCCTGCCCGAAAGAGGCCGTCGAGGCCCTCATCGCCTGCATGCAGGAATTCGAGAAACTGCACAAATAGTATCAATTCGTTTCAATGACTTTCTGTCTCGGGGTATTCCTTCCTGAAACGTCGCGCCAAGGCGCGACCCCTCCCATAAATGGGCCCCTCCCTCTTACAGTGCCGAGGGTGGCATGGTTTCATGAAGGAATACCCCTCGCCTGAAAGTCTGTCCCAATCAGATAGAAATATGAAGATTTTAGTTGCTACGCAGAAACCCTTTGCGAAGGCCGCCGTGGACGGCATCCGCAAGATCGCCGAAGAGAACGGACATACCCTCGCCCTGCTCGAAAAATATCCCGGTGAAGCCGAACTGATCGCCGCCGTCGCCGATGCCGACGCCCTGATCGTCCGCTCCGACAAAGTGACGGCCGCCGTCGTGGAAGCCGCAAAGAACCTGAAGATCGTCGTGCGCGCCGGCGCCGGTTTCGACAACCTCGACCTGGCCGCCTGCACCGCCCACAATGTCGTGGCGATGAACACCCCCGGCCAGAACTCCAACGCCGTGGCCGAACTCGCCCTCGGCCTGATGATCTACATGAACCGCAACCAGTTCACCCCGGGCACCGGCAGTGAACTCAAGGGCAAGACCCTCGGTATCCAGGCCTACGGCAACGTCGGCCGTCTCGTGGGCAAGCTCGCCATGGGCTTCGGCATGAACGTCATCGCTTTCGACCCCTATCTCCCCAACGAGAAGATCGAAGCTACGGGCGCCAAGGTAGCCCCGTCGCTGGAGGCCCTCTACGAGCAGTCCAACTTCGTGTCGCTGCACATCCCCGCCACGCCCGAGACCAAAGGCTCCATCGGCCGCAACCTCGTGGGCCGCATGCCCAAAGGCGGCTGCCTGATCAACACCGCCCGCAAGGAAGTCATCAACGAAGCTGAACTCTTCGACCTGATGAGCGAGCGCGAAGACCTCCGCTACGTGGCCGACGTCGCTCCCGAGCGCGCCGCCGAGTTCGCCGAGAAATTCGGCAAACGCTATTTCGGAACGCCCAAGAAGATGGGTGCCGAGACCGCCGAGGCCAACATCAACGCCGGCCTGGCCGCAGCCAACCAGATCTGCAAGTTCTTCGCCACCGGCGACCGTACGTTCCAACTCAACAAATAAGACACTATGGTAAAGGTTAAACCGTTCGCCGCCCTCCGGCCGCCGAAAGCCATCGCCAAGGAAGTCTCCGCCCGCCCCTACGACGTGATGAACTCCGTCGAGGCCAAGGCTGAAGCCGGCGAGAAATCCCTGCTCCACATCACGAAGCCCGAGATCGACTTCGACCCGATCGCCGGCGAGCACGAGCAGCGCACCTACGACAAGGCTGTCGAGAACTTCAAGAAATGGCAGGAGCGCGGCTGGCTGAAGCAGGACGACCGCGAGTACTACTACGTGTACGCCCAGACGATGGAAGGCCGCACCCAGTACGGCATCATCCTGTGCGCCAACACCGACGACTACGCCACGGGCGCCATCAAGAAGCACGAGCTCACCCGCAAGGAGAAAGAAGACGACCGTATGATCCACGTCCAGATCCAGAGCGCGAACATCGAGCCGGTGTTCTTCGCCTATCCCGACAATGCCGAGATCGACGCCATCATGTTCCGTTACATCGCCCGTGTGCCCGAATACGACTTCATCGCCGATGAAGACGGTTTCGGCCACAAACTCTGGGTGATCGACGACCAGAAGGACATCGACCGCATCACCGAAATCTTCGCAACCATCCCGGCCTTCTACGTGGCTGACGGTCACCACCGGACTGCCGCTGCCGCCCGCGTGGGCGCCGAACGCCGTGCGAAGAACCCGCACCACACCGGCAACGAGGAGTACAACTACTTCATGGCCGTCTGCTTCCCGGACAACCAGCTGAAGATCATCGACTACAACCGCGTGGTCAAGGATCTCAACGGCCTGACGCCGGAGCAGTTCCTCGAAGCCCTGAAGAAAGACTTCACCGTGGAATGCTGCGGCCAAAGCGAACCCTATCGTCCGACGAAGCTCCACAACTTCTCGATGTACCTGGGCGGCCAGTGGTATTCGCTCACCGCGAAACCGGGCACCTACAACGACAACGACCCGATCGGTGTGCTCGACGTGACGATCCTTTCGAACCTTGTGTTTGACAAGATCCTGAACCTCGGCGACCTCCGCACCTCGAACCGCATCGACTTCGTGGGCGGCATCCGCGGCCTGGGCGAGCTCAAGAAACGCGTCGACAGCGGCGAGATGAAAGTGGCCTTCGCCCTCTACCCGGTATCGATGAAGCAGCTGATCGATATTGCCGACACCGGCAACATCATGCCGCCGAAGACCACCTGGTTCGAGCCGAAGCTCCGCAGCGGCCTGGCCATCCACAAGTTTTAACGGGGCGCTGCCCCGAAAGAAAAGGATATGAAAACCGGGAGTCCTTTTGACTCCCGGTTTTTAATTATTCTGTGACGGGACGAACATTGAGCCCGGCATAACGGTCGGCGGTTAACCACCTGAAACCTGAATCTAATACCTCCACGCCCTTGGCGAACAAATCTGAATCAAGAGAAGAGGACCAATAAAACCCCTGGGACCCCCCATAGAGCCATTGGGACTCGAACCAGCGCCCAGCGGCGGGAAGGAATATGCTGTTTCCGGCGCAAGGGCCGGTTCCTTCCTTGCGGGTCACAAGCATGCCATTCTTGCCGGAACCGTTGTAATTGGTTTCCCACTTCCAGGTGTAGAGCGTCGCGTCGCGTAGCACCGCCCATTCTTCGACCGTCGGCATACGCCAGGGATCCTTCCAAAGGCTCGTCGCAGCATCGTCTTCAGGAAACAACGTCTTAAACGAGTCTTCTTCGGAATACTTCTTCACCCCATTACTATAATCAGAAGGGTCTTTGGCAAAGATGTAGTTGGTCCAAGCATAACTTTCCTTCGTAGCCGTCTCGCCCCAGGCGTAGTAGCCGCCGTAGTCCCACGGATTCTCCGCGCCGATGTTGCAGGTGGCCCATTTGAGGCCATCGCCCATCTCCACATAGGCGTGGCCGTTGATTTCCTTGGGGACCAAGACTTCGAGGACTTCCAGGATGGTTGTGAGGATGTCACTATAGTCAGTTTGGCCCGTGATGGCATCGAGGATGTTCGACAGTGCCGTGGCGACAGCGCCGGTGGTGAGCGTGGTGTTGACGGCGCCGATGGCCGTCAACACTTCGGCGATCTTGGCGCTCAGGTCCGTGTCGAGCGATGTCAGGGAGCCAGGGATGGCTTCCACCGCCGTCTTGACCAGGGCCAGCGCGTCGGTGACGTCGGCGACGCCACCTGTCACGGCTTGCTGAATCGCCACAAGCTTCGTCGTCAAGTCGGTCGTCTGGGCGCCAATTGCCTGTTCGAGGGCCGTGAGTTTCTCCGCCGTGGTGGTGCCCGACGTCTCAATCGCCGTCTTAATGGCTTCCAGTGCCGTGGCTTCGTCGCTCGCACCGTTCTTGACAGCCGCCTCGATGGTGGCCAGCTTCGACGACAGCGTGGTCGTCTGGCTCGTAATGGCCTGCTCGATCTTCGCAAGTTTCTCGGCCTCCGTGCCTGCCAGCGATTCGACCGCCTTTTGAATCAGCGCACGCTGCTCCTTGGCGTCGGAAACGCCGTTCTCCACTGCCGTCTCGATGGCATCCAGTTTCGTTTCCAGGCTGGAGGTCTGGCTCTTCATCGCTTCTTCGAGGGCAGCGAGTTTCTCTTCAACAGTACCCTGCAGCGACTCGATGGCTTCTTTCAGCAAGTTATCCTGGGCTTTCTGGTCTGCAAAGCCTTCCTTCACCGACGTCTCGACCAGGGCGAGTTTGGCGCCCAGGTCGGTCGTCTGGCTCTGAAGGGCGGTTTCGATGGCAGCGAGTTTCTCCTCCATTGTGCCGCCCAGGGCTTCGATCGCTTCCTTAACCAGCTCCTGGGCCGTCTTGACGTCGGCCAGGCCGTTGGTCACGGCGGCTTCGACCAGGCCGAGCTTCGTCTCCAGGCTCGTCGCCTGTTCCTTGACGGCCGTCTCGATGGCCGCCAGTTTCTCGGCCATCGTGCCGCCCAGCGATTCAATGGCCTGCTGCAGCAGCTCCTGCTGCGTCTTTGCATCGGCGAAGCCTTCCTTCACGGCGGCCTCAACCAGGGCGATCTTCGTTTCCAGACTCGTAGTCTGCGACTGGATGGCCGTTTCGATGGCCGCCAGTTTCTCGGCCATCGTGCCGTTCATCGACTCCACGGCCTTGCGGACCATTTCGAGCGCTTCCTGACTGTCTGCCAGGCCGTCGGACATCGCCATTTCAATCGAAGAAAGCTTGTCGCTCAACGACGTATTCGCGTTGTTTAGCGCCGCAAGCACACCGCTGAAATCGGTCTCCATCGAAATGTTGAGTTCCGGAGCAGGGTTGCCACACGCGGTAAACGTTACCGACGCAAGCGGCACCAGCAACAGGAAAGAAACCAGCCAGCCGCAATGTATGATTCTATTCGTAAAACGTTTCATAAAGACGGCTATTCCTATTTAATTATTGGTGATCTCCACCGTCAAGTCGAAGCGGAACTTCATTTGAACAGGGCTGAAAGCGAAAGACCACTCGTCGGGTTCGACACAGACGCTAATTGTCCCGATCAAACCGAATTTGTCGCCTACCAGATAATCGTCAGCAAACTCCAATTCCAGCGCAGTTTCCTCCGGCTTGAACTTGCCAGTTATAAATTTATAATTCCCGTACTTTTCGAACGCTGTATTGATCATATACCAGGAATTCTTCAACTTATCATAGTCGAACCCGAGGACCCTGGAAAATTCATCCAACACGAGGGTCACTTTATTGTCGTTGATCATGCTCATGGACACTTTCTTTCTCCAGGAGAAACCCGAGGCATTGAACCAACTGATCTTGAACAGTTTTTCACCACGCGGAGTCACCATATTGAAAATCGTGTCCTTCTGCTTCCAACGGTCAGTCAGGATCAGCTTGCCTGTCACACCTTCATTCTTAAACCCGGAGGAATCCTGAAAATTACGCCAGACCCGGCTTCCGGTCGTATCGGGATGGAAACGAAGGAAATGCCTGTCCTTGTCAAAAGTAACCTGAACCGGTGCGATAGAGTCATTCAATGGCAGGAACTCAACGGTCTCGATGTTATCAGCCGTATAGGAACCGTCCTTCGACGCATGGAGCGCGCAAAAGATATCGCTGACCTCCACGGCCTTTGACAGATCGAGGTCAAAGGTCGCATTGGGATAACACCAGACGGTAAGGTCTTTGGGAGAGCCGTGCGCAGGTTCGATCGTCGCTACAGCTTCCTGAATGGCGGTAAGGATTTCGCTGTAGTCGGTCTGGCCCGTGATGGCATCGAGGATGTCCGACAGGACAGTTGCGACTTCACCCGTGGTAAGTGTCGTCTGGACAGCGTCGATGGCCGTGACCACGTCGGCGATCTTGGCGCTCAGGTCCGTATCGAGCGAAGTCAGGGCTGCGGGGATGGCTTCCACCGCCGTCTTGACCAGGGCCAGCGCGTCGGTGACGTCGGCGACGCCACCGGTCACGGCCGCCTCAATAGCTTCCAGCTTCGTCGTCAGGCCGGTCGTCTGGCCGCTGATCGCCTGTTCGAGGGCCTCGAGTTTCTCGGCCGTAGTACTGCCCGACGTCTCGATCGCCGTCTTGATGGCTTCCAGTGTAGCGGCATCTTCGCTCGCACCGTTCTTGAAGGCCGTCTCGATGGCGGCCAGTTTCGACGACAGCGTGGTCGTCTGGCTTGTGATGGCCTGTTCGATCTTCGCGAGTTTCTCGGTTTCCGTGCCTGCCAGCGATTCGACCGCCTTCTGGATCAGCGCACGCTGCTCCTTGGCGTCGGCCAGGCCGTTCTCGACCGCCTTTTCGATGGCATCGAGTTTTGTTTCGAGGCTGGAGATCTGGCTCTTCATCGCCTCTTCGAGGGCGGCGAGTTTCTCTTCCATCGTGCCGCCCAGCGACTCGACGGCCTGCTGCAGCAGCTCCTGTTGCGCATTGGCATCGGCAAAGCCTTCCTTCACCGCTGTCTCGACCAGAGCGAGTTTGGCGCCCAGGTCGGTCGTCTGGCTCTGAAGGGCGGTTTCGATGGCAGTGAGTTTCTCTTCCATTTTGTCACCGAGGGCCTCGATTGCTTCCTTGACCAGGTCCTGGGCCGTCTTGACATCGGCCAGGCCGTTGGTCACGGCGGCTTCGACCAGGCCGATCTTCGTCTCCAGACCCGTCGTCTCGGATTGAACGGCCGTCTCGACGGCAGCAAGTTTCTCGGCCATCGTGCCGCCCAGCGACTCGATGGCCTGCTGGAGCAGTTCCTGCTGGGTCTTCGCGTCGACGAAGCCTTCCTTCACGGCCGCTTCGACCAGCGCGAGCTTCATCTCCAGACTCGAGGTCTGCGACTGGATGGCCGTTTCGATGGCCGAGAGCTTCTCGGCAGCCGTGCCACTCATCGACGCCACGGCTTGCCGGACCAGTTTCAGGGCCGACTCGTTGCCGGAGAAACCCTCGGTAAGTGACGACTCGATCAGTGACAGCTTGCTCGTCAACGACGCGTTTGCATCGTTGATGGCCGCAATGACGGCACTATAATCCGGCCGCAACGTGATGTCGACCGGCTCCTGCTCTTTCTCGCACGCCATAAACGCCAGCAGGAAAACGACCAGCAAGCCGCAACGTATGATTCTGTCAGTAAAACGTTTCATGACGACTGGTTTTCTGAATTAGTCGGAAACGGCCCGGACAGAATACCCTACATAGCGAAGAGCTGCCCGTGTTTCCCATTCGGTGGGGCCCACAAACAAGATATATGAGTGGTTATAGGTTGCGGTAAACATCTCAGAAGACCAATAGTAACCATATTCTCCGACTCCGGGACCGCCGAACCAGGAACCTGCCGGAATGAAAATACTGTTACCCTCATATCCTGAGACTTTGCTTGTTACCGTATATCCCCCCTTTTCGGAATCATACGTCCAAGTATAGTTGGTCGTATTACACAGGGCGGCCCATTCCGCCCTTTTCGGCATTCGCCAGGTACCTTTCCAATTGGCACTTGCGGCGTCATCGGAAAGATCCAAGGTCACCTTGCCGTCGGATGCGTTGTATTTGGTCAGGTTATCCTCCGTCCCATACTTGTAATTGTCCCAGCTGAAGCTGTTTTTCGGTTCCGTTTCACCCCAGGCGAAGTAGTCGCCGAATTCTTCCGGAGTCGTAGCGCCCACGTTCATCGTAGCCCATTTCAGGCCGTCGCCCATCTCCACGAATCTGTGGCCGTGGATCGTCGTGCCGCCCAGCGCCTCGACGTTTTCCAGAATGGATTCGAGAATGTCGGTGTAGTCGGTCTGATTCGTGATGGCGTCGAGGATGTTCGACAGGGCCGTAGCGACATCGCCGGTGGTGAGCGTCGTATTGACGGCGCCGATGGCCGTGACCACTTCGGCGATCTTGGTGCTCAGGTCCGTGTCGAGCGAAGTCAGGGCTGCGGGAATGGCTTCTACCGCCGTCTTGATCAGGGCCAGCGCGCCGGTCACGTCGGTGACGCCGCCGGTCACGGCCGTCTCGATGGCGGCCAGTTTCGTCGTCAGACTGGTCGTCTGGCCGCTGATGGCCTGTTCAAGGGCCGCGAGTTTTTCGGCCGTGGTGGTACCCGACGTCTCGATCGCCGTCTTGATGGCTTCCAGCGCCGTGGCGTCATCGCTCGAACTGTTCTTGAACGCCGTCTCGATGGCGGCCAGCTTCGAGGACAGCGTGGTCGTCTGGCTCGAGATGGCCTGCTCAATCTTCGCCATTCTTTCGGCGGCCGTACCTTCCAGCGATTCAACCGCCTTCTGGATCAGTTCACGCTGCTCCTTGGCGTCGGCAACGCCGTTCTCCACCGCCGTCTCGATGGCATCAAGTTTCGTTTCGAGGCTGGAGGTCTGGCTCTTCATTGCCTCTTCGAGAGCCGCGAGTTTTTCTTCCATCGTTCCGCCCAGCGATTCGATGGCTTCTTTCAGCAGGTCTTCCTGGGCTTTCTGGTCGGCGAAGCCTTCCTTTACCGCCGTCTCGACCAGGGCGAGTTTGGCACCCAGGTCGGTCGTCTGGTCGCCGACCGCCTTTTCAATGGCGGCGAGTTTCTCTTCCATCGTGCCGCCCAGGGTCTCGATCGCCTCTTTCATCAGATTCTGCGCCTCCTTGACGTCGGCCAGGCCGGTCGTCACGGCGGCCTCGATCAGGCCGAGTTTCGTCACCAGGCCCGTGGTCTGTTCCTTGACGGCCGTCTCGATGGCGGCGAGCTTCTCGGCCATCGTGCCGCCCAGCGCTTCGATGGCCTGCTTCAGCAGTTCCTGCTGCGTCTTCGCGTCGGCGAAGCCGTTCTTCACGGCCGCCTCGACCAGGGCAATCTTCGTTTCCAGGCTCGTGGTCTGCGACTTGATGGCCGTTTCGATGGCTGCCAGTTTCTCGGCCATCGTACCGTTCATCGACTCTACGGCCTGCTGGATCAGTTTGATGGCGGCCTGGCTGTCGGCCAGACCGTCGGACATGGCCTTTTCGATGGTCGCCAGTTTGTCGGAGAGCGCGGAATTGGCATTGTTGATGGCCGCAATGATGGAACTCATGTCGGTTTCAAGCGTGACATTGATCTCTGCGGGATCCTGCTCACAGGAAGTCAGGAGGAGCGGCGTGAAGCCGAAGAGGGCGACGGCGCAAAGAAGGCCGCACCAAAACGTTTTATTCTTGAAAGTTTTCATGATGATACTCCTTTTTTATTTCGAAAGATTGAAACGAAGACCGAGGGTCGCGAACGGCTGGCTCTTGGCCGAAAACTCTTTCTTCCCGGCCAGGATGAGGCGGTAACCGCCGCCAACGCTCACAGCCACTTGCGGAAGGAACGCATATTCCAGCGAAAGCGTCACCGGTATATACGGCGCTGCATACTTGTGTCCCACATTGTGTCCCGTGACATGGATCGAATTGCCCAGGCCGCCGGGTTTGACTTCATTCTTCACGGCGATGGTATAGGTGTTACCGACCACGAACTGGCAGCCGGCACCTGCACCCAGGTACAAGGACAAGGGTCCTTCACCCAGCAGATTGAATTCACCCGTGAGTTCCGCGGCGTGGAAGTGATTCTTCAGATTGCGATAGACCTCACCTTCGACACCGCCGCCCGGAAGCGCATTCATCGTACCATTGGTCTTTTCGCGGATCATCCGCGTGTAACCGTAGTCAAGTCCCAAGCGGAAACGGGAACTGAAGTTATAGAACAATCCGGCGACGCCCTGTGGCTGAGTCGCGGTCGGAGCATTCTTGACCGAGTTGGCAAAATCGCCGCCCAGTGACCAGGAAAGGCCACCGTCGAGACGAATACCCAACGTCCCCTCACGCGCATCCTGCGCTTGAAGGGAAGCCGGCAGCAGCAACAGCAGCAGCGCCGGCATGATGGCTAAAAAGAATTGCTTCATACTTGTATATTATTTAAAAAATATTCAGAGATTCGTCCGCCCTGCTAATTTACTTATTATTATGCAATTTCCGAAATTTATTTTCAATAAATGACTGATTCCGAGAGCGACAGCCCCTGCCCTATCCGCCATAATACACGACAGAGAGCCCCCGCAAGCCAATCGGGGCGATCTGCCCGCCGGAATACACCCGATTTGTGTATACGACCGGACCAGACAAACGCCGTCATATCCATCCGCGTCCGTGCGAGCCCGCTAGATCCCGGGCAGAAGGCCGTAGAAACCATTGTCAGCGGGCTCGACGGGGCTTTTGACGGGGGTGAGCCCGAGTAGGTAGCGACAGAGAGGTGTCAGAATAAGGTTAAGCGGGCTCACGCCAACTAGCGTCGGCGGAGGGAAACCGGCGGCCTTTGCGCTGCAACGGACGCACTTGACTATCAGCCGTTTACGCAAGTTGACCCCCTCCAAAAACGAAGGGGTCAACTTGCATAAGTCGCTGATTTACTGATGTGTACATTGCAGCGCAAAAGCAGGGCGCTCGCAGAATGAGGGCGGAACGCCCGTTGCGTCCTAGAAGTACTTCGTGATATCTGCGCCGGAGAAGGTGTCCATCTGGTTGATCATGCGGACGGCGGAATCGACGATCGGGTAGGCGCAGATGGCGCCGGTGCCTTCGCCCAGGCGCAGGCCGAGGTTGAGCAGCGGCTTGGCCCCGAGGGCGTCGAGCACCTTCCGGTGGCCGGATTCGTCGCCGCAGTGGCCGAAAACCGCATAGTCCAGCACCTCGGGATAGAGCTTCGAGGCGGCCAGGATGCAATTGGTCATGATGAAACCATCGACGAGGATCACCATCCGGAGCGCAGCCGCCTGCAGCATGGCACCGACGGCCATCACCATCTCGAAGCCGCCGAACCAGCGGATCAGGTCGCGCGGGGAACCGTCACCCCGGTAGTTGTCCATAGCCCGGGTCAGCACGTCGAGCTTGTGCCGGATCCCGGCGCTGTCGAGGCCGCTTCCCGCCCCCACACATTCCGCGAGGGGAATCCCCGTGAAATAAGACATCCAGACGGAGGATGGCGAGGTGTTTCCGATCCCCATCTCTCCGAAACTCAGGACGTTGCTCCCTTCTTCGAAGCACTGGCGGACAACCGAGGCGCCGCCGGCGAGGCATTGCTCCATCTCGGTTTCGGTCATCGCCGGCCCGTGAAGGAAGTTGCGCGTGCCGCGTCCGACTTTCAGGTCGATGATGCCGCGGTCGCGGGGCAGGTCGAAATCCACGCCGGCATCGACCACCTTGAGCGTGAAGCCGTGCTGGCGGCAGAGAAAGTTGACGCCGCCGGTCCCCTGCGGATGGGTGAAATGACAGACCTGCTGCCAGGTCACTTCCTTCGGGGCGATGCTCACGCCTTCTTCCACAATGCCATGGTCGGCGGCAAAGACGATGTTCTGCGGATGGCGGAGCGCGGGCGAAAGGGTCTGCTGGATCAGGCCGATCTGGAGCGCCAGTTCTTCCAGCCTGCCGAGCGAGCCTTTGGGCTTGGTGAGATTGTCGATTTTTTCCTGCAGCGCAGGACGGATGGCCGCATCGGGCCTTTCGATATGGAATTCCATGGATTAACCTTTGATTTTAACGGGGATGCCGCTCACCATCAGAATGACCTCATCGGCCCGGGCGGCGGCATATTGGTTCATCCAGCCCTGCAGGTCGGTAAAGCGGCGCTGGATGGCATTGTCGGAAGTACCGCCCATTCCGATCTCGTTGGTCACGAAGATGAACGTGGCGTCCTGCTGTGTGAAGCGGTCGAATTCTTCCTGCAGGGCGGCTAGGGCACGGTCCACGTCGCTCTCCAGGTCGAAGAAGAAGTTGGTCGCCCAGAGCGTCAGGCAGTCCACCAGGACAACGCGGCCCGAAAGATCGTGCCGGCTCAGCTGCTTCTCTTCCTCGATATTGGTCCACTGCGGACCGCGGCGCGCCTGATGCCGCCGGACCCGTTCCCGGAACTCCTCGTCCCAGATCCGGGCCGTCGCCAGATAGACCGGCGCGTCGGAGAGCGACAACGCCAGTTTCTCCGCGTAACCGCTCTTGCCGCTGCGGGCCCCGCCGGTAATCAGAATGATGCGTTTCATCGGATTGCAAAGGTAGCGATTATTCATTAAATTTGCAGCACTTATGAGACTGCTGGCAGCTTTGACTTTCTTTACCCGGCTCCCGCTGTGGCGGATCCGGGAGATTCCGGCCGCGTATTTCAAGCGGGTGGTGCCGCTCTGGCCGGTCGCGGGCTGGCTGACGGGCGGGGTGACCGCCGGCGTGCTCTGGCTCTGCGGCCAGGTGATGCCGCTGACGCTGGCCTGGGTGCTGGCGCTGGCCGCCCGCCTGCTGCTCACCGGCTGCCTCCACGAAGACGGCCTGGCCGATTTTATCGACGGATTCGGCGGCGGCACGACGCGCGACCGCGTGCTGGCCATCATGAAAGACTCGCACATCGGTACCTACGGAGTCATCGGGCTGATTGTCTATTTCGCCCTGATGCTGCAGCTGCCGGCGGCCCTGCCGCTTGAAACGCTTTGCCTGACGGTGCTGTGCGGCGACTGCTGGGCCAAATGCTGCGCGGCCCAGCTCATCAATTTCCTTCCCTACGCCCGTACGGAAGAGACGGCCAAGAACAAGACGGTCTATAGCCGGATGACGCTGCCGGAACTGCTTGTCTGCTTCTTCTTCGGGCTGGCGCCTGCGCTGACCTTCAGCTTCGGCCTGGGCTGGCTGCCCCGCACCTTCTGCTGGCTGCTGCCGGTGCCCCTCGCCGGAATGCTGTTGCTGACGCTGCTGATGAAACGGCGGATCCAGGGCTACACCGGCGACTGCTGCGGCGCCACCTTCCTCCTCTGCGAACTCGCATTCTACCTCTCGGCCGTTCTGTTGTTCTGATTTATCCCATCACCACATCCAGGACCATCATCAGGGCGAAGCCCAGCAAGGCTTTCTGCACCCGCGGCGGGATCTCATTTTTCATCAGGAAAACAAAGGCGGAGCCCAGCGCCGTCCCCAGGAAAGGAATCAGCAGGGCCACGATGACAGCTTGCAGGTCGACAGATTGCATGGCACAAAGATAATGATTCCATCGCTTTTTCGTATCTTTGTCGATTATGGAAGTCATTTTAATCCGCCATACCGCCGTCGATGTGCCGACCGGCACCTGCTATGGACAGACCGATGTACCCTTGAAGTCCTCGTTCGAGGCCGAAGCGACCCGCACCCGGGCCGAGCTGGACGCCTGCGGCCCGATCGACCATGCCTACACCAGTCCCCTCTCCCGCTGCACCCGGCTGGCCGCCTTCTGCGGCTATGCCGACGCCGAACGGGACCCGCGGATCCTCGAACTCAATTTCGGAGAATGGGAGATGATGCTTTTCGACGACATCACCGACCCGCATCTGGAAGCCTGGTACAAGGACCACATCCATACGCCGGTCACCGGCGGAGAGTCGTTCATGCAGCAGTACCAGCGCGTAAGCAATTTCCTGGACGAACTCAAGACGAAACCCTGGAAGCGCGTGGCCGTATTCGCCCACGGCGGCGTCCTGGTCAGCGCCCAGGTTTACGCGGGACTGGTCACAGCCGAAGAAGCCTTCAGCAGCCTGCCGCCCTTCGGCGGCCTGGTCCGCATCCGGATCTAGCGGGGCGATTCTTTTTATATCAAAGTGATTTGATGGATTTTGCGATATTGATCATGTGGTCGGCGATTCGTTCGGCATTGGAGGAGAGTTCCAAATACTGTGCACCCACGGAAGGGGTGCAGATGCCTTTCTCCATCCGGGCGATATGCCCTTCTTCCATCAGCTTGGTATAGTCGTCAATCTCCTCCTCGATCTCATTGGCCCGATCCAGGGAAGCGCGGTCCTCTTCGCGATAGGCCGTCATCGCATGGTCGAACAATCGGTGCAGCAGATCTTCCAGATGGCTGATCTCGTGCTTGGCATCCTCCGAGAACTGCTGGTTGGAACCGGCCAGGGCGAGCGCATATTCCATGATGTTCTCGGCATAGTCGCCGATGCGCTCCACGTCACGGACGCTCCGGTAGGTCCCGGACAGATACGCCCGGTCTTTCTCTCCCAAACCGCTTTTCCCGCTCAGGCGGACGACGAATGCGATCAACTCGCGATTGATGAAATTCAGCTCCCGCTCGTCGCGTTCAAACAAAGGCTTCGCGGCAAAATCGAGCTGCGTGGCCATTTCGAGGCTGCGGTCCACATTGCCGAGGGCGATGTCCGCCATCCGCAGGATTTCACGCTTGACCTGGGAAACGGCCACAGGCGGGGTACGGAGCATGTTCTCATCCACATAACGCAGCGTGAACTCGGTACGCTGCGCGGGGGCTTTTTCCGGAATGAGCTTCTTGACAAGTGCCACCAGTGCGCCCGTCAGGGGCAGCATCAGGATGACCGTCACCACGTTGAAGAAAGTATGGAACATGGCCAGCTGTACCTGGGGCGCCGACGGGAAGAGCTTCTCGAAGAAACTGCCGTAGGAGACGTCGAAGCCGCCGAGCACCCACGCGGCAAGCATAAAAAGAATGACACCCGAGCAGTTGAACAGCAGGTGGATAAGTGCCGTCCGCCGGGCGTTGGTACCACTGGTCAGACCGGCAATGATCGCCACGACGCACGATCCGATATTGGAACCCATCGTCAGGTAGATGCCCTGGTCGATGCCGATGAGTCCGGTGACGACCATCGTAAGCGCGATGGAGGTCATCACGGAAGAACTCTGGATGATGGCCGTGAAAACGGCACCGACCAACACGAGCAACAGGGGATTGCGGATGCCGGCCAGGAAGGTCTTGACCCCGTCGAGCGCGGCAAAAGATTCCATGGATCCGCTCATCAGTTCGAGACCCACGAACAGCAGGCCGAAACCGGCCAGGATACCGCCGAGCGTTTTCAGGTTGCTTTTCTTGGCAAACAAGCCCATGAAAGCGCCCAGTCCGGCGAAGGCGGCAAAGATGACGCTGGTGGAAATGGCATTTCCGCTGAACATACCCAGCGCGACGATCTGCGCCGTGATGGTGGTACCGATATTGGCGCCATAGATGATGGTGGCGGCCTGTGCGAGCGAGATGATTCCGGCATTGACAAAGCCGATGGTCATGACGGTCGTCGCACCGGAACTCTGGATGGCAGCCGTTCCCAGCGCGCCGATTCCGACGCCCAGCAATTTACTGCCGGAAGCTTTGGAGAAAAGTTTTTTCAGTTTGTCAGAACTCGCCGCCTCCAGATTCGAACTCATCATCTGGCACGCAATCAGGAAAACGCCGATTCCTGCGAGGAGATTGAGTAAAGCGACAATGACAGTTTGCGTACCCATGTGCTACTAGATTTGGCTGTAAAGATATTGTCCGGATGTTACAAAGCCGTGAAACAGGTGTTAAGAATCGATGAAGATGTTTCCGTCTTCGTCCAGGAGGAGGATGGTGAGGTTTGTCGGACCGGGCCTGGGACAGACAGTTGCGCATGCTGCGGCACAGCGGTCGAGGAGGGCGGAAAAGAAACGGGCGGCATCATCTCCGGAGAGTCCGTGCCAAAGCTCACGGGCAAGCGTCAGGCGGTCGATGGCAGCTGCCGCCGCCGGCGAGCAGCCGGCTCTGGCAGCGACTTCCCTGAGAAAAGCCTTGTTCATCACGACGCTTTTGCTATGGGTGTCGAGGTGGCCTTCGGCCAGTTTGACGGCCTTGCCGAGCATGATGCCCATGGTCACCTGCGGAACGCCCAGGGCGACGGCAATGCGCAGGGTCTCGCCGATAAAATTTCCATAGTGGACAAAAGCCTGCAGAGGCAGGTCGGGGAAGCGTTTCTTGAGGAAGGCTTCGCTCTTGGCGCCGGAGTTGATGACCAGGTGCCGGACCCCGACGGCTTTGGCCACTTCGATTTCTTTGCGGATGGCATCCACGAATGCCTCATTCGAGAAGGGTCGCACGATGCCGGAGGTGCCGATGATGGAGATGCCGTCCACGACGCCCAGCTTGGGGTTGAAGGTCCGACCGGCCAGTTCCCGGCCGCCCGGGACGGATATCGTCACATCGAGGCCGCTGTCGCAGAGGGCCGTGAGTTCCCGCTCCATCATCTGGCGCGGCACGCGGTTGATGGCCGGGCCGCCGACCGGCAGGCCCAGGCCGGGCAGGGTGACGCGGCCGACGCCCTCGCCCTGCAGGAAATGGATGCCGGGCTCCTGGCTGAAGGCCACCGTCACCACGATCGGATAGCCATTGGTCACATCGGGATCGTCGCCCGCATCCTTGATGACCGTCGCCGTCGCCGCCTCCGCCGCGGGACGAGGCTCGGGCTGGCCTGGTGGAGCGGCAGGTTCTTTCAAGTCCAAGCGCCCTCGCTGGGCTTGAAAAGGTTCTGCCGCGCGTGGATTCGCCTCGCCCCGCGGCGGAGGCGGCAGCAGGTGGACATCGGCTACGGGCAGCGCGAGAATTTCGCCGTCGGGGAAGGTGATTTCGACACGGTCGCCGGCCGGATGGCCCAGCAGGGCCAGCAAAGCGGCCTTGGCGGCAGCTGTCGCGCAAGCCCCTGTGGTAAAGCCGCTGCGAAGCGGAAAGAAATCCGGGACCAGCCGTTCAATGGCCTTGCGCAGGCCGTGTTCGCCGGTCACGACTTCGAAACCGGCAGGCAGCGCCGGCCGCCGTACAGCATAGACGGGAATGCCGGCGGCCCGGGCGGCTGCAAGCTTCTGGCCGAAGCCGCCCGATTCGCCGCTTTCCTTGGTCAGGATCGCCTCCGGGCGAAGCCGGGCGATCAGTGCGGCGTCATCATCTTCTTCATAATAGGCCAGCCGTTCTTCCGGAAAACCCTGCTGACGCGCCTTTTCCAGCGATTCTTCCCGCCGCAGGATCCGGAACCAGCAGGTGTGCCGGCTCCAGAACGGCCGCAATTTTCCGATGGTCTGCACGCCCGTAAGGGCCAGCAGGCGATCGATTCCGTCGGCTTCCAGCTGCCGGATGGCATCGGCATAATCGTCACACCAGCGGAGGGAGGCCCGGTCGGAGCCGGACATGCCGGCGGGGTCTGCATAGACCCGCTCCACGCGGACCACCGGCAGGTCGAGCGACTCGGCCACGGCGGCGACGGTCCGGTGCAATTCCACGGCGAACGGATGAGCCGCATCGACCAGCAGACGGATGCCGTGCGCCGTGCAGAACGCTGCCATCGCAGCCTCGTCGAGCGCACCGCTGATGTGCGTGCCGTGCTTGCATTCTATCTGCTGCAGGTCCCCGCGCGTGGAGTACCAATACGGCGACCCCGCCGCATCGGCGACCCGCACGGCCAGCCGGCCTTCCGTCGTTCCGCCGAGAATCAGGATCATGGCCGGAACAGATGTTTGAATTCGTGGGCATACAGCCGCGAGAGACCCTCCCGGTTGCCGATGGCCTCGCCGACCACCAGCAAGGTCGTGAGGGTGAGCTTGTTGTCGCGGACAATCTTCGCCAGGTCGCGCAGTTCACCGCGGTAGATGCGTTCTTCCTTCCAGGTGAGTTTGTAGCAGGCCGCCACCGGCGTTTCCGGCGGATAGGCCTGCAGGAGCTCGGCCTGGACTTCCTCCACGATGGCGGCGCTCAGATAGATGCACATGGTGCTCTGGGACTGGGCCAGCTTGTGGAGCTGCTCTTTTTCAGGCATCGGGGTCCGTCCCTCCCCGCGGGTGAGAATGATGGTCTGTACCTTCTCGGGAATGGTGAACTGCGAGCGGAGCGCCGCGGCAGCGGCCTGGAAGGCCGAGATGCCGGGCGTAATGTGGTAGTGCATCCCGTAGCGGTCGAAGAATGCCATCTGTTCCTGGATCGCCCCGTAGATACAGGGGTCACCGGTATGAAGCCGGACCACCAGCAGGCCGCGGTCATAGAATTCCTTCATCAGGGCGAACTGCTCCTCCAGGTCCATCGAAGCCGAACTCCGCACGACGCAGCCAGGTTTCGCATAATACGTCAGTTCGACCGGGACCAGGCTGCCCGCATAAAGAATCAGGTCGGCCTGCTGGAGGAAGCGCTTGCCGCGTACCGACACCAGCTCCGGGTCGCCGGGACCGGCGCCGACGATTTCGATATGGCCTTCCCGGCAGGACGCGGCTTCCTGGGCCAGAGCGAACGTAAAGTCATTGCCTTCGCTCAGCCGGCCCTTCTGCTTCTCGATCCGGAGCGGTCCCCCGTGCGCACCTTCCAGCGCCGCCGCTTCGGCCACGCCGGCGCTTCCGGTGGCCGCAAGCGCCTTCTCCGACGGATTGGGCACGTCAATGACAGCCAGCGCCTCCGCAGGATAGATGACGGGGCGGGCCTGCGGCCAGCGTTCCGACAACGCCTGCAGCAGCGGCTCGTCTTTTTTCAGTTCGATGGTCCCGATCGTGGCGATGGATTTCGGGCTGAGGCCCGTTTCCCGCAGCTTGGCTTCAATGGCTTCGGGAATCCCGTCCGGACGGCATTGCTTACGGCAGCCGAAACCCAGGTGCAGCACCGGCGGCCGGAAGATCAGTACGGGGAGATGCCCGCTCAAGCCGGGGATGGCGCCCTGGCCGGCGTCGGGCAACAGGAAGGGCGTGACGGCGATCAGGAGGGCGAAGCCGTTCAGGTCCAGATCCTCGCGGCGGTAGAAAACTTTGACGTGCGGCGGGCAGGTGCGTTCCAGATAGTCGGTGCCCGGATCACGCACTTCCAGCAGCAGGGCGGTGGGTTTCTTCTCGACGAATGCAAAGACCGCGCGGTTCATCCCGGCCGGGGTGGTCTCGACCTGCCAGCCCATGCAGCGGTCCAGGATGTCGAGGGCCCAGAGCCCTTCGTTGTCGCTCTGGGTGGTCACCACGGCCGTTCCGCCGGTCAGGGCGGCGAGGCGGCGCGCCAGGTCATTGGCGCCGCCGACGTGGCCGGAAACCACCGGCACGACAAACTTGCCGGTACTGTCGATGCAGACTACGGGCGGATCCTGGTATTTGTTTTTCAACGCGGGAGCGATGCTGCGGACGCAGATGCCCATGGCACCGATGAAAACCACGGCCTCGAAATCCTGCCAGTGTTCTTTCAAAAACGGGGCATACGGCCCGATGGCGGTGCAGCCGGGGACTTCGTTCTTCGTATAAATGACGGCGCTCCGCTGCTCTGGTTTATCGTTCCGGTTCATATCGCTAGCGATGCGCTGTGCAAGATTCAGCGCGGATTCGGAGACGAGGATGATGGCGGTATGTTTCATGGTGGATTTATTCGGCTTTGAGGATCGTGATGGGGTTGAACTGGTTGATGGTGACGTTCATTTCGCCGATAATCCGGCGGCCTGTGGCGGCGATGCCTTCGCGGAAGAGCTGTTGGCTCTGCGCGCTGACGGCGTTGAAGACGATAATGCCGCCGGGCAGGAGGACGCGGTCGATGCGGCGGAGCATTTCGACGAGCCGGCCGCCGTGCCCGCCGATGAATACGGCGTCGGGCGCCGGCAGTTCGCTCAGGTCGGCCTCCAGGAAGTCGCCGATCAGGGCGTTGATGCCGGGTGCGCCGAACTTGCGGGCATTCTGCTCCATCAGGGCCCGTCCGGCTTCCCGGATTTCAAAAGCGGTGATTTTCAGGTGCGGGAACTGCAGCCGGGCTTCAATCGAAACGGATCCCGTGCAGAATCCCACGTCCCAGAACGACGTGCGCCGGGGCAGGTCCAGCTGGCTGAGCGTCAGCAGGCGGATGGGCATCTTGGTAATCATGTTCACCCGGCCGTCGAGCAGGGCGAAATCCTGTTCCGGCAAACCGAAAGGATGCGGGCGAAGCCGGGTCTGCTCGAGAATCAGGCAGTTGGGAAAAGTGCATTCCGCCGCGGCCGCCTCTTCCAGCGAAGCGAAGCTCCGGACCCGCTCGGCCTCCCGATTTCCCAGACACTCCCCTACCGTCATCCGGTAATTGTCATAACCGTATTCCAGCATCCGGGCCGCAATCATCGCGGGCGTCTTGTGCCGGTCGGTCAGTGCCCCGATGAGCCGTTCTCCCCGGATCACGGCCCTGTCGAAGGCATCCCAGGGACGGCCAGTGAGCGAGACCGTACACATATCGGCATAGGCCAGCTCCATCCGGTGCGCGAGCAGCTGCAGCGAATTGAAAGACGGGAAAACCGTCAGTTCCGCAGCCGGAAACTCGCGGCGGAGGGTGTTGGCGATACCGAAGAACAGCGGGTCGCCCGAAGCGAAGACGACCACCTCGGGATGGTTTTCATATTGGTCAAAGACCGCTTCGAGCGGCACGGTAATATCGATCCAACGGGCGTCTGCGGGCAGCAGCGGCGCCACGATTTCGTGGTGGCGTTTTCCGCCGCTGAACACATGGCCTGCCGCAATGGCGTCGCGAACCTGCGGCGGGAACCAGACCTCCCGTTCGTCGGTCATGCCGATGACCGTGAAATGCCGGCCGCTGCCGCGACTGTCTCCGTTACACATCGCGGCCCGGTTTGAGTTGTTCGGCATCATTGAAGCAGAGAATCGCATTGACCAGCGTGGCAGCCAGGTTGCTGCCGCCCTTGCGGCCTTCGACGATCAGCTTGGGAATCTGCCTGAAGGGCTTGACCATGTGTTTGCTTTCCCGTACATGGACGAAGCCGACGGGAGCGGCGACAATGCCGGCCGGCACCGCCTGCTGGAGACGGATCTGATGGCAGAGTTCCATCAGGGCTGTCGGGGCATTGCCAAACACATAGAGTGCATCGGGATGTTCCGCAACGGCCAGCCGGATGCCGGCCTGGGTGCGGGTAATTCCTTTTTCCGCGGCCATTTCCGCCACGCGGGGGTCGGACAGATAGCATTTGACTTCCACGCCGAGCCGCTGCAAGGCCCCTTTCCGGATGCCCGATGCCGCCATGGTGACGTCGGTCACGATGGTCTTGATGCGGCCTCCGGCGAATCCGGCATAGAGCGTCTCAACGGCGCCGTCGTCCACCTGCAGGATGTTTTCCATGTCGAAATCGGCCGTGGTGTGGATGGCGTGGAGCAGCGCCCATTTCCTGCCCAGCGTAATATCGGGATTGCGGAGCTCCTTTTCGATGGTGCGGAAACTCTCGATCATGATCTCCTGGCCGATACCTTTGGCACCCCGGTCATCCTGCTCGCGGTAATAGCCGCGCGGCGTGATGAATTTTCCTTCGTGGATGTATGACTGGGAATTGCCGATGAGCACCACGGTGAACATATCCACCTGCTCCGGATCGAATTCGCCCAGCGTCGTGACCGTCACCTGCTGCTCATCGCGGCCGGCCTGGCGGACGAAGCCCAGCGGCGTCGCCGGATCGCGGTGCTGGAGGAAGATTTCCTGCAGGCGGTAGAGCTGCCAGTAGCGGCCGTTGCTCTTGGGATTATAGACCGCCGTGATGAAATCGGCGACGGCGGCGGCGCGGATCCGCCGCTCGATGGTTTCCCAGGGCGTCATCAGGTCGGATAGGGAGATGATGCAGAGGTCGTGTCCGATGGGGGCGCCCAGCAGCGAGGCCGCCTTCTGGAAAGCGCTGATGCCGGGCAGGACCTCGATCTCGACGTCGCTGCCGCGCTCGCGTTTCATCTCCCAGATGAGCGGCGCCATGCCGTAGATACCGGCATCGCCGGAACTGATCACGCAGACGGTCTTGCCTTGTTCGGCCTGTTCGAAAGCCTGGCGCGCCCGCTCTTTCTCCTTCAGCATGCCGGTATCGACACATTCCGTCCCGGCTTGCACATAGGGTTCGATAAACTGGAAATAGTATTTGTATCCGATGATGACATCGGCCTGCCGGACCGCCTCGAGGACGGCGGGCGTCACGTCGCCCGCGCTGCCCGGCCCGATTCCGGCCACAATGATCCGTTTCTTCATCTCGCGTTGCCTCTGTTTGTCCATTTTACGCAATTACGCAATTACGCAAAGGTAAGCATTTTTTCACAGATTTTCCGCTGCAATGTACACACATGGATTTCAGCCGATTACGCAATGTGATCCCCCTCATTTCGAGGGGGATCACATTGCGTAAACCACTGACAGTCAAATGCGTCCGTTGCAGCGCAAGAAGGGAGGGAACAGTCAAGGGACGGCCGGATGGCCCGTCAGAATTCAAGCTTGAAGCCGGCGGCCTTCATCTCACGGTATCGGTCGCGCTTGAAGCGATAGCTCACGGGGATGGAGCGGGGCGTACCCGCCGGGCGTTCGCCCGTAGCCTCGAGGATGCCCAGCTTCAGCATTTTACCGGCGAAATTCCGACGGTCGAAATGCACCTCCAGAATGGACTCGTAGAGATTCTGCAGCTGCGGCATCGTGAAAGTCGCCGGCAGCAGGTCAAAGCCCACCGGCTTGAAATGGATGTCCTCTTTCAGGCGTTTGAGTGCCGTGCGCAGGATCAGCTCATGGTCGAAAGCCAGCTGGGGAACAGCCTGGATCGGGAACCAGCGGGCCGCGCGGGCGTCGTCGCCGCCTCGGACCTCCGCCTTGCGCACCAACGCATAGTAAGCGATGGTAATCACGCGCCCGCGCGGATCGCGGTCCACTCCCGAGAAGCAGCCCAGCTGCGCGAGCAGATCGCTCTCTTCGCCGAGCGAAAGGCTGGTTTCTTCTTCCAACTCCCGCCGGGCACAGGCATCGGCCGTCTCGTCCATCTTCAGGAAACCGCCGGGAAAGGCCCAGCATCCCTTGTACGGCTCCAGCCCCCGCTCCACCAGCAGCACCGAAAGCCCATCCTTGACATCATATCCGAAAATCACGCAATCCGTCGTCACCGCCGGCCGCGGGTAGGCATATGTATAGACTCCTTTTTCGTCAGACATAGGATATCTCTTTATGGTTGAACGGCTTTCAGTTTCCCGTAGGCAGTTTCTGCGCGCATGCCGTCGAGGATCTGGTAGAAGACCTTGGGGAGATTGTGGGTGACGCGGGAGGCGATGGATTCCGGAACGCCGCCATAGAAAGCTTCGGCGACGCCGCCGGTGATGCAGGCCAGCGTGTCGCTGTCGCCGCCCATCGAGACTGCCTTGCGGATGGCATCCTCGAAATCCGCTGAGTCAAGGAAGGCGATCAGGGCCTGCGGGACCGTGCCCTGGCAACTGTCCTGCCAGTTGTATGCGTAATGCCAGTCCTCCCAGGTCTTGTGCAGGTCATAGCCGTAGCTTGTCTCAATATAGTTCCGGATCTCTTCTTTGGATTTCCCGTTACGGGCCAGCCAGATGGCAGCAGCTGTCGCTTGCGCGCCCTTGATGCCCTCGGGATGATTGTGGGTGATGGCGGCCGAAATTTCCGCCACGCGCTCCGTCTCTTCCAACGTGTCGAAGAACCAGCCCACGGCGCTTACGCGCATTGCGCTGCCGTTGCCCCAGGAGCCGTATGGGTGGCGGCCGGTGGCGGACTGGTACGGTGCTTCGCCGTACTGTTCATCAAAATTGGCCAGCTCTTTCGGAAAGAAGAGCCAGCGGCGGAAACCGCCGCCGTAGCCGCCCATCGGACAGGGGCAATTTTTGCCGAAGGCGACCATCGCGTCTTCGAGCTTCTGGTAGCTGTGCGACGGATCGGTGAGCAGCCACCAGGCCACCGCCATCGTCATCACACTGTCATCGGTGTAGTTGCTGCTCTCGTGGAACAGCGGGAAATGGTAATCTTTCGTGTTGTGGAACTCATAGACCGAGCCTATGGTATCCCCTGCAAGTGCGCCTATCATCGGTTTGTTTCGTTTGGGTTATGGTTATTGCGTAATTTTTACGCAAAGATATAGCGTTTTCCTGAAACCGCCAATTTTTTTGCATATTTTTTACACATCTCCGGCGCATCGGCTGCCAGTAGGTGCCAGCCCCCCCCGCCCGCCCTTGACACGCAACATCCTATCCGCCAGGCCGAAAAGTGTGCGGGCAGAATTCATTAGCGCTGGAGGCTAATACACTGACGCACTGCGATTAGCAGTTTCCTGCCCACCACTCAGCCCAGCGGGCAACATCACGCTATCACCTGAAAATCATACACTTACATTCCAACCTATACCGATAATAAATATGGATTATCATCTGACTGGCCGCTCGAGAAAGCGTGTCCGGTAACGCCAGCGGCAATTCCAGAGCCGCTCGTTTGTAAGTCTACCGTAACAAAGACGCTGCCTGCTAGGAAGATTTTTTGAGAATTCATTCCTCGCTTCCATCCACTTGCCGAGCAGCTGCAAATCCCGCTCCATGACCCCGGCCATCCGCGGCTTGACCGCAAGACCGCAGGAAAAGTAATCCGGGACAACGATTTCTCCGGTGCCGGCCTCACGCCAAGCATCGAACCGATTGTCAACATCGGCCAGGATGGCGCGTGTCTCCGCTTCTATCTCGTCCATTGAAACCGCAGCAAATTCACGTATCTCAATCTTTCCGCCTGAAACGATCAACGACAATCTCCGCAGTTCCTCCCTTTCCTGATCCATAAGATCCTTCAGATAGGCTTCTTGCCACGACCATAACGCGGTTCCTCCGTACCACAAATCCCAAATGTCACCTATCAACTGCAGACTCAACGTGTCCTGCCAGGCCCGCCACTCGTGATAAGCCTGCCGCTCAGCGACGAACAAAGACAGCTGCTCACCAGGCTTCCCGCACGAAACCGTCAAGAACAACAGGCCTGTCAGACCTATTTCCGATAACCGTCTCATCCTAACTGTCTTTGCTGAAAATCGCAGAAATAAGCCCTCCGACAAGGATACAAATCCCACCGATCACATTGATGGCGGCGGCAATCACGATAGGGACGGATATAATCAATAAAAGAATGCCCAACAAGGTTTTCATATAAACTTACCATTTTATATCATACAATACATCAACGATTCTAGCTGCCTTATCCTGCATCTTTTTCATTTGAGAATAAGCAAAATCGCTATTGCTTAATCCCAACTCTTCGCAAACTTGCGAAACATTTTTCACAATAATATCACCGACCCGAAACCATATAGCCTGATAGTCCGCTGCTGAGATATATTTCTTTGTAACGGGAACACTTTTGTAATCATCCAATGTCATCATCTGAAGAATTCTGTCTATTTCTTCTTTGACATCAACCTTTTGCACTTTTCTAAATCCGAACATTGCAGCATTTTTCATCTGGTTCACAAATTATCTTCAAAACCCAAATCTATCCTGGTTCTCATACATGATATGACGGGTATGTTTTACCAACTCGTCTATAACAGACAGGCCCTCTTCTTTCAATCTAACAAAGTCAGCCTCGCTGATCTTGTCATATTCCTCTCCAATTTGCGACACGCACCTATTTAACCGCATTCTTATGGACTCAGAAAACGAAACAGAAACAGCTGATTTTCTATAGGCTAAATAGAGATAGAGAAGCAAAACGCCCAACCGCTTTTCAGCGTAAACATATCCTAAATTCACAAACAACATATCAAAAAAAGATAGGTTTTCTGAACAGAACAAAAAAGATAAGGCGTAAGCCGATGCTAAGGATGACTCCTTATTCTCTATTTCACCTCTCTCACTCTTATTAACGAATCCAAACAGGCAAAAAATGAGCATCGTGTTCAGCTCATCTGTATCAACACTATCAATTTCAAGCAAATATACATCAACTAATGCTCGCGCTATCAAGTATTCCTGTCCGCACCCTCCAAGATAGCGGGAGCATTGAGAGCACACTCTGTAATAGTTCAGAGCAGCCTTTTCCCTGACATCCTTGCTGTCACACGCTGATGCGACAACTTTTCTTGCTAATTCAATGATTCTATCCTTCATAATTATAACTGTTTAGATTTTACATTCAAAAGTCACCAGTTTGCGGTCGAGTGAGATGCCTTTGTACCAGAGGCGGTTGTAGATTTCGTTGGGGACCACGTCGGTGGTGTAGGCGTCCTGGTTGGTGATATAGTAGTTTTCGGCGATCTCGTCGGCAAAGCGGGCCAGGAAAGCGGCCTTGATGCGGGAGCATTTCTCATTGATGGAGTTATTGGTGGAATCGAGCAGGCGGTCGATGCTGGCGACGACGGCGTCGGGATTCTCGCGGCGCGTGATGGCGCTGTAGATCCGGAGCAGTTCCCGCCGGCAGACCGACATATGCTTGAACACCAGGCCTTCGGGATGCCGCAGAAACAGGATGTAGAGCGCCTTGGGAAGCGGTTCCATCTCGATTTCCATATTGTTATAGTCGGGCAGCAGGATCCGGAAATCTTCCGTAATGACCAGGCGGCTCAACTTGATATCCTGCCAGAACAGGGAGCGGATGACCACTTCGTCCACCCCGACACTCCGAAGATGGGCAATCCGCTCGCGGACCTCGGCCATCACTTTCTCCGCATCGCTGTCGTACTGACTCCCGAAGCGCCGGTCGGCTGTATCTTCGGGAGACTCGGCCCGCGATGCCCAAATCGACTCGAACATTGAATTGCGGATGGAAGAAAGGATATCGTCTATCTCTTCTCCCAGCAATTCAAATCCTTTCACCAAGGCTTCCCAGGAGGACTGGACGGGAAAGAAACACAGCGTGGGATCCTCGCCGAACCACAGGAAAGCGCCGTGAAGCGGCAGATTCCCTTTCAAATCCAACCTGTCCCACAAGCGCGCTGACAGTTCCTCATATGATTCCAAAGGGGTGTCCTGCGGCAGGAAAGGGAACTGATACAGCACCTTCTCCATAAAGTCACCCCGCTTCACCAACTCGCGCAAGGTAATGATTCTCATTGGCCGCTGCGCGTATTTCGACAGCACGGCATCTGCCTTGTCGCGCAAAGCGTCAACCAGCAGGGCAACCGATTTACGTTTTCCCTCCAGGTACAGCACTTCGTCATCGCCACAGCAAAATGGCGTGTCAAACTCCAAAAGCGTCCCTGCCGCTGATACAAAAAATCCCATAGCTTCAAATTGTGTTCAAAGGTAAGATGAATCTGATTTCACGACGGACTTCCGCAAGGCTTGCGGACGTCATTCTTTCCGCTTGATGATGAGCCGGGAGGATTCGTTGTCGATGGTGATGCGGCCGAGGCGTTCGAGGGCGGACTGGCCGAGGAGGAGCGGCGCCTGCTGGTTCCGGACCACGGAAGCCTCAACGTTCTTGAGTGTTACGTCCCCTACCCGCACTTCCTTGAGGCAGACCAGCGCGCCGTCGCAGATGCTGCCCGAGGCCGTGAGGTACTTGCGCGAGCCGCGGAAATCCTTCTCGGAGAGATAATCGTTCTTCAGCATGAAATCCGCTTCGACCGAGGAGAGCGTCACATCGCTCGCCCCTGTGTCGAAAATAAATTTGAGCGGCAGGCCGTTGATGGTGCAGGGCACTTCGTAGGTTCCGTTTTTTTTGCGGCGCATGGGGACCTCGCTGAGCAGCGCGTCTGTCCGCAGCGTATCCGACAGACGGCTTTCGGATTCCTGTCCCACGGCCAGTTCCCGGGCCGGGTCAGGGGTGGCCTCATCTTCGGGGTGCTGGGCCAGCGCCCGGTATTTCTCCACCAGCGCCTGATAGGCACGCAGGTCACGGATCGGATCCATATCGTCGTCGTGTTCCAGATGCGCGAAACGGCGGAACCCTTTCTGAAAGGCTGTATCCAGCGCCGCTATCGCCTCTCCTACCCGCTCCATCCGGCCATAGAGGCAAGCCTTGTCGTACCAGCTGCCGGCGTTCGTCGTGTCGCTGGCCAGAATCCGGTCCATCCACGCGACCGCATCCTCTTCCCGGCCCAGCCCCAGCAAAGCATATTGCCGGCAGCTGCCATTTTCCGGGACCGTATCCAGCGCGAGCACCTGCTCATAGTCCTCCCAAGCCTCTTCGGTCCGTCCGTTCAGCTTGCGCAGGTCTCCGCGCTGCAGGAACAGATACGCATAACTTTTGTCGATATCGATGCCTCTGTCGTAATAGCGCATGGCCTGTTCCGGATCGCCGGACAGCTCATAGCTCCAGCCGATTGCGTAATAGAGATAGCCGCTGGAAGGATCCCGCTCAAGGCAGGTCTTGTAGTTGCGGACGGCCTCGTCATACAAACCGGCACTGCGACAGACATCGCCCAGGCGCCGCAGCGCCGCATCATCGCCTGTCGTATCGTAAAGCCGCTGCAGGTCAGCCATGGCAGCCCGGAAATCACCCAGTTCTTCATAAGCTTTCGCCCGGTAATGATAAACCGTCGCGTCTTCATCGTATTCATGTTCCAGCCGGTCATAGGTCTTCACGGCTGATGCCCATTTCCCGGCCAATTCATAAAGATCCGTCAACAGATACAACCAGTCCTGCGGATCATCAGACTGATTGGCCTGCGAAAGGATCCGGGCCTCCGCATAAGAGAGATGCTTCAACCCATACTGTGCCACAGCCTGGAAAGGAGGATTTTCATCATATTCGAAAAATTTGAGCGCCGCATCGATACTCTCGTCCGTACGGCCCAGGCTGTCAAGCACCTGCATCTTGAATTTGTATACCGAGGAATAGGTCTCATCCACGGCCTGCGCCTTATCCAGATAGTCCAGCGCCGCCTCGAACTGCCCGTCATCCTTGCGGTTGCGGGCCAGGCCGACCAGTGCAGCCTGGTCCTGGGGATCATCTTTCAGCATACGGAGGTAAACCTTTTCCGCAGCCGCAGGATCCCCATTCTTATAAAAGGACTGCGCCTGCAGGAAAAAGATGCTCGGCACATGCTCCGGGTCGTCCTTTCGCGCCCACTTCGCAGCCCGGCCAAATGCCCTCGCGGCCTCGGCGAAACGCTCCTCCGACTGGTAAAGCAGCCCTTTTAATCCCATGATTCCCGAACGGAAAGCCTCCGATCCGCCGCGATAGTATTTCAAGGCCCGGTCCAGGTCGGCCTGCGCTTCAGCATACGCTTCGTTCTCTCCGTGGATCAAGGCACGCAGGTACAGCGCATCAACGTGCTTCTGGGTCGCCCTCAACTGCTTATCGAGCAACGACATCGCCTCGTCGTAATCCTCGGCTTCATACGCCTCCCGCGCTTTGCGGTAGTCGTAGTCAGATACATATTTCGGCTGGCTGCAGGAAACCAGCGTCAGGGTCAAGGTCAAGGTTAAGGCCAGGGCCAGGGGCGACACCGCCAGCAGCGGGGCGGCCAGAATGGAAGAAAAGTTTCGGTTCATAGGATATGTTTTATCAGTCAGTATATAATCGTGTTTCACTTGCAAAGTTCAGCAGAAAACCCTCATTTCCAAAGCATTTCACAGGCCTCTGTACGAACCCGCCAGCCGATTGTACGAGTACTCCCATCACAGCGGAATTCGTACAGTATGCGTGTATTTCGTACAGATGGAGTTCCGCAAGGTTTGCGGAGTTAGAAATCAGCAGATGAAGTGCCCGCGGCCGGACCGAATACTTCAGCCTGGACCGGCACCGCCAATCGTTCCGCGACGAGCGTTCCATTGTCTGGGAAGCCCGGAACTGACGGGCTGAAGGACTGAAGGTCGGAAGGGCTGAAAAAATGACGGACTGACGCCGATGTCCCCAAATGAGGGACATCGGACGCAAAAAAGCCCCAAAACGCTCCCGATCCCCCCTCCGGATGGGACATCAGGAGCAGGAAGCAGAGACAGACGTAGAAGCAGAAACTGGAAGCCGGAAGCGTCAGAAGCGCGGCTGCGCCGCCTCCACAGCCGGATTGACCGGGATGCGGCCGGGGTCGTTGGCGGCGCAGGCGGCCAGCCAGGCGACGATGGTTGCATCGACCTTCAGGTCACTGAGCGAAAGGCGCTCATAGGTATCCATGACCGTATGGTAGGTCCGGCCGTATTCGAGCTTGTCCTGAATGAACTGATAGGCCGGAAGGCCGTAGCGGGTGAAGGTCTGGTGATCGGTTCCGCCTGTCGTCCGGGGTGACAGATACTGGAATCCGAGCGGTTCGATGAACTTCATCCACGCCTCGAAGAAGGCGGTTGCCGCATCGTTCTGTTCCAGATAGATGCCCCGGAAACGGCCCGACCCGTTATCCATATTCAGATAGAGGGCGAACTTGTCGAAACCGGGGAGTTTCTTCTGATCCTTGTAGAGGAATTGTTCCAGGTAGCCCCGCGAACCGTAGAGTCCCTGTTCCTCGCCGCCCCACAAGGCCAGGCGGATGGTCCGCTTGGGCTTGAATCCCAATTCCTTGAGAATGCGCATGGCTTCGATCATCACGATACAGCCGGAGGCGTTGTCTGCCGCACCGGTTCCACCGTGCCAGGAATCGAAGTGGCCGCCCAGCAGGACGATCTCATCCTTGAGTTTGGGATCGGTGCCGGGAATCTCCGCATAGATATTGTGGACTTCGCGTTCATCGCTGAAGCGGTTGATGAGTTCCAGTTCCATTTCGACTTTCCGGCCCTTCTCGAGCAGACGGACCATCCGGCCGTGATCCTCAATCGGCATAGCGATCTCGGGGACCGGTTCCGGGTCGCCGGCCTTGTAGCTGACACCCGAACTGCCCGGGACATTGAAGGATCCGCTTGCATTGACGACGCAAAGCGGTTTCTCGGCTGCGTAGAATTCATTCAACAACTGACGGAGTTCCATATAGGCGCGGTAATCCAAGTTCGTCCGGCCGTAACGGCTGCGCGCAGTGCCACGGTTGTCCTGCAGCAAAACTTCCAACTCTTCCTCGGTGTAGCGGGAGGCCAGCGGCTCGAAATTGATGTCGTAGGTCCGGGTGGAAGGAATCAGCAGGATCTTGCCCGCGACCTTGCCCCGGTATTTCTCCAGGTCTTCTTTCGTATTGACATCGAAGAGCATGCACTCCCCTTTCACCAGACCGTCCGTACTGCCCGACCAGGCCCGGGGATTGACAGAGAAAGCACAATAATAGGGTGTGACCATCGCCGCATACGTCTTGACCACATCCCAGCCGCCACGGGGGAAATCCATGGCAAAGGCGGCCCGGGGGTTAGAAAACCCGAACTCCTGCAACTTGGTCACGACCAACGAATCAGCGCGGCGTTTCTGGCGGGACGCCGTAAGTCGGGAGCCGGCATAGTCGGTCAAAAATTGGGCGATCTCTTCAACCTGGGAACGGTTCAGGCCTTCCGCCTTGATCCGGCTTGCCCACTCCGGAGACTCAGACACCTGTGCCTGAGCCGCATTGCCGCCGAAAAGAAAGACGGCCACGCATACAAAGACAAACAGCTTTTTCATATCAGCAGTAGTTTAAGGTTTTCTATTTACAAATATAACAATTATTCCCTGCCGTTTCCCGACTTAGCCTCGACTCAGCCTCAGAAAGGCGGATTCCGCCCATTCCGTGATTCTTTTTTCCAAATTTTCCACGCCGAACCATCATCCGGGCACGCCTGAAGGATTCCGGGAGAAAAAGCGTATCTTTGCGGCAGAATGAAATGCTTCCGGCGGCCGGCGGAAGCGGGGGGCACAAAGCGTATGAATATCACTGTCACACTCATCATCATCGGCATCACCTGCCTGGTCAGCATACTGGGATTCACCGGAGCATTGAATATCAATCCGTTGATGTTCAATGCGTATGAAGTATGGCATCGCAAGAAGTGGTACCAGCTATTTTCCTATGGCCTGGTCCATGGCGGATGGGGACACCTGCTTTTCAACATGCTCACCCTGTACTTCTTCGGGCCGGTCGTGGAGCAGTATTTCGGGGCGGTTTTCGGGGCGCAGCACGGCATGATCCTCTACATTGTACTGTATGTAAGCGCCCTGGCCGTATCCTCACTCGGCGATCTGTTCAAGCACAAGGATGACATCTCCTACAATGCTGTCGGCGCATCTGGCGCAATTTCCGCCATCCTCTTCGCCGCCATCCTGTTCAATCCGAAGATGGGAATTTACATCTACCTGATTCCCATCCCCGTACCTGCCTATATCTTTGCGCCGCTGTATCTGGTCTATTGCTGGTACATGGCGCGGCGCAATGCCGACAACATCGGCCACACGGCGCACTTCTGGGGTGCCGTGTACGGCTTCCTCTTTCCCCTCGCCTGCAAGCCGGAAATCTTCCAATACTTCCTGAGCCAGTTCTGAGAAAACGGAATTCATACGATATCCGTTCATTTCGTACAAGTTCCGGAAAGCGCGTGCCGCGTATCCGGAGAAAAATGTAACTTTGTCATCGATCAAGCTGAAGCATTGAACACGCACGTCGTCATATCGGCCGGAACGGAGTTGCTGCGGGTACCCGCAGCACGGCTGGTTTATATCGAGGCGGACGGTAATTATTCCCACGTGGTCACGCAGGACGGCCACAGGAAGATGGTGTCGTTCCAGCTCGGGCAGTTGGAGGACTTGATTGCAGACCAGCTGGGAGAAGCGGGCGAGCATTTCGTGCGGTTGGGACGGAAGCTGATCATCAACACCGATTATTTGTATTCCATCGATATATCCCGGCAGAGCGTCGTGCTGTCCGACTGCCGCCAGTTCCGCAAGGAACTGTCCGCTTCGCGGGAAGTCCTCACACGCCTGAAAGCCTATGTCGATGCCAGCGTTTTGAATTATGACGGATAACAGGAACAACATACAGGACGACGAGTTCCGGGTGATCGGCCGGCGGCCGGCCAATCCGGCATCCACCCCGTCACAAGCGCCGAAACCGGATGGAAAGACGGGGCGACGCGGGGTTGTCGGTGTGGTTTCGCTGCTCATCATCCTGGCCATCGGGCTACTTATCTATTTCAACTGGCCCGGCGGCAGGAAGCCGCAGCCGGACCCGGGGGTTTTCGACCCGGTTCCCACCCAGAAAGATCCGGCACCCGAAAAAGTCGCACTCGGCAGCCCGGCCGACTCGCTCCGCGCACCTTACGCCGAACGGCTTGATACCACCATCAATGATGTACGGCTCGCGATCTACATTCCCCACAACGCCGCGCCACGCCTGAGCGTCGGAGCCCCGGACGCCCAGACCCGCAAGGCATTCCTAGCCTTTCAGGCCGCCGACATCCGCGCCGACAACCGCAAGATTCTCGGCGCCTTCGTGCTGAAAGGCAAGCCGCTGGCCTGGGGACTGTCGAAGAAAGGTTACTGCGCCATCATCGACGGGAAAGTCACCATCGGCACCGCCGAAAACTCTCCGCTTTTCGAAGAGGCCACCGAAAAGGAAGGCTATTTCTTCCGCCAGTACCCCCTGGTGGACCGCGGCACCCTGGTCGAAAGTGAGCTCAAGAACAAGACCATGCGCAAAGCGCTGTGCGACCGCAACGGCCAGATTTTCGTGGCCGTCAGCCAGACCGACGAATCCATGCACGACTTTGCACAAGCGCTCATCGACCTCGGCGTCGATGAAGCCATCTATCTGGTAGGCAGCCACTCCGCCTTCGGCTGGTGGCGCAACAGCGACGACACCGAATACTTCGGCATGGACGTCCACCGCAACTCCTATCGGAACGAGAATTATATTGTCTGGGAGTAGTATTTAACTTTTCCCAAAATTTTTGAAAAACGGTTAATCTTTCAGCGGAGTTTTTATTTACAAGCCACTCCATCTAGCTTTGCAGTGCGGCAAGGGCAGATGGACCCTTGTAGCCGGCGCTATAATTTTTACATTTAAGTAAAGTTTCGTATATTTGCCTTCGCAATAAAGAACTGACCAACACAGAAGATAAAGAATACTGGATATGAAACGGAATGCGCTGTTTCACAAGCAAGTCGAAATGGTATCACCCGCTGTAAGGCAGGAGATGGAATGGTCGCGTGCAATCATTGACAGCATCGCTGATATCCTGGAGCGCAAAGGAATGACGCAAAGGGAACTTGCGGAGAAGATTGGATGCAACGAAACGCAGATAACCCGCTGGACACGAGGTTTTCCCAATTTCACGATCTCTTCTTTGGCAAAACTGTCGGAAGCGCTGGGAGAGCCATTGATCCAGATCAATACATCGCAACGACAATAGCGGCCGGCCGGCGTATACTCCTTCCCCGGATTAGCGTATTCCTCGACGAAACTTCCATGGTTCATACTTTTAAGGAGTATTTGAGCTGAAAAGCTGCTATCAGAGCCGTTGTCAAGATATGAAAATATGTCAGAGAAATCTCAAGTTCCATTCTTTCTATCCTGTACGACAAGATAAAACAGATAACCAGCCACAATCACATCGACAATGTTCCAGAGAACCCTTCCAAGGGCAATCTTGGCAAATGGTTGAAAGAGAATGGCGAGGACGATGAACAGAATCATCCTG
>Ga0256405_10002747_pt1 | contig 38814 bp, 31 predicted proteins | sample RumenRJG_02DNA_FD_189096 | JGI IMG/M metagenome (GOLD analysis project Ga0256405, IMG submission 189096) | Bovine rumen microbial communities from Lethbridge, Alberta, Canada - RJG_02 | ecosystem: Host-associated > Mammals > Digestive system > Stomach > Rumen | place: Canada: Alberta...
CTTGTAAAATATGATGGGGTTATAAGTACTTTAAAAGAGCTGAAAAGATACGGCAAGAAGATATTTCTTTTGTCCAATGCACAAAAGCTGTTCACTGTAAAAGAACTGATGGATACCGGGCTCTATAACTATTTTAACGGCATTTTCATATCCTCTGAGGCTATGATAAAAAAGCCGGATCCGGCTTTTATGGACATTCTTATCTCCAAATACAGACTGGACAAGTCAAAATGTGTTATGATAGGTAACGACATTGCAAGTGACGTGGGTGTGGCTGCGCATAGCGGTATCAGGAGCATTTTCCTAAATACCTACGAGGTGTCAGATAAAGATATCAATAAAGGCATCAGAGAGCTTAAAATCCGGGAAAAAGATCTTTTCCCAGTGATCATATCAGATGGCAATATAGAAAAGATATTAAGCCTCTAGGTGCAGGACGGATAAAATGAAATACTTTTTGCTGTATATCAAACAGACACTGAGGTTTGTGCTAAAACCAATGTCCTTTGTGCCTGCAATAGTGATGATGTGCCTGATCTATTCATTTTCAGCCCAGGACGCAGATGAGAGCAGCCTCCTTAGCTATGAGGTGGGAGTTAAGGTGCTCACTTATGCCAACGAGACCCTGGATAAGGGATGGAGCACAAAATACATTGAGCACCTCTCTGAAGAGGGACAGCATTACATAAGAAAGACAGCCCATTTTACGGAATACTTCCTTTTGGCAGTTTCTGTGGCATTTCCTCTTTATGTATATGGTGTCAGAGGCTTGTGGCTTGTATTTTCAGCAGGAATCTTTTGTGTTGGCTTTGCATGCCTTGATGAATATCATCAATCTTTTGTGGCTGGAAGGACTCCTCAGAAAAAAGATATTGTAATAGACAGTTTTGGTATCCTTTTTGGAATAATAATCACAAGGATCGTTGGATGGACTGGGCGGATGACTATTTTCAGACCACTTTCAAACCATAAGAGGAAAAAGCGTGGTTGACGCATTTGCAACCACCGGTTGACAAATTTCCAAGGCGACTTTATAGATTGCAACTGTTATTTTTCGTAATCTGAGATCACAAAAACAAACAAAAGAGATCTCGAAATCAAAACGAAAGTAACGGAGGAAAAACAAAATGATACTTGCAGACAAAATTATTAACGAGAGAAAAAAACTTGGACTTTCACAGGAAGACCTTGCAGATAGACTTGATGTTTCAAGACAGTCTGTTTCTAAATGGGAAAGCGCACAGTCAACACCAGATCTTGGCAGGATACTCAAGATGTCAGAGATATTTGGTGTAAGTACAGACTATCTTCTTAAGGATGAAATGGAAGAAGTTGTTGCTACTGGAGAACTTATGCAGGACAACGCAATATCAGCTGGCGGAAGCCGCAGATATGTAAGCCTTGAGGAAGCATCTGATTTCCTAAAAAAAGTAGAAAAAACTACTCCATTAACAGCTTGCGGTGTTTCAATGTGCATCCTTTCACCAGTGGTACTTATTGCCATGGCAGGCTTTTGTGCTTTAGGATTTGTTCCTGAGGCTGTTGCAGCAGGCGTTGGTCTTATTACACTTTTTATTCTGATAGCAGTGGCTGTATTCATATTTATAATGAATGACAGAGATCTTAAGCCCTATGAGTTCCTGGAGACAGAAACAATTGAGACAGCCTATGGCGTAGATGGCATGGTAAAAGAGAAGAAAGCTGCCTTTGAAAAGAAACATACGTTATTTATTGCTCTTGGCGTGGTTTTTTGCATACTTTCAAGTCTTCCACTTATTATTGGAAGTCTCATCGCCACAACCCAGAAACAGGAGAACATTATTCCTTTACTTGTGTCTGTTCTTCTTATCATTGTAGCGACAGGTGTTAATCTCATCATAAGAGCTGGTGGCGTTATGGATTCCTACAACAAGATCCTTCAGGAAGGGGATTTTAATGCAGAGGGTAAAAAGGCAAGCAAAGCTGTAGGCAAGATCGCCAGCATCTACTGGCCTGTAGTCCTTGCAGGCTACCTGGCATGGAGCTTCATTACTATGGCATGGGAGATGACATGGATAGTTTGGCCTGTTGCAGCAGTTCTTTTCGGCGCAGTGGCAGGAATCACCAAGGCCTGCATGAAAGAATAATGTAAAAATATTGTTGACATGAGTTTTTAGATGTGTTATTGTACTTGAGTATTTGAAAACCAAGCAGAGTATCCACTCTCACCCTGCGGCACAGCCAGTAGCGGTTAATATCTTTTCAGATCCAGTGCATATAGCGCGGATCATGACTATGATTTTTTAGTGGATACATTTGCGGATGTATCCACTTTTTTTCAGGAGGATAAAACCATTAGCGAGTTATTTATTAACGATCAGATCAGAGCTAAAGAGGTCCGCGTGATCGGAGTAGACGGCGAGCAGCTGGGTGTTATGGCACTTAGTGATGCCAAGAAGATCGCAGAGGACGAGGGTGTTGATCTTGTAATGATCGCCCCAACTGCCAAGCCACCTGTTTGCAGGGTTGTAGACTATGGCAAGTTCAAGTATGAGCAGCTCCGCAAGGAGAAAGAGGCTCGTAAGAAACAGAAGACTGTCGAGATCAAAGAGATCAGACTTTCCCCTAACATTGACACCAACGATCTTAATACTAAGGTCAATGCTGCCAAGAAGTTCCTTGAAAAAGGAAACAGGGTTAAGATCACACTTCGTTTCAGAGGCCGTGAGATGGCTCATATGGGAGCAAGCGTTCACATCCTTACAGATTTTGCTGAGGCTCTTTCAGACGTTGCAGTTATTGAGAAACAGCCTAAGGTTGAGGGACGTAGTATGACAATGTTCCTTACTGAGAAAAAGAATTAATAAAATATTTTTTGCAAAGATATAGGAGGATTTAGTTATGCAGCAAAAGATGAAAACAAAGAGAGCCGCTGCCAAGAGATTCAAGGTAACTGGCACAGGCAAGCTCATGAGAAACAAAGCGTACAAGCGCCACATCTTAACAAAGAAGTCCACAAAGAGAAAGAGAAATCTTCGTCACGCAGGACTTGTTGACGCTACAAATGTAAAGACAATGAAGCAGATCCTTCCTTACGCATAAGTATACACTGTAGCGAAGAGAAGATTTTTGGATTAGTAATAGGAGGAATATTAAGATGGCAAGAGTTAAAGGCGCATTAAATGCCAAGAAGAAGCACAATAGAGTATTAAAGCTCGCTAAGGGCTATAGAGGAGCTAGATCAAAGCAGTACAGAGTTGCTAAGCAGTCAGTTATGAGAGCACTCACATCTGCATTCGCTGGACGTAAGCAGAAGAAGAGAGATATGAGATCTCTTTGGATCACACGTATCAACGCAGCAGCTCGTATCAATGGTCTTTCATACAGCAACATGATGCATGGTCTTAAGCTTGCAGGCGTAGATATCAACAGAAAGATGCTTGCAGAGATGGCTGTAAATGATCCTGATGGATTCAAGACACTTGCAGAGCTTGCAAAAGAGAAGATCGCATAATTTAAAAAATGGAAACTATTGGTTGTCATAATAGTTTTTTGATAGTAAAATTAAGGGGACTCAGTGTACTGAGTCCCCTGTTTTTATGGGATTTTTTAGATAATTTGGAGGTGCCATCATGGCTTTTGAAAATTTACAGCCCAAAGAGGTTTTTCATTTTTTTGAAGAGATATGCAATATCCCACACGGTTCAGGCAATTTACAGAAAATAAGCGACTATCTTGTTTCTTTTGCAAAAGAAAGAAACCTCGAATATATCCAGGATAGCGAGCTCAACGTTATCATCAAGGCGCCTGCTAGCGCCGGATATGAAGATAAAGAGCCTGTGATCCTTCAGGGACACATGGATATGGTAGCTGTTAAGGAAGACAGCTCAGATATAGATATGGTAAATGAGGGCCTTAGGGTTAAGACAGATGGAGAGTATGTCTGGGCTGAAGGAACAAGCCTTGGCGGAGATGATGGAATTGCAGTAGCTTACTGCCTTGCACTTTTGGATTCCAAGGACATTCCTCATCCACCACTTGAGGTTGTTATCACAACCAACGAAGAGACAGGAATGTTTGGAGCTACAGCAATCGACCTTAGTAGCCTTGCGGGCAAAAAGCTCATCAACATCGATAACGAAGAAGAAGGCGCATTTATCGTGAGCTGCGCAGGCGGAGCAAGAGTGTATTCAGAGCTTCCTGTAAGGAGGGTAGCTGCAACTGGAAAGCGTCTTAAGGTAGAGGTGTCTGGCCTTCTTGGCGGTCACTCAGGAGAGATGATCATTAAGGGCAGAGGAAACGCCAATATAATCCTTGCAAGAACTCTTTTAGAGGCCCTTGACAGTGCAGATTTTAACCTTGAAACAATAGGCGGAGGCGTAGCAGACAACGCTATTCCAAACGTATCATCTGCTATTGTATCCATTGATCCTTCCAAGGCAGAGGCATTTAAGGCTTCAGTTTCAAAGAGCCTTGAAGATATTAAGGGCGAGCTTGAAGTTAAGGACCCTGATGTAAACATAGCTGTAAAAGAGCTGGAGAATGGTAATGAGGCTGTTTTAAGCCCTGAGGACACTAAAAAAGTTCTTTCCCTTATCTGTGTAATGCCAGATGGTGTCCAGGCTATGAGCTCCAGTGTGGAGGGACTAGTAGAGACGTCTCTAAACCTTGGAATTCTTAAGACTACAGAGGATATGGTGACAATTGAGCAGTCAGTAAGAAGCTCTGTTGCATCCTCAAAGGATTTCCTTATCAGGAAAATAAAGACCATTTCAGAGAGCTATGGCGCCAAGGTAGAAGTCAGTGGTTCATATCCGGGATGGAAGTACAGACAGGTTTCAGAGCTTAGAGATCACATGGTTTCAGTTTACAAGGATATGTACGGTGTAGAGCCCAGGATCCTTGCAATCCACGCAGGTCTTGAGTGCGGAATCCTTAGTGAAAAGATTGAGGGACTTGACTGTATTTCAATCGGTCCTGATATGCAGGATATACATTCAACAAAAGAAAAATTATCAGTAAGATCAGCATCAAATGTTTGGGATTATTTGAAGGCAGTGCTTAAGTAAGCGCTTAGAGGGGGTTACCATGGAAAATTTACGACAGAGCATAATGGAGTCAGTTATTAACCAGTTCAATCAGAAGGGAATGAAGTTCACCATGGACGACATTTCCAAGGAACTCCATATCAGCAAAAAGACTATATACAAAGAGTTTGATGACAAGGACGAGCTTTTCTTTGCCACAGTTGACTATGGTTTTACAGCCATCAAGCAAAAAGAGGCAGAGATATTAAACGATGACTCTTTAGACATCGTTGAAAAGCTTTCAAGAGTCATTGTTTGCCTTCCTGACAGCTACAGAAACATAGATTTCAGAATGGCTTATCAGTTAAAAGACAAATACCCGACAGTATATCAGAAGCTCTCTTCAAGGATCGAGAGCGACTGGGAGGAGACTGAAAAGCTCCTTAAAATGGCCATGGATGAGGGAAAGCTTCGCAAGATGCCTATTCCTGTGGTGAAACTCATCATTGAGGGCGCTATTGAGAAATTCCTTGGTTCAGAGGAACTCTCCAAGACAAATGTAAGCTATGAAGAAGCCTTAAATGGCATGATCGACATCATCATCAATGGACTTAGAGTCTAAGGTTTATATCTGGAGGGGAAAATGATCTACGCAGACGGTAAAGTATTTCTTTTACAGACAAAAAATACATCCTATATGTTCAGAGTCATGGAGACAGGGCACCTTCAGCACCTTCACTATGGCGGATCTCTTATTTCTGATAAAAAATATGACAGATTAAAGGATGAGATCGACTGGCCGCAGGCAGACAAAGATGAGATCCAAAAAATAGCAACCGCTATCGCTCCAAAGCACTATTTTGGCGGCGGAAACATGAATAGCTTCAGCGATGATTTCAGGAATGTCAGCCTTGAAATGTATGGCCTTGAGGCTCCAGGTTTCGGAAAAGGCGATATCAGAGAGCCCCTTATTGAAGTGACCTATGGAAATGGTTCAACCACCACTAATTTCCTTTACTATGACTACGAGGTGAGAAAGGGCAAAAGAGATTTAAATACCCTTCCATCTTCCTATGACGCCGCAGGAGGCTGTGAGCAGCTGGTTCTAAAGCTTGCTGATAAGGAGTACTGCGCAAGACTTGAGCTTGTATATTCTGTTTTCCCTGACTGCGACGTTGTCACAAGAAGTGCAGTTCTTTATAACGACAATGACAGCGCCCTTATCATAGACAGACTTCTTAGCACCTGTGTTGATTTCTACGACACAGGCTATAAGTTCACTTCTTTCCACGGCAGATGGGCCTATGAGATGGGCAGATTTGATTCTATTGTTGATGGCGGCAAGGCTGTTTCTGAGGAGCTTGCTGCCGGTGAATCAGGATCACGCTCCAATCCCTTCGTAATGGTATCAAGGCCTGAAACCACTGATGACTACGGCGAAGCATATGGATTTAACCTTATTTACAGTGGCAATCACTACGAGGCTCTTTCTTCTAACGCAGCCAGTATAAGCCGCTTTGTGTCAGGAATACAGCCTGTTGGCTTTAACTGGAAGCTTGAAAAAGGTGAGAGTTTTGAGGCGCCGGAAGCAGTGATGACATATTCTGATGAGGGTTATAATGGCCTTTCTGGGAATATGCACAGATTTGTAAGAAAACACATAGTAAGAGGCTATTGGCGCGACAAGGAGCGCCCTGTCCTTATTAACAGCTGGGAAGCTAATTACTTTAACTTTACGCAAGGGTCTCTTCTTAGCCTTGCCAAAGAGGCAAAGAAGTGCGGAATTGAGCTGTTTGTCATGGACGATGGCTGGTTTGGACAGCGAAATGACGACCACAGGTCCCTTGGAGACTGGTATGAGAACAAGAAAAAGCTTCCAGGAGGCATAAAAGAGCTTGCTCAGAAGATGAACGATCTTGGCATGGAGCTTGGCGTATGGGTAGAGCCTGAGATGGTGAACAAGGACAGTGACCTTTACAGGTCCCATCCAGATTGGGCTGTGCAGGTTCCAGGTCAGAGCCACTCTGAAGGCCGCAACCAGATGAACCTGGATCTTACCAGGAAAGAGGTTCAGGACTATATAATCGAGGCCATGAAAAAGGTCTTTTCCGCAGGTAATGTATCCTACGTTAAGTGGGATATGAACAGGATATTCTCTGACAGATTCTCAACCTCCCTGTCACCTGACAGGCAGGGCGAGTTCCAGCACAGATATTACATTGGGCTTTACAGGGTATTAAAAGAGCTGACAGATGCCTTTCCTAAGATCCTCTTTGAGGGATGCTCAGCTGGCGGAAACCGCTTTGACCTTGGAATGCTTTCCTACTTCCCACAGATCTGGGGAAGTGATGATACAGACTTCTTCTGTAGGCTTGATATCCAGAGGGGATACAGCTACGGATATCCTGCAAGTACAGTAGGTGCCCACGTTTCAGCGGTTCCTAATCATCAGACACTTATGAATAGTCCCCTGGAGTCAAGGTTTGAACTGGCGGCAGCTGGATGCTTTGGATATGAGCTCAATCTCTGCGACATGCACGATGCTGATAAAAAGCTCATCAAGGATCAGGTTGAGTTTTACAAGAAGTACAGAGAGGTCTTCCAGTTTGGAGATTATTACAGGCTCCCTGACTCTGGCTTTATGATCGTGTCACAGGATAAACAGAGGGCTGTGGCTTTTGCAGTTGAGAGAAACGCCACACCTAACAACGACTACAGGTGCATAAGAGCTAAGGGCCTTTTGGACGACGCCCTTTACTCGGTATGGAACAGAGCAGTTCCCTATAGCATCAAGGATATGGGAACACTTATCAATAACGTGGCTCCTGTCCATATCAAGCAGGATGGACTTTTGCAAAACGTGATCAGCATATTTAAGGATATAAAGAGTGAAGAGCAAAAAGACACAATTTCTGGAGCAGCCTTAAGGACAAGAGGCCTTTCACTTAATGCTTCCTTCTCTGGAACTGGCCACAACGACGAAACCAGGATCATGAGAACTGGTGATACCAGACTTTACATCTTTGAGCGTATTTAACTTTGACTTACTTTGGGAGGACTAAGACATGTCTAGAAACGATAGAGAAAACCGTGGAAAAGTCATTATTCGAACCAGTATCATAGGGATCATCACCAATGTGCTTCTGGCGGGATTTAAGCTGGTTGTAGGCCTTATTTCAGGCTCTATCGCAATTGTGCTGGATGCGGTCAACAACTTAAGCGATGCGCTTTCATCGGTCATCACCATAATCGGCACAGCCCTTGCTGGTAAGGCTCCTGATAAAAAGCATCCCTACGGCTACGGAAGGATTGAGTATCTTAGCGCCATGGTCATATCCATAATCGTTATGTATGCTGGCGTTACATCCCTTATTGAGTCAGTAAAATCAATACTCCATCCAGAGACAGCAAACTACACCACAGTGACACTTATCATCGTCGCTGTTGCCGTTGTAGTTAAGCTTCTTCTTGGACAGTTCTTTATAAATACTGGTAAAAAAGTATCTTCAGATTCCCTGGTTGCTTCCGGAACAGACGCAAGGTTTGATTCCATTATTTCTGCTGCAACCTTAGTGGCAGCTGTGATCTTCCTTGCTACAGGTCTTTCCATAGAGGCTTACCTTGCAGCAGTCATTGCGATTGTAATGATAAAGTCTGCCATGGAGATGCTAAGAGACACCATCAGTGAGATCCTGGGTGAGAGGATAGACCCGGCTCTTTCTACAGAGGTCAAAAACACCATTAAGTCCATTGAGGGCGTTCAGGGTGCTTACGACCTTATCTTTTCAGACTATGGACCGGATAGAGTGCTGGCTTCAGTTCATATCGAGATCCCTGATACCTTTACAGCGGACAAGATAGACGAGATAACAAGACAGATCCAGGACAAAGTCTATACAGAGCACAACATTTCCCTTATTTCCATCGGTATATATTCAGTAAACACCAAGGACGAGGACACCATCGCCATGAGAACAGCGATCTCCAAGGCAGCAACTGCCCATAAAGAGGTGCTTCAGATGCATGGCTTCTTTGTGGATTTTGTGAGGAAGGTCATCCGTTTTGACCTGGTGATCGACTTTGTTCCAGGCAACCACGACATTTTCAAGAATACGATAAAAGAGATCCAGGCTATGTATCCTGAGTATCAGATAGTTGCAAACATGGATGTCAGTTACAGCGATTAAGATTAAAATGTGATAAAATTATCTTGAAGTAATCTGACGAGTTTGTGTGCAGAGGGATAACAATGAAAAAGAAAAGCGTAACAGCCGGTCTTTTGGCATTTGTAATTGCACTTGCAGTCACAACCTGTGTAGCGGTATTTTATCTGGTAACTACATCAGGTAACAGGCGGGAGAGAGCACAGTTTATCGCTGATTCTATCGCAAGCAATATCCAGTCTGAGATCCAGAGGCGTGAGTACGTGACCAGAATGTTGGAGATCCAGGTCCAGGGCAGTAATGGCATCATAACAGGAGAAAACTTCCAGATCATAGCTGATGAAGTCTTCAATGACTACCTGGATGTCATCGATATTACTCTTGCTCCTGATGGAATAGTCAGATACAAGTATCCTTTGGACAACGGAATTGCAGAGAGGGAGAACCTCTTTGAAGACAGCGCAAGGGGCGTATATGCTGACTACAGCAAGATGTCAGGAACCCCGGTCATCATTGCACCCACTATTTTAGCGGATGACAGCTATGGAATTATCATAACAAGGCCGATATATACATCAGAAGAGGTATCTGATGAGAATTTTTGGGGCTTTGCTTCAGTAACCTTAAGCCTTTCAAGATTTCTTTCTGCTGTGGACCTTAAGGGCCTTGCAGAGAGCAACTACGAATACAAGATCATCGGTAATAATGCGATCACCGGTGAAGACAGGATAATTATTGAGTACTCTGAAAAAGAGCTTCAGTCCCCTGTAGAATCCATGGTCAGCACTGTGGGCGGTGGCTACTGGATACTGGCTATAGCTCCTATGGATCACTGGATGAATCTTACAGAGATACTGTCAGTTCTTTCGATAGCAATCGTTATAAGCGTCCTGACAGCAGCCTTCGTAACTGCCTATATTTCCCTTAAGGAGGCAGCAAAAGAGCTTGAGATTTTGTCCTACAGAGATGCTCTTACGAACCTCAATAACCCAAGAAATTACCATGAGCACATGGAAGAACTCTCCAAGAAGAAGCTTCCTTACGGACTTATATTTATGGACCTCAACGACTTTAAGCAGGTCAATGATACCCACGGACATGAAGCGGGCGATGAGCTGTTAAAGATTGTTGCCAAGAGGCTTCAGAACAGCATTAGAGAAAAGGACAAGGCCTTCCGTATCGGCGGCGACGAATTTGTTGTCGTTATCCACGGAACTCATGACACCAAGTTTTATGAGAGTGTCATTGACAGAATGAGGCAGAACGTGGCCAGAGACGTGGTTCTGTCGGAGTCTGGGGTTACTCTGAAGGTATCCATAAGTGCAGGCTATGCAAGATGTCCTGAGGATGGAGTCAAGTTCGAAGACGTAGTTAAGAAAGCCGATGAGCTTATGTACGAGAACAAGAGGAAGCACAAGGCTGCAAAAGCAGCGAGAGGAGAGAAATCCTACAGATAAAATCATATTAATCGGAGCATGTAAATGGCGGGAGGAAGTTTAGACACAATCAATCGAATCTTTGACACCTTTGCGGTAACATCACGAAGCCGCTATGTCTATGTCTATGACATGGACAAGAACATAGCAAGGTGGTCGCCCAATGCAGTGGATTACTTTGGGCTTACGGGGGAATATATCTACAACGCGTCTTCTGTGTGGGAGACCAGAATCCATCCGGATGACAAGGATAAGTACATAGAGTATTTAAGCGTTGTTTATTCTGGGAAAAAGACAGATCCCAATTTTGAATACAGAGCCAAGAACAAAAACGGTGAATATGTGATCTGCGCCGCAAGAGGCGTTGTTATTAAGGACTACGCAGGGCGTCCTGCGTATTACGCCTGCTCCATTATCAACAAGGGTATTGTAGATAACAACGATCCGATAACTCTTTTGCCTAACCAGTACGAGATGCTGAACTTCATGAGGCAGCTCAAGGCAGCGAAAAAAGATTACTCCATCCTGATGATCAATTTCATCGACTTTGGTGATGTCAACAGGCGCTATGGCTATATGACTGGTAACGCCGTTCTTAAGACTACAGCGTCCAAGCTCCTTGAAGAGGGCAGAGGACAGGGAAGGGCCTTTAGAGGTGAGGGCACAAGGCTTGCCTTTATCACAGATACCATGGCCATTGATGACATCAAGAAGTTCTATGGCAGGATGAGAAGCTTTACTAGGGAGTCAATGATCATTGCTGGAAACAAGGTAACAGCTGAGATTGCAGGCGGTATGATAGTCTGCACAGACCTTAAGGTTGATGAGCATTCTCTTTACACCAGTGCCAAATACGCCCTTGATTATTCCAAGAATCAGAAGCACGGCAATCTTATCATTTTCCACAATGATGAGCTTGATAACAATAAGAGCAGCATTGAGCTGGTTGACGAAGTAAGAAACAGTGTAATAAACGGATTTGAAGGCTTCTATCTGGAGTATCAGCCAATTGTGGCTGCGTCAGATGGTCGCCTTGTTGGCATGGAAGTGTTCCTTAGATGGCACAAGGAGCCTTACGGCGATGTATCACCTTCAGAGTTTGTGCCATGGCTTGAGCAGGATCCGGTGTTCTACCTTCTTGGCAACTGGATACTGGAAAACGCTCTAAAGGATGCCCTTGAGATCAGAATGAACAACAGGGACTTTTACCTTAGTGTAAACCTTGCGTTCATGCAGCTTGAGAGATCAGAGTTTAGAACAACTCTTTTGGAGATCTTAAGAAAGACCGGTTATCCTGCAACGGGACTTTGCCTTGATATGACGACGTCCAGCAGGCAGTTGTCTGTGGAGCACTTAAAGAGCCAGATCGAGTTCCTTAAGTCCTGCGGCATCAAGATCGGTCTCGACTGCACAGATTTTGCATCTCTTGACCTTGTAAAGAGCCTTCCTATCGACCTTATCAATCTTGTACCATCACTTACAGGTCCTATAACAGAGAACCTGACTGTAAGATACATGATAGAGGCTGTTACCTCTTTTGCCCATAGACTTGGAATAAGAACCGCTTTTCTTGGCGTTGAGGATGAGGAGAAGGCCCAGATCGCCAAGAGGTATCCAATCTCAGATCTTATGGGCTACTACTACGGAAGGCCCTGCAGGATTGAGGAGTTTAAAAAGCTTGGCTTTTTTACGAACAAATAAGCCGGCTGGAGGAATAGATGAGCAGACTTTTCAGGTACATTCAAAATGACGACGTTCTTAAGTCTTTTCTTGAGTTCAGGGATACCCTGCTAAAGCAAAGACCTGTTGTCATTGCGCGCCATGGGGACTATTCCCTGTACCTTAAGACAATATCTGATGACGAACTTGGACTTACCATTGAAAATACTGCTAAACACAAGGTGATCCAGGACAGGACCTACAACGTCAAAGACACCACAGACGCCCTGGTTTCAAGGGGAGTAAGACACGCCTGCCAGAAGATGGCTGAGCTGTCCGATGAGGACGTCAACAGAAGAAGGCTCCAGATCTGGAAGTGGTACGTTATCGACTGGCAAAAAGAAAATGCCAGCAATTCCAGGGAATTCGTGGAAAAAGAGCTCAGCTGGGATGAAGAGATCATCAAAGCTGAGGAAAAGATAATGGACATGGAGTCCTTCCTTCACAGTGATTATCTCAACCTTGGAAATACCATATCTCTTATAGAGAGGTACATGGCTGAGGACGAGGACCACAAGGAGCAGTTCAAGCGCTTTGCAATCAACGACATCATGGAGATGACGAGCGAGGATACCAAGGAGAAATCTCTGGTGGAGGCCGAGAAAGAAAGGGCAGAGGAGGGTATGAAAAAGCATACCTACAGATTCACCGTAACTGTGGAGGCCACAGACCGTGAACATGCCAGAGCCGCGCTACTTAGCTATCTTGCCGGGGATGAACGAATTAAAATTCAGAAATAATAAACACTTTAGAAAGATTATTTCATAAAATTTTAATGATTTAACGGGGCAAAGTATCTTCTATTTACCGCCATAATCATATATAATGTACCCATTAAATGAAACTTTGTTGTGAAACCACAATAGGTTGAGGGGCCTAAAATTTCACAAGTCACTTCATTTAAAATCTTATTTCTTATGAGCATGGAGGAAATAGAATATGAGACGTTCCGCTAAGAGTAGACAGACAGTCAGCCAGGGCACAATCGCTATCATGGCAGACGCAATCAAGGCAAAGGAGCAGAACCTTTCATACGGAAAGTTTAAGGCACTTGACCTTCTTGGAGCTGGAAGTATGTTAGACGAGGATCAGACATCTGAGTATGCAGTGTACTCTTCAAGCCTCGTTAGAAAGACAGAACACAATGAAGAGAAGAAGGCTGTAGCCTTCGTAAAGATAAGAGCTTAATAAGTGACTGACAACTTCATATAGTTTATAATAAGGACATGTGGCGACAAGCTGCATGTCCTTTTTTCTTTTAATCAATGCGCCTAAGGGCGATTATTTTAGACAGGAGGAGCATATGGAAGTAAAAGACGTAATTTCTAAAATGACGCTTCAGGAGAAGGCAGCTCTTTTGTCCGGAAAGGATTTCTGGCACACGGAAGGCGTAGAAAGGCTTGGGGTGCCTGAGTTCATGATGTGTGATGGACCTAACGGCCTTCGCAAGCAGGAGGGCTTAACTGACCACCTGGGACTTAATAGCAGCATTAAGACTGTCTGCTATCCAACAGCCAGTACAGTCGCATCAAGCTTTGATGTGGATATGGCAAAAAAGCTGGGACAGACTCTTGGAAAAGAGTGCCAGAGAGAAAATGTAAGTATGCTCCTGGGACCTGGTCTTAACATGAAAAGAAGCCCTGTCTGTGGAAGAAATTTTGAGTACTACTCAGAGGATCCATACCTGGCAGGCAAGATGGCAGCAGCCTATGTTGAGGGCATCCAGTCTGAGGGTGTTGCAGCCTGCCCCAAGCACTTTGCTGCCAATAACCAGGAATACAGGCGTATGTCCGGTAACTCCATCGTGGATGAGAGAACACTTCACGAGATCTACCTTACAGCTTTTGAGATCATGGTAAAAGACTCTCACCCCAAGTCCATAATGTGTGCCTACAATCAGCTAAATGGCACGTACCTTTCTGAGAATAAGTACATGTTAACAGATGTGCTCAGGGATAAGTGGGGATTTGACGGCTTTGTGGTAACTGACTGGGGCGCTGGCAAGGATCCACAAAAGGGTGTTGAAGCAGGCCTTGACCTTGTGATGCCAGGACCAAGAAAAGACCACGAAGAAGCCATCGTAGCTGCCGTAGAAAGCGGGGAACTTGAAGAATCCAAGGTCGATGAGGCAGTTGCCCATATCTTAAATGCCCTTAACTGGACACTTGAGAATAAGAAAAACGTAGGACCATCCACAGAGGCCACAAGATGCCAGGACTATGCTTTCGCAAAAGAGCTTGCTGAGAACGGAGCTATTTTGCTTAAGAACGACAACAAGGCCCTTCCTTTAAAGGACGACAAGAAGATCCTGTTTGTTGGAGAGTTTGCCAAGAATCCAAGATATCAGGGCTCTGGTTCATCCCACATAAACAGTGCTTTTGTTTCAAATGCCTATGACAGCGCAATAGCTTTGGGAAAAGATATTTCTTTTGCCATGGGCTATGACACAAAGTACAAGGACATCAAAGACAGCTACATTTTAAGGGAAGAAGCTCTTGAGGCAGCAGAGGAAGCTGACGAGATCGTGGTATTTGCTGGGCTTCCTGCATCCTACGAATCTGAGGGCTTTGACCGAAAGGATATTTTCCTTCCTCCAGAGCAGGACAAGCTCATTGACCAGCTTTCACACCTTGGAAAGAAGACAGTGGTTGTAATGCACAACGGCTCTCCAGTTGCCATGCCATGGATAGACAGCGTGGATGCTGTTCTTGATATGCAGCTTGCCGGAGATGCAGTGGGAGATGCCACGGTAGCTCTTTTGTGGGGAGATGTTAACCCTTCAGGAAAGCTTTCTGAGTCCTATCCGTTTAAACTTTCAGACAACCCAAGCTTTCTTAATTTCCCGGGAGACGGTGGAAATCCAGTATATGCTGAGGGCGTTTACATCGGATACAGATATTATGAAAAAAAGAGACTTCAAGGCCTCTTTGCATTTGGCCATGGCCTTAGTTACACAGAGTTTGAGTATTCAAACATCACAGTTGATAAGGATAATGCCACAGATAAGGATACAATAGAGGTTTCAGTTGACGTCTGGAATGTTGGAAGATATAAGGGAAAAGAGGTAGTTCAGCTCTATGTAAGTCCTGAAAACAGCAAGATCTCAAGGCCCTACAAGGAGCTTAAGGGCTTTGAAAAGATAGAGCTTGAGTCTGGCGAAAAGAAGACAGTGACCTTTAAACTCGACGCAAGAGCCTTTGCCTACTATGAGACCAGGATCCACGATTTCTATGTTGAGAGTGGCGATTATAACATCATGATCGGAGCTTCAACAATAGATATCAGACAGACAGTTAAGATCCATGTTGAGAGTACCACAGAGCTTCCTGCAACCTTTAACCGCTTTACACCTATCGAAGATATCCTTGATACCAAGAAGGGACAGATGATCCTTGGACCAGTACTGCAGAAGATAGGTGAGGGAATGGAAAATCAGGAAGATGATGGCTCCATGGGAGAAGGCGGAGCTGAGATGATGACCAAGATGTTCATGGAGATGCCAATAATCAATCTGGCATCCTTTGGAATCCTGACCACAGAGCAGGTGGACGGGATCCTTAGCCAGCTGAGTAACTAACAAGACATGGGGACGGTTCTACTGTCTCATTGTGTGCAATGAGACAGTAGAACCGTCCCCATGTCTTGTCTAAAAAAAGCGGTGGCCAAAATATCAGCCACCGCTTAAGTTTTATTTTGAAAGAGGGCTCTTTCTGTAAATGATGTCGTTCCTTGCAGGTCCGTTACTTACCATTGTGATAGGATATCCGATCTGGCCCTCGATGAACTCGATGTAGTTCCTGCAGTTCTCAGGAAGGTCTTCGTAGTTCTTGATGCCCCTGATGTCGCATTTCCATCCAGGAAGTGTTTTGAATACTGGCTTAGCCTTCTCAAGAAGGTGTGTTACAGGGAACTCAGTTGTAACTTCACCGTCGATGTCGTAGCCAACACATACAGGGATCTCATCAAGGTAGCCAAGTACGTCAAGTACTGTGAAGGCTACGTCTGTAGTGCCCTGAAGTCTGCAGCCGTACTTACTTGCTACGCAGTCGTACCAGCCAACTCTTCTTGGACGACCTGTTGTTGCGCCGTACTCACCGCCGTCACCGCCGCGTCTTCTAAGTTCCTCAGCCTCATCTCCAAAGAGCTCCGATACAAATGCTCCAGCTCCAACAGCAGAAGAGTAAGCCTTAGATACAGTGACGATCTGCTTGATCTCATAAGGTGGGATTCCTGCGCCAATTGCACCGTAAGCTGCAAGTGGTGAAGAACTTGTAACCATAGGATAGATTCCGTGATCAGGATCCTTCATGGTACCAAGCTGACCTTCAAGAAGGACTGTCTTGCCTTCCTTAATGGCCTTATCAAGATAAAGAGATACATTTCCGATGTAAGGCTTAACCTGCTCTCTCCAGTCTACGATCTGGTTGAAAAGAGCTTCCTGATCGATAGGATCTGCGTGGTAAAGATTAACTAAGATAACATCCTTGATCTCTGCAATTCTTGCGATCTTTTCTTTTATCACTGAGTCCTCTTGGAAGAACTCGTTGATCTGCCAACCGATCTTGGCGAACTTATCTGAATAAAATGGTGCGATACCTGACTTGGTTGAGCCAAAGCTCTTTCCTGCAAGACGGGCTTCCTCAAGAGTATCAAATAACACATGATATGGCATCATGACCTGAACTCTGTCAGAGATCATGATCTGTGGCATTGGAACACCCTTGGAAGTGATCTCATTAAGCTCTTTCATGAACTTGGTAATATCAAAAGCAACTCCATTGCCAATGATGTTCATGATGTTCTGATGGAAAACACCTGATGGCATTGTGTGAAGTGCAAATTTACCATAATTATTTACAATTGTGTGTCCTGCATTGGCACCACCCTGAAAACGGATAACGACGTCAGCCTTATCTGCCAAGGTATCTGTGATCTTACCCTTTCCTTCATCGCCCCAGTTAGCGCCTACAACAGCTTTTACCATAAAAATAGCCTCCTCATAACATCTGCCTTTTGGCAGCAATTATTATTTCCACAGAAAAATATACATTAAATCATCACATAAGTAAAATCAATATTTATTATAATAGACATAAGAAAAACTTATTTTCCGAAATTTTATATAAATTTACACAATATTTAGACACAATAGACGAAATTTCGCATAAAATATAAGGTGCAGGTTATGTATATTTATGAATCCAAATTTATGGAGGTTTATCTATGGCTAAAACAGATAAGCAGAATGAGTTTTCACGGGATAGTTTCAGGAATTTATCCGTATCTGATAAGTTCAAAAAAGTATTTGGGAGCTTTAGAAATAATCTTATAGCTGTCTTCGTGGTAATTGTGCTAATTGATGTGATAGCTCTTTTCAATCTCGGAAATATCTATCACAAATACTATGAGCAAAATTCTCAGCAGGGTGAAATAAGAATAACTATCCAGGCTCTTGCCAAGTATTATCTGTGGGCTATGAACGCTCAGGATGAGGCTGACAGGCAGGAACAGCTTGAAGGCGCCTACGAAAAGATCCAGGAGATGAATGATGGACTGGATGCTCTCAGTAAAGTATATAAGGGTGACCTCTCAAATGCGTATAATCACCTTAAAGATATTGATAAGTCGGATGATACCCTTGTCAGTATGTTTGAGTCTGGAGCATCACATGAAGAAATTTATGCATACTATGTAGCCAATACCAATGAGGCTATAAAGGTGGTTGTTAAGGACTTTAAAGAGATAGGTATCGCAGCAAAAGAAGGTGCAGCAAGAGCATACGCAATGTCACTTCTTGCAGTTATCATAATGACCATCATTTCGCTTATAGTTGTGATCTATGCTCTTATGTATTCAGCTAAGGCAAGAACAGCTCTTACAAAGAGTATCCTTGGACCTATCAAGGCTATCTCACAGGCTGCGGATGACATGGCAAAGGGTAAGCTTGAGATCCACGTTGAGACAGATTCCAACGACGAGCTTGGAAAGCTTGCTGACGATATTACAGAATCAACCGATACAATTGAGCGCATTGTAAAAGACATTGATGATACTCTTCACAGAATGTCTGCCGGAGACTTCTCCACAGGCTCACAGAACGAAGACATTTATGTAGGTGATTACAAAGCTATCAGCAGCGCCCTTTCAGATATTTCAGATAATCTCTCAAGTACACTTCTTGAGGTTAAGAATTCTTCAAGCCAGGTATCCCAGGGAGCATCCAATATGTCCCAGGGAGCTACAGACCTTGCAGAAGGCGCAACAGACCAGGCAGCTGCAGTTCAGGAGCTTACAGCTTCAGTAAACTCTATTACAGAGCAGACCAAGCAGCTTGCTGATGTTGCAGAGAGAAGTAAGAACATGGCTACATCAGTTAGAGACAACGCAGAACTTTCTGCAAGAAAGATGCACCTTGTAACTGACGCCATGACCAGGATCACAGAGGCATCAGCAGAGATCGAGCAGGTTACAAATACCATCGAAGCCATTGCCAAGCAGACATCCCTTCTTGCCCTCAACGCTTCAATCGAGGCAGCTAGAGCTGGTGAGACAGGAAAAGGCTTTGCAGTTGTAGCTGAGCAGATCGGAGAACTGGCAGACCAAAGTACAGAGGCTGCCAAGAACACCCATCAGCTCATTGCAGATACAATGGATGAGATCGGTAATGGAAACGCAGTTGTGGCTGAGACTACAGAGGCTCTTGACGCTATGCAGCACAGCGTAGAAGAGATCACAGAGATGATCATCGAAACTGGAGACCTTGCAGGACAGCAGGCTCAGAGCATGGATGAGATCGACAAGGGTATCGAGCAGATTTCCAATGTAGTTCAGAACAACTCGGCTACAGCTCAGGAGTCAAGCGCTGTTTCCCTGGAGCTTTCAGAGCAGTCAGAGAGTCTTAATAAGCTCATTGGACAGTTCACCATAAACGGTTGATGACCCAGGGTGGTCCCAGGGGACGGGGTTACTGGTTCATTATCAGACAATTTAAAATATGCTAAGAAAGCCCTTTGCGTAGGCAAGTTCCTGCGCGGGGGGCTTTTGTTAACCCTAAGTCAGTGTTGAGGTGTCACTGTATGGAAAGAGATCTGTTTGAAAAAGCGCCTGTACCCCAGGCTTACTTAAAACTTGCAGTGCCAGTAGTTTTGGCTATGGTCCTTGGAGTGGTATATAACTTCGTGGATACCTGGTTTATTTCCCTTACGGGAGATTCCAATCTGGTGGCAGGAGTTTCAATATGCTCGCCTATTTTTGTTCTATCCATAGCCATGGGAGATATCTGGGGTCTGGGTGGAAGTTCCCTTATTTCAAGACTTCTTGGTGAGCATAGGGATGAGGAAGCTGGCGGAGCTTCCGCATTTTGCCTGCTTTCCGCCTTCATTACAGGAATAGTGTTCATGGCGGTGATGCTTCTTTTCCGTGATCCAATCCTGGTGGCTCTTGGAGCAAACGAGGCTTCCATGCCACATGCATCTGCCTACTACACCTGGATCGCTCTTGGCACGCCATTTATCATTTTCCAGATGATTCCAAACAATCAGCTAAGGACTGAAGGCCTGGCCAAGCTGGGTATGTGGGCTGCCATGGCAGGATCCGTTGCAAACATGATCATGGATCCTATCTTTATCTTTGGCCTTGGCATGGGGGCAGCAGGTGCAGCGCTGGCTACATCCCTTAGCAACGTCCTGAACTGTGTCTTATACATTATTATCATTAAGAAGAAATGCCATGTGGTTACCCTTGATGTGAAAAGAGCTATCGCTTCAGCAGGGAAAGTTGGCGAAGTTTTAAAGATCGGCATCCCGGCATCTGTCACTAACATCATGAACTCTCTTGCAATGCTGGTTACCAACAGAGCCCTTGAACCCTATGGCAATGAGTGCATAGCAGCCATGGGAATTGCCTTTAAGATCAACATGATCTCACTTATGACATTGATTGGTTTTGCCTTTGGTGGTCAGCCTCTGTTTGGATATGCTTTTGGAAGCAAGGATAGAGATCGTTTTAAAGGAATCCTTAAATTTGCATATCTATTCGAAGCTGGCCTTGGAACAGTCTTTGCAATTATTTTGTTCTTTGTTGCGCCTTTCCTTGTCAGGTTCTTCATGAGCGACCCTGTTGTAGTAGAAGCTGGAACTTCTATGATCCGCTTCATGCAATTAAGTTCCATTCTTGTGGGAGTACCACTGGTTTCCACCTGTGTATGCCAGGCGGTGGGCAACGCGTCCGGCTCCCTGATACTATCTCTTTCCCGCCAGGGCATCGCTTTCCTAGCTGCCATCTACGTGCTATCAAAGCTTTTTGGATTTAACGGAATCCTGCTGGCTCAGCCGGCAGCAGACTTCCTGACAGGAGTGGTGGCCATAATAATCATTCGTGATATTTTGAAAAAATTTTTTTAAAATTCCTGCAACCTTTTTGAAACTACATCACTCTAGTAAAATTGAAAATAAGTTAAGACCGCTGGATGAGGAAATGTTCGTAGGTACTAAAATGGTTGACATAAATCCATAAACGCCTGCGGCCAGGACAAGGCCGGTGAAAAAGAAGGCGATATTTGCCTAATCCGTGCAATTAGTGTATGATATGCATGTTTTTGCAAGAATCAATTTAGATAGGTGAATATTATGGAAAACAATAATAAGGAAAAAACTCCCGTATATAAAAGAGTCCTGGCATGGATCGGAATCATCATCCTGGTAGGCATGTACCTGGTACTTTTGTACGAAGCCCTAACAGGATCACCAGAGACCTACAACGTGTTCATCACCTGCGTGGCTGCTACCATTGCAGTGCCAATTGTTCTTTGGCTCCTTATCTGGTCCATCGGAGCGCTGACAGGAAGACATACTGTTGCTTCCCTCGATGCCATGACCAGCAACAGGATGCATGACAAGTATGGTAATGTGATTCCGGAAGGGAAAATAAGGACCATCGTTTTTGACATTGGAAACGTGCTGGTAGATTTTGCCTGGAGGCCACTTATTGAAAGACGAGGCTTTGACAGCGCCATGGTGGACAGGATTGCCAAGGCATCTGTATTTAGTGAGGACTGGGTAGAGTTTGATAAGGGTAACCTTACAATAGAAGAGATAATTGACCTTTTTGTGGAGAATGATCCTGAGATTGAAAGCGAGATCAGAAAGGCATTTTCAGACCTTACAGATATAGTTACCAAGAGAGAAAGAACTATTCCCTGGATAAACGCCATAAAGGCAGCAGGTTATCAGGTGCTTGTTCTTTCAAACTTCAGCAAGATGGCTGTTGAAAACTGCAAGGAAGCCATGGGATTTTTAGACTATGTTGATGGCGGAATCCTCAGCTACAAAGACCACGTAGTAAAACCTGGAGAGGAGATCTACAAGCTCCTTATGGAGAGATATGATCTTACAGCTGATACTACAGTCTTTATTGATGATACACCTGAAAACATCGATACAGCTAAGAGACTTGGCTGGAACGGTATCGTATTTAAGTCCTATGGGCAGGTAGAGGATGAGCTCAGAGCTCTCGGCGTTAAGTACTGAGGTGTTACCTGTGATCGTCGTTTCCAAGGATGAGCCTAAGCAGTTCAGAAGCAGCAAGGCTAAGAGGCCTTGACTTATCACTTACAACACAAATATTTCGTTTAGGAAGTATCTTATTGAAGCGGAGTTCGAACAGGACTCCGCTTTCTAAATATTCTTTTGCAAAGCTCTTTACAACGCAGCCAACACCAAGGTTTCTTAAGGTGAACTGCACGATCATGTCGCTGGTTGCAAGCTCAAACTCTGGCTGAATGGTAACGCCATTGTCTTTTAAAAATGAATCCACATAGTCTCTTGTGCTGGACTTACCGTCAAGCATGATAAGAGGAAGGCTCTCAAGGTCCTTGTAGTCCATCATCTTGTTCTTGTACTGAATAAAGCGTCTGGCAGCCACAAAGGTATCCTCAATTTCAGAAACCTCGTGGAACTCGTAGTTTTCTTTTTCTGAAAAAGGAGATGAGATGACACCAAAGTCTATAAGATCCCTGTCAAGGTAACTTAAGGTTTCAGGAGTTGGTCCATTGGTTACTGTGACCTTGATACCAGGGTGCAGCTCATGGAATTTCTCAAGATAGGGCAAAAGAAAAAATCTAAGAGTCATGTCACTGGCTCCGATCCTGACTTCTCCCGCATCAAGATGAAGGAGCTGCTTAAGTCTCTTTTCCCCAAGGTCAAATTCCTGATAGCCCCGTTCTACATATCTGTACAAAAGAGCTCCCTCACTGGTTAGCTTCATTCCACGGGCTGTACGCTGAAAAAGAGTGCAGGAAAGAGCGCTCTCAAGCTGATGAATGGACTGGCTCACAGCTGGCTGAGAGATGGACAGCTCTTTAGCCGCCAAGGTGATGCTGCCAAGGCGTCCCACGTGATAAAAGACTTTGTAGTATTCGAAATTTTCCAGCATAGAGGTGCTCCTACTTCCTTTGTTTTCATTAATCATACAGCACCAAAGAGGCCCTTACAAATTGATTTTGATTAAGAGGATTTTCTCTAGACATCAGCCGAGGTACTTGCTATAATGTTTTGGAGCTCGGACTAAGAGCTTTTTTTCTGAAAAATCAAAAATATGAAATGGCGTAAAGCCAGGAAAGGCGCGGGTTTCAATGGATTTTGAAAATGACAAAAGTGTCAATGAAAACAGTGTTGAGGATATCGTTTTAAGGTATCGTCCTGAGCTTTCCAAGCTGACTCCTTATCTTAACTGGCTTAAGGAAAACACAAGTCACGATGTGGCTCAGAGCTACTCAAACAGCGATCTTAAGTCGATGCCATTTCCTGTTTATGATTCTAATCTTCTGGCCTTTGTTAAGGCAGCTCAGACCACCAATTTGCTTGACAGAAACTACGTATATGTATATTCCAGGAACAGGCTTAATTCCCCCAAGGATGAGCTTATGTTCATTCAGGACGCCCAGATAACAGATATGGACGATCTTGCAGGAATCCTTTCATGCTACATCCTTCAGGGCATGAGCAAGGGTGCCAAGTGGGCACAGGGTGTTAAAACAGGAGTCCTTTATAACGTAGTAAAAAAGATGGATGAGTTAGTCCGTTTTTGGGGCCAAGAGACTGACAGACCGCTAATCTAAGTTGAGTGGAGGATCAATGGGAGAGAAATCAGTTCAGAAGAGAAAGTACATTATTGATAAGGCCAGAACAGTTTTCGCTGAAAAAGGCTTCAAGAATGTAACAATGAAGGATATCGTGGACGCCTGCGAGATCAGTCGCGGAGGCCTTTATCTTTATTTCTCAAGTACTGATGAGCTTTTCCTTTCCGTTTTGTCTGATGATTCCGATGATGAGGATACAGTTCTTGCCTCTGTTTCCGGTAGTGCAGCTGCTGGGGACATGCTGGCTCTTTTCCTCAAGGAACAGAAAAAAGAGATCCTTAGAAAGAAAAACAATCTGACAGTTGCCACATATGAGTACTTCACACTTCATAAGGCGGCTGCTCTTGATAATCCCCTTAAACGTCAGTTTGATACAGCAGTTAAAATAGTAGAAAAGCTCATTGAAAACGGTGTTGAGACCGGTGAGTTCTATTGTGAGAATTCTCTTGGATGTGCTCGCAATCTTATGTACGTGGTTGAGGGACTTAAGATAACAGCTGGTACCATTGGCATCACAGAAGAGGCCATTGATAAAGAGCTTATGTACGTCATGCAGGGATTAGTGCCCGATGAATTAAATAATTAATGATTTGAAAAGTGCTTTGGTTTTCCTGAAGCACTTTTTTCAAAAGTAAGGAAGGAGAAATTATGAGCGCAGTAAGAAGAGTTTATGTGGAGAAGAAGGAACCTTTTGCAGTAAAGGCAAAAGAGCTTAAGGCTGAGATAAAGGGGTATCTCGGAATTAAGAGTGTTGAGAACGTAAGGATGTTCATCAGATACGACGTTGAGAACGTATCAGACGAGGTATTTGAAAAGGCCTGCAGGACAGTCTTTTCAGAGCCACCTGTTGATGATCTTTATAGAGAAGAGATTGAGATTCCAGAGGGAGCAAGAGTGTTCAGCATTGAGGCACTTCCTGGACAGTTCGACCAGAGAGCGGACTCAGCAGAGCAGTGCGTACGCTTCATTAAGGGCGACGAGCATCCGGTAATAAGGACAGCTGTAACATACATGCTCATCGGTAATGTATCAGACGAGGAGCTTTTAAAGATCCAGAACTACACCATGAACCCTGTAGATTCAAGGATTGCTAGTGATACTAAGCCTGAGACACTGGTAGAAGTTTATGACGAACCAGAGGACGTTAAGATCTTTGACGGATTCAAGGATATGGATGAAAAGAGTCTTAAAGACCTCTATGAGTCCCTGGGCCTTGCCATGACCTTTAACGACTTTAAGTGGATCCAGCAGTACTTCTCTGGCGAGGAGCACAGAGATCCTTCAATGACCGAGATAAGGGTTCTTGATACTTACTGGTCAGATCACTGCCGCCACACAACCTTCGGAACTGAGCTCACAAACGTAACCTTCGAAGATGGCGATTACAAGGCGCCTATCGAGGGTGCATATAAAGAGTACCTCTCAGCAAGAGATGCGCTCTACAAGACTGATGACAAGATGAAAGAGAAGTTCATCTCCCTTATGGACATTGCTCTTATGGGTATGAAGAAGCTTAAGGCTGACGGCAAGCTCACAGACATGGAAGAGTCTGAAGAGAACAACGCCTGCACAGTTGTTGTGCCCATCGAGGTTGACTACGGCGATGGCCCTAAGACTGAGAACTGGCTTGTATTTTTCAAGAACGAGACCCACAACCATCCTACTGAGATCGAGCCTTTCGGTGGTGCTGCCACATGTCTTGGCGGAGCCATCAGAGATCCACTTTCAGGAAGAGGTTATGTATATCAGGCTATGCGTGTAACAGGCGCAGCTGACCCTACAGTTCCAGTTGCTGACACCATGAAGGGCAAGCTTTCACAGAAAAAGCTGGTTCGCGGCGCAGCAAGCGGATATTCATCCTATGGTAACCAGATCGGTCTTGCAACTGGTTATGTAAAAGAGATCTATCACCCGGGATACGTTGCTAAGCGTATGGAGATCGGTGCTGTTATGGGCGCTGCTCCTCAGGAGCATGTAATAAGAGAGAGCGCAGATCCAGGAGATATCATCATCCTCCTTGGCGGAAGAACAGGTAGAGATGGCTGCGGCGGAGCAACAGGTTCCTCCAAGGCTCACGATTCCAAGTCCCTTACAACCTGCGGCGCTGAGGTTCAGAAGGGTAATGCTCCTACAGAGCGTAAGCTTCAGAGGCTCTTTAGACGCCCTGAGGTAAGTGAACTTATTAAGAAATGTAACGACTTTGGTGCAGGCGGTGTTTCTGTTGCTATCGGCGAGCTTGCTCCAGGTCTTGATATTAACCTTGACCTTGTACCTAAAAAGTACGCAGGTCTTGATGGAACAGAACTTGCAATCTCTGAGTCCCAGGAGAGAATGGCAGTTGTTGTTGCTCCTAAGGACGTGGACAAGTTCCTTGCATTTGCATCAGAGGAAAACCTTGAGGCTGTTAAGGTTGCAGTTGTAACTAAGGAGCCAAGACTTGTTCTTAACTGGAGAGGTAAGAAGATAGTAGATATAAAGAGAGCTTTCCTTGATACCAACGGAGCTCACCAGGAGACACAGGTTAAGGTAGAGATCCCTGCAAAGAAGGACAACTACCTTGAGAAGATCGCTTCAGAAGACGCAGCTAAGGCCCTTGAAGCTGGAGACATTAAGGGCGCATGGCTTTCAGAGATGAGCGACCTCAACGTATGCTCACAGAAGGGACTTGTTGAGATGTTTGACTCCTCCATCGGCGCAGGCACAGTAGTTATGCCTTACGGCGGTAAGTACCAGCTCTCCGAGACCCAGACCATGATCGCAAAACTCCCTGTTCTTGCAGGTAAGACAGATACAGTAACAATGATGAGCTATGGCTTTGATCCATTCCTTTCAAGCTGGAGCCCATACCACGGCGCAGCATACGCAGTTACAGAGTCTGTTGCAAGGATCGTTGCAAGCGGCGGATCACTTAAAAACCTCCACTTCACCTTCCAGGAGTACTTCAAGAGAATGACAGAGGATCCAACAAGATGGAGCCAGCCTTTCACAGCTCTTCTTGGAGCTTTTGATGCTCAGCTGAAATTCGGCGTAGCTTCCATCGGCGGTAAGGACTCAATGTCCGGATCCTTCAACGAGATAAACGTACCACCTACACTGGTTTCCTTCGCAGTAGATGTGGCTACTCAGAAGGACGTTGTAACTTCTGAGCTCAAGAAGGCAGGAAATGCTCTCGTTCAGTTCAAGATCGCAAGAGATGAGTACGACCTTCCAGATTACGACAAGGTTATAGCTCTTTATAACGGTATAAAAGAACTTATGGCAGCAGGCAAGGTAGCAAGCGCCTACGCTGAGGATTCTTACGGAATCGCAGCAGCTGTAAGCAAGATGGCATTTGGTAACGGCCTTGGAGTAGCAATAGATGATACTATCCTGGCAAAAGAGCTTTTTGCAAATGACATTGCAGACATCATCGCTGAGGTTCCAGCTGAGTATGTTGAGGATGCCCTTAAGCTCTCTGGTGCAAGAAAGATCGGCGTAGTAACTGACGATGGCAAGTTCTCTTTTGCAGGCACAAGCGTAAGCGTTTCTGAGGCTCTTGATTCCTGGAAGGGCAAGCTTGAGAAGGTATTCCCTTCAACAGTTTCAGATTCCAAGGACAAGGTAGATACAGGTCTTTTTGAGGCAAAAGAGATCTATGTATGCAAGAACAAGGTTGCAAAGCCTACAGTATTTATCCCTGTATTCCCAGGCAGCAACTGTGAGTACGACAGTGCAGAGGCCTTCAGAAGAGCAGGCGCAGACGTAAATATCAAGGTGTTCAGAAACAGAGACGAAAAGGACATCCGTGAGTCTGTAGAAGAGTTCAAGAAGGCTATAGATAACGCACAGATCATCATGTTCCCAGGCGGATTCTCAGCTGGTGATGAGCCAGACGGAAGTGCCAAGTTCTTTGCAACAGCCTTCCAGAATGAGGAGATCAAGGCTGCTACAGACAGACTCCTTCAGGAAAGAGATGGTCTTGCTCTTGGTATCTGTAACGGATTCCAGGCTATGATCAAGCTTGGACTTGTTCCTTACGGAAAGATCACAGGACAGAGCGAGAACTCACCTACACTTACATACAACACTATCGGCAGACACATCTCCAAGATGGCAACAATCAAGGTTGTATCTAACAATTCACCTTGGCTGTCAGGAGCTAAGCTTGGCGGAGTTTACACAAACCCTGCATCTCACGGCGAAGGAAGATTCGTTGCACCTGAGGCAGTTCTTGATGAGCTCTTTAAGAATGGTCAGATCGCAACACAGTACTGCGACCTTGATGGCAACATCACAATGGATGACGAGTGGAACATCAACGGCTCTTATAGGGCTGTCGAGGGAATACTTTCACCTGATGGAAGATGTCTTGGAAAAATGGCTCACTCAGAACGCCGCGGAGATGGAGTAGCAGTAAATATTTTTGGTGAACAAGACCTTAGAATATTTGAGAGCGGCGTGGCATATTTCAAGTAATTTAAGTAGTAGATATAGAGAGGAAGTTTTATGAAAGCGTTTCTGATACTGGAAGACGGTACAAAGTTCGAAGGTAAGCACATTGGAGCGGACAAAGATGTTGTCAGTGAGATAGTGTTCAACACCTCAATGGCGGGATATACGGAGGTTTTCACTGATCCGTCATACGCCGGTCAAGCGGTTTGCATGACATATCCGCTTATAGGTAACTATGGTGTGTGCCTTGAGGATATGGAGTCTGAGAGGATATGGCTTGATGCAGTTATCGTAAGAGAGCTGTGCAGAGTACCTTCAAACTTCAGATGTGACATGTCTCTTTCCGATTTCCTTGAAAAGTATGAAATCCCTGGAATTGAGGGAATAGATACAAGGGCACTGGTAAGGCTCCTTAGAGATAAGGGTACAATGAATGGTCTTATCACTACCAATGAGAATATCTCTTTTGACAGTGTAAAAGAGAAGATCAAGGCCTACACTACTGGGGACGTGGTTTCCAAGGTTTCCTGCAAGGAGAAGTACTTCGTCAAAGGGGCTGAAAAGCTGGAGGACAATGGTCCGATCTCAGGAAGTTCATCTTTTAATAAAGAGGATTATGAAGCTTACCTTAAAGGAGATAAAGCAAGACTTGAAAAGAGGCCATCTCTTGTAAGGGACCTTAATGGTAAGGGCTTGAAGGTAGCTCTTTTGGATGTAGGAGCCAAGAAAAATATTGCAGCATCCCTTGCTGCAAGAGGGTGCGATGTTACAGTTTATCCTTACAACACCACTGCAGAAGAGATCCTTTCTGACAACCCTGATGGAATCATGTTATCCAACGGCCCTGGAGATCCCAAGGACTGCGGCGATGTGATAAAAGAGGTTAAAAAGCTCTATGACAGCGGCAAGACTATTTTCGCCATCTGCCTTGGACATCAGCTCATGGGTCTTGCAACAGGAGCTGATACCCACAAGCTCAAATACGGTCACAGAGGTGGCAACCACCCTGTAAAGGACCTTGAAACTGGAAGAGTGTTCATCTCATCCCAGAACCACGGATATGTAGTTGATGTGGACAAGCTCGATGAAAATATAGCAGTTCCAGCCTTCACAAATGTCAATGACGGCACCAATGAAGGTCTTAAATACACGGGCAAAAATATCTTTACTGTGCAGTTCCATCCGGAAGCCTGCCCAGGCCCACAGGACACAAGCTTTTTATTCGATAGATTTATTAGTATGATGCTTGAAACTAAGAAAAACGGAGGTAAGGACTGATGCCAAAGAGTAAAGACGTCAAAAAGGTTCTGGTCATCGGTTCAGGACCTATAGTAATAGGACAGGCTGCGGAGTTCGACTACGCTGGAACCCAGGCCTGCAGATCCCTTAAGGAAGAGGGTATTGAGGTTGTACTTGTAAACTCAAACCCTGCAACCATCATGACAGACAAGGACATCGCTGATGAGGTTTACATTGAGCCTCTTACAGTCAAGGTCCTTGAGAGGATCATTGAAAAAGAAAAACCGGATTCCATCCTTCCTACCCTTGGAGGCCAGGCTGGTCTTAACCTTGGAATGGAGCTGGATGAGTCAGGATTTTTAAAGAGCCACAACGTAAAGCTCCTTGGAACCACAGCTGAGACCATCAGAAAGGCTGAGGACAGACAGGAGTTTAAGGACACAATGGAGAAGATCGGCGAGCCCTGCGCTGCATCTACCGTTGTTCACAACGTAGAGGACGGTGTAGCTTTCGCAAAAGAGATCGGATATCCGGTAGTACTTAGACCAGCATTTACCCTTGGCGGCTCAGGCGGCGGTATCGCCCACAACCAGATAGAGTGTGAGGAGATCCTCAAAAACGGTCTTCGTCTTTCAAGAGCTAACGAGGTCCTTGTTGAGAGATGCATCGCAGGATGGAAAGAGATCGAGTACGAGGTTATCCGTGACAGTGCAGGAAACTGTATCACAGTCTGCAACATGGAAAACATCGACCCTGTAGGTGTTCACACCGGAGACTCCATCGTTGTTGCTCCATCTCAGACTCTGGGCGACAAAGAGTATCAGATGCTAAGAAGCGCAGCTCTTAATATCATCAACGAGCTTCAGATAACAGGTGGCTGTAACGTACAGTTCGCCCTTCATCCTACAAGCTTTGAGTACTGCGTAATTGAGGTTAACCCAAGAGTATCTAGATCTTCAGCCCTTGCAAGTAAGGCAACTGGTTACCCTATTGCCAAGGTTGCAGCCAAGATCGCCCTTGGATACACCTTAGATGAGATCAAAAACGCTATTACAGGCAAGACCTTTGCAAGCTTTGAGCCTGCACTTGACTACTGCGTAGTTAAGTTCCCACGTCTTCCTTTCGATAAGTTCATTACTGCCAAGAGAACCCTCACCACTCAGATGAAGGCTACCGGCGAAGTAATGAGTATCTGCACCAACTTTGAAGGTGCAATGATGAAGGCTATCCGCTCTCTTGAGCAGCACGTGGACTGCCTTACAAGCTATGACTTTTCAGAGCTTGACGACGATGAGCTCCTTACACGTCTCACCGTTGTTGATGACCAGAGAATATGGGTAATTGCCGAGGCCCTTCGCCGCGGCATAAGCCATGAGCAGATCCACGACATCACCATGATCGACCTGTGGTTTATTGACAAGCTCCACACCCTGGTAAAAATGGAGCTCAAGCTCCTTCGTGCCGGTGAAAAGAACACAGAAGGTAAGTATGGAACCCTTGAGGATGCCAAGAAGATCATCAGCTTCGACACCATGCTTGAAGCTAAGCGCCTTGAGTATCCTGATACAGTTATCAGCAGGCTTACAAGATTTAAGGTATCTGTTTTAAAAGAGCTTAGAGACTTCTACAAGATCCATGCTACTTTCAAGATCGTTGATACCTGTGCTGCTGAGTTTGAGGCTCAGACTCCATACTACTACTCAGTTTATAATGGCCCGGACTCAGAGGATGAGGCTTCTCTTTCCGCTGATACAGGTAAGAAAAAGATCCTGGTTCTTGGCTCAGGCCCTATCAGGATCGGTCAGGGTATTGAGTTCGACTACTGCAGCGTCCATGCTACATGGGCCTTCAGAAAAGCCGGCTTTGAGACCATCATCATCAACAACAACCCTGAGACTGTAAGTACTGACTTTGATATAGCTGACAAGCTCTACTTTGAGCCTCTTACACCAGAGGATGTTGAGAACATCGTAAGACTTGAAAAGCCCGACGGAGCAGTTGTTCAGTTCGGTGGTCAGACAGCCATCAAGCTCACCCAGGACCTTATGGAAATGGGTGTTAAGATCTACGGAACAGACGCTAAGGACGTTGACGCAGCTGAAGACAGAGAGATCTTTGATCAGATCCTTGAAGAGACACAGATAAAGAGGGCAGCAGGTGCTACAGTTTACACTGCAGAGGAAGCAAAAGAAGTTGCTAACCGCCTTGGATACCCTGTACTTGTTCGTCCTTCCTACGTTCTTGGTGGACAGGGCATGCAGATAGCTCTTTCCGACGACGAGATCGAAGAGTTCATGAATATCATCAACAGATATGCTCAGGATCACCCTATCCTTGTAGATAAGTACCTCCAGGGAATCGAGACCGAGGTTGACGCTGTGTGCGACGGCGAAGACATCGTTATCCCTGGTATCATGGAGCATATCGAGAGGTCCGGTATCCACTCTGGCGACTCAATCTCAGTTTATCCTGCACAGTCTCTTTCTGCTAAGGTAAAAGAGACTATAGCTGAGTATACAAAGAGGCTAGCAAAGGCGCTTCACGTAATAGGCCTTATCAACATCCAGTTCATCGCAGTTGGTGATGAGGTTTACATCATCGAGGCTAACCCAAGGTCATCAAGAACTGTACCTTACATCAGCAAGGTTACAGGTATTCCTATCGTTGACCTGGCAGCCAAGGTCATGCTTGGAGAAAAGCTTAAGGATATGGGCTATACCCCTGGACTTCAGCCTGAAGCTGGATATGTTGCTATCAAGATGCCAGTATTCTCCTTTGAGAAGATCCGCGGAGCTGAAATAAGCCTTGGACCTGAGATGAAGAGTACAGGTGAGTGTCTTGGTATCAGCAAGAACTTCAACGAAGCTCTTTACAAGGCCTTCCTTGGAGCTGGTGTAAATCTTCCTAAGCACAAGCAGATGATCATCACTGTTAAGGATGCAGACAAGGGCGAGATCATTGAGATCGCAAGGCGCTATGAGAAGCTTGGCTACATCATATACGCCACAAGATCTACAGCCAACACCCTTAACGAGAACGGCGTCAAGGCCCGTAAGATCAACAGGATCAACCAGGAGTCACCTACAGTCATCGACCTTATCCTTGGTCACAAGATCGACCTTGTAATCGATACACCTACCCAGGGCCGCGACAAGACAAGAGACGGATTCCTCATTAGAAGAACTGCAATCGAGACTGGCGTCAATGTAATAACAGCCCTCGATACAGCAAGAGCTCTTGTTACAAGCCTTGAGTGTGCTGAGACTGAAGAAAGCCTCGAGCCTATTGATATTGCAAAACTATAAACAACTGGGAGCATTTTATGTCAAAGGTTATTTACGATAACCCTCTGGCCTGTGAAAATGATATAAAGGATTTTGCATTGGAAGGGGAGGCTGATATCTCTTTTGATAGCGGCGCAATGTGCATTAAGTCTGGCGCTGAAGCGCTATTGTGGTATAAAGTGCCTCTTCCTTCAGATGTGAGGATAGACTGGGAATTTAGACCCTTGGAAGATACTGGCACAGCGCAGCTTCACTTTGCGGCTAAGAATGTAGATGACAGGATCTCAGAATTTCTTTTGTCCTATTACAAAAGAGAAACTCAGGAAGAGAGGTCTTTTCACACCTGTGCGCTTTACAAGGATGGTCTCCAGAACCTTGTATATAAGGGAGCAGACCCAATGGCCGGAGCATCTGGTGAAAACTGGTATAAGCTCTCTGTAGTAAAGCGCGGGAAAGACGTGTTCTACGGAGTAAACAACCTGGAACTTGTGCATTTCCATGACGATGGCCTGACCCTTGGGGAGATCCTTACTGGCGGCAACATGGCCTTTGGACAGCTGCCTGGAACCACAGCATTATATAGAAACTTAAAGGTGACCTGGATATGAAGATACTTGTTATTAACGGACCAAACTTAAATTTCCTTGGTATCAGGGAAAAAGCAGTTTATGGTAATCAGGACTATGATTACCTCTGCAATATGATAAAGGACAAGGCAGCAGCTGACGGGGACGAAGTAGTTCTTTTCCAGTCCAACCATGAAGGAGCCATCATCGACAGGCTCCAGGAGGCTTACAGCGACGGAACAGACGGCATCGTAATAAACCCAGGCGCCTACACCCATTATAGCTACGCCATCCACGACGCTCTAAAGAGCCTTGAAAATATTATCAAGGTCGAGATCCATATCTCGGACATCCAGTCCAGGGAAGAGTTCCGCAAGGTATCCGTTACCGCCCCAGCCTGCGACAAGCAGATTTACGGGCATGGACTTAATGGATATCTGGAGGCCATGGACTATATAAAGAGCCAAATATGACATTTAAAAGGAAGTCCTTCGTGAGCATTTGGGATAGATTAGTAAATAGCTTAAGAAAAAAAGATGATAATAAAGAAGACCGTATGAAAGGTTTTTTTCAAAAATGGTTGAAAAATCTTGATTTATAGTTTAATATTAGTTAGTTGTTTGATGTAATGTAATTTAGGAGGATTTTTATGATTTCTGCAAGTGATTTCAGAAATGGTGTTACCATCGAGATCGATGGCAACGTATGTCAGATTATTGAATTCCAGCATGTTAAGCCTGGTAAGGGCGCTGCTTTCGTAAGAACCAAGCTCAAGGATATCATCAATGGCGGTGTTAAAGAGACAACATTCCGTCCTACTGAGAAGTTCCCTGCAGCAAGAATCGACAAGAAGGATATGCAGTATCTCTATCAGGATGGCGATATCTTCAACTTCATGGATTCAGAGACTTATGAGCAGATCGGTCTTACTAAGGATCAGATCGGTGATTCCCTTAAGTTCGTTAAGGAGAATGAGACTTGTAAGGTTATGAGCTACAACGGTAACGTATTCGCAGTTGAGCCACCTATGTTCGTAGAGCTCGCAATTTCTGAGACAGAGCCTGGATTCAAGGGCGATACAGCTACAGGTGCTACTAAGCCTGCAACTGTTGAGACTGGTGCTACAGTAGCAGTTCCTCTCTTCGTTAATGAGGGAGATGTTATCAAGATCGATACAAGAACTGGTGAGTACCTTTCAAGAGTTTGATCTTATACGTAACCATATCTGACGCGGTAAGTCATAGTATATAGAAACTTAAGCAAGACAATAGATTTTTCCAAGGATAAGTCTATTGTCTTTTTTTGCGCTTTTTAGGCGCTTTGGGGCGTTTATTATCAGCCATTGGGGAGATGTCTTTTCACGCATCAAAAAATGACTTAAGGAGAAAAACAGATATGGATATAAATAGAGTAAGTAATGACGAATTAATTAGAGAAATAAAGGGTGATAGAGAAAGTAGCAGAGAGTACATGGGATTGTCGGAATTTACCAAGACTATCTCAGAATTGATACTCAGTTCCCTGGGGGAGGGGTTTAAAGTCAGCAGCAAGGAGATCATCAAGAATAATGGTGTTGTATACCATGCGCTTCTTATCAGCAAGGAGGGCAGGAGCATCGCACCAACTATCTATATAGATCAGTTCTACGAGGTTTACAAAAATGGAATGCCACTTAAGAAGGTAGTTATGGAGATCCTTACAATGTACAGAAACTCAATGCCCAAAACAGACCTTGATTTGGATTTCTTTTTTGATTTTTCAAAGGTTTCTGACAAGCTCTTTTTCAAGGTGGTGAACTTTGAAAAGAACAAGAAGAAGCTTGAAAATGTGCCCTACAGAAAGCTCATGGACATGGCTATGGTGCCTCTTTGCAGGATGAGAAATGAGGTGCTGGGTGAAGGAGTGATCACAATCGACAATGACCATCTAAAGAGCTGGGAGATATCAGAGGATGAGCTGTGGGAGAACATCGGAGAGCATGCAGGCAGTGTTGCGCCTCCTAAGGTTACAGGGCTTGTGGATTTTCTTGAGCGTATGGCAGGTCAGAGACTTGATATGGGACCACTTTGCGGGATCAGAGTCGTGACCAACACATCAGGAAATCTCGGCGCAAGTGCTGCATTCTACCCAGGTGTGCTTGAAGAACTTGCAGATGACATGGAAAGCGATCTGTACATTATCCCATCATCAGTGCATGAGACGCTGGTAATTCCAGATCCGGAGCTTGAGATGGATGTGGAGTGCCTAAAGGATATGATACATGAGGTGAATAGTACTACAGTTTCAGAGGAAGAGGTGCTAAGTGATAATCTCTACCGCTACGACAGAGAGAGCGGAAGACTATTTGTGGTGAAGGCTGGCTGATTGGTTGGGCGGTACAGGTTGGGATGGCAGGCTAGAAAATGAAAAAAGGGAATAAGCCAAATGATATTGGCTTATTCCCGGGCAATATATGATAAGAAGTCAACTATGTCTGAGTCGCTAATGTTGTGGGATTTTAACCAGCTTATCATGTCGGTGATGAGCTTGGGCTCTATATTTTGGCCATCATTATCAAGTGATATCTGGTTGTTTACTGCATTAAGAACATATGCATTAACGCTCATATTTTTACTTTGAGCTTCTTTTTGCAGCTGTTTCTTTTGGGCAGGACTCATGCGTAGTTTGATCTCGGCCTTGTTAGAGAGGTATTTCTTTATTGCCAATGCCTGCGATTTTGTATAATAGTTCTTTTTATCCATATAGCAGCCCTCCTAGGTATATTATATAGGAAACAGGGCTATATGGGAACATATATATTGAGAGTGATTATAGGGAATAACAGGATATATGTGCACATATTATTCAATGAACAAGACCGTAAATCGTTATCCGGAAGGGAAAATATATTTCTCTGACCAAGATGATATTTTAGACTATTTGGAAAGTGGAAAGCGGCGAAATGTCAACAGACAAAAGGCTTTTAGTGAAGGAAAAAGGATTACCCTGGCAAACAGAGATGAACTTAGAGAGTTCTTATATGGAGATAATAGAGGCTATGCTGACATTGTATCTTTTGGAAAAGTTTCCAATAGGCTTGCAGATGAAATAAAACAGATATCAAACGGAAGATTTGATGATTTATATGGTGCATATCTTGATATAGAAAAAGGTCATTCTGGTCATTCGATAGATGTTCATTCGACTCCGAAAAGGATTGGTGATTTGTCTCTTAACGAAGAAGATTTATTACAAGCATTTGAGAATACAAATAATGCAAGAGTTTTGGAGACGAAAGAGTATCTGTCCGGTGATAGAACTGTAACATTGACGTTACCGCTACAAGATGGACATGTAATCATGATTGAAACTGTTTCTAAGTCGAGAGGTAGCTTGATTTATAGAAATGGATGGGTAGTAGATGAACAGAAGTTTATTGCAATTTTTTAAGGAGCAACCCAAATTCCGCAGAGGGCGCTAGCCCTTTATCTGTGCGTGATGGCATTACTCCTTATAGCTAAAACATAGCAGATGCTATGTTGGATGTCAATAAGAATTAAAAATGCACCCGACTGGACTCGAACCAGCAACAAAGGCGTCGGAGGCCTACGTTTTATCCATTAGACTACGGGTGCACATACAATATTCATATTCTAGCACAAAATATGAACAAGTGCCATGAATAACAGCGTTTTTGAATGCTGACAAAGCTGTGACAAACTTGACTTGACCTGCGTTTATATATAAAATCAGAGTGTTGTATTATGATTTCTAGAGGTTTATTTAAATGAAAAAGAAGAAAAATGACATTACCAATTGGCGTAATGAAAAGAAGGATATCTGGGCAATCCTTGGAGATAACAAAAAATACCTTATGCCCGCCATACTGATAGTAGCAGTTGCCATTACTATAGTAGTAGCAGTAAGCGCTAACAAAAGAGCTGCCCAGGTAGCTCAGTCCACTGCATCTACATCTGAGGTTTCTACCTATGAGATACCTGATGTAACAATGGAGGAGAATGCATATCCAGATGTTAATGCACTGGTTGAGAAGTACTATGCAGCATTGGCAGAGGGAGATGAAGATACACTCTTAGAGATCTACAGAGGTCTTGATGAAACTGAGATACTTAAGTCAGTTGCGGCTTCAGAGTATATTGAGAAGTTTGATAACATCACTGTTTATACCAAGCCAGGTCCTGTAGAGGGAAGCTACGCAGCATACGTTTATAACGAAGTTAAGCTCTACGACTACGACGGCTATTTACCAGGTCTTGAGACTTTATATATCTGTACTGATGACAACGGCGATCTGTACTTTAACGGCGATATTGCAGATGCTAATGAGATCGAGTACTTAAAGCAGATCAATGTTCAGGCTGATGTCATCGACCTCAACAACAAGGTTGCATCCAGCTATAATGAGATGGTAAGTGCTGATGAGAAGCTTGCAGAGATCCTTACCAAGATGCGTTCTGCGCTGCAGGTATCAGTTGGTGAAGCTCTTGCAACATCAGAGGGAGCATCCACAGAGGAAGAGGGCTCAGCTGAGGCTTCAGAGGAAGAGTCAACAGAGCCAGAGGTTAAGACTGTTACCACAAGAACAATCAAGGCAACGGACGTTATCAATATCAGAAGCTCAGATTCTGAAACTGCTGACGTTCTTGATAAGACTGAGAAGGGTCAGGAGTTTAAGGAACTTGAGGCACTGGCTAACGGCTGGAGCAAGATTGAATACAAGGGAAAAACAGCTTACGTCAAGACAGAGTTTTTTGACGTAGTATCAACAGAAACTGTGGAAGTAGAAAACACAGATGATGATAGCACCCAGGAGGCTGATGCAGAGAGTTCAGTTGCAGCTTCTTCATCTTCCAGCACAGAGGCTTCAGCAGCTTCAACCGCATCATCAACAGCTTCTTCAACTGCGTCAAGCTCAGCATCCAAGGTTTCTTCTGCTAAGACTGGCAAGATGACTGTTACAGAGTCCATCAGGTTCAGAAAAGAAGCAAGCACAGATTCAGAAGTTCTTGCAACTATCTATGGCGGAGAGACTGTCAATGTGGTAGAGCAGTACTCGAATGGTTGGGCTAAAATAGAGTATAATAAGAAGACAGGATATATTAAGTCAGAGTTTCTTAGAGAATAAAGAAATATCCAGGTAGGAGGGACATCAGATGTTCGGACGCGTAAAAGTTGCTATCATGGGAACTGGCAAGATTGCAGGTGTTATGGCGGATACCCTGAAGGGAATGAAGGGTGTTACCTGCTACGCAGTAGGCTCAAGGACTATGGAGAATGCTGAGAAATTCGCCAAGTTTTACGGTATCAAGAAGGCCTATGGCTCCTACCAGGAACTGGTGGATGATTCCAAGATTGACCTTGTATACGTGGCAACACCACATTCCGAACATTTTGAGAATGTTAAGCTTGCCTTAAACGCAGGAAGGAACGTTATCTGCGAGAAGGCATTTATGTTAAACGAATCTCAGGCAAAAGAGGTTTTTGACCTTGCCAAGGAAAAGAACCTTCTTCTTACTGAGGCTATCTGGACCAGGTATATGCCAATGAGAACCAAACTCTTAGAGGTCCTTGGTAGTGGCGTCATTGGCGAGCCCACTATGCTCACAGCTAATTTGGGCTACAACATTTCTTACAAAGAAAGGATTGCTAAACCAGAGCTTGGAGGCGGAGCACTTCTTGATCTTGGTGTTTACGTCCTTAACTTTGCGTCGATGGTCTTTGGCAATGATATTTCGGACATTGCATCTATCTGTACTTTCAACAACCTAGGAATGGATATGCAGGATAGCATCACACTTCGCTATGTAAATGGCAAGATGGCTGTCCTTAATGC
>Ga0256405_10002749_pt1 | contig 38785 bp, 26 predicted proteins | sample RumenRJG_02DNA_FD_189096 | JGI IMG/M metagenome (GOLD analysis project Ga0256405, IMG submission 189096) | Bovine rumen microbial communities from Lethbridge, Alberta, Canada - RJG_02 | ecosystem: Host-associated > Mammals > Digestive system > Stomach > Rumen | place: Canada: Alberta...
CAGCTTCGTTCCGGGGTCGAAAAGGTTGCGGTAATATCCCGCCCTTTTCAGGAAGAAGGCGGCGTCTTCCTCTTTTCCGAGGGCCTTTGCGAAGAGATAGGCGCAGTAGTCGTCATAGCAGCATTCCAGTGTCCTTGAAACGCTTTCTTCCTTCACGAGGTCGAAGGGGAAATAGCCGTATTTGTCGTAAAGGGTCCAGTTTGTCTTGGGTTCGGGAGTGGTCAGGGAGGTCTTCACGGCCTCATATGCCCTTTCCGCGTCGAAGCCCTTGAATCCCTTGAGGTAGGCGTCCACGATGACGGGAACGGCGTGGTCCCCTATCATTCCGTAGTTCTCGATTCCCCAGAGCGACCAGATGGGAAGGAAGCCCTGCTCGTCGTACTGGTCCAGCATCGAGTTTACGAAATCGTCCACCTTTTCGGGTGCGATGAGGGTGTAGAGGGGATGGGCGGCCCGGTAGGTGTCCCACAGGGAGAAGGTGGAATAATGAGGCTTCTTTCCTGCATCCGCGACGTTGTCAGGGTGGATGAACAGCTTGTACATCGCGCTGTAGAACATCTCCTTCTGCACATCGGTGCCTTCTATCAGGATCCTTGAGAACAGGGATTCCCATTCAGTTTTAACTTCTTTCCTGTGCTTTGCGAGATCCCAGCCGGGCACTTCCGCCGCAAGGTTGGAAATCGCTCCTTCCACGCTTTCACGGGAGATGGAAACCTTGACCTTCAGTTCTTTTCCTTTCAGGTCGAATGCGAGGACCATCCTCGGCCCGTTTTCGAGGGAGTCCCTTTTAGGAAGGACGCTCTCTACGGTGTAGGGGGCGCTGAATTCCATGCAGTAGTAGTAAGTCCTGTTCACCCAGCCCTTTGTGAGGGTCTTTCCGGTCAGCCTGTAGGGATTGGATGTATCGTGGGTGGACTGGCGCACCTTCACAGGAAGCCTTTCCGGCCTGGAAACTATTCCGCTTTGGAGGTCCACCAGCATCCTCGCCTTGTCCGGCTGGTCAAAAATGAAGCTTTCGAGGGCGCAGTGCTCTGTGGCCACCATGCCGGCAAGGACTCCTGCCTCATCCAGATAGACACTGTACCAGCCCGGCTCAGCCTTCTCGCTCTTCTTGTCGAAATGACTCGTCCACGAGTCGGTTATGCTGCCTTCGGCGAAGGGAAGTATGAGCAGGTCGCCGAGGTCCGAGCTGCCCACTCCGTTCAGCCTGTTGTGGCTGAAGCCCTGGAGGGTGGTGTCGGGATATTGGTAGCCGCCCGTGTACTCCCAGGCGCAGTTTCCGGTCTGGGGTCCTACGGACACCATGCCGAAAGGCCAGGATGCGCAGGGATGGCAGTGGCCGTATCCGGAAGTGCCCTGGAACAGGTCCACATAGGAGGACAGCCCTGAACTTTGGCGGCATGCCGTGAAAATGAAAAGGAATGCCGTGAGACAGAGGAGTAAGGAGGTTTGTTTTCTTGCCATTACGGTTAGGATCCGGATTTCTGGTTCTCGATTTCTTCAATCCTGTGCAGCCAGTAGCCCCAATAATCGTCGACTGCCCGCATTACCCTCTTGGGTTTCCCCTGCGAGTCGTAAAGGGTGAAATTGTCCTTCGTAGAATACCGGTAGTTGGTGAATTCCCAGCCGAAACGGGTTCCGTTCTGAAGAGTGTTTTCCAGGATCCTGTCCAGGGTGGATTCCGCAAAACCGTAGTCGCTTCCGTTGAAGGTCATGTGTTCGCTGACGGCCCAGTCCCTTCCGGTTTCCCTCATGATCTTGTAAACATGGTCATAGGCGGCCTGATTGGGACTTCCGGTTGTGAATTTCCAGTGCCAGTTGACCTGGATGATGTTCGCGCAGGTCAGGTTCCTCAGGAATTCCTCGCTGTCCCCATTCCGGAGGTACATCTCCCCTCCGTCAGTTTCGAGATAGTCGACTGCGACATAAGCGTTCTTTCCCGCTACTGAGCGCCATGCGGCTGCGTCTCCGTTGACCCATTCGGCCAGGTACTGGGCCCTGAACCTGTTCCAGGTCTTGTTCTGTACGAACGAATCGGGAATGGGGAAGGTTTCGGGCATTTCGGAGGAAGGGTCGGTGATGCCGTTGCGTGTCCTCCATTCATTGTATGCCTTCCTGGCGTTTTCGCTGTAGTCCAACGCGACGGCGCCCATATACTGCGGCTCAACCGTCGTTTCGACATAAAGCACCTTGTTCAGGTCCAGGGCTTCGGCTATCTCCTTTATGTATTGCCGGCTGGCCTTGAGGTAGTCCTCATTGAAGAGGGATACTACCTTGCTGCCGAAACCGTATTCGGTGTCCGTCACCAGTTTCCCGTTGCGGTCAACAGCATAGACTTCATCCCCGTGAGAGGACCAGAAGCCTTCGGGGACACCGTTCCCTCCGACGGAATAATTGCCCAGATTTATGCAAGGATACATACCCTTGGCATAGACGGCGTCCACGACTTTCCTCAGCGGTTCCACAGACTTGTCCAGATGTCCGTCGCCGTCAGTATCGTACCAGTCCCATGAGCAGCAGATTTCCACGGTGTTGTAGTGGTACCTGGCCATGTCGTCCAGTTCATCGATAATCTCCTGGGCTTCCGGAGGATTGCTCGTGATCGTGAGGGGCTTGGCTATCTTGAGGAACTTCCATTTCCCGTCAAGATAGAACTTCCCGTCGTGTATGGACCATTTGGTGTAATCCACAAGGGGATTCTTCTCGACTCCGGGGTCTGGATAGTCTGATTTGGACTTGGGCTCGTCCTTGGGATCCGGAATGTCTTCCTTTCCGTCTCCCCCGCAGGAAGACAGAAGGCAGATGGCTATGGCGAGCGCCTGGAGGATTCTTCTGGACATATGCATCAATGCTGTGACTCTATTTCTTCCACCATGTGCATCCAGTAACCCCAATAGTCGTCAACCCTCTTCATGGCAGACTTCGGGGAGTAGTCGCTCTTGTACAGGCAGAAATTGTCATTTGAATTCGGCAGGATGTTGACGAATTCCCATCCCAGCCTCGTGCCTTGGTTGAGGGTGTTCATGAGGAGCTTGTCGATGACGGAAGAGGCGAAGTTATAGTCGCTTCCGTTGAGGGTCATGTGCTCGCTGACCGCCCAGTCCCGATGGGTTGCATTCTTGACCTGGTAAACCCTGTCATAGGCTTTCTGGTTGGGAGCCCCGTTGGTGAAATGCCAGTTGACCTGGATGATGTTCGGGCAGGTCAGCGCCGTCAGGAATTCAATCGGGTTGCCGTCCCTGTTCTGCATGGAAGATTCCGCTGCATCCAGGTAGTCGACTGCCACGTACGCGTTCTCTCCGGCGACGGACCTGTAGGCCGCGGCGTCCTCATTCACCCATTTGGCCAGGAACTGGGCCCTGAATTTGTTCCAGGTGGCATTGTTGACGAATGATGCCGGGATGGGGAATGTCTCGGGCATTTGCGAAGCGGCGTCGGTGATGTTGTTCTCCGCTCTCCATTTGTTGTACTCCGCGCGGGCGGCGGCATCGTAACTCAGGGAAATGGTGCCCATGTACTGCGGCTCGACGGTGGTCTCGAACCAGAGGATCTTCCGCGTGTCGATCTGGGTGGCGAGGTTCTTGATGTAGTTGTGGACAGTTTCCCGGTACCCCTCGTGGAAAATGGAGATTACCTTGCCGCCGAAGCCGTATTCGGTGTCTGAGACTTTGTTCCCTTCGCTGTCGATGGCTTCCGCATCGGGGAAGCGGCTCCAGAATCCTGCAGGGATCTGGCCTCCGCCCACTGCGTATGTTTCGACGGAGAGGCAGGGGTACATTCCCTTTTCATAGACCGCGTTGATGATCCTGTTCAGGGAGGCCACGGCCGTGGAACTGACGACGCCGTCTCCGTCCGGATCGAAATGGTGCCAGTAGCAGTTCATTTCAATGGCATCAAAGTGCTTTCTCCGGATGACGTCGAGTTTTGAAATGAGGTCGTCGACCGCGGCGGCATCGGCGTAGTTGATGAGAGGCTTGCCGATCTTGAGGAACTTCCATTTCCCGTCCAGGTAGAATTTCCCGTCGTGTATGGACCATTTCTTATAGTCCACGATAGGGTTGGGGTCGATTGCCGGTTCGGGATAATCTCCCATTCCAAGTTCCGTGTTGCCTGAACCTGAACCTGAACCCGAACCCGAACCCGAGCCGGAACCGGAACCGGAGCCCGGATCGTCTTTTCCGGCGGATCCGCCGCAGCCTGCGATAAGTGAAAGGGAGACAATCCCTGTCAAGATGAATTTGAAGTATTTCATATCTTAATGTGTTTACTCTCTTTTATAATCATACACTTCTCCCCAGCCCATTACGACCAGGGGACGTCCGATGCCTGCATAGTTGTGGTAGGCATACCAGTACGGGATACGCACTGTGATGCCGTGTCCGAGTTCATTTTCATGGCCTACAATAACCGTGCGGGGATCGTATCCGGGGATTATCACTCCCAGGTCCCCCATCCAGCAGGTGGAGAAAAGGATGTCGACTCCCGGAAGCATTTCCCTGGCGTTTTTCATCCATGAATTGTCTTCGGGGTGGGCCTGGTCCCCCAGATGGACGGTGGTGTAGCCTTCAGGGAACATGAGACCTATGTGGTTGCACATGATGCAGGTGGTCTCGGTGATGTTCTGATGGCCGGGCAAAAGCCTGTATTTCAGTGTCTTCCCATTTAGTTTCAACTTTCCGTCCAGGGTCTTTCCCTCTTGGGGTCGGCGATGGATGATTTCCCTGTTTTCCGGACGGTATTCCGTCGGGGCGACCACCGGCTTCCCCTGGGAGAGGAAGCGGTCGACGACGTGGTTGTCAAAATGGTCGCTGTGATTGTGCGTGATGAAAAGGGCGTCGCAGCGGTCTGCAATGCGGTCTGCGATTTCCAGGGGGAATCTGGCCCCTTCCTGGGAACTGAGATCTATTGCCACTGTCATGGACGCGGTCTTCAGCACGAATCCCATGTTGTAGATTTTGAATACCCGAAGCCCGTTGGAGACCGGTTCATCCATCTTCTGTAAGACCTTCTCCAGCCGTCCCTCCATGTAGTGCCTGATGGCTGGAGTATTGTCGTAGATTGAATTATGCACTATGCCGTCCAGGGCGAACAGAGCCATTTTGCGGGCACCGCAGGGGTCTCCGTCCTGCACAGGATTCGCATCGAGGGTCTTGTCCACGAGGTCGAGGGTCTGCCACTGCTGCGTCTCCAGGAATTCGCTTTCCGTTCCTCCGTAATGCGGGTGTTCGAGGAATCTGTTCTCCTGGGCCATGAGGCTCAGGGGAATGAGGCATAATACTATGAATGCCAGTCGTTTCATATCTATTTATTCGCTTCGGCCCAGGCGCGGAAGGCCTGTATCATGGAGAAAAGCACTCCTGCCTCGCCGCGATATGTCCCTGAGCCCATGGGCTTTCCGGAAAGGTCATACCATTCGTTGAAGGCCTTGCCTTCGGCCACCCTTGCAAACATGGGTCTGGCCTCGTCCCAGGCCTCGCGGATGAATCCGTAGCGGACCAGCTGGGTGATGATGCGTCCGCCGTACCAGGTCCAGTCGCCTCCGTTCTGGTAGGAATACTCCTTCATGATCGGATTCTTGAAGAAACCGTCGGGGTAGGCCGGGTACTGGGTGATTCCGATGGAAGTCGCTCCTGCCGCCTCCATGTTGCGGAGCATCGCGTCGTTGCAGGAGCGGATCTCGTCAAGGCTGAGAAGGCCAGCCTCCATTGCCACACCGGTTCCTCCGTGATAGAATATCCTGCCCTCGTCGAAATCCGCGGGGAAGGGGGAGCCAGACAGGTATATATGGGGGATGAATTTCTGGTTCTTCTTGTCCCACAAGTGTTTGCGCACATTGCCGGCAAGATTGTCCCGTACGTTTTTCCAATGCGGGATGACGGCCTTGTCCCCGGTAATCTTCAGGTAGGCGTCAATTGCGGAGATGAATAGGGCGTTGTCGTATATGTCGATGCAGAAATGGCTGTTGTCGTTGATGAAAACGCCCCATTCGTGTTCGGGCTGGACATCGCCCCAGTCGGCGGTAGTCGCTCCCCAGAGAAGGCCGTACCTGTCGTTGAACCTGTGCTCCATCAGGAACTGCATCGCCATCTGGAGGCGCTTGTCTATGCTGATTCCGCCGATTTCGGTTTTCAGGAAATCCTTGTTCCCGGTCTTGGTGACATATTTGGATACTGCCAGGATCAGGGATGATTCCTGGTCGGTCTCGACGGTGTTCTTATGGGCCAGGAACCGGGGTTCGAGATTAGAGGAAATGTATTTGTAGTCGAGCCGGGCTTTCTCCTTCGGGACAAAACCGTCGGGGATGTTGCCGTCTTCTCCCTGGAACCGGAAGAAGGGGAGGAGATTTTCCCTTATCTTTTCCTCCGGCATCTCTTCCATGGCGAGTTCGATGAAGGTGTTGTAGTCCCTTATCCAGACTTCGTCATACCCGGAGCCGGCATTGAAGCCTGTCCGGATCAGCTGGCGGGCAAGGGTTTCAACCTCGGCGGTTACGGGATCGGACAGGATTTCCTCCGCAAGTTCCTTCCTTGACTGGGCGGTACCTTCCCGGCTGTCGAAATCGAAGAACTCCTCGTCCTTGTCCACGCATGCTACGGCGCGGACATGGGCCTGGGGATTCATGATAGTGAAAGGATGGTCGGAGACGTAGTTCCTCATTCGGCTCCCGAAGACGGAAACCGTGGCCTTCGCGTCCCCGATGACCTTCATGTAATCGTAGCTCTTTCCGTAGGCGGAGAGGGCTCCGTTCTTTCCGGAGAAGCACTCCACGTTGGTCAGGGCCGTGTGGCCGCCGCCCTCTATCACGATGGGATGGATATCCTCCACGTTGTCCCCGAGATTCGCGATTATCGATCCCTGGGCTATCTGCCAGTTGCGGTTGAAGCTATTGTTGCCCTTTTTGTACAGGCCGATTGCGACGCAGTCCAGGTTGAAGTTCGTCAGCTGGCCGTACGTTTCACCTCCGAGATAGATTCCTCCATATGCCCCGAAGGTGAAGATGTCCATTATCTGGGCGTTGTCGGTGTGGTCCACCCAGTAGGTGAAAGTCTTTTTGGCGACAACGGCATCAATCACCTTGACATTGAAGCTCCGGTCGAATTCCCTCATGTTCGAGGGATTCACATGGCAATGAAGGATCCTGGGTATGTCATAGCAACGGTCTATCGCGATGAACTCGCCGCCGAGCGGATAACCGTAGCAGTGCTCGAAAAGTATCTGCTCGCAGAATTGTCCGGGAGCGGAGCGGAAGTCCATGGCCATATACTCCCCGTAGAAGGTCAGGCTGTTGAGGGTGACTCCTTCCACGACGCGGACGTCGTGCGACATCTGGATCGTTGGTTTGTAGGGGATTATCGCCGCCGGGTCGTCGTATGTCTGGTCCGGATAATAGAACTGGATTCCCTGGATCCTGGTGGCCGATTCGACCGTGATGAAGGGGTTTGCCGTATCCCTTATCAGGAAGATGGAACCTGTCGGCTCCTTCCTGTCGGGATGGCGGGTTCCGCGGCCGGTGGGTCCGTGCGCTCCGGTGAGGGAGACGTTGCGCCTGAGGAGGATTCCCGTAGCGACAGGATAGCCGCCCTCCACCGGAGTCACATAGAGCGCCGTTCCGCTGGCAGCCGCCCAGTCGATGGCTTTCTGCAGGTTGACCCGGTTCTCCTCCGGAGAATTGCCTGGCAGGACACCGAATTCCTGGATCGACACGGAACCGGTCTTTGTTTTATTGTCTTTGGCCTGAAGGGAAAAGGCAAGAAGGATGGCCAGGGCCGGGAGCAGGAATCTTTTCATAATATATTAGTCTTCGTGGAAACGCATGTTGTCGATCTTGACGGTGATGTTGTCATTAATGGCAAGATGGTAGATTCGGAAGAAATTGATTGCAGCCAAATCGGGAGAGGAGCCGGTCACCCTGGCGTCGCTGAATTTCAGGTCCAGGCTGTTCCAGCCGCTTTTGAGTCCGAGGCTTCCTATCATCCATGCGTATTCCTTGCTGTCAGGTTCGCCGGAACTTGTAATCTCAATCGCGCCCTCCCCCGAAAGGTTTATTTTGGAAATGTCGCTTATGTAGAGGTCAAACAGCAGATGCCCGCCTTTACGGTCAGCCTTTGAATCGACCGGTGTCCCGGTCCATCTGAACATGACCTGGTTCTGGCCAGGACCTGCCGTTACGCTGTAGTTGCCTTCAGTTTTCAGGTCTCCGTCCACGCTGACGGAGCCGAGTCCGCTGGCCCAGCCGGCAGCAGACTCGCAATCATTGAACGTTGTGGTGACATCGTGTTCGAGGTCACTCTCTTCTCCTTCGTAGGTGTAGTCAAAGAAGTAAGAATTCCTGTCCACGCATGCCACGGCCCGCACCTTTACGGCATTGCTTTTTATCGTAATCGGGAAATCGGCCGTATAATTGCGCATACGGCATCCCAGCATCGATACGGTTGTCTCTTCATCACCGTCAACCGTGATGAAATCGTAGGATGCGCCGATAGACGTAAGGGCCCCGTTCTGTCCTGAGAACGATTCCACGTTCGTAATGGCCATATGGCCTTCCCCGTCGATGTAGATGGGGTGTATGTCTTCAACTTTTGTCCCGAGATTGGCGATTATGGAGCCCTGGGAGACCTGCCAGTTGCGGTTGAATGACTGGTCGCCTCCCTTGTAGATACCTATGCCCACGCAGTCGAAATTGAAGCTGGTGAGTTGGCCGTAGGTGGATTCTCCGAGCCAGATGCCTCCATAGGTGGCAAAGGTGAATATGTCCATTGCTACGGCATTGTCCGTGCGGTTGATCCAATATGCGTAGGTCTTCCTGTCAATGACCTTCTGCATGACGTTGCCGGTAAAGGATCTGCCGAACTCCCTCATGTTAGCGGGGTTGACGTGGCAGTGCAATATCCTGGGGATGTCGTAGCACCTGTCCAGGGCGATGAATTGTCCGCTGAGGGGATAGCCATAGCAGTTTTCGAAAAGGATCTGTTCGCAGGTGACGCTTTCCGGCGCCCTGAAATCCATGGCGAAATATTCGCCGTAGAACGACAGGTCGCGGAGGGTGACTCCGTGGACGCTGGAAGAAGAGGACATCTGGATGGTCGGCTTGTACTGTTTGATAGCGGACGGGTTGTTCCAGGTCTGTTCCGGATAGTAGAACTGGATTCCCTGCACCCTCGTGGCGGATTCCACGATGAGGAAGGGAGAACTCTCGTCGGTAATGACAAACAGGGACCCCGTCGGTCCAGTCCCGGCTTTGTTCCGTGTGCCTCGGCCCGTGGGGCCGTGGGCACCGATCAGGGAGACGTTCCGCTTGAGGACGATTCCTCCGTCGACCGGGTAACCGTCTTCAACCGGTTCCACATAGAGGGCTATGCCCGCGGCCGTAGCCTGGTCGATGGCTGCCTGCAGGTTCTTTTTGTTCTGCGCGGGGGAATTCCCGGGCAGGACTCCGAACTCCTGTATGGAAACAAGGGGACAATCCGTCCCGGTGGAGATATACAACGTGTCAACCTTAGTAATAATCTCCGGGGTGCCGGAACTTTTATTCTGGCACCCGCAGAGAATGAACATGAAAGCGGTCGAAACGAGGATATACAGGTTCCTGTTTCTCATTGTTGGTTTTATTTAATGCCGAGCGTGACGATTTCGTGACCGCGGATCTTGACCCTGATCTTGTTTCCGATGATTTCCGGAGCTGAGGCTCCTTCAAGCGGATATTCGATAAGGTTAAGCCTGCGGGCGGCGGAAATGCCCTTCGGCAAGGTTATTTCAGTGACGGTCTCCTTGCCCTGCATCTCGCAGAGACGGACGATGAGTTCATCCCCGTCTTCAGACTGCTTGATGGTGGAAAGGCTGACGTTGTCCTTGTCCACTGCGATCAGGGAAGCCTCTTCAGGCTTGGTCGCATGCTCTTTTACAAGAGCAAGGGACGGCGGTTCGGCAGCATACACCGGGACATTGTAGATCTCACCCTCACGCATCACTCCGTTTTCCCAGCCTCCAGTGTGGGGGAACAGGGAATAGTTTATCACGAAGCGGCCAAGGTTGGGATAGATGTCCGGATTTCCGGCTGAACGGAGCAGGGTGAGGCGGAGCTCCCCGTTGTGGTAGGAATGTCCGTATTTCGTCCTGTTGAGGAGGGCGATGCCGGTCTGTCCGTCATTGACGTCAACCCATTTCTGGGCAGGAACTTCCTGTCCGTCATTGTCTTCCCTGGTGGCAGGATTCTCATAGTGGTGGCCGAGCCAGTGGGGAATCTCTCCCCCGGCGAATTTGCCGTTGGCAGGGCGCTCCACCACGTTGAAGGGGACATCGCACCACAGGCGGGAATCATCGGTGGCGAGGGGGAAGATGGCGCGTAGCATGGGAGATTCCTTGTCGTCACCTCCTGTCTCTAGCCAGTGGACCTCCACGTCATAATCAATCCTGGGATATGAACGGTAGATATATGTCCGGATGATGAACTTGGAATTGCCCCATACCTTGGTGGCTTCCACGCAGGCGCGGACAGGACCGTTCTCCACTTTGCAGTAGTAGGTCTCCTTTTCGGGGGCGTTTTCCAGGTATCCGAGCCAGTTGCGGTCCATGTTGCGTACCGGAAGGACGGTGGTCACGTCTTCGATGGAAGCGTTCTTGTTGATCGTCCAGGACTTCATCTGCCCGTCCCTTATCTCGTTGTAGATGCGGAGGGTGTTCAGGTGGCCTCCGTCGCGGACGAACTCCTTGCCGCTCTTCTTGTCTATGAGGCTCACGATGTCTCCCGTAGAGGGATCGATCCTGATCTTGAAGTAGTCGGTGTCGAAAGTATTGTCCTTGAACGGAATGGGTTCATTGAAGACTCCCGGCTGCATGACATCAACATAGAAGGTCTTGTAGCCGCCGGCAGGCATTTCGTCCACGACGAACTGCACTTTGGAGAAACAGCTGGGAGGGAAGGTCTTGCCCCATACGATCTGGGCCGGATAGGTCTTCCCCGAGGCATCCCTCACAAGGACGGAAGCCACGTTCCCCTGTCCGATGTCCTTGATTTTAAGGTTTTTCGAACCATAGAAATCGGGCCATCCGCGAAGCTCCGCGGTAGCAGGCATCTCATGGGAGAAGACATCCGCTTCGACGAGCATCTTGCCTCCGTACGGATGCAGGTTATACGCCACTATCGGCTGTCCCAGCCCTTCCTGGAACTTGATCCCGTCCGCCAGGTTGCGGAACGCCTTGTCCCTGGCTTCCCCGGCCTTGCGGTAGGTCTCCATGTAGCGGGAAACCGATTCCCTGTTGGATTCATAAACCGCGGAGCCTGTGAGGATGTCGTGGAACTGATTGAAGGTTACGTTTCGCCAAAGGTCTTTGTACAGGTCATGGGGATATTTGTCGCCGTCAACGAACCAGCGCAGGGAATTGAAGAATTCTCCTTCATAAAGGGCCTTCTCGCAGTTGCGGTTGCCTTCCTTGTTCTCGGCGACTGTGGAATAGCAGCCTTCGAACACATATTGCATTTCGCCCCTGTGGACCGGACGTCCGTCCATCTCCTTCGAAAGGCTCTTGAAGAAATCTTCGGCAGTAGTGAATTTCACTGCGGGAGCATTCTTTTTCAATGCGTCGATCCTGTGGACATTGTCAATGTTGGCGCGGGTCGGTCCGCCTCCGTGGTCTCCGACTCCCACGGGGTGCAGGACCCTATGACGGTCGGGTGCATACTTCTCGAAGCGGTCGAGCAGTTCCTTCTCGGACACGTTCCCGTTGTAGGAACCTCCGGTGTAGCAGAGGACCCTTGAGGAGTCTGGAGCTTCCCACCAGAACGATCCGGGATAGGCGCCGCTGCGCATGAAATAGAAATAGTTCTGGCCCGAAAGCCTGAGTATCTGGGGCAACTGCGAAGTATGCCCGAAGTCGTCAGGGAGCCATCCCACCCGGGACATGCGTCCGAATTTTTCCTGGAAGAAACGCTGGCCAAGGAGGAGGGAACGGGTGAAGCCTTCTCCGGAAGGAAGGTTCTGGTCGCTTTCGACCCACATTCCTCCGACCGGCTCCAGACGGCCTTCCCGGACGTATTTCCTGACTTTAGAGAAGAGGGCGGTGTCCACCTGCTCCACGAAATCGTAGACGGCGGCTTCGCTCTGTACCATGTGGAAATCAGGGAATTCCTCCATGAACTCTACGGTCTGGCGGAGATTGTCGTTGCACATCTTCATCGTCTCGCCGTAGGTCCACAGCCAGTTCATGTCCTGATGGGCGTGCCCGACAATGTGGACGGTGTCCTTTTTGGTAAGGACCCTGGCCTTGGTGTCTTTCTTCTGTCCCCACATAGCCAGCGGGGCGGCAAAGATGCCGCCCGCCAGCAATATAGGGATAACAAGGTGATTAATCGCCTTCATAGAACGCTATCCTGTCGAGTTTGATAGTGATATCCTGTTTCTTCGTATCAGTGTGATACATTCGAATGTAGTTGAGCGCGTCGAGATTGACATCACCGTTCTTGTGGGCCTGGGACAGAGGAAGGTCGATTGCATTCCAACCGGTTGAAAGATTCAGCTGGTCGTATGTAAAGTTGATTTCCTGGTTGTCGCAGGCGCCGCCGCTGGTGATCTCAAACTGTCCCTTCGTGTTCTTGGCAAGAATATCAGCGTCGGAAACGTAGATGTAGCAGGTGAAGTGGCCTTTTTCCAGTGTGCAGGGAGCTGCGAACGGCTCGTCGAACACTTTCTGGAAGAAGACGACTCCGCCGGAGTTGCCGGTAACGGCAATGGATCCTTCCCCATCGCGTTTGTCAACCGCGTCGACGGTGACGGCGCCAAGTCCTGAGCCCCAGCCATCGGCAGAGTCGCACTCGTCGAAGACTTCAGGAGCGTAGATGCGGATGTCATCCAGCTTGACGGTAACATCGGCTCCTGAAGCTTTTGCATGATAGAACCTGATGTAGTTGACCGCGCTGAGGTCGATGCCGCTGTTGGCGCCATCGGAGAGCTTGAGGTTGAGCTCGTTCCAGCCGTTGTTGAGGTTGAGCTTGTCGAACGTCCAGTTGATTTCCTGGTTGTCGCAGCCGCCGCTGCTGGTGATCTCGAGCTGTCCGTCAGTGGTGGCAGGGAAGACTGAAGCGTCGGAGACATAAATCCAGAGTTTGAGGATACCGGAAGCGACGGTCACCTTAGTATCGATAGGCTCGCTGAACACCTTCTGGAAGAGAACGACTCCCTTGGAGGAACCGGTGACGGCAATGGAGGACATGCCTTCCCTGCAGTCTCCGTCAGTGGAAACGGAACCTACGCCGGAACTCCATCCGTCAGCGGATTCGCAGTCGTCGATGGAGATGCCGAGAGGCTCCTCAACCACGGGCTCGATGTTGGAGTTGTCGATGTGCAGCCTTACGGCAGGGGAATAATTGTAGCGGGCCTCATTGACGTCGACCAGGGCTCCCAGCCTGAAGTAGAAATCCTTTCCGGATGTCATGTACTGGGTGTCCATCTTCAGGGTGATGACCTGGTCCTCACCGAGATAGCCGTTCACACCAACCTGGCAGGCGTTGTCTCCGGCCTCGTTGATTCCCAGGGAAACGTTGGGGTTCTCGCTGCAGAAGAGACGGACGTTCTTGATTTTTTCGTCGGACTTTACGCGGCAGGTCGCGACGACCATTCCCTTGGTGTCCACGAATTCGATCTGGGGATCGAGAAGCCGCGCATACGGAGTGGTATGCAGGATGTACTCGGTGTCGCCATGGACTTCGATGACGTCTTCCACGGGATAGAAGTTGGTACGCGTAGCCCTGAGGGTATATGTTCCGTTGAACATGTTCTTCTCGCAGTAGGTACCGTCCGTTTTGAAGTTGAGTGTGCGGGCCTGGGTTTTCTGTTCTCCGTTCACCCAGTAATCCTCGACTATTTCGATAGAGGAGCCCTGGCTCTGGTTCAGATCCTGGAGAATGAGCTCTCCGGTCTCGTCGTCGATGACGGAACCATACAGGGAAGCATTAGGCTGCGTGTAGTTGTCCAGCTTGCAGGATGCAAGGGAGATTGCAACCAGTGCGAATCCTATATATTTCAAATATGTTTTCATTTTGAAGTCTATTTAGAATATTAATACTGGGGATTCTGGACAAGGCCGTTGGATCCGGTTCCAGGAATGCTGTGATAGTATGCCTGGTCGGGGAAGGTCTTGCCGTTGCAGTTGCGGGCATATTTGCGGACGAAGATATACTTCATCGTCCTCAGGTCGAGTACGGGAGCGAGGGCTGTCCTCCTGGTGTTGTTGAACTTGTCGTCGAACTCGCGCCTGCGGATGAGGTCCCATGCCCTTGTCTGCTCGAAACTCAGCTCTGCGCGGCGCTCGCGAAGGACGTTTTCGAGGGTGAGGGGAATCTCCTCCACGAAGCCGGCGCGGTGACGGGTCTCATTCAGGCAGGTCTTGGCGAGGGTCGGGTCTCCGAGTCCGCTTTCAGCGACTGCTTCGGCATAGTTGAGGAGGACTTCCGCATACCTCATTTCAATCCAGTCGGTGGTGGAATAGTTCCATCCGAGCTTCGGGACGTAGGAGGTGCTGAGGAATTTCTTGAAACCGAATCCGGTGCGGGTGTAGTTACCGCCTTCCGTATCGAATCCTGAGTAAGAGCCCATGCCTTCGGCTCCGTAGACGTAGTAGTCCTTTCCGCCTACCGTCTCATGGATGGTCCTGTCAGAAGGCTCTATCACGGCTTCGCCGTTGGTCTTGATGATACCGGCCTGGATGACGATGGTCACGTCCTTCCACTGCGTTCCGGGGAGGATGACCGTACCCCACAGGCGCTGGTCCTTGTTCGCGAAGATATCATAAGGATGGTCGAACTCAAGGTAGGTCTTGGAGCTCTGGTATCCGTTGTAGTCGAGGCTGCCGTCAGTCGTGGTGACGATGGGAGCGCTGACGCCTTCGTTATCGTAGGATTCGAAGTTGTCGACGAAGTCCAGGGTGGGGTTGAAGCGGCCCGGATGAGGCCAGGCGCCGCTGGTCTGGCGGGGATTGCCCCAGTTGTCCTGGTTGGATCCGTATCCTACTCCTTCCTTGTCGAATCCTTTGAGGAATATGATTTCCTCGTTGGCGCTCGAAGGATCTTCGAACATCTTGCGGTATGTTTCGGCCACTTTCTCCCTGTCGGCAGGGGTTCCGTTATATCCTGCGAGCTTGAAGGCTCCGGATTTGATGATTTCTTCGCTTGCATCTACGCAGGCCTGATAGTACCTTCTGGTGGTCTCATCGGTGAATCCGCCCACGAGTCCCTCATCTACGGCTTTTCCTGAGAGAGGGTCGTCGTCCCAGTACTTCGACACTGAAGCGGCATGGAGTGCGGCCCTGGACTTGAGTGCCAGTGCGGCCCACTTCGTAGCCTGGCGGTTTCCGCCGTTAGTGCCGAGATAGGCTATGGCAGAGTCGCAGCATTCGAGGACCCAGTCCCAGGTTGCGACTTCCTTGCTTCTGGGGATGAATAAGGTGGTGGAATCGTTGAGGTCTCCGACCTTGGTGATGATGGGGACTCCGCCGTAGCGGCGGGCAAGGGCGAAATATGTGTATGCCCTTGCGAACCATGCCTGGCCGCGGAGGGCCTTCTTTGATTCGCTGGAAACCGACGTCAGGCCGTCAATGTATCCAATGAATGCATTGATGTGGTTGTTGAGCTTGTAGGCATCGTCCCAATACCTGTAGCTTCCGGTGCCGATGATATTGTCTCCCTGGGAGCCGATGGCATCGTCGGTGTTCGTCCACTCGAAATTACCATTGTTGTTGGAATCGCCGATGTTGAAGTTGAACCCTTTTTCCGGATAATTACCGTTTGATGCAGAGGGCATGAATGCAAAGTCCTCGATGGGCATTTCATTGTAGAGGGTTGCCAGATAAGCCTGGATTCCGCTCTCCGACGAGAACAGGGCCTCTGACGTGATTGAGTCTGTGGGCTTCACATCCAGGAAATCGGAGCATCCCACGGTCAATCCGAGAGGGATGAGGCACGTTAACAATATAGAATAGATACGTTTCATTGTCTTTAAGGATTAGAAGTTGACATTGACACCGACGTTGAAGGTGCGCATCAGAGGATAGACCCATCCGGTGTTGGCCGATCCGGCGATGGTCTCAGGATCGTATGCCTTTACGTATTTGTTGCAGAAGGTCAGCAGGTTGTGTCCGCTGACGAACACTCTCACTGACTGCAGTCCGGCCTTGCGGATGAACGGCTGGTTGATGGTGTATCCGATCTCTATGTTCTTGAGTCGGAGATAGCTGCAGTCGAGATAGTTCTGAGTTGATTCGAATGATTCGTTGTAACCCTTGTTGGCGCCTTCCCTGATGGCCGGGAATTCTCCGGGTACCCATGCGCTGGTCGGATCGTACTCATCGGCATGATGCCAGCTGTCCATGTAGTAGGAAGGGATGTTTCCGTTCTCCCAGAAAGGAATCGTGTAGGAAAGGGAGTGGTAGGTGTTGAACAGGGCGGCTCCCTGGAAGAGGATGTTGAAATCGAGTCCCTTCCACTGGCCGCTCAGGGTCAGACCATAGTTCATCAGAGGAGTGCCTCCGTTTTGAAGTCCGATGGGGCGGACGTCATCACCGTCGATGACTCCGTCACCGTTCGTGTCTTCAATCTTCCAGTCGCCGGGGAGCATGTACTTGTTCCCGAGGGTGGTGCTGTACACCGGATAGTTCAGTATCTCTTCTTCGTTCTTGAACTGTCCGTCAGCTTTGAACAGCCAGGTAAGTCCGCTCCAGCGGTAGTCTCCGCCGTTGCGGTATTCATTCCACTGGCTGATATAGTCGCCTCGTTCGACATACCTGTTCATCGTGCGGGCAAAGGTGTAGTTGCCGCTGATGGAATAGAAGAATTCGCCGATGCGGTCCTGCCAGGAAGCCGAGATCTCTATGCCCTGGGTCCTGTTGCTGTTGAGGTTCTCCTGGGGGAAGGATGCTCCGTAGGTGTTGGGAAGCGACGCGTTGCGGTAGGCCAGGAGGCCGGTACGGTTACGCCTGAAGACGTCGAAGGTTATCGACAGGCGGTTGTCCAGGAAGCCGAGGTCGATACCGAGGTCGGCCAGTTTGTTCTTGGTCCAGGACAGTTTCTCGTTCACGAGGGCGGGGGTTGCAACTCCTTCGAGGATCTTCCCGTCGGAGAATTCCCACCAGCCGCCGCCCGTGGATTTGAATGCTGCAAGATACTGGAATGCAGCTCCTTCATCCTGTCCGACGACACCGTATGATGCCCTGAGTTTGAGGTTGGAAAGCCAGCCTATGTTCTTCATGAACGGCTCTTCGGAAACACGCCATCCTGCGGATACGACAGGGAAGGTTCCCCAGCGTACGTCGGGATGGTAGCGGTAGGAACCGTCGCGCCTGACGACAGCTTCGAGGAGGTAGCGTCCCTTATAGTCATAGTTCACGCGCCCGATGAAGGAAAGGTTGCGGGTCTTCGACTCGTTACCGGTTGAAACGGCCTTGTCGTCTGAGGTGAAATCGAGCTGGTCATTGGCGTAGAAGTCGAAATACTTGCTGATGCCGTCCCAGTCCTGTGCGGAAGAGCGGGTCTCGAAAATGAGGGAGGCTCCGAAGTTGTGGGCCTCGGCGAAGGTCTTGTTGTAGTTGGCCATCCACTGGGTGGTCACGTACTGGTAGTTGTGGTAGCTGCTGCCCATCTGGATCTGGGACTGGTAGTCGCTGGCCGTATAGGTGTCGGACGCGGCGTCATAGTTCCACATTTTCCAGTTGTTGCGGAGGCTCTTCCCGTGGTTGAACAGGCGGTCGTATGCGACGACGCCCTTGAGTTCGAGTCCGGGAGCGAAGTAGGGCTTCCAGGAAAGCTCGAAATTCGTGTTGAGGGCGGTGTTGGTCGAGCGGTTGTATCCCACGTTGTCTTCATACATCAAGCCGACAGGGTTGTTGGACTGTCCGTCCCTGAGGTCGTTGAGGTAGGGAGGAGTGTTGTTGGCGTAGACGGGCTGGTAAGGGAGCATGGTCACGGTACCGCGCCAGATGTTGAAGAATCCGGAATAAGGTGCGGTCTTCTTGTCCGTGTATGCCGATACCGCCACCCGTGCCTCGAGGTCCCTGAGGAGCTGGGCCGTCACGTTGGAGCGGAAACTGATCTTCTTGTAGTAGAGGTCTCCGGACTTCAGCATACCGTCATCGTTGATGTGGTTGACGTTGAAGTAGTAGCGTACTTTGTCGTTTCCACCGTCGGCGGTGATGCTGTATTCCTGGCGGAGAGTGGATTTCTTCATGACTTCGCCGTACCAGTCGGTGCTCTCATATCCTTCACCTCCCGCTTTCCACATGGCGAGTTCGTCGGGGGAAATGGCCTCTATCCCTTCCTTGTTTATCGCAGCCCTGTTGCGCATGACCCAGTACTCGTAGGCGTTGGCCATCTTGACCTGGTCGGTAGGGGATGAGAAACCTACGTTGGCGTTGAACTGGAAGCGGGTCTTTCCATCGTGTCCCTTGTGGGTGGTGACGATCACGACACCGTTGGATGCGTTGAGACCGTAGATTGCGGCGGATGCATCCTTCAGGACTGAGATGGATTCGATATCTTCGGAGTTGAGCCTGTTGAAGTCAGTGGATGTGCGCTGGATTCCGTCAATGATGAAAAGGGGTGTTCCAAGGCCTCGGACGTTGATGTTACGGTCGAACGATCCTGGTTCACCGGTGTTGCTCCTGATGTTGAGACCGGAGACACGTCCCTGCAGCTGCAGACCCACATCGGAGTTGGTCGTAGCTGCGATCGACTTGGAATTGATGGTGGAAATAGCGGCTGTCAAGTTGGATTTGCGCTGGGTTCCGTAACCGACGACCACGGATTCTTCCAGGCTCTGCAGGTCGTCCTGCAGGCGGATGTTGAGATTCGTTGCGCGGGAAACGGCAACTTCATAAGTTACATAGCCCATGCACTGGACGGAAAGGGTGGCTCCCTCAGGGGCCTTGATGGTGAATTTACCATCAGAGTCCGTCATGGCACCGGTTGTGTTGTTGCCCACAATGGCGACGAATGCTCCGGGTACGGGAAAGCCCTTACTGTCGGTTACGACTCCCGTCACCGTCTTGTCACCTTGTGTTTGCTGCACCTCGGACGGATTGTCCGCAGCCGCAGCTTTCGATGTAAACGCCGGTATTGCGAGAAGCAATGCGCAGCCAATACATGTCAGGTTGTTTAGAACTCTCATAATGGTTAGTTTTAATTGGAAGAAATCATTGTTCTTTAAATGATATTAGTGTCAAATAATTGAGGTCATATATCGAAGTCAGTTCAGGTTACAGTTCCATGATGGCGAGGTCCGGGATGTCAGCTTCGATGACCTTCCCGTCCGTTCGTGTTATCTTTCGGCTGACATCTGCGCCGCTGTAATTCATCACGAGCAGGGCGTCGCCCCTGTCTGCGATGAACACGTCATCGAGGATGCCGTCATTGATGTTGAGTCCGCCTTCTTTCAGGAATTCGGTCATCGGATCGAATATGTCTTTCTGCATCTGCCCCTTGTCACCGAAAGAAACCCTGTAATTCGAGGATGTGTTCGTGTTCTCGGAAGTCCCGGACACCGCCGCCCCGATCAGCATGCAGGTCCCTTTCCTCCCGTTTCCGAACAGGATGTCAAGATAGTCGTTCCCGTTGTCGATGTCCCGGAGCTCGGTGAGGCCTATCCCAACCACCATTCCTCCATTCAGGGCGAACTGGCGGATCTTCTCCAGGGTGGCTGTCTTGTACCATCCGCCCACCGTGATTACAAGGGCCTGCAGGCGGTCCAGGATTCCGTCGGAGATTGTCAGGTCGCAGGCGTAGGTGTAGTCGGTGTAGTCCCTCATCAGCGCGAACGTCGTGTTGAGTTCTCCGGTCTTAGCCGGATCCAGCACCCTCGGGGTGTCGGGGTAGAGGACGCCAATCTTCCGTACGATGCCCCCTTCCCGCAGGTAACGGACGTTTTTTGCAAAGTTGTTGGCCCTCTCCTCGTTCCCCAGGATGTTGTTGGAGTAGTAGTGCAGGCCCTTTGCCCCGGTGGCTGCGGCGTTGTAGACCCTGCATACTACGCCTCTTTCGGTCACCTGTCCGGCCGGCTCGAAGCTGAAGTAGCCGTTATAGAAGTTTGAGGCCGAGGCCACCCAGTTGGTTACAGTGAAGTTGGAGGTGTAGACGGAAGCCTCGTTTGTGATGCGTACGCCGCCGTTCACCTCAGCGCAGATCTTGCTCTGCTGGGCGAATTCGCTGGCATGCCAGGCGGGGGCGTCGCCTCCGGTGCAGAGGTAAAGTTCGTTTTTGGGGAAGTACTTTCGTCCTGTCTTCATCCAGAAGGAGGCATATTCGGTCATGCTCTCCCTGTACCAGTCGATGAAGTCGATCCATCTCCTGCGGTCGGCGTTGGATGTGGGGGTGAAGCTTCCGGCCGAGGTGCTTTCGTCGATCCGGAAATTCTCCCTGTCGGATTCGATGGGAGGGAATCCGATGGATCCGAAGTTGGGGAAAGAAGTCCCCCAGCGCTCGTTGAGGGCTTTTATGTCCCCGTTGAACCTCTTTTCGAAATAATCCTTGAAACTTGCCTTCGCGAACCTGTCGTTGCACCAGTATCCGGCGTGGGAATGATACATTCCCGGAATGTTCTGGGGCCAGTTTCCATGCCATACGGGCACTATCGCCTCCCCGAAATCCCCGCTTATTCCGAACATGATGCCTTCGAAGATGCCCTTGTCCTTGAAATGCTCCGAGAAAGCCTTGAGGAAGCGGTCGATGTAGTTATGGAAATTCGTGTCCCAGAGCGTCTGTATCTTGTTCTCGATGTTGTGCTCCAGGCAGGTCATTCCTTCGAAGTCCCTTGATGCGCGGTACCAGTCTGGCAGGGAGTAGGCGGGACCGGCGATGACGAAGGGCAGCCATTTGAGGCCGGCAGCCCTGATCTTTTCCACCTCTGCATCCCAATGGGAGAAATCCCACTGTCCCTCGCCGGCATTCTCACAGCTCTCCCAGGTGACATACTGCTCGACGGATGTCACGCCCATGCAGCGCAGTTTGGCAAGCATGTCCGGATCCGCCGTTCCTATGCCAATGCAGAGTTCGTTTCCTTTCGGGATGGTCACGTTCATCTTCAGGAGCTGTTCGTCCCATCCTGCCGGGGACGTGAGATATTCCACCTTCGCTCCTTCCTCGTGTTTCACCCCTTCGAGGTCTTTGACGCAGCGGAATCCAACCGAGCCGTTGGCCCCTCCGCCGAGAATCTGCCTTCTTCTGGTGACGGTCACGTCCGACGCCGGCGAATGGAAGCAACCTCCGCGGCATACCCGGGAACCGCCCCAGCCGTCTTTGAAGGACTCCGTGTCATGCGAGGTGTCGCTGTACAGGAAGAACCAGTCCTCCACCCATTGGCAGACGTTGCCTGCCATATCGTAAAGACCGTAGCCGTTAGGCTCATACGAACCGACGGGAGAGGTATAGGGATAACCGTCGTTCTGGCTCTTGTCCTGCCAGGGGAATTCACTGCGGTTGTCGCAGTAGTTCAGCCGCCTGCCGTCAGGAGCCCCGTCCCCCCACGGATATCTGGCATCCTTGAGGCCTCCGCGGGCGGCCCACTCCCATTCCTCCTCGGTAGGGAGCCTTTTCCCTGCCCATTTCGCATAGGCCTGGGCATCGCCCCAGCTGACATTCACGACGGGATGGTCCGGGCAACCGAGGAAAGAATCAGGGAGGTCAACCCACCTTGGAGAAGCGGGATAGGACCTTCCGGTAGCGTCGCAGAATTCTTTGTATTGGGCGTTGGTTACAGGCTTTTCGTCCATATAGAAGGCCTGTACTGTGACCCTGTGTACAGGGGCCTCTTCGCTGTACCCTTCATCACTCCCCATCAGATAGGAACCGGAAGGAATGTAGACCATTCCCTCTGGGGCTTTGTCTCCGGACGGTCTGTTGCCGGCGTAGGAGCAGGCGGCTATCAATACCGCTGCAACGAGGATCGCTTTCATTTCAGGTCCAGTTTTACGTTATTTAGTCAATCGATTGACTCGTGTTAGCATTCAAAGTTAACAAAAAAAATCGAGGAAATCAACGCTAATTATTTTTTTTTGATAAAAAAGGTTTAGGTCCAGCCTGTGACTACACCTATTATTTTTATAATAGAGACGGGGCTGCCTGGGAATCGCAGCAGAATCAGATCTCGAATCTGGACTTCCTGGGGAAATGTTGTTCGAAGGCGGAAACCACGGCGGAGCGGTATTTCTCGAAGTCCTCTTCGCTGAGGTGGACGTCGTTGATGCAGAGCATCTTCGTTTTGGGTTCTAGGATATTGGACGCGATCGTCGAGGGACTGTGGACAGCAGGGGACAGGTGTTTGTTGGAAATCTTTCCAGGGTAGGTCAAGCCCTTGAAATACAGATAGTCGAGAAAGAGGTACTGGTTGAAATTATAGGGTGTGCGGAGCCTTGTGACCACCTTGAAAATCTCTTCGCGGGAGAAATCATAGACTTCGTCGCTGGCGGATTTCAGCATGGGGGAGCAGGTGTGCTGGGGACGCACGAAAAACAGGCCCGCCTTCGTCCCCGCGGCCTTGCGGGCCTGCCTGTCGGAGTTGCGCACCCTCTTCTTGTATTTGTCCGTGGCGAAAAGGTGGCTGCGGAAGCCGATCACCGCTTTCCCGTCCCTGAAAAAGTCCTCCGGGGAGCAGTCGAGCACCGGAAACATGTCGTCGTTGAAATATATGAACTGCTCGTCCAGGCCGGAAATCCGGTGCATGAACATCTCGATGGTGGTGCTGTTGAATGTCGGAAGGAACTGCTCCGGGATGATGTCTTCGTGGAGGACGACCTTCAGGTTTTCCCGGTCAGCCCATACGGGTACCTGGCTGTCGCTGGACACCAGCAGGAACACGTTTTTCACGGCAGGGATGCAGTTCTCTATCCCTCTGAGGAGGTACTTGAGAGTCCCCCAGTCGCGGTATCGTTTCGTGATGGCAGGGGCTCCGGCAAACTTGTCGTATGATTCCTGCCAGACAGGGTCCAGTCCGTTGACGTAGGTAATTATCGCATCCATCATTACAGCAGTTTTTCTTTGAGGTGGAAATGGCCGTCCAAGGCCTTCCATTGAATATCGTTCCGGTTCTCCGTTCCCTTGTTGACCTTTCTCAGCGAGATGGTCTGCGAACTCTTGATGGTCACCGGCTTAGGGAAGAATTTCCCCGTTGCGACCGGTATCCCCCTGTCCAGTTCAACCGCTTTCAGCCACAGGTCGTCGGCAGTCGGGGCCAGCTTCATTGCAAGGTCTTTTTCGAGGAAAGGGGTGCGGTCGACCGAGGGGGGATAGAGTATCCCCGCAAAGCCCAGGGCTATGTTGAGATGGCCAGGGGCCGATGGGGCCGAGGATTTCCGCCAGGCCGAATATGTATTGAACTGGTTGGGGTCTATGACCGCCGCTATGTTGCAGCACACGGCTCCGGGATATTTCCTGCCAAGGTCCAGGAGTCTGGAAACTGTGTCTTTCCTGTACTCGCAGTCGTCGTCAACGGTGATGACGGTGGCTCCAGGGCAGTTGGCGAAGGGCCACCAGTACTTGTTGTGGCAACGGAGGTTGAAGGGGAGGAAGACTATTTCCAGGCCGTACGGGACGAAGCTCAGGACAGATTCGGGAACTTCCGACAGTCCTCCGGGGAATTCTTCTTCGGTGAGTACAAGGACGATCCTGTCCGGAACCCTTTCCTGTCGGAAAAGGGAATCCAGCGTCATCCAGACATTACCGATTCTGGCGGGGAATGAGGTGAGGGAAACCACGACCCCGTCTTTCTTCCCTGAAAGCGGTTTGCAGGATGCTCCCTTCCTCATGCGCATCCGCAATGGAAGCGTAATTTCCAGTATGGCCCTGAAGGAATTAGACAAAAATTTGTTCATCAGAGCAAAGTTACGTCATTTTTTATATATTTGCTAATACTTATGGTGTCGATGCAGGACATAGCCGACAGGCTTAACGTTTCGCGCAGTACGGTTTCCCTGGTACTGAGCGGGAAGGCCGGCAGCAAGGTGAGTCCGGCCGTCCAGAAGGAGGTCATCCGGGTTGCAAAGGAACTCAGGTACCATGTCAATGACCTCGCCAGGAGCCTTCGAACCGGCGAATCCAAGATCATCAGCGTCATCGTGACCGACATCTCGAACGATTTCTTCGGCCGCCTCACCTTCCACATCCAGGAGGAGGCGAAAAAAGCCGGATATCTGGTGCTGACCGTCAACAGCAACGAGGATGCCAGCGATTTCAGGGAGACGATAGGGATGCTCATGAGCAAGAAGGTGGATGGGATAATAGTCGTTCCGCCTCCCGGTGGTGAAAACAGTATCTCCGAAATAATCGAACGCGGCGTTCCCGTGGTCTCGGTTGACAGGGAGAGCGCCGGCCTCAAGGTCGATTACGTGGGGGTTGACAATTACGGGGCCTCTTTCCAGGCAGTGAAGGGCTTGATAGATGATGGCTTCCGGAATATTGCCGTGGCGACCCTGGACCTGGACATTTCCCCGTTGAATGCAAGGATCGGGGCGTACGAGGATGCCATGAGGGAAGCCGGGCTTGAGGACATGATCATGGAGCAGCGGATCAGGTTCCTCCATGAGGATGCCGAGATCGAGTCGATGATCAGGAGGTTCAAGGACTGCGACGCCGTCTATTTTACGTCACAGCGAGTCTTCATAAGGGCGATGTCTTTCGCCACACATTCCGGACTCGCGTTCCGCAAGGACATGTGCCTGCTTTGCTTCGACGATATCAGCCCTTACAAGAGCCTGGACTTCGATGTCAGGTATGTCGAGCAGCCGGTCGGCGAGATCGCCCGCAAAGCCTTCGACCTTCTCATCAAGAAGGTCAAGGGAGAGGAAAGCGCTGCCGGGAGATATCTTTTCCAGGCAAGGTGCGTTGTCTAGCTTTTGATGGGCGGGGCCGTCAGATGATCCCTTTCAGGCTGGCAGCCTTGGCCCGGTCTGCCGCATTGCGCAGGTCTTTCAGGGAAACTCCCGACAGTATCATCCTGTAATAATCCAGGATCATTCCGCGAAGGGCCTTTTCCTCAGGTGTATTCCCAAGCCTGCTGATTTCCTCCAGGACCTTGCCGGCAGCCTCTTCCCCCTGTTCCGCACCGGCTTCGTCAAGATAGCGTTTCAGGGCGGCCGCTGCGCCTAGGGTTATGTATGCGGGGGTTATTCCCTCCTTGAGTGCCATCAGTGAGGATCCTATCAGCCTGTCGGTCGGCCCGAGCTTGCGCGCCGGGTCGCCTCCCACCCTTTGGCAGGTGTCTTTGAGGGCTGCGTTGGTGAAACGTCCGAGGAGGTCGCTTATATGCATCTGCAAGTCCCCGAGAGCCACTCCGTAGTGCCTGCTCAGGGCAAGGGCGCTTTCCAGCATGGCGTTCTGGGTGACGATCCGGATCTGGGCGTCATCTATGGCTTCGTAGATATATGTGCATCCGGCCAGGCCTCCGAGATATGCCGTGGTGGCGTGTCCCATGTTGTGGATGAAGAGCTTCCTCTTCACGAAGAAATCGAAAGGCTCGAAAGGCACCATGTCCTTTATTTCGGGTATCTGCCCTTTGAAGGCGGCTTTGTCGACTGGAAGGAAGCCGTACCTTTCCACGCAGACCCTCAGGGGCTCTCCGTCCTTCATCTCGTCCGTCTGGACCGGTACCATCCTTCCGATGGAAGCTTCCACAAGGCCGACAGTCCTGTCGAAGACGTCCTTTTCCTCTTCGGTGAGCTGTTCTTTGATCATGCCCTCAACGACCTTGTTTGCATCGTTGAGGTTCTCGCAGATGATGATGTTGAGGGGACCTCCTCCTGCCTCCCAGCGTTTCCTGAGGCCTGCCACGATGTTGGGGATGATGAATTTCAGTATGCGCGCTCCCACTGCGGTGGCCATGAGGTCGCAGCCGGCTATGGCGTCGGAGGCTTCCCCGGCGTCGTTCCCGTTCACCGCCCACACGTTCTTTATGAGGATGTCCTCATTTCCTTCGTTGGAAACTATCCTCACCGGGTAGCAACGGTCGGTACGCAGTTTGGACACCACGGCATCCGCCACGTCGATGAATGTAACTTCATATCCTGAACGGCTCATAAGGGCCCCGATAAATCCGCGGCCGATGTTGCCGCCTCCATACATGACTGCTTTTTTCATGGTTTAAATGTAAATCTCTTCACAAAATTACCACTTTTTGGTGGAAAAATGTTAATTTTATGCGGTTATTCTTGATATTGGTTCTAAAATCTAAATAACGTTTCCATGAAAAGGTTCTTATTCCCTTTAATTGCGGTCTTCGCGGCAGTTTCCTGCTCGACGGCCCCGGAGAAGTCCTCCCTTGATTATGTGGATCCAACCATCGGCGGCGTCGGACTCCTGCTCCAGCCCACCAGGGCTACGGTCCAGGTCCCCAACGAATTCGTTCGCTGGACTCCCGACAGGGCTGACCTCCTTGACGACCAGATTTCTTCCTACCCCCTCACCATGGTCTCCCACAGGAACGGTTCCGTGTTCGGATTCCTTCCCGTGGCCGGCAACGACCCCGCCGCCCTCTGGAGGGTCCGCCAGACCTATGACAACGAGAATGCCCGCCCGTACAGGTATTCTTCCGACCTCGACGGCTGCCATATCGAGTATTCCCCCACCGCCAAGTGCGGAATCGCGGAGGTCGATTTCTGCGGAGACGAGGGCAAATGGTTCAGGTTCAGCCTTATGAGCCGTGATGGCTCGTATTCCAAGGTTGACGCCAACACCATCGCCGGCATCGAGAAGATGGGGAATTTCGCCATGTATGTCGTGGCGGCGTTCGACTCCGAAATCAAGGAGTTCGTCTCCGGCGAGAGGGGAGCTGTCCTTGTGGGATTCGGCCCCGGAAAGGGCAAGGTGTCCATGCGCTATGGCGTCTCCCTTATCGATAAGGATCAGGCCGCTGCCAACCTCGAAGCGGAGATACCGGCATTCGACCTTGAAAAGGTCACCGCAGCCTGCCGCAAGGCATGGGAGGACAGGATCGGCCAGATCGACGTCTCCGGCGGAAGCGAAAGGCACCTGAGGATGTTCTACACCGCCCTCTACCGCTGCTGCGAGAGGATGGTGAACCTCACCGAGGGCGACCGCTACTACAGCGGCTTCGACCACCAGGTGCACAAGGCGGACCATCCGTTCTATGCCGACAACTGGCTTTGGGACACCTATATCGCGCTTGAGCCCCTTCAGACCATCCTCCAGCCCGAAATGGAGACCAACAAGATCAAGTCCTACATCGACATGTACACCCAGTGCGGCATCATGCCTTCCTTCGGTCTTCCTTTCGGAATCTCCCGCGGCATGACCGGCAACTACGCCGCCGTCTGGATGGCCGACGCCTGGTCGAAGGGCCTGCGTTTCGACCTTGAAACCGCATACGAGGGCCTGAAGAAGAAGTCCCTCGAGGTGACCCACATCCCCTGGAGACTCGATCCCAGCACCCCTCTTGACAAATTCTATGAGGAGAAGGGATACTTCCCCGGCCTTCAGCCCGGCGAGAAAGAGACCGAACCCGTGGTCGACACACGCTGGGAGCGCCGCCAGAGCGTTGCCATCACCACTGCTTTCAGCTATGCCGACTGGGCTACCGCCCAGATTGCAGGCCTCCTCGGCAAAGAACAGGACAAGGCTGATTTCCTTCGCAGGGCCGCCTACTACCGCAACCTCTACAACCCTGACCTGAAGCTTCTCTGGCCCAAGGATTCCAAGGGCAACTGGATCGAAGGCGTGGATCCCCGCTACACCGACAGGAACTACTACACCGAGAACAATGCCTACACCTTCCTCTGGGACGTGAAGCATGACCTTTCCGGCCTGTTCGAGCTCATGGGCGGCCGCGAGAAGGCTGAGGAAAACATGGACGAAATGTTCCGTATCCCCCTCGGCATGAGCAAGTACAAATTCTGGAACATCAATCCCGATGCAACCGGCATGATAGGGCAGTACGCCGTGGGCAACGAGCCCGGTTTCCATACCCCCTACATCTATGACTACACCGGTTCTCCCTGGAAGACCCAGAAATGGATCCACAAGATCATAGACAGCCAGTTCAACGACTCCTACTTCGGCCTTCCCGGCGATGAGGACGGCGGCGGAATGTCCGCCTTCCTGGTGTTCAGTATGATGGGCTATTTCCCCGTGGCTCCCGGCATCCCCGTGTATGCCATCGGAAGCCCCTTCTTCGAGACCGCCACGATGCATATCCCGAACGGCAAGGACTTCACCGTCAAGGCAGAGAACTTCTCTGAAGATAACAGGTACATCCAGAGCGCAACCCTCAACGGCAAGGCTCTCGACAGGCCCTGGTTCTCACATGAAGAGCTCATGGCCGGCGGCGTGCTCAAGCTCGTGATGGGTTCCCAGCCCAACAAGGCCTGGGGTTCCGCTCCCGAGGCGGCTCCTCCTTCGTCCCTGGACTATACATGGCCCAAGTCTGAGTAGTCAGGGTACGGACCATGAGGAAGGTTTTGTTTTTCATCGCCCTCGCCCTGGCCGGATGCACTTCCGGACTCCAGGGCGTGAGCGTCGTTGACAGGCCGGAAGCGGCGTCGGTCAATTCCAGCTATGTATCAAACAAGGCTCCACTGGTGCCTCAGAGTTTCATCAAGCTGCCTGTCGGAACCATTTCCGCCGAGGGCTGGCTGGGAAAGGCTCTCGACCGCCAGAGGAACGGCCTGAACGGCCATCTCGGAGAGTTGAGCCATTTCCTGAAGAAGGAAGACAATGCGTGGCTCAACGAAGGCGGCAGCCACGGCTGGGAGGAAGTCCCCTACTGGCTCAAGGGATACGGCGACCTCGCCTACGTCCTGCATGATGAAAAGATGCTCGAGGAGACGAAACTCTGGATCGAGGCCGCCCTCGCAAGCCAGCGTGAAGACGGCTTCTTCGGACCTGACAACAGGCACGACGGAAAGCCGGATCTCTGGCCCAACATGATCGTGCTATGGTGCCTCCAGTCCTGGCATGAATACACCGGCGATCCACGTGTCCTTGATTTCATGACCAGGTATTTCCGTTGGGAACTCACCGTCCCCGACGAGGATTTCCTGAAGGACTACTGGGGCAGCAGCCGTGCCGGAGACAACATCGAAAGCGTCATGTGGCTTTACAACCGCACCGGAGACAACACGATACTTCCTTTGATAGACAAGATCCACCGGAACGCGCAGGACTGGCATCAGGATTCCAACCTGCCCAACTGGCACAACGTGAATATCGCGCAGGGTTTCCGCGAGCCCGCGCAGTATTTCGCATACTCCAAGGATTCTTCGATGCTCGCCGCGGCGTACAACAATTTCCGCCTCATCCGCAGGACTTTCGGACAGATGCCCGGAGGAATGTGGGCCGGGGATGAAAATTCCCGTCTCGGATACATAGATCCGCGCCAGGGAATCGAGACCTGCGCCCTTGTGGAGCAGATGGCCTCCGACGAGCTTCTTCTCCGCCAGACCGGCGACCCTTTCTGGGCTGAGAACTGCGAGGATGTGGCCTTCAACAACTACACCGTGGCCCTCACTCCCGACTTCAGGGCCCTGAGGTATATCACCAGCGCCAACATGCCGGTAAGCGATGCCAGGAATCACGCTCCCGGAATCCAGAACTTCGGTGACATGTTCCTGATGACCCCCGTGGACCACCGCTGCTGCCAGCATGACCACGGCCAGGGCTGGCCCTATCTTGCGGAGAACCTCATCTATGCAACTCCCGATGACGGAGTCGCCGCTGTCCTCTACGCCGCCTGTTCGGCGAGCGTCAAGGTGGCTGGTGGAATGGAGGTTAAGATTCGTGAAACGACGAATTATCCCTTTGATGAGAGAATTTCCTTCTCGGTCGATCCTGAATCCCCTGTAAGCTTCCCCTTCTATCTCCGCCTCCCTTCATGGGCCCGCGGAGCCAGGGCGAAGGTCAACGGGAAAGATGTCGGAAAGGCCCTTGAAGGAGGAAAATACCTCAGGATCGAGAGGACCTGGAAGCCCGGGGACAAGGTTGAGCTGACCCTTCCCATGGAGCTTTCCGTCAGGCGCTGGGAACTCAACAAAAACAGCGTGAGCGTGGATTACGGCCCTCTTACGCTCTCCCTGAAGATCGGAGAGGAAGTGAGGACTGTCTCTGCCCCCGGCAACTATACCTGGCTCGAAGGAACTGATCCCGGAGCTTGGCCTTCCAGGGAATACTGGCCCACGACACCCTGGAACTATTCCCTCGTCCTTTCCAAGGGAGAGAATCCCCTGAAGGATTTCAGGGTGAGGTTCAAGGAATGGCCGTCCGACAACTGGCCGTTCACCGTGGAGAGCGTTCCCCTCGAAGTGAGCGCCACCGGACGCAAGGTTCCTTCATGGACCCTCGACTCCACCGGCCTGTGCAACGTACTTCCGGAAGAAGGCACCCCGAAGGCAGAGGCTGAACCGGTAACCCTCATCCCCATGGGCGCAGCCCATATCAGGATTTCCGCCTTCCCCAACACAACAGAATAGTAGTTTTCAAGATTATGATCAGGAAATCAATCTTTTGCTTCCTGGCTGTCTCAGCCATGCTTCTCTCCGGCTGCAAGGAGAAAAAGACCATGCTGTTCAACGGTAAGGACCTTGACGGCTGGGTGCTGTATGTCGCTCCCGAAGACGGGGTGGCGGCAACCGATGTCTTCAAGGTCTCCGACGGGAAGATAGTAGTGGCGGGCAGGCCTTTCGGCTATATGAGGACCGAAAAGGAATATGCAGATTATAAACTCCATGCAGAGTGGAGATGGATAGGCGCCGCCACCAACAGCGGCATCTTCCAGAGGGTACAGGAGGGAGACCGTATCTGGCCGTCGGTCGTGGAGGTCCAGCTTCAGGGCGGACACGCCGGGGACCTCCTGGGGATGGGCGGTACTGCCCTTGCCCATGTGGACCCTAAGGCTCCCGGTCTCTTCTACAAGGTCAGGGCCTCGGGAGAGAGCCCTGAAAAACCTGAAGGAGAGTGGAATTCGGCGGATGTCGAGGTGACCGGCACCAATGTGAAAGTATGGGTGAACGGCAAATTCGTAAATGAGGCCGAAGGCCTTTTCACCAAAGGCTGTATCGCCCTCCAGAGCGAAGGCGGTCCCCTTGAGTTCCGCAACGTCTATATCGTGGAGAAATAGGGGTCAGGGCCGTTTTTTTCGTTTTCCGTCGTTCTTTTTCAAAAAAAGAATGACTATATTTGAACACCACATTTAACAACTGAAATTGGACGATAACCGAAAATGACTATGAATCCTGGAAGGAAAGGAATCATTTCCGCCGGCAACTGGGTGGTTGACAGCGTGAAATTCATTGACGTGCTGCCCGAAAAGGGCAACCTGACCACTATCCGAAAGGTTGAGGAAGGCGGGGGAGGCTGCTCCCACAACGTCCTGCTCGACCTCGCGGCACTTAAATGCGGCATCCCTCTTTATGCCGGCGGTTGCATAGGCAACGACGACCATGGGAAGATGCTTCTCGACGAACTTGATGCAATGGGTGTGGATCATTCCAGCATGCAGGTTCTTGAAGATGAGTCAACCTCTTACACGGACGTGATGACGGAACCCGGCGGAGTCCGGACGTTCTTCCATTACCGTGGTGCCAATGCCCGCCTCTGCGCTGCCGATGTCCTCTCCTGCAAGACCGATGCGAAGATTTTCCATCTCGGGTACCTACTCCTTCTCGATGAACTTGACAAGGATGACCCGGATTACGGCATAGTCGCCGCCAGGGTTCTCGATGGTCTTCTGAAGCAAGGGTACAAAACTTCTGTGGACGTGGTTTCCGAGCAGGGAGACCGGTTCCAGCATGTGGTCAAGCCTTGCCTGAAGTACACCGACTACCTTATATTCAATGAGGTCGAGGCAGGGGCCTGTCTTGGAAGGGATCTCCGCAAGGCCGATGGCACGATAGATCCTGAAGATGTGGCTTCCGCCGCCGCCGCCCTCATGGAATGCGGCGTAAGGGAACTGGTGCTCATCCATTTCCCCGAAGGAGGCTATGCCTTGTCGAAGGATGGCACCGGATGCTATGCCGATTCGTTCTCGCCTCCCAAGTCAGAGATTGTTTCCACCGTCGGGGCCGGGGACGCCTTCTGCGCCGGCGCTCTTTACGCCATCCATGAAGGTTATTCCCTGAGGGACACCCTTGATTTCGCCAACGCCAGCGCCCGGTTCAACCTATTCAACCCCACCAGCACGGGCGGAGCCCCTGAAATCGGAGTGATACGGGAATTCCTGAAAACCAGAGCAAAAAAATAACCAGATAATTACATAACCATGAAACGTTCAGAAGTTAACAAGATCATCAAAAACGCAAAGGCCATGTTCGATAAGTTCTGCTTCCACCTTCCTGAATGGGCGGACTGGACTCCGGAAGACTGGGCCGAAAAGGGACATGAGTGCGATGAAATCCGTGAGAACAGCCTCGGCTGGGACATCACCGATTTCGGCAGCGGAGATTTCGAAAAGGTCGGCCTGACCCTCGTCACTATCCGCAACGGCAATGTCAGCAAAGGCGGCAAGACCTATTGCGAGAAGATAATGGCAGTCGGCGTAGGCCAGAAGACCCCCGCCCATTTCCACTGGTTCAAGACCGAGGATATCATCAACCGCGGAGGCGGCACTTTCTGCCAGCAGATGTGGAAGGCCGACGAGAAGACCGAGGAGAAGCTGGACGTTCCTTTCACCGTCAAGGTCGACGGCGTGGAGCGCACCCTTCAGCCGGGCGAGGTTCTCAGGCTCCGCCCCGGCCAGAGCGTTACCAACGAACCCTATGTATATCATGAGTTCTGGGCGGAAGGCGAGCCCTGCATGGTGGGTGAGGTGTCGAAGGTGAACGACGATGCCAAGGACAACCGTTTCTACGATCCTACCGGCCGTTTCCCTGCGATTGAAGAGGACGAGAAGCCGTTCCGTCTGCTCTGCAACGAATATCCCACGGTGAAATAACGGTTTTTTCCATGCACAGGACGGTCTTGATGCTTTCCCTCATTTCCGCTTTTGCCCTGGTGTCCTGCAAGGGATACAAGGATCTGGAAGCGTCGGCGTTCCAGCAGATGCTGGCCGGCGATCCATCGGCCCAACTCGTCGATGTGCGTACTCCGGAAGAATTTGCCGAAGGCCATCTTCCCGGGGCCGCCAACATTGACTGGCAGGCGGATGATTTCCGGGAAAAGGCGGCGGAATCCCTGGACAAGGGCCGTCCGGTCATGGTGTATTGCCGCAGCGGAAAGCGCAGTGCGGCAGCCGCTGCCCGTCTTGACGGAATGGGATTCCGGACATACAACCTTCTCGGGGGCTACCTGAAATGGACTGAAGAGGGCAGGGAGACGGAAGTGTCTGGAAATGAAGAGCCGGAGGACCTGGATGTCCTCTATGGCGCAGACCTTTTGAAACCGGGGACCGCGGCCCCTGATTTCACTCTCTCCGACCTTTCCGGAAAGGAGGTACGCCTCTCCGGTCTCAGGGGAAAGACGGTAGTGCTGGATTTCTGGGCCACCTGGTGTCCCGACTGCCGGGCCGAGATTCCGGCTTTGAAAGCCATGTATGCGGTAGCGGACCCCTCCAAGGTGACCTTCGTGTCCGTCTCTTACGACAGGGATATCGAGACTCTCCGGAAATTCGTTGCGGAAAACGGAATGCCCTGGGTCCAGCTTTTCGACCCCGCCGGTAAGAAAGATTCAGGCATCGGAGCCGATTATCACGTGAAATGGATTCCGTCCATGTATGTGATAGGTCCGGACGGCAAGGTGGTCCTTTCCACTGTCGTCGCCTCCAAGGTAGCTGCCTTCCTGGACGGGAAATAGAGACTGTTACCGGAATACCAGGGCTGTAGCCCAGACCTGGCAGCCTTCGCCACGGCCGACGAACCCAAGGTTCTCGGCCGTGGTTGCCTTTATGCTCACCCGGGCCGGGGAGATTCCCATCACGGATGCAAGGCAATCACGCATTTCGTTGATATGAGGCGCCAGTTTCGGCTTCTGCAAGGCTATGGTGATGTCCACGTTGCCGATGCTGTAACCTTTCGATCCTATCATCTCCGAGACCTTGCCGAGCAGGATCTTGCTGTCCACGCCGGCCCACTCGTCGGAGGTGTCGGGGAAGAAATGTCCGATGTCTCCCAGTGCAAGGGCGCCCAGTAGGGCGTCGCACAGGGCGTGGATGGCCACGTCGCCGTCCGAATGCGCCACAAAGCCGAAAGGACAGTCTAAGTTGATTCCGCCCAGCCACATGGGCAGTCCGGGGGCTATTTCATGCACGTCGTAGCCGTTGCCTATCCTTATGTCTTCCATACTTGGGATGCCTGTTTTCACAAAAGTAAATAATTTTGACTACATTTGTTTGGTTAAAGGTTATCAAAATGGGACTTTTCAATAATTTCATGGGGCAGGAAGAGCACAGGGTGTTCAATTACAAGCCCATATATTACGACAAGGACGAAGAAGAGCGCAAGCGCAAGTTCGCCGCCGTAGACGGTTCCCTTGAGAAGAAAGACGAAGACGGCAAGGAAAAGACCTATGTGCCGGGTTCCTACGTGCACGGCGCCTTCCGCGACGGGAATTACGCCACCCGCAGGGGCACCGGCAAGATCCCCGCCATCATAGGGGTGATAGGCGTGATCCTCTTCGTCGTGATTCTGATGTACATCGCGAAATTCTATTCCCTGCTGTAGCACATGGAACTCAAGATCCTTCCGTCGAACATAGCCAACATGATAGCCGCCGGAGAAGTGGTCCAGCGGCCGTCTTCAGTGGTGAAAGAGCTGATGGAGAATGCCATGGACGCCGGGGCTTCGCAGGTCACGGTGGTTATTGCCGATGCCGGAAGGACTCTTATACAGGTCATCGACAACGGCTGTGGCATGGATCCGGACGAGGCTGTGCTCTGCTTTGAGCGCCACGCCACCTCGAAAATTGCGACGGCGGAGGACCTTGCCGACATCTCCACCTACGGGTTCAGGGGGGAGGCCCTCTCCAGTATCGCGGCTGTGTCGGAGGTGACCCTAAGGACAAGGAAGGAAGGCGAAAGCCTCGGATGCGAGGTCGTCTTTGCCGATTCCAAACACGTTTCAACCAGCGAGACGGCCTGCCCTGCCGGAAGTAATTTCTCCGTCAGGAACCTGTTCTACAACGTCCCTGCGAGGAGGAAGTTCCTAAAGTCGGATAACGTTGAGTTCAAGCATATCGTCGAAGAATTCACCCGTGTCGCCCTCACGAGACCGGAAGCCGGATTCACCCTTATCCACAACGGCCGGGACATCTATGTCCTGAAGCCGGCCAAGAGCCTGAAGTTCAGGATTACGGACCTGCTGGGAGCCGGAGTGGTCGGGGAGGTGGTCGATGTCGCCGCGGACACCTCGGTAGTGAACCTGAGGGGATTCGTGGGCAGGCCTGATACGGCGAAGAAGACCCTCGGCAACCAATTCTTCTTCGTGAACGGGAGGTATTTCCGGAGCGCCTACATGCACAAGGCGGTGATGAAGGCCTACGAAGACCTTATCCCCGAAGGTGTCACGCCTTCGTATTTCCTGTATCTTGAAGTTGACCCCAAGTCGATGGATGTGAATATCCATCCCACGAAGACAGAGATAAAATTCGAGGACGACAGCGTCATCTTCCAGGTAATCTTCGCCTGTGTGAAGGAGAGCCTCGGACGGAATTCCGGAGCCGGGACTATAGATTTCGACAGCCCGCGTTCCGGCGAGATGCCTGTTTTCAGCAGCAGGTTCGAGGATTTCCATCCCGTTGCGACACCCGCTCCCGACACCGACCCTTCCTACAACCCCTTTGTCGGCGAAGGTGTCCAGGGTCAGATGGATTTTTCAGGACACGACTGGAATTCAGGTGCTTACAAGACCGGGAACCTTGTGGACCGGAAGCAGGACTACGGCAGGCTCTTCGAGGAGAAGTCCCTTTCGCTTTCCCGGATAATAATCCTTCAGGGAAAGTACTTGGTCACGCCGGGTAAGGAAGGCCTTACGGTAGTGAACATACGCAGGGCCAGGGAAAGGATACTTTACGAGAGATTCCTCGGCGTCCTGTCGAAGGAAGGCCATATTACCCAGGTCTCCCTCTTTCCCGTAACGGTCCAGGTGGGTGTAGAGAACCGGCTTGTCTTCGATGCCCATGGGGAAGAACTCCGCAAGCTCGGTTTCGACATAACTCCTTTCGGGAATGATACCGTGGTGGTCAACGGTGTCCCCGAGGGATTCTCCAACGAGGCGGGGAAGGTCCAAACCATGGTCGGCGACCTCCTCCTCATCCTCTCCGACGACTCCGCCGACCTCCCGGGCGTGCTCGAATCAAAGAAAGCCCAGGCCTTCGCAACCCTCGGTGCCGCTTCCGGCGAGGATCTTTCTTCTCCGGTCGAGGCCCAGAGGCTGCTGGACGCCCTTTTCTCCTGCGACAATGCAGAATTCACCACAGGCGGCCGCAGGATAATAACCCGGATTCCCATCTCGGACATTGACAAGAAATTCTAGGCAGAAATGAATCAGAACTCCTTCTGGAACACCATACCTCCCGTGACGAAGAACATCATCGTCATCAATGTCATTGTGTTCGTCGCCACCCTGCTCAACGAGAACCTCATGGTCGGGAACTTCGCCATGTTCTTCCCGACTTCGCCGTATTTCCGCTGGTGGCAGCCTCTTACCCACATGTTCATGCATGGAGGCATCTGGCATATCTTCTTCAACATGTACACCCTCCTCATCTTCGGCATCGCCGTTGAGAGGATCCTGGGATCGAAACGGTTCCTGATATTCTATTTCGCCTGCGGACTCGGGGCTGCCGCCCTCCATCTGGCCGTCACCTGGTTCCAGCTCGCCCATGGCGGGTCGGTGTCCCTCCTGGGTGTTCCCATGCTCGGAGCTTCCGGCGCCATCTACGGCGTCCTCATCGCCTACGCGATGTTCTACCCCGACTCCATACTCACCCTCATTTTCCCTCCCATCTCCCTCAAGGCCAAATGGTTCATCCTCATATTCGCAGGCATTGAACTCGTGACGGGCATCTTCGGCACCCTTGACGGAATCGCGCATTTCGCCCATCTCGGCGGCATGATCGTTGGGTGGCTGCTGATAACATTCTGGAAAAGAAGCCGCAGGCTTTACTATTGATATGTCAGGAAGAGGCGTCAAAAGGCATCCGGTGCTCTGGTTCCTGGCCGTTGTCCTGGCCGGCGGCCTTGTCGCAGGCTACCTTGCCATGTACGTGAACCCTTCGAAGGCCTGGTACATGACGCTATTCGGCATTCTCTTCATGGTATTCGCCGTCCTCAACGCCGTCATGGCGATTGCCGGTATCCTCCATCTTTCCCGTTCCGCCCTGTTCTCCCTGTTTGTCCTCATTCCGGCCTTTTTCCTCTCCGGCCGCTACATTCAGTTCTCCGGACCTGAATCCTTGAGAGATGGCAACCTCAGGGTTGTTTCCTACAATGTCGGGCTTTTCGGTTCATCTGTCAAGAGCCTGAAGATGAATGAGCAGGAATGCATGGATTCGGTCTTCCGTTTCCTTCTTGGCACAGGCGCGGACATAATCTGCCTCCAGGAGTTCCATTTCTCCGGAGATTCGAAAACGAAGGATTACCTGGAAAGGAGGTTCCCGGAATACCGGGCGGAGTATTACCTGAACCAGAATCCCGGAGGCTTTTACGGCAATGTCATCCTAAGCCGTTTCCCGGTGCGTTCGAGGGGTAAACTAGATTTTCCGAAGAGCGCAAACCAGGCCATCTACGCCGATATTGATGTCAGGGGAACGATGCTGAGGGTATATAACTGCCATTTGGAAAGTTATAATATCGAGACCGATAAGCTTGCGCATTTCAACGGCGACAGTACGCTCGTTCGCCGAACGGAGTTGAAACTGAGGAAGTCCATCGAGAAAAGACCGGAGCAGGTTGACGCAATGGTTTCCAGCATGGAGTCTTCTCCCTACGAGTCGTTGGTCGTGGGAGATTTCAATGATTCTCCCGTTTCCTATACGTACCGCCGCCTTTCCCGGGGCCGCTCTGATGCTTTTGTGAAAGGAGGAAAGGGGAATGGCGCGACTTTCCGGCTTTTCTGGCCCTTCCTCCGGATAGACTACATACTTTTCCCTTCCCGGTACGAGTGTACCCGGTACGAGATGCCGAAGGTCAGGTACTCGGACCATTATCCTATTCAAGCAGATTTGGTTATATGAACAAGGAGAACTACGATAAAGTTGTTGCGGAGGCGTTGAAGGTGCTTCGCGAGGGTGGCGTCATCCTATACCCGACGGATACCGTCTGGGGGCTTGGCTGCGATGCCACGAATCCTTCCGCCGTTGCGAAGGTTTATGGGATCAAGAAGCGGTCCGACAGCAAATCGCTTGTCCTGCTGGCTTCGGACCTCGATATGGTTGCCAGGTTCGTGGAAAGGATTCCGGACATTGCCATAGACCTCGTTGAGGTGAATGACCGTCCGATGACCATCATATATCCCGGGGCGATAGCCGGGACAGCTTCGCCGGATGCTGTCGGGACGGGCGACCGTTTCCATCTGGCGTACAATGTGGTAGCCGCGGACGGTTCTGTAGGCATACGTATCCCCCTGAACGATTTCTGCAGGGACCTGGTCCGCAGGCTCGGCCGTCCCATGGTTTCTACTTCCGCCAACATTTCAGGGAACCCCACACCCAAGACATTCAAGGATATCGAACCTGAGATCAAGGAGGGAGCGGACTATGTGGTGGCTCCGTCCCTCGGTGCCGGTGCCACGGGAACCGCTTCCCAGATAATCAAGCTCGGTCTTGGAGGAGAGGTCGAGATAATCCGGCAGTAATGGAGGTTTTCTATAGCAAGGATATAGA
>Ga0256405_10002750_pt1 | contig 38765 bp, 37 predicted proteins | sample RumenRJG_02DNA_FD_189096 | JGI IMG/M metagenome (GOLD analysis project Ga0256405, IMG submission 189096) | Bovine rumen microbial communities from Lethbridge, Alberta, Canada - RJG_02 | ecosystem: Host-associated > Mammals > Digestive system > Stomach > Rumen | place: Canada: Alberta...
ATATCTTATCTAAGTGCTCTGCTGTTGGTCTGCCAGGTTTTATACCCGGAATTGATGAACCATATTTTTTCAAGTTATTTGCAATTTCTTTTGGTTGCATATTAGGCATAATTGATGCATAGAAAAATGTTAAAGTAACAACTAATAAGAAATATAATATGTAGTATAATACTCCGTCAGGACTCATTATTTGAGTTAATTTCATAACTATATCTCTTACAGTTCCTGCTGGTAAATTTGCCTGTCCTACAACGCTTAAAATAGTTGTTGGAAACAACAATATTGCGATTGCAAAGATAATCGGCATAACTCCGCCGGGATTAAGTTTAAATGGAATAAATGTATTTACTCCTCCATAAACTTTATTCCCTACTTGTCTTTTTGGATTTACTATTATTACTTTTCTGACTGCTTCCTGCATAATTACAATTACTACAAGAGTTACAAAGAATATTAATAAAAGCATGAATAATCCGAAATTTAATGATGGGTCTCTTGAAACCATTTGAGCGGTTCTTGATGCATAAATAGGAATTCCTGATATAATGCCGACAAAGATTATCAAAGATCCTCCATTACCGATACCTTTTTCTGTTATCAGTTCGGAAATCCACATAACAAGGATTGAGCCTGCTGTTAATACTGCAATTGAACTTATATAGAACAATCCGTGATTTACACCTGGCATAATAGCTCCAGGCAATTTAGTCATATATGTCATAAATATTACAGCTTGAAATGCAGCAAGAACAACAGTAAATAGTCTTGTATATTGGGATAATTTACGTCTTCCTGCTTCGCCTTCTTCTTTTTGTAACTTTTCCAAAGAAGGAATTACAACCGCCAATAATTGTATAATGATTGATGCCGTAATAAATGGTCCTATACCTAATGCAAATATTGAAACTTTCCCTAATGCACCACCTGAAAATAAATCTAAAAATCCGATAATATTGTTACCTGCAGCTATATTAGCAAAAATTTCATTGTTTATACCATAAATAGGTAATTGAACACCAAATCTGAATGCAGCAATCATGATTAAAGTAAAAATAATTTTATTCTTTAATCCAGATGCATTCCACATTGCCAGCAAATCATTTGTTGTAGGCATTTTCATTTTACTGTTTTGCATTATACTAATTCAACCTTTCCGCCTGCTTTTTCAATTTTTTCTTTAGCACTTGGTGTAACATAAGCAGCTTTAACTGTAACAGCTTTTGTTATTTCGCCATTACCTAAAACTCTTAATTGTTCGCACGATGGATGAATTTTTCTAATTGCTTGTAAAGTTTCTAATGAAACTTCTTCCAAATCAAGAGCTTGTAAATCTTTTACATTTATTTGACCTTGTTTAATTGCAAGAATATTTTTAAAACCTTTTAATTTTGGTAATTGTCTGTAGCCAGGCATTTGACCACCTTCAAAACCTCTTTTTGCTGTTCTTCCTGATCTTTGACCTTCACCATTATGACCTCTACATGATGTTTTACCATGTCCTGATGAACGACCTCTTCCTACTCTTTTAGAATCTCTTGTTGACCCTTTTGCAGGTTTTAAATCTTCTAATGTTATTGTATCTGACATTTTTATCCTTCTTTCTTTAATTCAAATTATTAATATTATTCTTCAACGATTTTTACTAAATGCGGTACAGCATTTACCATACCTAATATAGTAGAACTTTCATTATGTGTTACTACTTGATTTAATTTTTTTAAACCTAATGATGCAACAACTTTACGTTGAGTTTGAGATGCACCAATTAAGCTTTTTACTAATTTGATTTTAATTTGTTTTGTTTGTGTTTTAGCCATTTTTATTTTTCCTTATTATCTTATTATTTCTACAATACTAAATAAATAAGCCATGTTACTATTCAAGAATTTCTTTAACAGTAAGTCCACGTTTTTTTGCAACTTCACTGAACGGAGTCAAACTTTTTAAAGCTTCTAAAGTAGCATTAGCTGCATTAAGAGGTGATTTAGAACCTAAAGATTTTGATAAAATATTTTCAATACCTGCAAGTTCTAATACTGAACGAACTGCACCACCGGCAATAATACCTGTACCTTGTGCCGCAGGTCTTAACATAACTGCACCTGCTCCTGAACGTCCGGTAATAGGGTGTGGGATGGTTGTTTTGAATATAGGTACATTAATTAAGTTCTTACGACCATCTGCAATTGCTTTTTGGATTGCAATAATAACTTCTGCAGCTTTTGCACAACCTACGCCAACTTGACCTTTTTGATTTCCTACAATTACAATTGCTCTGAAGCTCAATTTTTTACCGCCCTTTACAACCTTTGTTACACGGCGGATTTGAACTACTTGTTCTTTCCATTCTGATTGTGGTTGCTCTTCTTTATTTTCTGGTCTTTTCTTTCTGCCTCTTGATTTTCTTTCACCTTTTTCAGGTTTTTGTACTGCTTCGGCATAATCTTCCATTTCGTTGTCTTCTAAATCATCATCATTGTTGTTTTCTTCAACTTCTGCTTCTTCAACTTCTGCAACAGTTTCCTCAACGGTTTCTTCGTTTTCTAAAGCTTCATTTTTTTCTTCATTTAATTCCATGAATTCTACCTTTCTTTTTATTCTTTTCTACTTATATTCTTATTCTAATTTAACACGCCAAAAACAAGCTTCTTAAAGCTATTTGAAATCATGTTATTCGTGAGTATTTTCTGACTTGTCTATGATATAATAAACTATCTGTTTTTACAAGTTTTTATTTATTTTATTTACATTCTTTAAAAATTTAGACAAATGTTAATTTTAATTGTTAGCTTTTTAGGAAGTTTAAGCATATTTTCATAAATGTCTTAGGAGCTTCCAAATAAATATCTTCTGCATGTCTGCCATTTTCTAACATAAAAATTTTTTTATTTTTTGATTTTGATTGTTTATATAGCTCTTCATTATGCCAGTTGTGTATAATCGGATCTTTTTTTCCTGCAATAAATAATATAGGGATTGTGATTTTTGAAATTTCTTGAATAGGTTTTACTTTTTTATCAAAAATTTTGTCAAATCTTATTGATGTCCATCTGTCTAATTCAAATTTTCTGAATGTAGGCACAAATGCGTGTGGGCTAAATACATTGTTTTCTATTTTTTCAAAGCTTACAGGTGCACTTACCAGTATTAATTTATCTACATTTCCATATTTGGAGCAATAATCTACAGATATTAAAGAGCCTAATGAAAAACCAATTAAATATATTTTTTTGTATTTTTGATGAGCTAAGTCGATTATAGGTTTTAAATCATTTACTTCATTTGTTCCAAAAGAGTATTTTCCTTTGCTTTTGCCATGACCTCTGAAATCTAGTACTATAACATCATAGTATTTTGAAAAGTCTTTTGCGATTTGAGTAAAAGCTTTGGAATCTTTTGTCATGAACCAACCGTGTGCAAGTATAACAACTTCTTTATGGTTATTATTATATATATTATATGAAATGTTTACATTATCTATTGTTTTGACACTCTGTTCAATTGTTGAAGCTTCAGCTTGATTGATAATTGATAAAAAGATAAATAATATAAGGTATGCAAAAATATTTTTCATAGAAAAAGTATAACATGTTTTATCATATTATTTAACTATTGTAACGTAACACGTGAAATGATTTCTTGTAACACTTAGTTTGATTATTTAGGGTAAAGTTAATAAAAAATTATCAATTTTTAGAAAAATTCTCAAAATAAGTGATAATTTTTCACAAACTTAATGATACAGAAATTGTTAAAAATATTGTTATTTTATGTTTTAAGGTTACAAATTTCAACTATCAATCATTATTGTCAGCAATAAAAATTAATTCCTGTAACCTTTCGTACAATTTTTCAAAAATACCATTTGATAAATATTTTTTATAAATTTCATCTTCAAATTGTGCGTTTATATAATTTTCCATTTCAATAGTGCTAAAAGCTAATAAAAGCTGTTTCATAGTTAAAGTTTCTATTGAATTTTCTATCAAAAATTTCTTGTAATAACTATAATTACATCTTATATCCAATAAGTTTAATTCGTTAAACTTTTATAAAATATTTTGCAATCTTCTAACCATTTTGCAGTCATTAGTTTAGTACAACGTACGTGTATTGCATCATTTTTAAATGTCCACCAATTAATTGTTTGGGTTTTACCTAACCCAGGTTCCCCATAAACAAGCCCCATTGCAGGAACGCCCTCAGGACGGTTTTGCAAGTTGTTCATCATCGTGATAAATCGTTTTACATTGTTTGTTTTTACAAAAACTTTTTTCATATTTTTAGTTCCTATTTTTTTGTACATACCATTAATGTCTCAAGTTAAAAAAAATAGGAACTCCTTGTGTCGAGATGTGTTGTTAAAAATAATGGATAATATATTATCTATTATTAAAGATTTTACCCAATTTAGATAATATTTTATCCACAACTATTTATTAAAGTTCTTAAGATTCCTTGTACAAATTTTTAAAACTGTTTTAAAAATTTCTTTACCAATTGTATTTTCAAACATTTGAGAAACTTCTGTTACAACATCTGGTAAAATTTCACATTGATTAATTAATATTTTTTTGACTTGTGTATAACTTATACCAATATCTTTTGCCATTCTTTCAAAATGTCTAGGGTAAATTTTGTCACTTTCGTAATATCCACCAATTTTCATTGCCATTTTTGAAGATAGATCAGGATATATACTTGTGCAAAGAATATCATATGCAGGTGCAAATGCAATTTGGTCATTATCATAATGTAAAATAGAAAAGTTCTTTCCGTGTGCATCATTATTTCCAATAAGATAATTAAATATCATTAATTCCACAAATTGTTTAATTGAAACTGCAGGTCTTGTTGTTCTTTTTAAAATATCAATACATCTTTTAAAATCAACTCCACCTTCGGCTTGATATTTATACGCACTTGGAATATTTGAAGCCTGACAAAAATCTTCTTGATGTATTCTCTTGATTTTATCGTTATTTACTTCTCTATCATATCTTTTAATTAATAAATATTGTGTATCATTTGCCTGACCAATTTGAATATTAGGAATTTGAATACCTATTTTTTCAGCAACTTTTAAGCATAGATATTCATTTTCAATGGTTTCTTTTAATCCATTTATTGTAGGTTTTAAAATGTGTGTTGATGGAACATTATTTTCTGGAATTGCAATTTTATCATCTATCATAACAACTGCCGTTTTATCTTGAGCACCTGCTAATGATAATCTTTTGTCTGAGCCTAGGGCTAACGGCTTTTTAGGTAGCTCTTTTATGTATTTTTCAAGTTCAGCTTTAGATAAAACATTTCCTTTTATCTCATAATATTCTTTCAAGTTTTTAGGTTTATCTTCAAAAAATGCAACCGCACCAGCACAATCGTAACCAATTGCACTAAGTAGCGAAAAATCATTTTTAGGATTTATACCATATTTTTTGCCTATAGCAATTCTAACGTAATCGCTTTCTGGTAATAGTCCATTGAAAAAGCCTTTGCAATCTTTATTTAAGTATATTTCTTCTCTAATTGGTAAAGTTAAAGATAATGCGTGCTTTGCGTTTTTATTATATTGAAAACAAATGCCACCATTATCATCTTTTGATAATATTCCAACAAAATCATTATTTAGATAAACATTTAATAAATCACTCATTGTTTAATCTTTTATCCTTTAATATCTATTTCTAATCCTAACATTTGGCAAACTTGAAGGATTTTGCCAATTTGAGCAGTTTCTTTGCCATTTTCTAAATCAACAATAAAACGAACGCCAACATTTGCAGAAATAGCTAAATCGGCTTGGGTTAAACCTTGTGATTTTCTTGTATCTTTTATTAATTTACCTAATTCAGAAACATTATCTATTTGCATAAAAATTTTACCTTTCGGTAAAATTATACTAAATTTTGAAAGAAAGTCAAGCAAATTTTACCGAACTGTAAAATTTTGCCAAATTTTAAGACTTTTAAGGGTAAAAATTACCGAACGGTAAATTTTATTTCAATTATTTAATTATATATTTCTTTGTATTCATCTGATTGTATATATTTTGCGAGCCACACTCTATCATCGTTACAAATACAACCGTTTTTCATATGCCATTCGTATCTTTCATAATTATTTTTAAAAATCGGTCTTGCAACAATTGAAGTTTTTACCTTTGGTTCAAATTCTTTCTTTGATTCTGTTTTAGGTTTAGCTTGAATTTTTTTAACAGGTTCAATTTTAGGTTTTATATCTTCAAAAAGAAGATCCTTTTCTATTAAATCTAAATCCTCTATTTTAAAATGTTCTTTAACTGCTTTTATCGTTTTACGTCTTAATTTTTGTTGTTTTTCAATCTTTTGTTTGTAGTCCTCAACTGTCATAAGAATTAAAAGTTTAGCAATATCCATAACCCGCAACAAAACATAACGTCAATAATGTCAAAAATATTTTCTTCATAATTTCTCCTTTTATTTATATAACGATTTCAAACAAAATTTGTTCATTTTCAATAAAACAAAACTTTGTCATCACTCTAACACTATAACCAATCTGTTTTTATTATAAGAGAATATCATGTCAGATTAGGACGTATGAATAAATATCACGACCAGCTACAAGCATTTCTTCAACATGTCGCCAATCCATGCATTTTTTCACAGGGACGGTGTTCGCTTTGCTCAGCCTTGTCAAAATCCGCCATGGTACTGACACATTACATCGTAATCAGAAAAATTGGAACATCAATTCCGACCTTTGGCAATAACACTTAACATTCTTACGCAATCAGGGATTGCTGGAATGTTAGTATTTTGCATTCGTCCTTCTAAGGCTCGATTTAATCTTGCCAAGAATGACCTATGTCAGTTTTGAATCAATTAAAATTTTTCATGCCACAGGAATTTTGAAAAAATTTTTTCCTAATTTTTCGGCATTCTTTCGGAACAAAATTTCAAAATGGACTGCCCGAAATAATCAAACCATTCGTAACGAGTCCTAAATATGCCCTTAAATTAGTAATCACACGGATTTGAAACTATTTGTCCGAAATAATCATACCATCCGTTAGTCCGCAAAATGAGTATTTTGGAGTAGTTTGAATTACGAATGGTAGTATTATTTCCTACCCCTCAAACGCCATATTTAAACCAAAAGCCCTAAATAATCGCACCATCTGTAATAATCAAACCACTCAATAAATTACAACTATCCTGTGAATGCAGATATTCTGAATAATGCGAGATACAAAAAAGACCTGAAAAATCAGGTCTTTTAAATGGTACCCCCAAGCGAATTCGAATCGCTGTCGCCTCCGTGAAAGGGAAGTGTCCTAGGCCTCTAGACGATGGGGGCCTGTCTGTATTTACTATATTATTTTAAAAATTTTAAATTGTCAACTATTTATTTTTTTTCTTTTGTATATTGAAAAATTTTTATCTTTTTCGTAAAATACTTATGTAATTATGAGGATAAAAACATGTTTGAAAGATTTACGGAAAAAGCGATAAAAGTTATTATGCTTGCACAAGAGGAAGCAAGAAGACTTGGACATAACTTTGTAGGCACAGAACAACTATTATTAGGACTTATTGGAGAAGGTACCGGTGTTGCTGCCAAAACTCTTAAGTCTATGGGAATTAATCTAAAAGATGCCAGAGTAGAAGTCGAAAAAATTATAGGTAGAGGTTCCGGTTTTGTTGCGGTAGAGATACCATTTACTCCAAGAGCTAAGAGAGTTTTAGAATTGTCATGGGATGAAGCAAGACAATTGGGACATAATTATATAGGAACTGAACACTTACTTTTAGGCTTAATAAGAGAAGGTGAAGGTGTTGCTGCAAGAGTATTAGAAAATTCAGGTATTGATTTAAATAAAATAAGAAGTAATGTAATTAAAATTTTGGGTGAATCAAAACCTCAGCCTGTATCATCAGGAGGCGGAAGCAGTTCTAGTTCTTCAAGCAAGGCAAAAACTCCAAGTTTGGATGAATTTGGTACCGATTTAACTTTAGCTGCTGCTGAATTAAGACTTGACCCTGTTGTTGGAAGGGAAAAAGAAATTGAACGTGTAATTCAAATTCTTGCTCGTCGTACAAAAAATAACCCTGTGTTATTGGGAGAACCGGGTGTTGGTAAGACAGCTGTGGCAGAAGGTTTAGCAACTCGTATTGTTAATGGTGAAGTTCCTGATATTTTAGACGGTAAAAAAATTGTTCAATTAGATATGGGGCTTCTAGTAGCAGGTACTAAATATAGAGGTGAATTTGAAGAACGTCTTAAAAAGATTATGGATGAAATTCGTCAAGCCGGAAATATTATTTTGGTTATTGATGAAATGCACACTTTAATGGGTGCAGGTGCTGCAGAAGGTGCTATTGATGCGGCCAATATATTAAAACCTGCATTATCCAGAGGCGAAATTCAAGTTATTGGTGCAACAACTTTGGATGAGTATAGAAAGCATATTGAAAAGGATGCTGCATTAGAAAGACGTTTTCAATCTGTTATCATTGAAGAACCTTCAATTGATGAAACAATTGAGATTATTAAAGGTTTAAAATCTAAGTATGAAGAACACCATAAATTATTAATTTCTGATGATGCTATCGTTGCAGCAACAAAATTATCAAGTAAATATATTACGGATAGATTTTTACCTGATAAAGCTATTGATGTAATCGATGAAGCAAGTTCAAAAGTTCGTTTATCTGCAAGTACTTTATCTCCTGAAGGTAAAGAACTTGAAAAAGAACTAAGAGCTATTAATAAAGAAAAAGAAGAAGCTATTAGAAATCAAGATTTTGAAAAAGCTTCTGCATTGAGGGATGATGAAGCTGATTGTAAAGAAAGACTAAGAGAGTTTCAAGAATCTTATGCACAGGAACAGGAAGCTAATAAGCCTGTTGTAACTGAAGAACATATTGCAGAAGTAATTTCTACAATGACAGGTGTTCCTGTTACAAAATTAACTGAAGGTGAAAGTGAAAGATTATTGAAATTGGAAGATACTTTGCATGCTCGTGTTATCGGACAGCATGATGCAGTTGTATCTATTTCAAGAGCTATAAGAAGAGCAAGAGTAGGATTAAAATCTCCTAATAGACCAATAGGTAGCTTTATTTTTGCCGGCCCTACAGGTGTTGGTAAAACTGAATTGGCTAAAGCTCTTGCTGAGGCTGTTTTTGGCTCTGAAGATAACATGGTTCGTGTTGATATGTCAGAGTTTATGGAAAAACATGCAACGTCTAAGCTTATAGGTTCACCTCCTGGTTATGTGGGTTATGATGATGGTGGAAGTTTGACTGAAACTATTCGTAAGAAACCTTATTCTGTTATACTTTTTGATGAAATTGAAAAAGCTCATCCGGATGTATTTAACATCATGTTACAAATACTTGATGATGGACGTTTAACAGATTCTAAGGGTCGTCATATTAACTTTAAAAATACAATTATCATCATGACATCTAACGTTGGTGCAAGCATGATTGCTACTCAATCTAAACTTGGTTTCTCAGTTGCTGCTGATGAAAAGAAAGATAAATATGAAAAATTAAAAGATACTGTTAACGAAGAAATGAAAAAGGCATTCAGACCTGAATTCTTAAATCGTATCGATGATATCGTTGTATTCTCTCATTTGTCAAAAGAAGAAATTAGACAAATTGCAGAATTGATGATGAAAGACTTATTTAAACGTCTTGAAGAACGTAATTTAAAAATGGAAGTTACTGATGAAGTTAAAGATTTCTTAGCAACTGATGGTTATTCTGAAGCTTATGGGGCAAGACCTTTGAGAAGATTGATTCAACGTAAAGTTGAAGATCCGCTTGCTGAAGAAATTTTGACGAATGCTTATCAAGCCGGTGATGTTATCGTTCTTGATGTAAAAGATGGTAAGCTTGTCTTTTCAAAAAAGGATGCTGAATTAAAATCTAATACTGCTGTTGAAGCTGAATAAGCATATTATTTGTTAATATTTATAATTTTAAAAGAGGGTTAAACTTTTATTTAATCCTCTTTTAAGTTTTATTAATTGTTTTTAGCCAGCATGCCGTATTTTTTTGTTAAAATTTATGTGTATATTATTACATATATTAATTTGGGGATAAAATGAAAAAAAATATATTGATAGTTATTTGTGTATTAGTTGGTGCAATTCTAGCACGATTTTTGGTATATCAGATTTCAGGTTTTATGATTCTGAAAAAAATGAAAGCCGGTAAATTACCCGGGGTTACTGTTGAAGAAATTCAAACACGTGATGTAAGACATAAGTTTGAGGCTCCTGGACGTATTCAATCAGTATCAAGAATTGATGTTATTGCTCGTGTGAGCGGTTATTTAACAAAATCTTATTTTAAAGAAGGTGATATTGTAAAAAAAGGACAGGTTTTATTTGAAATTGAACCTCAAGAATATCAGCTCGCTGTGAATAAGGCTAAAGCTAATTTAGATAATTCAAAAGCTCAATTAAATTATTATAATAAGCAACTTATAAGATATGAAGAACTTGTAAAGAATGATTATGTATCAAAATCTCAATATGATCAAATTTTATCTCAGAGAGATTCTTTTAAAGCACAGGTAGCATTAAATGAAAGTGCTTATAGAGATGCGTTAAGAAATTTAAGTTATACAAAGATTAAAGCTCCTGTAGACGGTCAAATAGGTATGCTAAAAATAACTGTGGGTAACTATGTTAACTCAAGTTCAGGTGCATTAACTACTATAAATAGTGTAGATCCGATATATGTAACGTTCCCTTTAGATGCAAAAAATTATACCGAATTAATGAGAATTGACAAAGTTGCTGCTGTTAACAGACAGGTAGATTTATATTTTTCTACAGGTTCAAAATATGAGTATTCAGGTGTTCAGGATTTTCATGATAATAACATAGATGCTTCAACCGGTTCCATAATGATGAGAGCTACATTTAAAAATCCTAAAGGTTTATTAATTAATGGAAATTATGCAACAGTATATGTGTATTCAAAAGAAAAAGATAATGTTCCTGTTGTTCCTCAAGTGGCTGTTATGGAAAATCCTCAATACAAGTATGTTTATAAATTGGATGAAAAAGGGATTCCTCAAGTTCAGCAAATAGTTACTTTTGGTCAGGATGATAAAGATTGGATTGTTAAATCAGGCTTGAAAAAAGGTGATAAAGTTGTTATTACCGGTATACAAAGTGTTATACCAGGTAATCCGGTTAGAATTTTATCTGAAAAAGAAATTGAAGATTTGAATAACAAATCAATAGCAGAAGCAGAAAAAAAAGAGTCTGAAGAAGAATTAAAAGGTAAAAATTAAAATCAGGTAAAAATAAATGATTGAAAAAAATAATAATATAAGTCCAATATCACAAAAAGGTGAAAATCCTTTCATATCAAGGCCAAAATTTGCAATAGTTATATCTTTAACTATTGTATTGGCCGGATTGATAACAATGTTAGGTTTGCCATTAGAAGATTATCCTTCTATTACCCCTCCTCAAGTTGTCGTAACTGCTACTTATACCGGTGCAAGTGCTGATGTTGTAAGAGATACGGTTGCTGCCCCTATTGAAGCTCAATTGAATGGTGTTGAAGATATGATTTATATGACTTCAACGTCTAAAAATGGTTCATACGAACTTGATATATATTTTGAAGTAGGCACTAATCCTGATATGGCAGTAATTAATGTTAATAACAGATTACAGCTTGTTACTCCGAGATTGCCAAGTGATGTAAGAAATTATGGATTAACCGTAAAAAAAACTCGTGGTGGCCCTGGTGTTTTAATGGTGGCAATTACTTCTCCAAATAATACTTTTGATGCATTGTATCTGGCCAATTATGCATCTATTTATATTAAAGATGAGTTGGCGAGACTTGAGGGAGCAAGTGATGTTAATGTTTATGGGGCTGCTTCTTATTCAATGAGAATATGGATTGATCCTGTAAAAATGGCTAACTATAAAATATCTGCTTCTGAGGTCATAGCTGCAATACAATCACAAAATACACAGGCCGCTGTTGGTGATTTAGGTGCAGAACCGTTGAATGATAAGAAAGATATCAAAATTACTTTAAGAACAAAGGGTCGTTTAACGTCTGCAAAAGAATTTGAAGACATTGTTGTATATTCAAAAGTAGATGGTTCAAATGTAAAGCTTAAAGATATTGCAAGAATAGAGTTGGGTGCTGAAACTTATGCCAGTGATTCATACATTGGTGGTAAAAAGACTGCTGTTATTATAATTAAGCAATTACCTGAGGCAAATTCTATTGATTTGGCAGATAAATGTGCTAAAAGATTAAAAGAATTAAGCAAAAATTTTCCAAAAGGTATGGAATATAAAATAGAACATGACGAAACAGAATTTATTAGAAAATCCATAGATGAAGTAATTGAGGCAATAGCACTTGCTGTGCTTTTGGTTGCAGGTGTAACGTATTTATTTCTTGGTTCCGTAAGAGCTGCATTTATTCCGTTATGTGCAATTCCGGTTTCTCTTATTGGTGTATTTATCTTTGTATCTTTATTTGGATTTTCTATAAATTTATTAATGTTATTTGGACTTGTTTTAGCTGTAGGTCTTGTTGTTGATGATGCTATAGTTGTGTTGGAAAATGTTCAAAGACATATTCAATATGGTGTTGATAAAAAGCAAGCTACAGTTATTTCGATGATTGAGGTTACAAGTGCTATTGTTGCTACAACTCTTGTATTAATGGCTGTATTTGTTCCTGTATGTTTTATGCCGGGTATAAATGGTCAAATGTTTAGACAATTTGCTGTTTGTATTGCTTGCTCTATGGGGTTATCAGCTATCGTTGCTTTATCTCTTACTCCTGCGTTGTGTGCTATGATTTTGAAAAATAATGATGGTAAAGAAGAACAACAAATAGAGTTTATCAAAAAATTTGATGATTGGTTTAATAAAATAAGAGATAAGTATCTGATTGCAGTACGATTTTTTGTGGATTCTCCTAAAAACACCCTTTCAGCATTGGGCATTATAATTTTAATTGTACTATTTATTGCTAAATTAATTCCAACAGGTTTTATTCCTCAAGAAGATAAAGGTGCTGTTTTTGCTCAAATACAACTTCCTGATGGTTCGTCGACAATAAGAACTAAAGAAATCGCCGGTATTGTAGAGGATAGAATAAAAGTAATGGATGGAGTTCGTCAAACAATCAATATTATTGGTTTTGCCGGTGAAAATACAGCGTTTATAGTTGCTCAGTTAGAGCCTTGGTCTAAACGTAATAAGAAAGAATCAGCAGAAGCTATAGTTGATAATATAAGAAAAGAATTTGCAAATTTTCCATCAGCAACAGTTGTTGCTTTTCAACCTACACCTATTCCCGGTTTAGGTTCATTTGGTGGGTTTGAATATCAACTTCTTGACAAGGGGGATAGAACTCCGCAAGAATTGTATGAAGAGTCTTTAAAATTAATTATGGCTGCAAATGCAGATAAAGATTTAACTTCTGTATTTACAACCTATACCGCAACTCTTCCTCAAATATTAGTAAGAGTAGATGAACAGCAAGCAATGGCTCAAAATGTTTCAATAAGTGAAATATATAGAACAATGGCGGCTGTTTACGGTACAACTTATGTTAATGACTTTAATAAATTTGGTCGTGTATATCGTGTTATGGTTCAAGCTGATGCGGATTTCAGAACTGCAGAACCGGATTTAAAACGTTTATTTGTAAAAAATAATTTAGGAAAAATGGTTCCATTATCATCAATGGTAAAATTTGAATCTATAGTTGGTCCGTATAGTTTGACAAGATTTAATATGTATAATGCGGTTACAATAAACGGTCAAGGTTCCGGAAGTGTATCTTCCGGTCAAGCTATGAAATCTATGGCCAGAGTTTCTGACAAGGTTCTGCCTAAAGATATGGGTTTTGAATGGTCAGGAACATCTTTACAAGAGGCTGAATCAACAGGACAAATTGGTTTTATTCTTGCCTTAGCTTTGACATTTGTATATTTATTTCTTGTTGCGTTATATGAAAGTTGGACATTACCGATAGCCGTAATGTTAATTGCACCAGTATCTCTTGTTGGGGCATTATTTGCTCAATATGTTGCCGGTTATTCATTAGACTTGTATGCTCAAATAGGTCTTGTTATGTTAATCGGTTTAAGTACAAAACAAGCTATTTTAATTGTTGAGTTTGCTAAAGAAGCTTATGAAAAAAATGGCGGAGATGAAGTTGTTGCGGCTATGGATGCAGCTAAATTAAGATTTAGAGCTGTTATGATGACAAATATTGCTTTCATATTAGGTGTAGTTCCTCTTGTTGTCGCATCGGGTGCAGGTGCAGTAAGCAGACACTCTGTTGGTATGACAGTGTTTGGCGGTATGATTGCAGTTGCTTTTGCCGGAACTATGTTAGTTCCTGGATTTTTCGTTTGTATTCAAAGATTGAAAAAATTAGCACATAATAGCATAATTAAAAGAAAAGAGGCTAAAAATGAATAAAAAATTTCTTATATTAGCCTTAACTTTTTTATTCCTTCTTCCTGTTTGTTATGCAAAAGATAAAGAACAAATAAATGATAAGAATATTAAAAATATAGGTAATGTTATAAAAAAAGAAGAATATCCTGAGGCAACTAATGTCGCACCATATATAAAAGATGGTGATACATATGTTGTGCAAGGTTCTGTTGAAAAAAATGTAGATGTTACTTTAAATGAATGTATCAGATATGCATTGGGTAATAATCCTCGAATTAGAGAAGCTATGGAGGATATTTTGGCCTCTGATGCCAGAATTAGACAGGCATGGTCAAATTTCTTTCCAAAATTAACTTGGCAAACCGGTTATACAAGAATAAAGCAATTGCAATTAGCTGATTTATTAGGAAGTGCCGGAGGAAGAGCTTATAATTATTTTGTTTTAGGGCAAGTTTCTTTATCTGAAATGTTGTATGATTTTGGTGTTACTCAAAATAGAGTTACTATCAGAAAATTAGAAAAAGAAACTTATAAAACAACTTTAACTTCTGTTATTAATGAAGTTATTATGAATGTAAAATCAGATTATTTCAATCTTTTATATGCTTACGATAGAAGAGATGTTGCTGAAGATACAGTTAAAAAGTTTGAAATGTTTTATAATCAAGCAAAAGCTTTTTATGAAATCGGTACTAATCCGAAAGTCGATGTTACGATTGCTGAGGTTAATTTAAGTAATGCTAAATTAGAACTTATACAAGCAAATAATGCAATAAATATTGCTGTTGCAAAATTAAATAATTCGATGGGATTACCGTATCAAACCAGATATAATATAAAAGAACGTTTACAGTATTATCCAGTAAATATCACGCTTGAGGATGCTGTAGAAATTGCAAAGAGTTCCAGACCGGATTTATTAGTACTTGATACAAAAGTTGAAACTGCAAGACAAAATTTACAACTTTCTAAAAAAGCTTATTTCCCAAATCTTTCTGTAGAAGGACAATTTGCAGTAGGCGGAAAAAATCCTACATCTGCTTATGGTTACAATATTGGTGGTTATCTAAACTTTCCTACAGTTAACGGAATGTTAATTAAGAATCAAATAAAAGAAGCTCGTGCTAATTATGATAGAGAAGTTGCCAGAGCTGAAAAAACAAGGAATACTATTTATTTGGAAATTCAACAGGCATACTACACTCTTGATGAAAAGAAAAATCAACTTCCTGTTGCCTTTTTAAATGTAAAAAAAGCAAAAGAAAATTATGAATTATCATATGGCAGATACAAAGTTGGTGTTGGAAACCCAACTGAACTTAAGGATGCTCAAGTAGCGTATCAAAATGCACAATTATCTTATTACAATACTTTATATCAGTATAATACGGCAAAAGCTAATTTAGAAAAGTCTATTGGTAAAAATCTTGTTGACAAAGATATGGTTATTAATTTAGAACCTTAATTTAGTGTATTAAAAGCTTCTTCAACTATTTGCTTAGTATTAATTATAAAGCCATTTTCTTTGTCAGAAATTAAAATTAAATATTCTATATTTCCATGAGGTCCTTTTATTGGCGAAAATGTTAGGTTGTTTATTTTTAAATTTATGTTGCAAGCAAAAGAAACAATATTTTCTATAATATCAATATGAATTTTTTGATTTCTTACAACTCCGCCTTTTTCAACAAAATCTTTTCCTGCTTCAAATTGAGGTTTTATAAGACAAATCATTTGATAATTAGTTGGTGTTACCAAATTTTTAAAATTTTTAAGAACTTTTGTCAGAGAAATAAAAGATACATCACAAACAAGAAATTCTGCTTTTTGTTCGTTTTCTTCATATATTTCAGAAACATTACAATTTTTTAAATTACAACCTTCAATAACTTTAACTTGAGAATGATTTCTAAATTTCCAATCAATTTGATTATGTCCAACATCTACAGAATATACAAACTTAGCTCCATTTTGCAGTAAACAATCTGTGAAACCTCCTGTTGAGGCTCCTGCATCAATGCAGATTTTGTCTTTTGGTTTTATATCAAAAACTTTTAGAGCTTTTTCAAGCTTAAATCCTCCTCTAGATACATACGGCATTGTTTTTATTCTGATTTCATAATTTTTTTCAGTATTAATTTGAAAACCTGCTTTTGTGATTTTTTCATCATTAATGATTACATCTCCCGCCAGAATAGATGCAGAGGCTCTGCTTTTGTTTTCAAAATAGCCTAAGTTTACTAAATATGTATCAAGTCGTTCTTTCTTCAAATCCAAATACCTTATATGCGTTTTGAGTTGTTATTTCCATTAAATGTTCAAGGCTTGTTTGTCTTAATTTTGAAATTTCTTCAGCTGTAAATTTTGTATATGCCGGCTGATTAGGTTTTCCTCTGTATGGAACAGGAGTTAAATATGGAGAATCAGTTTCTAAAAGAAGATAATTTTCATCTATATATTCTGCAACTTCTTTCATTTTTTTTGCATTTTTAAATGTTACAACACCTCCTAAAGATATATACCAGCCTTCTTTTATGCATTCATTAGCAAATTCGATACTTCCTGAAAAACAATGCAAAATTACCTTAGATGTTTTGTTATACTCTTTTATTATATCAAATGTGTCTTTGTGGGCTTCTCTATCGTGGACATTTATTGGAAGATGGAGTTCATTTGCAAGTTTTATTTGTTTTATAAAAATATCTTTCTGTAAATCAATAAAGGTTTTGTCCCAATAGTAATCCAAACCAATTTCACCAATTCCTACGATTTTTTTATTTTTTGAAACAAGTTCTTTTATTTCTTCAATAATATCATCATTCCAAGTTTTTGCCTCTTCCGGAAAAACTCCAAGCATGCAATAGATTGGTTTGTAATTGTTTGATAGTTCTACAATTTTATTAAAGCTTGTTCGGTCTGCAGAAGGAATAATTATTTTTTTTACCAAATTTTCTTCTGCATTTTTTAGAATTTCTTCAACAGAAATATTTTCAATCATATCAATATGGCAATGTGTATCAATTATATAAGTTTTATTCATAACTAGATTATAACATAATTTAGTTGTAATTCTTATTATGATTTTAAAAGATAATTTTAAACTTAATATAGGATTAATTATGACTTTAATTTTCGTCGTGCTAAAATAATATTATGGAATATACATACGAAGAAGCAATATCTCTGATTAAGGATAGAATAGATATCGTTGAAATAATATCGGAAGATGTTATACTAAAACAAAAAGGTCAAAGCTATTGGGGTTGTTGTCCGTTTCATGGAGAAAAAACTCCCTCTTTTTGTGTAACTCCTTCTAAAGGTATATTTCATTGCTTTGGTTGTGGTGTAGGTGGTGATGCTATTTCATTTTTGATGAAAATTAGAAATTGGGATTTCACTGAAACTATCAAGTATTTGGCAGATAAATATGGTATTGAATTGCCAAAATTTAAGGGTAAATCAGGTGAGTATGCTCAAGTTAAAGACGGGGCATTGGAAGCTTCTAAAAAAGCAGTGTCAATATTTCAGCAGTCGCTGTTCGATTTATCTGAAAAATCTCCTATTATTCAATATTTAAACGGACGAGATATTGATAAAAATGTTATAACTAAATATTCATTGGGTTTGGGTTTAAAAGAACCTGATTACCTTTATAAAAAATTAAAAAAAGATTTTTCAGACGAAATATTGGAAGCTTCTGGACTTGTAATCAAAGGAAATAAAGGTTATATAGACAGATTTAGAAACAGAGTAATAATTCCGATACAAGATGAAAAGGGAAATTATGTTGCATTTGGAGCAAGAGCTGTAGAAAACGGTCAAAATCCAAAATATCTTAATTCTCCTGATACTGTTATTTATAATAAAAGTAAAATTTTATATGGTTTATATACGGCTAAAGATGCAATAAAAGAAAAAGATGCCGTTATAATAATGGAAGGCTATTTTGACGTTATCTCTGCTCAAGCTCACGGTATTGAAAATTGTGTTGCTTCGTGTGGAACTTCTCTTACTACTGAGCATGTTAAATTATTGGCAAGATATACAAAATCAAGACGAATTTATCTTTCATTTGATACGGATGTGGCAGGAATAAATGCAACTAATAGAGGAGCAGAATTGTTAAAAAATGCTTTTTCGGGTTTAGGAAAAATAAAACAGTTTGATGAATCTCATTTGGCAGTTGATGATGATAAGTATTCATGTGAAATTAGAGTTATATCTCCGCCAAAAGGAAAAGATCCTGATGAATTTATAAGAGAAGAAGGTTCAGAAAGTTTTTTGAACTTTGTTGATAATGCTCCTTTATTAATAGATTTTCAATTAAATCAATTTTTAAAGCATAAAAATGAAGTAAAAACTCCTCAACAAAAGTCAAAATTAGTAAAAGATATTATTCCTGTACTACAAGAAATTCAGAATGATGTTGTAAGAACAGAATATATTAAACTTGTTGCGACATCCTTGAATATCAACGAAGAAGCACTAAATAAAGAGGTCCAACGAACACTTAATCAAAATTTTGATAGAGAAATTAATGTTAAGAAAATTGTAACAAAATCTGAAAATATATCGGAAAAAGCACAAAAAAATATACTGTCGTTGTATTTAATAAGTAACAGCCCTTTTAATTTTGAATACATTTCAAAAAAAATAAAGGATGTAACATTTACGAATGAAAAGTTAATAATTGTAAAAAATACAATTGACAAATTAATAAATACTGTAAATAATGTAAGAGAATTAACAGAAAGTTTGTTTGAAACTTTTAGTTCTGATGATGATACTCAAAAACTAATTTCAGAATTGGTGGTTATTTCAGAGGCTTTTAACAATTTATCTGTTGATGATTTTGAATCAGTAATCAGAGAAAATATTAATAAACTTGAATTTGTAAAACGTGAAAAAGAGCAAAACGAATTAAAAGAACTCTATAAAGATGTAAATGATGATGAGATAGAATCGTTAAAAATACAAATACATTTAAGAGATCAAATAAAAAAACAAATAAGAACTGGAGATAATAATGACTAGAAAAAGACAATCGAGTTCATCAATAACAAATGTAATGGAAGAAGATGATAATTTAGATATTTTAGATTTAGATGAAGACAAAATGGATGAAGCAGGTGCAGATTCTTATATGAATGTCGATATAAGTACTGATAATATTGAGGATATCGTTTCTACAAAATTAGAGACTAAAAGTAATTATGATGATATTTATATAATGGATACATCAGAAGAACCTTCAGAAGATGATTTGGAACTGCCTAAAGGTATTACTGTTGATGATCCTGTAAGATTGTATTTACGAGAAATCGGTCGTATAAAATTGTTATCTGCAAATGAAGAAATAGAGCTTGCAAGAACAATAATCAAGGGTGGTACTCCTGGTGCTATTGCTAAAAGAAAATTAGTACAAGCAAACTTACGTTTGGTTGTTAGTATTGCTAAAAAATATGTTGGCAGAGGCATGTTGTTCTTAGATTTGATTCAAGAAGGTAATCTGGGCTTAATAAGAGCTGCAGAAAAATTTGACCATGAAAGAGGTTTTAAATTTTCAACCTATGCTACCTGGTGGATAAGACAAGCTATTACAAGAGCAATTGCTGATCAGGCAAGAACAATTCGTATTCCTGTTCATATGGTTGAAACTATAAATAAGCTTAAAAAAGTTACAAGAAAATTAGCTCAAGAATTGTCGAGAAAACCTACAGAAGAAGAGCTTGCAGTTGAGATGGGTGTTTCTATTCCAAAATTAAGAGAAATTATTAAAATTGCTCAAGAACCTTTATCTCTTGAAACTCCTATAGGTCAGGAAGAAGATTCAAGACTCGGTGATTTTATAGAAGATAAAGAAGCTGACGCTCCAATTAAAACAGTTGCTTCTGAATTATTAAGAGAAGATTTGGCTGAAGTTTTGTGTACTCTATCTCCTCGTGAACGTGATGTATTGAGATTACGTTTTGGGATGGATGACGGTCGTCAAAGAACTTTAGAAGAAGTTGGTCAATTGTTTGGGGTTACTCGTGAACGTATCCGTCAAATTGAAGCTAAAGCTTTGAGAAAATTAAGACATCCAAACCGTAGCAAGCGTTTAAGAGAATACGTTGAAATTTAAAATTTATTTATGAATAATAACTTAGATACAAGATATATAACGGCAATAGTTTTTTCCTTAGCATTAGTTATTGCCGTTTTTATGTTTAATTCAAGAGTTCTTAATAGAATATCTGAGCAATCACCTAAACCTGTTGGCGAAGCTAATGGTGAAATTTTTAATCCTCCATCTGTTTCTCCTGACTCGGGTGTAATTCCGGATGGTGATTTATCTGATAATTATATTTCTAATGCTGTTAACGCATCTGGTAGTTATGTTATTTGGCAAAGTATGCCTGTTAGAGTTTTTATATCTGAAAATTCTTATAAAAAAGTTGTTGAAGCTGCTTTTACTACATATAATAACTCTTTTAACGGACTTATAAGTTTTTCATTTGTTGAAAATCCTGATAATTCTCAAATAAAGGTTACGTTCCCTTCTCGAATTGAGTCTTCAGAATCTGATCAGTTTATTGCAGGATTAACGAACAATTTTTCATCCGGCAAGTATATTCAATCGTCTACAATTCAACTTTTGACAGAAAAAAATGGTGTAAATCTTTCTTCCACTTCTGTTTATAATACGGCATTGCATGAAATTGGACATGCACTTGGTATTAATGGGCATAGTCAAAATCGTGATGATATAATGTTTGCACAAACTCAGTCCGGTAGAACAGCTTCTTTAACTTCAAGAGATTTAGCTACTTTAAAAATAATGTATTCGAATAATGAGGCTTTAATAAATCAAAACTCTGCAAGTGCGGGTTCTGAAAAACTTAAGGAAGCTATAAGATATACACAACAAGTTCCTAATAAAACTGCCGGTTGGATAAATTTAGGCAATGTGTATTATGATTTAAAAATGCTTCCTGAAGCTCTGGAAGCTTATAAAAAGGCTTTGCAAATTGATCCTTCTGATGCAAATATTTATGCATCAATGGGGACTTGTTATTATTCTTCAAAAAAATATGAAACGGCATCAGAATTCTTTGGCTATGCAATTGAACGTACCAGTGAGCCTGTTGAAATTGAAAATTACGAATATATGAGGGCTTTATCTACTTTATCTGCAAAAAAATATGATGATGCTTATGTTCAATATTCATCTTTGGTTAATAAATATCCCAATAAAAAAGAGTATTTGATAAATTATCTTTATCTTTGCACATATTTAAACAAACCTGAGGGCAAAGATAAATTACAGGCATTTCTTCAGGCGAATCCTGATGCAGGTAGTGATACTAATATTCAGCAATATAAAAGATATTATAAATTATAAAATTCCAACTATAACTGTTTGTAAAATTTGTAAAACGATTAATGCTATAATTGGAGAAAAATCCAAACCTCCTATTGGCGGAATAAATTTTCTAAAAATATTTAAATATGCATCTGTTATAATTCTTACTGTTTTTGTCGGCTGAGCTTCCCAGTTTATATTTGGAATCCAAGTCATAAAAATTCTTACTATTATTAGTAATTCATAGAAGTAAAATAAATTATAAATTGCATTTTTTATCATAAATTTCCTCCAGATATATTAAAAAAGATGGAGTATATTATAACTCCATCTTTTTATCTTAGAATAATTACATTTGAGAATCTTTACTTGTATTTTTGCAAGAACAATTTCTTTCTGCAGGAATATTTTCAATAACTGTAAATAATAACTTTTTAACTCTGTCTAAGTTTTGCTCAAATACTCTGCAAACTTCGTGGTGAGATACAGGCGGAACATCTCCAACTAAACCGCAATCGTGGTCGGTAATTAATGAAATATTTAAAGGACACATATCTAGTTCTCTAACTAAATAGTTTTCAGGGAATGCGGTCATTCCTATTACATCCCAGCCTTGTGCCGTAAAGAATTTAGATTCAGCTTTTGTTGAAAATCTTGGGCCGTTAATAACAGTCATCGTTCCTGTTTCATGAACATTTATGCCCATATCTTTAGCAACTTTAATAGCTAATTCTCTTAATTCAGGACAATATAAATCTGTTGGTGATGGATGGTGAACAACAGGACCTTCGAAGAATGTTGATTTTCTACCATCAGTCCAATCGACAAATTGGTCGCAAATTACGAAATCTCCGGGGTTAATATGTTTTTGTAAACTTCCGCAAGCACAAGGTGATATTACTCTTTCACACCCAGCATATTTCATTGCCCATACGTTTGCTCTGTAATTTATTAAATGAGGAAGAATAGTATGGTTTCTGCCATGACGAGGCATAAATGCTACTTTTGTATTACCTATTGTGCCAATCATTAAGCTATCGCTTGGCATTCCGTATGGTGTTTCAACTCTTACTTCTTGTACGTCATCTAAAAATTTGTACAATCCTGAACCACCGAATACACCTACTTTTGCTAAGTTTTTAGTTTCCATAAAAATTTTCCCTTCTTTAAGATTATATAATAAACACTATTTCTCTCTTATTTTATCATAAAAAATAAAAAAATAATTTACATAAATTATTTTGATTTTAGTAGTTATAAACTTAATCTAAGTTTTCTTTTTATTTTTTGTAGGTGATTCTAAATATTCTCGTGCTTTTTCTGTACTTGTATTGTAATCATCTGCAGATGAGCTAGTGAACAAATCAACTCTGCCATTGTAGTATACACTAAATTTATATTGATCAGGAGATGTTGCTGTTTTGCTATTTGGTTTTCCTGAACCGTTCACGTCAACTTCTACATATAAAATAGGTGTCGTATTTCTATTATCCGTCGTTATGTCTGAATTTTGAGTTACAGTCCAATACATTCCGTTATTTGTTGTAAAATTACATTTTGTTGATGTACAGCTTGCAGCTGAAACATTTAATGAACAACAAAATGCATTAACTAACTTTGTTGAAGTTGTACATTTACAATTTTTTAAAAGAGATTCATATTCCCATGCTATATCATTTGTTTCTGAGTAAGTTGTTATATTATTGTTGGAATCAAAAGTATGTTTTGTTCCGGTTGTCTCATATAAAAATCCTTTAGGGATAAGTATACTGTCGCTTATAAGTTCTTTTGACGGATACAAGTTTTCATTATTTATTAAAGTATTAACTGTGTTGGAAGTTATACTATAGGCATTTCTTAATGATGTTTTGAATTGATCCGGTGAAACATTTGTTGCTGCAGGAATCATTACTGCAGCAATAACGCTTAATACAAATAAAGTTAAGGTTGCTTCTGCAAGCGTAAATGCTTTATATTGCTTATGTATTTTCACAAATTCTCCTTAGTAATTTAATCTTTTATTGCTTATAGCGTCTGCAAGTATATTTTGAGCATCACTATCAACTGTTATTTTTCCATCATAATAAACTTCAAATACAAATCTTGTTTTTTTATATCCTGATGTGGTTATTAATTTATGATTTCCTCCCCATTTATTATCTACATCTACTGTTATAGTAAATACTGGTTTTGTTAAATCTGTTGCTGTTGGTGTTATATCCTCCGTATGCCAACTTATTCCATCTGTTGTTTCAAAATTACAAGTTGTTTTATTAGATGATGTTGAGCAAGTTTTTTGACCTTCTTTGTTAACTGTTTTTAACGAACAGCAAAATAATACCGAAAGTTTATTTTGATCTAAATCATAACAATTACACCCTTTTGCTGTGTTCGCACCTGCAAAAGATTCTTGAATAGTGTATTCAAGTATCGTATCATTTGGTGGATATGAATTGTTTAAAAAACCGCTTGAAGATGTGTTATTTTTAAATTCTGTAGGATTAATATCTTTTAATGTTATTTCTGATGGATAAAATCTTTCATTTCCGGAGAGTTCTGATATTACTTGTTCAGTAGTGTTATAGGCTTTTTTTAATAAAACTTTTTCTGTACTTGGTCTGCTTGCTACAATTACAGGTGCTGCAATTGCTGCTATGATACACATTAAAACTATTGTTAACATTACTTCTGCCAGAGTAAAAGCTTTTTTATGATTTGTTTTGGGTATTGATATAATTTTTTTTGTCATATTAATCCCTTCCAAATCTGTTATCTTCTAAATCGGAACGACGTTTATTGTTTGTAGGATTCTTTAAGAATGTTATGCCCTTTTCAGATAACGTTTTATTAACTTCAACTTTTCCATTGTAGTAGACATTCATATGGTATTGGTCAGGTATATTAACACCGGTATTCGTGTTTGGTTCCGCATCACCATTGACATCAACCATAATGGTTAACATAGGACTTACTCCTGAAAGAGAGTGGCAGCAACTTGGTGTATAATGTGCTGAATTAGAATCCTGTGTTACAGTCCATTGCATTCCGTCTGTTGTTGTAAAAGAGCATGAATGGGCTGAACAATTTGCTCTTGTTGTGTTTAACGTCGCACAAAACAATCTAACTAATTTATCTCCATTTGTACATTTTGAAGAATCAATTAATGCTTTATATGCATAATAAGTTCCCTTTTTGTTAGGATCATTAGTATTTCCGGTGTCAGTAACTAAAAATCCGCTTTGGCATTCTTGAGTAATTCCGTTACACGTTTTTGTTATATATGTTACTGGGTAAAGATTATCATCATTTAATATGCTGCTTATTGTGTTTTCAACAGTGGAGTATGCTTTTTTAAAAAGGATTTTTTCTGTACTTGGTCTTGATGCGTTTACCGCAGGAATGAGCTGTGCTGCTATTATGCTTAAGAATATCAATGTTATTACGGCTTCTGCCAAAGAAAAAGCTTTTGATGAAATTTGTAACATTCTTAAACTCCCTATTATTATTATACCATAATCTTATATTGTTAGGCAATATTAGTACTGTTTGCATGTCGGACTTGATTTTTTAAATTGTTTATAATACACTAATCTTATAGAGAGTCTTTTTAAGATTTACAATAAAAATTCAAAGGAAGTCCAATGTTAAAAAAAGTAGTATTAGCCACTATCACTTTAGTGATGTTACTATGCCCCAATTTAAAAGCAAATGCAAATAATGTAGATAATGTTAAAGCTATAATAGTAAAATCTGCTATTGAGTTAGGTATTGATCCGGCTCTTGCTTTGAGTATAGCTAAAACCGAATCAGGTTTCAGACACGATTCTACAAGTCGTAGAGGTGCTGTTGGTGTATTTCAATTAATGCCTTCAACTGCAAAAAGATTGGGTGTTAATCCGTACTATTTGAGTGATAATATAAAAGGCGGATTAATGTATTACAAAATGATGTATAAAATGTATGGTTCTACAGAATTGGCTCTTGCAGCTTATAATGCAGGTCCTGTTGCTGTTAACAGATGTAATAAATCAGTTCCTCCTTATGGTGAAACAAGAAAATTTGTAAGTTCTATTATGCGGGAATATTCTAATCAAAAAGTTAATCCTGATAAAGCAATTAAAAATGTTCCAAAAGCTGCTCCTCCAAAGTTTTCATTTGATGTAACTCCTGTTGCTAAATCAAAACCTATTGTAAAGACTGTTCCTTCTACAAATAAACCTATTGCATCAGTTGTCCCCGTTGTAAAAATTCAAAAAATTAATAATCATGAACCTAAGGAAAATAAATTAAACGGGATTTTACAAATTTAGTTTTTTTGATATGATTTATATAGAATAGTGATGAGAGAGTATTAGTAGGTAGTAATGTTTAACGAAACAAGAACTCATGAAATAACAGTCGATACAGTTATATTAACAATGTTTGATGACGAATTAAAAGTTTTACTTATAAAACGTCATAATGAGCCGTTTAAGGATAAATGGGCAATTCCCGGTGGATATGTTAGAATGAGTGAAAATTTGGATCAAGCTGCTGAAAGAGTTTTGAAAGAAAAAACAGGTGTTGATAATGTATTTTTAGAGCAACTTTATACTTTTGGAGATCCTCTTCGCCACCCTACTTCTCGTGTTATTACTTGTGCTTATTTTGCACTTGTTAGAGCAAATGATGTTCAGGTTTTCTCTGATCCTGATGTAGCATGGCATAATGTTAACGATTTACCTCCTCTCGCTTTTGACCATAAACAAATCATTGAATATTCTAAAAAAGGTACAAGAGAAAGATTAGAAGTGTGTCCGGTTGCTTACCAATTGTTGAATGAAAAATTTACTTTAACCGAAATGCAAAAAGCTTATGAATTAATTATGGGTAAACAACTTGATAAACGTAATTTTAGAAAAAAAGTTTTGTGTACAGAAGGTTTGATTGAACTTAATGAGTTTTCAAAATTTACTTCAAAGCGTCCTGCAAGACTTTATACATTTGATAAAATAAATTTAGACTCTCTAAGAGGTCATTTTATTATGAGTAACAAGGAGAAAGTATGCTAACTTTTGTTTGGATTTTACAGATAGTTTCTGCTTTATTATTAATTGTATTAATATTGTTGCATTCACCAAAAGGTGATGGAATTGCTGCAATTGGTGGTGCATCTCAAATGTTTACATCTCAAAAAAGTGCGGAAAAAGGGCTGAATAAGCTTACATATTATGTTAGTGCTGTATTTTTGATTTGTACATTTTTAATTGGTTTTGGAATAATAAAATAGTTTGTGCTAACTTATTTTAGATATTGTATATAGATTATTATTTCGGTTATAATCAAAGTATTATTGTAGGAATATAAATATGGTTCACAAACGATGGTATGATAAAAATCCAAAATTAAGCGAACTTATTGCATATCTTGAAGATCAAGAACGAGATATTCAGGATGTTTTTTCTCAGCATCTTTTGCAAATATTAATTTATGAGTTTAATTTTAATTTGGATGAGCAAATAAGTAAATTAAGTGAACCTTGGAAACATCCATATAATCGTTGGTATGATGATAATATTGAGCTTTTTACGATTGTTCAATTTATTAAAACTTTATCTTATGATGAGCAATCTTATCTTGTTGATAGTGTTGTTTCTCATGTATTAATTGATAATTTGAAAGATAAAAATAATGCATAAAAAAATATTAATTACCGGAGGCACAAGGGGAATTGGCAGAAAAATTTTTGATGAAATGCTTTCTGTTGGTGAAGTTTTTGTAATTGCAAGAAATAGAGAGTTGTTGAATGAATTAAAAAATCTTGGGGCACGAGATGTTTTAGGATGTAATCTTTCTTCTGATATAAAGCTTGCTGAATCTTTTATTTTTGATTATCAAATAAATATTTTAATCAATAATGCAGGTATATATAATTATTCTGCTCTTTCTGATGAAAATGAAGAAACTATTGATGATATTATAAAAACTAATATTAAAGCTCCAATTTTGCTTTCAAAATATGCTGTAACAAATATGAAAAAAAATAAATGGGGAAGAATTATAAATATAGGTTCAATTTCAGGTGTTATGGGTGAGGCTTATGCAAGTGTTTATTCAGCTTCAAAGGCTTCTTTAATAGGTTTTTCAAAAGCTCTTGCTCTTGAAACCGCACAGTATAATATTACAGTTAATACTATAAATCCAGGGTGGGTTGAGACTGAGTTAGGTAATAATTCTATTGATGATTCAGAATTTTCAAAAGAAGAAATTTTAGAATCTATTCCTCAGAAAAGGTTTGTGGAACCGATTGAAATAGCAAGACTTATAAAATACCTTATATCCGATGATGCAAGAGGTATTACGGGGCAGTCAATAAATATTTGTGCAGGTTTAAGCGTCGGGTATTAACTGAAAACAGTTTTGACGGTAAAAACCTTATTACGCAATTAATTAAGAATATTTTTTGTAAAACTCCTAATAATTTTAATAGCGGTATCTGTTAAATTGCAATTGGTTATTGATGTTTTGCAATTGATTATTTTGCTGCATTAAATTGTTGTTAATGTTCATTAATTCTATATTTCTAACATATTGTTGTTTAATCATTTCATTATTTTGTTGAACAACTGTATTTCTATATGCTTGTTCTTTTTCGGCAGCAATTTTTTTGTTTAATTCCTCGGTTAATCTATATTGATTTCGAGTTACACTTTCAAAGCATTTTGCACGTTCTGTTCCCGAATATCTTTTTATACATTCGTTTGTATCTTTAAAAAAGCTATCTTGGCGTTTTTCCCAATATGAATAATTATTATAGTTTGATTCTTCTATAATTCTGTTCCAGTCAGGTTTTTCTGTAAAAACTTTCATTGAATTGCATGCATCGTTAATTTTTGCCTGCTCTAAATTAATTATGTCAGCGTTTATGTCGGTTCTGTAATTTACTGTGTAAATTCTGTTTCTTGCATCATATAGGTATTTTAATTTTATATTTTTATTATCTTCACACTTTGCGTATCTGATATAGTTATCAGGACTCATTGGATTTAATTTAATTAAGTATAGTGCTAATGATTTGGCTTTTTGTATGTTGTTTTGTCTATAGTAGACTTTAAATAATACTTCATTTGCCAAATAATAATTTTTATCGGTTTTTGGCGTTTTTAAGGCATATTCTGCCGCTATTGTTAAATTTCCGATATTCAAATAACAATCGGCAATATAGGCATAAAAGTTTTGTTTATTACTTAGCAAATATACTTCATCCAGGGCTTTATCGTATTGTTTTAATTTGTAATTTCCCATAAAAATGAGTTCTGCTAAATAGTTTTTATCAAAATGCTTATCTTGATTTCTTATAAAACCTAACTGATTTAATGCTGCATAATAATTTCTATCACTTATATCAAGTAAATAGAGTGAAAATCTTGCAGGTGTAAAATTAGGGTATTTTTTTAGAATTTTATTGTATTTCCCTCTCAAATATAAATTATTTATTTTCTTTATTGTTTTATATTCTTGTTTGTTTTCGCTGCTTAACTTTTTGTAATCGGCATCAGTATAGTTATTAAAATTGTAAGCATTGTGAGTTTTTGAAAAAGTATAATATTTATAATATGCATTTTCAATATCTTTTGAGTTAACTGCATAGCAGCATTGTGCAAGACCAATGACAAATAATAATAAAAATAAAGTAAATTTTCTCATAAAATTAAATTCCTAAAATAAATCGTTTTTAGACGAACTCGGTTTATTAGAGTTATATAATGAAGGTTTTTCTTTTATTTCAGATATGTATTTCTGAGTTGTTTTATTTGCGGAAGCTTTTTTAGGCGTTATAAAAAATGTTATATTTTCATTACGGTTAGTGATAGCTGTACCGTTTATTCTTGTGCATGCTTCACAAGTCCATTCGCCATTTATTACTCGTCCATCTGTGCATTCTATTTTCGCCAAACCTTTTTGGCCTTTGCATGTGCCGATTAAATAACTTGATAAAGGTATAAACGTTACCCAACCTGTACCGGAGCAGGTTATGCCGCCGGGTGTTGTTTGAACTTTTATTATTCCATGCCCTTGCAAGTCTAAATCAATTGTTCCTTGGAAAATCTCATTATAATCATCAAATTTTCCTACAACATTTGCCGTACAGCCTGTTGTAATTAATACAAAAAATAAAATTAATATAAAAATCTTTTTCATAAATCACTCTTATCGAATAGCAGGAAATGCGTAAATTTCACCATTTGTATTTCTCCATTGGAGATATCCTGTTTTTGTTGTTTTATCTTTTTCAAAAACTTTTATCAATAACCAATTTCCTTTTACGGCTTGTAATTGAATTTTATTTGGTCGTTCTATTTGTCCGCAATTTTGGGCTTCTACTGAGGTTGATGTTTTTAAGTTTTTAATTTCCTGCGGTATATCTTTTAAAAGATATATTCCGTATTTTCTACCATAAAGATTATAAAATGTTCTTAAATTTAGTAATCTGTATGGATCGCTTTCATCTTTTTTTATCCAGCCTTTTTTATTTAAATTTCTATCATAAATAACTTCTATCCAGTCTCCATTATCGTCGATAGCAGTCAAAAAGGCCAGTTCTTTTGATTGTACAAATACTGTAAACAAATTACTCATCGAAGAGTTTGGACAATTAAAATTTTTATAGTCCCAATTACATTGTAAAACAATTTCTGATTGTTCATTTGGCTGAGAATATATTTTCAATTCTTTAGGTGATTGATATAACCCTCTTGTTTCTGTGCTTATATTTGAGACATAATATGGAATAACATCTGCAAAAACAGGCAGATTAATAAGTATAAAAGTTAGAATTAATAATAAATATTTTCTCATTTACTTACTCCCTGAAACTTATATTAGAATATTCTTTTTGTAATAAATTCTTAACTGAATTCATTTGTGAATCTATTATTTCATCATTCAATGTAGCTTTTTTATCTTGCATATAAATTCTAAAGGCTACGCTTTTGAAACCTTCTTTTATATGTTCGCCCATATATATATCAAAAATTTCACTTTTTACGAATAAGTCGTTTTGTATAGCTTTTTTAATAACTTTTTGAATATCACTATATTTTACATCATTTTCAATTACAAATGCTATATCTCTTTGAACTTCCGGAAACTGAGGTAATTGTTTATATTTTGGTACTGTTTGTTGTACTGCTTTTATAATCTCATCCAAGTTTAGCTCAAAAAGGTACGCATTTTGATTTATTTTCATTTTATTTCTTAAATTAGGATGAATTTCTCCAAAAAATCCTAATATAATAGGTTTTTTAGATAATAAACTTACTTGAGCAGTTCTATAAGGGTGCATTATACTTTCATTGCTTGTTAAAGTATATTGAACTCTATTTTGCAAATTTAATTCTTCAAATAATTTTTCAAAGATACCTTTAATTGTATAAAAATCAGTATCTTCTGAGTTCTGCCATTTAGAAGTTTGTATATTTCCTGTTATTATACCAGCAAGTTTTCTTATTTCTGTAACTCCTGTATTTTTTTCCGTAGCTTCTTCTGTTTTAAAATATACTCTTCCGATTTCGTAACCCCAGAAGTTTTTAATTCCTTGATCGTAGTTACCCTTTAATATACTAAGTATATTTGCTGAAAGAGTTTGTCTAAGCATAGAATAGTCTTCACTTTGGACATTAGCAACCTTTACAGCTTTTTCATTATCATAAGCTATTCCATATTGATCTAATAATGGTTTTCCAATTAATGACGTTGTTGCCAATTCATTTAATCCTGAAGAAAGCATTACATTATGAATTCTTCGAAGAATCTTTTCATCAAAAGAGTATTCAGCAGAACCAGAACCAATAGAAATTGTAGGCGTTATTTTATCATAGCCGTTAATTCTTGCTATTTCTTCAATTAAATCTATTTCTCTTTCAACATCTCCTCGTCTATGAGAAGGCACTTCAAATTTCGCTGCAATTTCATTTCTTCCGCATGATTTAAAACCTAAGTTTTCTGCAATTTCAATACATCTTTCTGCATCAATTTCGCATCCCAGCATCCTTTTAACTTCACTAAATCTTAAAGTTATATATAATGGTTCTAATTTATTAATTCCTGTCTCAACCATACCTTCAATTTTTGCATCTGCAAGTTCTACTAACAATTGCATAGCTCTCATAAGAGCAGGCTTAACAGCTTCAATATCAATTCCTCTTTCAAATCTTGCAGAAGCTTCAGAGCGGTATCCAACGCTTCTTGCACTTCGTCTGTTTGTTGCAGGAGTGAAATATGCAGCTTCAAGGGCTATATTTTTAGTATTATTGTCAATTTCTGAATTAGCACCACCGAATACACCTGCAAGACAGACACCTTCTTCTTTTGTTGAAATAAGAACGCTATCTTTTGTTAAAGTTCTTTCAACTTCATCAAGAGTGATAATTTTTTCACCTTCTTCAGCTCTTCTTACGCACAAATAACCTTTTAATTTATCGTAGTCAAATGCATGAAGAGGTGTACCATATTCCAAAAGTACGTAATTTGTTATATCAACTACATTGTTTATTGCTCTTATTCCTGATGAAATTAATCTGTTTTGCATCCAGTCAGGAGACGGTTTTATTTTTATATCTTTTAAAATACCAACCGAATAATATTTACATACATCTTCGTCTTTAATTTCAACTTCAAATTTGTCAGTTGATAAATCTTGCGTTGGTTGTAATGGTGAGAATTTAAGAGGTTTATTAAATAAAGTGCTAATTTCTCTTGCAACTCCAAGAACAGACATTTCATCGCCTCTGTTTGCTGTTGGTGCAACATCAAGCACAGTATCATTTTCAAGATGTAATACCTTTTCTAAGTTTTCGCCCAATTTAATATCATCAAACAATTTATTTAAAATCAAAATGCCGTCTTCTTCCTGATAGTTTCTGTCAGAAAGACCTAATTCGTCTGCTGAACATAACATCCCTTGAGATTCAACACCTCTAATTGTTGCTGGAGCAAGCGTGAATGTTTCTCCTGTTTTTCGGTCAAGAACCTGTGAACCGACTGAGGCATATGGAATAACTTGTCCTTCTTTTATGTTTTGAGCTCCGCAAACAACTGTTTTTATTTCACTTCCTATGTTTACATCAACAAGATGTAATTTGTCAGCATTCGGGTGTTGATTTATTTTTTCTATTTTTGCTGTAATTATATTTGTGAAAGCCGGTTTAATTTCTTCAATGGCTTCTACTTCAAGTCCGCTCATTGTTAATTCATGAGCAATTTGTTTTACATCTATATCTGAAATATCTACAAATTCGTTTAACCAATTTATTGAAACTTTCATTTTATATCCTTCTTTCTATTCTTATTTTCTTACTTAATTTTAGCCTAAAAGTACTTTATTGTAAAACGTTTCTATTTTTTCTTTCATCTCAGAAATTTGTTTTTTGCTTTCTGCTTCAATATAAATTCTAAGTAACGGTTCTGTTCCGCTTGGTCGAACCAGTATCCAGCTTTCATCATTAAATAAAAGTTTAACACCGTCTTTTTTGTTTTTTGATTTTACAATTAAATCTTCTACTGAATTTGTATTTTTAAAGTTATCCAAAATTTTCTTTGAGATATTATCATTTTCAAGTTTTAAATCAATTCTATCTTTTACGTATTTCTTTCCTGCGAGGTTGTACAAATCTTCCAGCATTTGTGTTAAAGACTTATTTTCGTATGCGAGCATTTCTAATATTAATAAATTTGCAAGAATACCATCTTTTTCAGGAATATGAAAACCTGTACTTAGTCCGCCAGAATCTTCTCCTCCTATAAGAGTTTTAAATTCTCTCATTGCAGAACCGACATGTTTAAATCCTACAGCGGTTTCAACAATATTCACTTCATTTAACTGTGCAATTTTATTCAACAAATTACTTGAACCTACAGTTTTTACAAGAACTCCATCTTGGTGTTTATTGTTTTTTAAATGCATAATTAACATTGCAATTATTTCATCAGGAAGAACCCATTTCCCTGTTTCGTCAACAACTCCAAATCTGTCGCCGTCTCCGTCATTAGCAAATCCTATTGAATTTTTGGTTTCTTTTACTTTTTCTATTAAATCATCTATATATGGAGGTTTTGGTTCAGGCATTTTCCCTCCAAAGTTTATGTCATGATTCATATTTAGACTGTTATATTTTATGTCATATTCATCTAATAATTTGTCAAAATATCCGATTGTAGCTGAGTGCAATCCGTCAAAAATTATAGTTTTATCCAAGGTTTTTATTTTATTAAAATCAATAATTTCTTTAATTCGATTAAAATAATTTTCGCTAAAATCAGTGATTTCGATTTTACCATTAGCATTATTTTTAATATCCATACCTAAATATGAAGTAATTTTCTTTGTAATATCGTCAGTAGCCGGACCTGCATAATCAGGAATAAATTTTAGTCCTAAATATTCAGGAGGATTATGTGATGCTGTAAACATAATTGCACAAGCGTTATAATATTTTGCATTATATGCTAAAACTGGTGTTGGAATTATTTTATCACTTAATAATACTGTAAATCCTTTTTTAGAAAGTTCTTCCGCACATAATGTGCCGAATTCTTTTGCCATGTTTCTTGGGTCATATCCGATTAGAATTTTTTTTTCTAATCCGAATTCTTCTTCTATGTATTTTGCAATTGCTTTTGTTGCAATAATTACATTTTCATTTGTAAACTCTTGTCCTACAACAGCACGCCAACCGTCTGTTCCAAATTTTATATTTGCCATGTCCCCTGCCTTTTAGTAAAATTATAATCAAAATATATAGAGGTTACAATGGAATTTTTAAATTCGGTTAAGGAAATTGTTTTTTTAGGCCCTGCTGGTTCTTATTCTGAGATGGCAAAGGATTTTTTCTGTAAACATTACGAATTAAATGTTGTTGAAATTCCTTTTAAAACTATTACTCAGGTGGTTGAATATGTTGATAGAAATGAGAATATATTAGGCGTTATTCCTGTAGAGAATTCTATTGAAGGTGCTGTTAGAGAAGCTATTGATTGCTTAATTAAAACAAAACAAAGTGTAAGTTATCTTGCTGAATATATTATGCCGATAAGGCATTGTTTATTGTCTAAAGGAACAGATATAAATTCTATATTAGGTTTAATTTCTCATCCTCAGGCTATTGCTCAATGTTTAAATTTTATCCATCATAACTTACCTAAAAATATTAATTTGATTCATACTACAAGTACAGCTAAGGCTGCTGTTTTATTGAATGATTATGATTTTACTTATTCTGCAATAGGCAGTTCTAAAACTGCTGAATTGTATAATTTAAATATTTTAAAAAAAGATATTAATGATGATCCTACAAATCAAACACGTTTTATTTTAATTGGTAAATATAAAACAGATTACACAGGAAATGATAAAACTTCTCTTGCTTTTTCTACTGAAAATAAGCCGGGGATGCTTTTAGAAGCTTTGAAAATTTTCCAAAATTACAATATAAATCTTTCTTATATTGATTCCAGACCGTCTAAAATAAAATTTGGTGAATATACATTTTTAGTTGATTTTGATGGTCATATTTCAGACGAAATTATCTCTAAAGCTATTAAAGAATTAAGAACAAAAACAAGTTATTTTAGAATTGTTGGTTCATACGAAAAGTTATCTGAAAATTTATAAATTTAGACTTCTGCCAATTTTTCGAGCTTTAATTTTTGGTCATATTCAATTAAAAGATTAATTAATTCATCTAAATCTCCATCAATAACAGTCCATACATTTAAGTTTTGACCTATTCTGTGGTCTGTCAATCTGCCTTGAGGAAAATTATAGGTTCTAATACGTTCTGAACGATCTCCTGTACCTACTTGAGAGCGTCTTAAATCTGTTATTTCTTTTGTTTGTTTTTGAACTTCTAAATCATATAATTTTGCTTTTAAAATTTGCATTGCACGTTCTTTATTTTGAAGTTGAGAACGTTCTTCTGTACAGAAAATCATAATTCCGGTAGGTTTGTGGAACAATCTTGCTGCTGTTTCAACTTTATTTACGTTTTGACCACCTGCTCCTCCAGAACGAGCTGTTGACATTTCTATATCTTCCGGTTTGATTTCAATTTCAACATCATCAACTTCCGGCATTACTGCAACTGTTGCTGTTGAAGTATGTACACGTCCTTGAGATTCTGTTTGCGGTACACGCTGTACTCTGTGTACTCCAGATTCATATTTTAGTTTCGAATATATAGAATCTCCTTTTACTGAAATAATAACTTCAGATACACCGCCTGCTTCAGATTCTGTTACTGAAAGAATTTGTGTTTGCCAGCCTTGTTTATCGGCATATCTCATATACATTCTCATTAAATCTCCGGCAAAAATATTTGCTTCATCTCCGCCTGCACTGCCTCTTATTTCAAGCATAATATCTTTATCATCCATTGGATCTCTTGGCAGTAGCAATATTCTCATTCTTTCTTCGCATTCTGTTATTATGTTTTCATTAGTTTCAATTTCTGCTTTTAAAAAGTCTTTCATTTCTTGATCTGATTCACTTTTTATCAATTCTTTTGCATCTGCAATAGCATCATTTGCGGCTTTCCATTTGTAATATACTTCTACTGTTTCTTCCATAGATTTTCTTTGTTTAGATAAATCTCTAAACTTGTTATAATCTTGTATTACTGCGGGATCAGAAAGTGTTTGTCCCAATTCAATATATTTTTTTTCTATTTGCACGATTTTATCTAACATGTCTTTCATAATTTAATCCCTCTTTTGCTAATATTATACCAAAAAAAAACTATTTGACTATTTATCACAAACATTTAAAATATTGTTATGGTAAAACATAAAATTATAGCACTTGTTGACTGTGATTCTTTTTTTGTGTCTGTAGAACAGGCTGAAAATAAAGATTTAAAAAATAAGCCTGTTTGTGTGTTAAGCAATAATGACGGTTGTGTCATTGCTCGTTCAATAGAAGCAAAAAAGCTTGGAATAACTATGGGTATGCCTTATTTTATGGCAAAACGTGAATTTAAAGATTGTATTTATTTATCAGGAAATCATGATTTATACGAAAAATATTCTGCTGAGATAATGCGTATATTAAGAAATTTTAGTCCGGATGTAGAAGTTTATTCTATAGATGAGGCATTTGTAGATTTAACAGGCTTAAGACGTCTTTATAAAAAAAATTATGCTGATATAGCACTCATGATTAAAGATACTATAAAAAAAGAACTTGATATACCGGTTTCTATTGGGCTCTCTTCCAGTAAAACTTTGGCAAAACTTGCCAGTGATAAAGCTAAAAATACAGGTGGTTTATATATTATTGGTTCAGGAAAAATTTGTAATGAACTTAAAAATACTAAAATAGATGAAATTTGGGGGATTGGTCGGAATATTGCCCTTTTTTTAAGAAGAAACGGCATTTTAAATGCTTATGAATTGATTTCTCAGTCTGATGAATGGTTAAAGTCTAATATAAATATCACGGCTGTTGAATTAAAACATGAATTGATGGGAGAAGCTGTTTTTTCTGTTGAATCAAAACAAAAAATTCCAAAATCTATTCAGCATACATCTTCTTTTAAAACTTTTACTTCTGATAAAAATTTTATAATTAATTCTCTTAATTATCATATTCATAGAGCTTGTATCAAATTGAGAGAAATAAATGCTTCTTGTCTTTCTGTATCAATTATTTTACGAACAAAAGATTTTAAAACTTTTAAAGAAAAAAGAATTTTATCTGTTCCAACCAATTTTGAACTTGAGTTATCCTCTGTTGCTAAACAATTATTTGAACAAATTTATTGTCAAAATATTTTATATCGCAGTTCAGGAATTGTTCTTGATAAATTTTCTTTTAATAATGAAGAACAATTATATCTTTTTGAAAATCAAGCTTTTACGACAAAAAAGAATAATTTAGTAAAAACTCTTGATAAAATTGAAAAGAAATATGGTAAAAATGCGATAAAAACCGGTTATAAATTTTAATTAAAATATTTTAAGTAATTTATTTTGTATTTAAATATTATTTTATTCAAAAATATATACTTGGAACAAAATTATGAAAAATAGTATTTTTCAGATTAGTTTTTATTGTATTATTTGAATAGTTGTTATTGAATGTGTATTTAACAATAAAGAATTCGATTATAAAAATTTATATTTACAAAAAGAGATATACAGTAAGTATATCTCTTTTTTGTATTTGTTAGGTTTTTGGAATTTTATTTTTGGGTATATCTTTGTTAGGTTATTTTTATTTTACAGGTTTTCTAAGAATACGGATATGGGTTATATCCTATTTTTCACACTTATTTTATATAGATTTCACAATCTATTATTTTTTACACATCACTACTTATTCGATTAGACTTTTTCTATCCGAATACATTAAACGATCTGTCTACGTTATCGCCTATTAATGATTTTATTGAATCATATTCAGTATTTGCAGCTTCATGTTCTGTATTTATTTGTGTCAATTCTAAGTCAAGAATTTTTTCTTGTGATGACAACGATGCTGTTGCTGCATCATATGTTGCTTTTGCAGTCTCTATTGCAGATTGATCAAAACCTCCTGATTGATTTGCCGTTGCATCATTCAACGCTGATGAATATGCTGTAGCAAATTGTTGTGATTGCAATGACAATGTCATTTTCAATGCTGAAATTTGTTGTGCTCTTAACTCTAAATCATGTAATCTTGCTGTCAGAGTCATTAATCTTGCCTGATTTGATGATACACCCATTTTTGTACTCCTTTTCTTCCTGTTTTGTCCTCAAATATCTAAAAGTACTTTTTACACATATACCCCTATATGGTACTTTTAGCTTCTTTGAGTTTGTATTATCACCTAACATTTTCTTTATCGGCATTTTTATTTTGAAACTTTAGCCCAAAACTCCATGTTCATCATGCTTTTAGCATGATGAATTAAACCAAATGCAGTAATAGAGCGG